>Ga0302223_10001021_pt1 | contig 15796 bp, 15 predicted proteins | sample II_Palsa_E2_3_FD_194565 | JGI IMG/M metagenome (GOLD analysis project Ga0302223, IMG submission 194565) | Peat permafrost microbial communities from Stordalen Mire near Abisko, Sweden - II_Palsa_E2_3 | ecosystem: Environmental > Terrestrial > Soil > Palsa > Peat permafrost | place: Sweden... | reverse complement strand
TCGACTCCGGCACCGCCGCAGATGCCCAGCAGGGCGACATTCTGGCGCCGTGATCCAAACGTTGGACGCGTGGAGCTGAGTTGGAATGAAATTGATGTGCGATTCTGTAAGCCGAATCGATCCTAGGCGGTGACCTACGGAAACGCCGCGCACAGGGCGACCGGCCCGGCGGCTGGCCGGCGACACGCGCTGGCGGATCAGCGGACGCCGTAGAACATGCGGCGCCAGAACCGGCGGCTGCCCAGCAACCGGATCCGGAGCCGCAGCGGAAGGCGGCCCGAGGGCTGGTGAATGCACCGGCCGGTCCCGCCGGGCAGCATACATTCGCCTGCGCAGTTACCCCAGCAGTGCCGGCAGTGCCGGGTGACAGACCGGTCCACTCCCCCATGATGTACCGGCTGCGACGATAGGGTCGAAGCGCGACGCCCGCGGCCGAGGAGGAGCCCGCGGACGGCAGGGACGCCCGCGGGCCGTCGCGGCCGAGGAGGCACCGACCGCATGCGTTTTGCGATCAAGACACGACCCGAGCACACCACCTGGGCGCAGATCCGTGACGTCTGGATAGCCGCCGACACTATCCCGCTGTTTGAATCGGCGTGGAACTGGGACCATTTCTATCCGCTGTCCGGCGACCTCAACGGGCCCAACCTTGAGGGCTGGACCACGCTCGCCGCGCTGGCCCAGGCCACGAAGCGGATCCGGATCGGCTGCCAGGTCACCGGCATGATCTACCGGCATCCGGCGGTGCTCGCGAACATGGCGGCGGCCGTCGACATCATTTCCGACGGCCGCCTTGAACTGGGGCTCGGCGCGGGCTGGAACCAGATGGAATGCGACGCCTACGGCATCGAGCTGCCTCCATTGCGGGAGCGTTTCGACCGGTTCGACGAGGGTGTCGAGGCCATCGCCTGCCTGCTCGCGTTGGAGACCACGACGCTGGCCGGGCAGTACGTGCACCTCACAGACGCGCGGTGCAACCCGAAGCCCGTCCAGCGTCCCTCCCCACCGATCACCATCGGCGGCCGCGGCCGGACCCGGACGCTGCGCACCGCGGCCCGCTGGGCCCAGCAGTGGAACTGCCTGCCGGAGAGCCTCGACGAATGGCGTGACCTGAAGCAGGCGCTGATCGCGCACTGTGACCGAATCGGCCGCGATCCAAGCGAGATCACCTGCTCGGTGAACGTGCGGGTTGACCCCGATACGGGGATCGAGCCTGCCGTCGCCCTGGCGTCGGCCTACCGTGACGCCGGCGTCGACCTGGCCATCATCAACCTGCCACACGGGGTCAAGCCGGACTTCCTGGCGCCGCTCGCGGACGCGCTGGCCGCGCTGGCCTGAGCCGGGCTGAGCCGGCTGCGCTCAGCTGTCGCCGTCACCGCGGCCTGGGTCGCCGGGGCCGGGGTCGCCGGGGCCAGGCTCGCCGCGGCCGAAGTCGCCGGGGCCGGGGTCGCCGCGGCCGGGGTCGCCGGGGCCAGGGTCGCCGCGGCCGGGGTCAGTTGCTGTGGGGCTGGTCCGGCTGGTCCGGCTGGGCGGCGGGCACCTTGCCGGTCCCGATCCCGGTCTCCTTGAAGTAGTCGCTAATCAGCTCGCGCTGGCGCTGCTGTAGCTCGTCGAAGTGTTTGTCCACGTTGTCGTCGCCGATCGCCTCGACGGTGAGGTAGAGATCCTTGATCTTCTCGAGCTTCTCCTTGGAACCCTCGTGCGCGGGTTCACCGCTACCGGCAGCCGGGCCACCCACGGTGACGGTGTCCTCAGCCAGGACCGTCCGGGTGCGGGACAGCTCGCTGTAAGGTGTCAGCTCTGCTGGGAGCGCTGCCGGATCGGCCAGGTCGCTGAGCTTCGGCTGCGCGGGATGCGGCTCGAACGGCCCGCGGAACGGCTCGGTCTGGGCGCCGGTGTTGGGATCGTGCGGCGCAACGTACGGCTGCGGGCCGCGCCCGGCGTCGTACGCTGGCAAGAGCTCAGGCTGGATGTCATTCGCCGTCTCGGGCTCGGCGGCGGTGGAAGTCGGCGTTTCCGGCGCACTGACATACGCAGGGGCCGGCTCATCGGCTTCGGCCACGGCAGGCGGCTCGTCCCCGCTGGCCTGGTCGTCATCTGAGCCGGAGAAGTAGGCAGCGGGGTCCTCGCGGTAGGTGTAGGTGCCGCCAGGCTCGGGCTCGCTGTAGCCGGAAGCGCCGTCGGGCTCCACGTACTCCACCGGGCCATCCGGCGTCACATACTGCACCGGGCCATCCGGCGTCACATACTGCACCGGGCCATCCGGCGTCACATACTGCACCGGGCCATCCGGCGTCACATACTCCACCGGGCCATCCGGCGTCACATACTCCACCGGGCCATCCGGCGTCACATACTCCACCGGGCCATCCGGCGTCACATACTCCACCGGGCCATCCGGCGTCACATACTCCACCGGGCCATCCGGCGTCACATACTCCACCGGGCCGTCGGGCTCCACATACTGCACCGGACGGTCGGGCTCCACGTAGCCCGCCGACTCCCCAGGGTCCCGGTAGCCATACGAGTCGCCCGCCCTCTGGTCGTCGTAGCGGTCGTCGTAGCTCGGTCCGTCGTAGCCGGCCGACCCGCCCTCGACATGGCCCGCCGGTTCGGGCTCCTCGTCATAGCCGAACGCCGCCCGTGCCGAGTCGCCGCGGGCCTGCTCCCCGGGCGCCTGGTCCGCATAGTCCCCGTATTCAGCGGAGTCGCCATAGCCGGCGGGCTCGTAGCCATCCCGAGGCTCATAGCCGTCCCGAGGCTCATAGCCATCCCGAGGCTCATAGCCATCCCGAGGCTCATAGCCATCCCGAGGCTCATAGCCATCCCGAGGCTCATAGCCATCCCGAGGCTCATAGCCATCCCGAGGCTCATAGCCATCCCGAGGCTCATAGCCGTCCCGCAACTGGTAGCCGTGGTCCGACTCGTAGCCGGACGGGGCGGCGCCAGAGGCGTACGCGTCCGCGCCCCGGTAACCGGACCGGGGCTCTTTCCCGGAAGGCGGCCCATACTCCTGCGGGGCTTCGTACCCGGGCCCGGCTTCATACTCGGCCTGATAACCGTGATCGGGCGCGCGTTCGTATCCGGGCTGGTAGCCGTCGTCTGATGCCGACCCGTACCCGGGCTCGTGCCCATTATCAGGCGGCCCATACCCCGGCTCGTACCTATTACCGGGCGGGGACCCGTACCCGTTACCGGGCGGGGACCCGTACCCGTTACCGGGCGGGGACCCGTACCCGGGCTGACGACCGTCGCCGGGAGGCCCGTAACCGGGCTGATGGCCGTTCCCGGGCGGGGGCGCGTACCCCGGCTGATGGCCGTTACCGGGTGGCGGCCCATAGCCCGGCTGGTGCTCACTGCCGGGCGGTGGCCCGTAACCGGGCTGATGGCCGTTCCCGGGCGGCGGCGCGTACCCCGGCTGATGGCCGTTACCGGGTGGCGGCGCATAGCCCGGCTGGTGCTCACTGCCGGGCGGTGGCCCGTAACCGGGCTGATGGCCGTTCCCGGGCGGCGGCGCGTACCCGGGCTCGGATGGGGGCGCGTAGCTGGCTCGCTGCTCGTGGTCGGGCTGCTCATACTCAGCCTGCCCGTATTTCGAGCGCTCGTATTCCTGCTCCTGGTACTCCGGCTGACGTGGGTCGGGCGGGTAGGCGTATCCGCGCGGAGCGTCGCCCGGGGGCGGCCGGCGGTAGCTGGCGGGGGCGCCCTGGCGCGTACGGCCGTAATCGGCGAGGCCGTCGTAACCCGGACGCTCGTGGCCGGCCGGGGTGCCCGGGCCAGGCGGCCTCCCGTTCCCCGGCTGCGGCTGGTAGCCGGCGGGCGGCTGGTAGCTGGCGGGCGCCTGATAGCTGGCGGGCGCCTGATAGCTGGCGGGCGCCTGATACGGGCGCTGAGGCGGCGGCGGCGCCGGCCGGTAGCCCGGCGCGCCCGGCGGGGCGACGTACCTCCGCTGGCCGCCCCGGTCGTACGCGGCCTGATCCGGCTGGCCATCGTGATCGACCACGGGGATGGGGCCGGTCGCGAGCAAGCCACCCCAGGGTGCGCCCGGGCCGGGAGCCTCACCCCCGGAGCCGGTGTGGAACTCCTCGCCCTCGTTGACGGCGTAGGCGTAACCACCGTCGGTGTAGCCGGGACCGTACGGTGGCCCGCCGTCCCCGGCGGGGCCCTCCGGGTGAGCCGGATATGGACGGGGGCCAGGACCCGGCCCCGGCCCGTAGCCGAACTGCTGTCCCGGCGGAGGCTCCGGTGCGTAGCCGGGCGCGTAGCCCGGCGGGGCCCCGTAGGCCGGAGAAGCCGCGTACGGCGGCGGGCCGCCATACCCGGGCGGCAGTTCCTCGCCCGGATCCACCTCGGAGTCGGGGCCCGGCGGGTAGGCGGCGCCCGTTTCGTAACCGGGAGCATGCGCCGGGACATGGCCGCCGCCGGGGCCGTGGGCCACCGGTGGGCCGTACGCCAGGCGGGGATCGTACTGCGGCGGATAGGCGTAGCTGGGGCCTGGCCCGTACTGAGGCGCTGGCCCGTACTGGCCCGCCGGGCCGTACTGCGCCGGGCCGTACTGCGCCGGGCCGTACTGCGGCGCGGCCGGATACCGACCAGGCGGCGGATAGGGGCCGGCCGGGTAAGAGCCGGGCTCGTAGGCGGTGGCCTCAGGGGTCCCAGGCGGGTAGGAGCCAGGCGGGTAGGCCTCAGCCGGGTAGGAGCCGGGGCCTACCCGGCCGGGGCCGTACATCCCCGCCTCGTGGCGCCCGGGTTCGCCCTGCGGGGCGCCGCCGTACGGGTCATCCGTTTCCGCGTCCGGGCGCGGGCCGCCGACCAGGCTGCCCGGCGAGATCACCGACGTGGGCAGCAGGACCTCGTCCTTGTCCCGGCGGAACCGCGAAGAGTGCGGGCGCCCGGCCGGACGTGTGCCGCCGGAATCCTCCTGAGCCGCGGGCCCGGCCGGCTCCGGGGCCTGGCCCGGGTAGGGCCCGTCGGGATATGTTTCGTCGTCGTACGGGTCACCCTCGTACGCGTCCCCCTCGTAGAATTCCCCGGCCGCGCGCGGGTCATCCTGCCGTCGGCCCGGCCGGAACCGGCTCATGGCCGGGCCCTCAGGAGCATGTGCCGTCCCGGCACGCCATACGCGGGTCCCGTGACCCCTCGGGCCACGAGGACCCGTTCTCTCCAGGCGGAGACGGAGTCAGGACGCACTCTCCCACGATCGCATTGCCAGGATTGCAGCCGCAAGCCAAATCCGCAGGTCCGCCCGGTGAAGACGGTCACCTGTAGTGGCTCCGGCAGCCGGTCAGCGCTATCCGCCTGGGGTGCCGCCACAGTCGGTACATTGGCCCGATGACGGAACAGGCAGCCAAAACGGAACATTTTCTCGCACTGCACCAGGGCCCCGGGCCCCTACTGCTGCCCAATGCGTGGGACCGCGGCTCCGCGGCCCTGCTCACCTCGCTCGGCTTCGCGGCGATCGCGACGACAAGCTCAGGGTTCGCCGCCACGCTGGGCCGGCTCGACGGCCAGGTGAGCCGGGATGAGGCCCTTGGGCACGCCGCGGACATCGCGGCGGCCACTCCCCTGCCGGTGTCCGCCGACCTGGAGAACTGCTTCGCGGACGATCCGGCCGGTGTGGCCGAGACGGTACGGCTCGCGGCCGCGGCCGGGCTGGCCGGCTGCTCGCTGGAGGACTTCACCGGGCACGAGGACGACCCGGTCTACGAGCTCGGCGCGGCCGCCGAGCGGGTGGCGGCCGCCGCCGAGGCCGCGCACGGCGGGACCGCCGCCGGTGGCCGCCTGGTCCTGACCGCCCGGGCGGAGAACTACCTGCACGGCCGGCCGGACCTGAAGGACACGATCAGCCGGCTCCAGGCCTACCAGGCCGCGGGCGCCGACGTCCTCTACGCGCCCGGCCTCACCCGGCTGGCGGACATCCGCCAGCTGCTGGCGTCGGTCGACCGGCCGGTCAACGTGCTGACCATGGCAGGCGCGCCGGAAGTGCCCGAACTGGCCGCAGCGGGCGTCAGCCGGGTCTCGGTGGGCGGCGCGTTCGCCTTCGCGGCCTACGGCGCGCTAGCCGACGCGGCCCGGGAGTTCCGCGAACGGGGCAGCTACGGGTTCCTGGCGGGCGCGCGGGTGGGCCGCGGCGCCGTGCAGACCGCCTTCGCCCGCTGACCGCCGCACGGACCTGGCCTTTGCGGGCCGGCCCGCGCGGGCCGGTCAGCTGAAGCCAACGGCGGGCTCACACCTGGGGCAGCACCTCGGAAGCGAGCAGCTCCAGGTGATCCAGGTCGCTGAGGTCGAGGACCTGCAGGTAGAAGGTGCCGGCCCCGGCGTCGGCCCAGTGGCCGATGGCGTCGACGATCTCGGCCGGCGTGCCGGTCAGGCCGTTCGCGCGAAGGTCCTCCAGTGGCCGCCCGATGGCCGCGGCGCGGCGGGCCACCTCCGCCTCGTCCTTGCCGCAGCACACCGTCTGGGCGGCCGAGAGCCCGATCGAGGACGGGTCCCGCCCAGCTTCCGCGCAGGCCTCCCGAACCCGGTTGAACGCCTCCGCCGTGTCGGCCAGGCTCTTGAACGCCAGGTTGTACTCGTCCGCGAACCGGGCCGCCAGCCGCGGCGTGCGCCGGGGGCCGGCGCCGCCCAGGATGACCGGGGGCTTCGGCTGCTGGGCCGGCTTGGGCAGCGCGGGAGCGTCGGTCAGCTGGTAGTAGCTGCCGCTGAAGGAGAACATCTGGCCCGGCGGGGTCGCCCAGAGCCCGGTAATGATCGCGAGCTGCTCCTCGAACCGGTCGAACCGTTCCTTCAGGCTCGGGAACGGGATCCCGTACGCGGTGTGCTCCTGCTCGAACCATCCGGTACCGAAGCCGAATTCGACGCGGCCGCCGCTCATCTGGTCTACCTGGGCCACCGAGATGGCCAGCGGCCCGGGCAGCCGGAAGGTGGCCGCGGTCACCATGGTGCCAAGCCGAATGCGGCTCGTCTGCACGGCGAGGCCGCCCAGCGTTACCCAGGAGTCCGTCGGGCCAGGCAGGCCGGATCGGTCGCCCATGGCCAGGAAATGATCTGACCGGAAAAACGCGTCGAAGCCGAGCTCTTCCGTGGCCGACGCCACCTTCAGCAGGGTCGCGTAGTCGGCCCCCTGCTGGGGCTCGGTGAAGATCCGGAGTCTCATCGCACCATCCAAGCATGCACGCCCCGGAGCCTGATTCAGCGGCCGGCGACCAGTGTGGCCAGGCACTCGACGTGGTGGGTCATCGGGAAGGCATCGAACGCGCGCAGGTTCTCCAGGCGCCAGCCGTGCGCGGCGAAGATCGCGATGTCACGGGCGAGGGTGGCCGGGTCGCAGGACACGTAGGCGATCCGCCGCTCACCGGCCGCGCCGTCCGCCCCGCCGGGGCCACGGACGGGACGGGCCAGGTACTCGATGACGTCCCGGGCCGCACCGGCCCGGGGCGGGTCCAGCACCGCCAGCCGGGCCAGGGGAAGCTCGCGGCGCGCGATCACCTCGCTGGCGTCGCCCTGGTACACGCTGGCCCACGGGGTCTGCCGCAGGTTGCGCCGGGCGTCGCGGACGGCGGCCGAGCCGGACTCCACGCCGACGACAGTCCCGTCCCGGCCGACGGCCTCGGCCAGGAGGCCGGTGAACAGGCCGGCACCGCAGTAGAGGTCGAGCGCGGTGTCCCCGGGCTGCGGGCGCAGCGCGTCCAGCACGGCCCGCGCGAGGGTGTCCGCGGCGGCTGGGTGGACCTGCCAGAACCCGGTGGCGCTGACCCGCCACGCCCGCTCCGCCGCACGCTGAAGGAGGTGGGAATGGCCGCGCACCGTCCGGTTCCCACCGGGCCCGCCGCGTACCCCGCGGTCGCGGGAGCCGCGGTCGCGGGAGCCGCGGTCGCGGGAGCCGCGGTCGCGGGAGCCGCGGTCGCGGGAGCCGGATCCGCGGGGGCGGGGGCCCGGGCCGCCGCGGCTGGTCACAGCGAGCACCGATTCGGCCGTGGCCTGTTTCCAGGCTGCCGGACGGACCTGACCAGAGACGATCTCCGCCCGCTCACCGTTCTCCGTGGACACGACGGTTTCCACCGACGTTGCCCCCGGCCAGGACTGCTGGGGCACCCCGAGGTCCCGGATGCCGGGATGGGCGATCAGGCAGTCCGCGATCTCGATGACCTCGTGTGACCGGTGGGCCCGCAACCCGGCCGCCCCATCTCGGCTGACGGTGAACCTGACCCTGGTCCGCCAGCCGAGCCCCGGCGCGGCCGGGCCGTCCCCGGCACCTTCCCCGTCCCCGGGCAGGGCCTCGACGGTGACCGGCAGTTCGATCCTGGCGATGCGGCGGAGCTGCTGGCGGACCACGGACGCCTTGAGCTCCCGCTGCAGGGGCAGCGCCGCATGCTGCCAGTCGCAGCCCCCGCATCCGCCCGGACGGGCGTAGGGACAGGGCGGCTCGACCCGGCCCGGCACCGGGTCCAGGATGTCCACCGCGTCGGCCCGGGCGAACCGGGCCGTGACCTCGGTGATCCTGGCCCGGACTCGCTCGCCGGGCAGCGTGTGCCGGACGAACACGACCGGGCCCGTACCGGCGGTACCGGCGGTGCCGTCCAGGCGGGCCACGCACGAGCCACCGTGCGCCGCCTCGCCGGCCTGCAGCTCGACCAGATCCCCGGGGGTGAGCCGGGGGCCCTCGGGGTCCCCGGGGCCCGCTGGGCTGGATATAGTGACCGAAGTCACATTCTCAGATCGCATCCCGTACTTCCGGTTTGACAGTGTTTCTTCCCTGGCGTTTCTCCCCTGGCGGCCCGCCCCATCGTCGCCTCGATCCCGCAGGTGCGGCGGCCCGCCGCCGGGCCGGAACGGCAGGCCAACGGTTCCATCCGGGCCGTGTGTCGCAATACCTGCCACGAGGGCATAACTTTGGCGATGCGCTTCAAGCTGGAAGGACGGCCGTGCATATCGTGATCATGGGTTGCGGACGGGTCGGGTCGACACTCGCCCATATCCTGGAGGACCGCGGCAACTCGGTCGCCGTCATCGACCAGAACCCGGAGTCGTTCCGGAAGCTCCGGTCCTCGTTCAAGGGTAGCCGGGTGACCGGGATGGGCTTCGACCGCGACGTGCTGATCCAGGCGGGCATCGAGGAAGCGGACGCCTTCGCCGCCGTCAGCAGCGGCGACAACTCCAACATCATTTCCGCCCGCGTCGTCCGCGAGTCGTTCGGCGTGGAGCGGGTTGCCGCCCGGATCTACGACCCCCGGCGGGCCGAGGTCTACCAGCGGCTCGGTATCCCGACGGTCGCGACTGTGCGGTGGACGGCCGACCAGATGCTGCGCAGGCTGCTGCCGGAGGGGGCCGAACCGCTCTGGCGGGACCCGACCGGCAAGATCGTGCTCGCCGAGTTGGCCTTCTCCGAACGCTGGCTGGGCGAGAAGGCCAAGACGATCGAGCAGGCCACGGGTACTCGGATCGCGTTCGTCGACCGGCTCGGCGAGGCCATGATCCCGACCCTGGCCACTGTGCTGCAGGAAGGCGACGTGCTGCACGTGATCGCGCACGAAGACGAGCTGGACGGGATCTCCGAACACTTCGCTACCGGGCCCGAGGGAGGCCGGTGATGCGCGTCGCGATAGCCGGGGCCGGCGCAGTAGGCCGGTCCATCGCCCGGGAACTGCTGGAGAACGGGCACGACGTCCTGCTCATCGACCATTCACCCAAGTCGATCAAGGCGGACAGCCTGCCTGGCGCGGAGTGGCTGCTCGCCGACGCCTGCGAGATCAGCTCGCTGGACGAGGCCGCGTTGCACCGCTGCAACGTGGTGATCGCGGCGACCGGTGACGACAAGGTCAACCTGGTCGTGTCGCTGCTGGCCAAGACCGAGTACGGGGTCCCGCGGGTCGTCGCGCGGATCAACCACCCCAACAACGAGTGGCTGTTCAACGAGTCCTGGGGCGTGGACGTGGCGGTCTCGACCCCCCGGCTGCTGTCCGCGCTGGTCGAGGAGGCGGTCAGCGTCGGCGACCTGGTCCGGCTGATGACGTTCCGGCAGAGCGAGGCGAGCTTGGTCGAGCTGACCCTCTCCGCCGACGCGCCGCTGGTCGGCCGCCGATTCGGGGACATCGACTGGCCCGCGGACACGGCGCTGGTCGCGATCCTGCGGGAGGGGCGGGTCATCGTGCCGCAGCGGGACGACCCGCTGGAGGCCGGCGACGAGCTGCTCTTCGTCGCGAGCCAGGACGTGGAGGACCAGCTCGCCTCGCTGCTGGCCAGCCCCTGACCGCCGCGGCCCGCTCAGCAGGCGGTGCTCAGGACAGGCTGGCCGTCGGCGCTGGTGCTGAGCTCGTAGCGCGGGTTGAACATCGTCGCGCGGCCACGGCGCACGCCCAGTCTCCCCTCGGCCACCACCGTGCTGCCCGGCTCGATGCCGGGAATGCTCGCCCGGCCGAGCCAGACGAGGTCGATGCGGCCGGGCCCGTCGTAGAGCTCGGCCTCCAGCGCCGGCATCCCGCCGATCCGGTCGTGCCGGATGACCTGCACGGTGCCCGCTATCCGGACACGCGGCCGCTCGGCCTTAATCCCCACGCCGATAGCGATCCCCATGGAAGCACGCTAGCGCGGCCATGTTAAGGGCATGTTGCCGTGCGTTAATTCGGCGGGACCAGTTCCCGGCAGCGGGCTCAGCGGGTCTCGGTGAACTCTGGCCCGCGCTCGAACGGGTTCAGGTCCGGGTGGAACCGGCCTTCCTCCTCCAGCTCGGCGGGCTGGCCGCCGGCCTGCGCCTCCAGCGCCTGCTGAACCTCCGGCGGCAGCCGCAGCTCCAGCATGTCCCGCGGCGGCATCGGGTGGTCCCCGCGCACGACCACGATGTCGCTGAGCAGTTCCTCGAACGGCTCGGGTGCTTCGGCGCCGGTCGCCGCCGCGCCGATGATCAGCCCGCGCAGCAGCCACCTCGGCCCGTCGATCCCGACGAACCGGACCGGGCGGGTGCCCGCGGCCGCGTTCCCCGGCTCTATCGGCACGTGCGCGAACACCTCGGTCCCGAAGGGGCCCTCGGTCTCCTCCGCGGTCGTGCCGGCCGTGGCCAGTTCCTCGGCGATCTCCTGCCGTACGTCCTGCCACAGTCCGCCGCTGCGGGGGGCCGCGAAGGCGTGCACCCGCAGCTCGCTGTTGCCGCTCTTCACCGTGACCCAGATGAACCGCTGCCCGTCGGTGGCCAGCTCGATCTGCTGCGGGGGCTCGATGGGTACCAGCAGGCTGCCGAAGTCGGCCCGGTCCCGCTGCGGGTAGGCGTCGTCCGCGTCCCACGGGCCGCCGCGCAGGCCGGGAGGCGGCGGGCCGACGGGGCCTGCGTCCTCGCCGGGCGCAGCCGGGGCGTCGTCCCAGTCGCCTCCTTCATCGGAGTCCGCCCAGCCGTCGTCCGTGGCCCGGGCGGTGTCCTCCGCCTCGGCATAGCCCGAACTGGCCTGGTCCGCGTCTTCGCGTCGACGCCGACGGAACACTTCGCACGCTCCTTTGTCACGTCCCCGGGGAATCTCCCCCGGGCGGGGCTCTCCCGCGGCGGGCAGGAAGGCCCCGTGATGTATCTGCAGGCTTCCCCGCGATGAGCCTTCCTAACGAATTCACGGTACCGGCACACTGGCGGCGTGGCCGCCGGTGGAGCCGAAGCCGCCGTCGGCGCGGGCCGACCCGGGCAGCGATTCCGCCTCATGGAAGCGGACCCGCTCGACCCGCTGGATGATCAGCTGGGCGATCCGGTCGCCGCGCTGGAAGCTGACCGGCTGCGAACGGTCGGTGTTCAGCAGCGTGACCTTGATCTCGCCGCGGTAGCCGGCGTCCACCGTGCCCGGCGCGTTCACGATCGTGACCCCGAGCCGCGCGGCAAGTCCGGACCGCGGGTGCACGAACGCGGCGTAACCGTCGGGCAGCGCGATTGCGACCCCGGTCGGGACCAGGGCCCGTTCCCCCGGCCCGAGGTCCACGTCCTCGGCCGCGAACAGATCTGCGCCGGCGTCGCCTGGATGAGCGAAGGCCGGCAGCGGCAGGCCCGGATCGAGCCGCTGAATCAGCACGTCGACGCGGTCGGGTCCGTTCATGGGCGTCATTCCTCGCGATTTGTGGCGGCTGGATCCCCAGGGAACCGGCCAACCGCGATAGCGCCCGGGCGGGCGGCGTGGCCACAGTGCGGCGTACAGCGCGTGCCGCCAGCTCCTTACACCCTGTGACCCTATCGCGGTGCGGGGGGAGCCGGGCCCGAATCTTGGCGGACCGGGTCAGGCCCGGCCGGCGGGTAGCGCCGCCGCAGTTCCGGCACCGCGCGGGTAATCGCCGCGGCCACTGGGACGGCCACCACGGCACCCGGGATACCGGCCACGATGCCGCCGACAGTGAGCACGAGGATGATCGCGAGCGGATGCAGCCGGATGATGCGCCCGACGACCAGCGGCTGCAGCAGGTGGCTCTCGACCTGATTCTCGGCGATGAAGATGCCGAGCAGGATGACCGCGGCGATCCAGCCTTTCGTCGCGAGCGTGATCAGGATGATCACGCTCCCGGCGAACAGGATGCCCACGAGCGGGATGAACGCGGCAAGGAAGACCAGGACAGCCAGCGGCGCGACCAGCGGCGCGCCCATGATCGTCAGCGCGGAGCCGATAACGACGGCGTGAATGGCCGCCACCAGGACCGTGCCCCGGACGTAGAACACGACGGCCTGCCAGGCTGCGCGGCCGGCCCGGTTCGCCCGCTGGCTGCCGTCCGCCCCGAAGGCGCGCGTCAGCCACGCCCAGATCCGCCGACCGTCCTTGATCAGGAAGAACGTCACGAAGAGCATGAGGACGATGCCGCCGAGCACCTCGAAGACGATCTGGCTGCCGGTCAGGACCGTGCCCGCCACCAGCGATTTGTGCTGGCCCAGGTAGGTCAGCAGCTTGTTCGAGGAGGTCTGCAGGCTCGTGGTCTTCAGGTGCAGGGGCGGCCCAGCCAGCCAGGCCTGAACCTGATGTGACGTATGCCGGACCTGGGTCACCAGGCCGTCGTACTCCGCCCGCACCCGGATCGTGACCAGGGCGATCGTGCCGGCGAGCACGATCACCGCGCCGAGCAGGGTGCACCAGGTCGCGGCCAGCATCGGCAGGCCGGCGCGGTGCAGGCGGGCGGCGAGCGGCTGCAGCAGGGCGGTCAGCAGCAGCGCGCCCGCGCACGGGATCACCACCAGCGCCAGCCGACCGGCCACCCGGTAGGCCAGGTAGATCACGATGCCGATGAACAGCAGCCGCCAGGCCCAGCCCCCGGCCACCTGCAGCCAGCGCGGCACCAGTCCCCTGCCTTGGCCGGGCTCGGCCAGGGGGACAGCCCCATCGGCCGGATAGGCTCCGCCGGCTGTCTGGGGCCCGTCAGCCCGCTGCGGCTCATGGGGGGCGTCGGGCGGGTACAGCGCGTCCGGCGCGGGCGAGGCCGCCAGGCCGTTCGCCGCGGCCTCGCGGGCCTGATCGTCCGGCTGCAGTCGGCCCGCGGCATTCTGGCGCTCCTCAGCGTGCCGGATGCCGGCGCGGGCATCGGTGAGCAGTTGCCGGGCCCGCTGGCCAACGCCGCGGCCAGCACCTCGTCCGGACCGCTCCACCATGAGCCCATCTAACCAACTACGGTTGATGGCATGCGCGATTACCGCGAACGGCTCGCCGTGCCCGTGGCATGGTGGCTCCTGGGCGTGCCCGTGATCATCCTGCTGGGCACGTACGGCATCTACGCCAACCTGCGGGGGCCCATCGTGGGGATCATCTACATCGTCTTCACCGTTGGCTACATCGCCGGGCTGCTCGCCTGGAGTGCCGGGGTGATCGAGGTCGGCGACGGCGAGCTCCGCGCGGCCCGGGCCGTGCTGCCGCTGTCCCAGGTCACCGACGTACGCGCGCTGGACGCCCAGCAGGCCGAGGCGATGCGGGGACCACGGGCCGATCCCGCCGCGCACATGCTGATCCGGCCGTTCCTCAAGACCGCGGTGTACGTCGCGATCCGGGACCCGGCCGGGCAGGTGCCCTACTGGCTGGTCGGGACCCGCCGGCCGGCTGAGCTGGCCGGCGTGATCGAGCGGTGCCGGCCAAAGGACACCGCACGTGGAATGATCTGACCAATGGGGTTTGGAGGAAGCACTGGCATGTCGGACCAGCGCACAGATATCAGTACCAAGGTGGCCGGGGGAATCGCCGCATTCGCCGCGGCGTACGTGGCCCGCAAGATCGTCGCGTTCGTGTGGACGCGGACGACGGGTAAGGAGCCGCCCGTTCATCCGGAGGACCCGCAAGTCGGCATGAAGGAGGCGCTCGGCTGGGCCATCGTCACCGGCGTGGTGCTGGAATCGGCGCGGCTGCTCGCGACGCGGGCCGCGACCAAGCAGCTACACGCTTACCAGAGTGGCCAGCCTGAAGACTGACGCCTAAAGACTGACGACGCAGAGCCAGGACGGCCCGGCAAGGGCGGGAGCGTGGCGGCGGACCGCTCAAGCGCTCCCGGCCTCGGGTATCCCGCGGACAGGCGCAGTAACTGACGGGTGGGTGCGTGCGTCAGGCCGCGCACTCCCGGCAGACAAACTGGCCGTTGCGATCCTCGGCAAGCTGGCTGCGGTGATGTACAAGGAAGCAGCGCGAGCACGTGAACTCGTCCGCCTGCCGTGGGATAACCCGGACGGACAAGTCTTCGTTCGACAGGTCCGCACCCGGCAGCTCAAGTGACTCAGCCACCTCGTCCGGGTCGATGTCGATCGTGCTCGATGACTGGTCCATCCGGCGCGCCTGCAGTTCCTGCAGACTGTCCTCAGTGAGGTCGTCGTCCGTCTTCCGCGGGCTGTCGTAATCAGTAGCCATGGTGATTCTTTCCCCCTCCATACGTCGTGCGCCTGTTCGTCGCGCGGGTGTAACGCTCGGGAGGGCCTAGTTGTGCCCGATTCCGGCGGGGAATTCTGTCATGTTTGCGCGCCGGGCACACGCAGCGCAGAGGGTGTCCTGCCGTGGAGGATGTGACGTGCATCGCACCTCCGTTTCCGCGTCTCCCGGCGGCCGGATCCGCGCGGGTCCCTGCTGGCCCGCAGACAGCGCCGACTACCGCCGGAGGGGTAGTGTACCGGCATATTTTTCCCGTTTGAGCCAGCGTGCGCCCTCGGTACAACGCATCGCCCGGACAGGTATGCCCGGGCGCCCCGGATCTCATTCCCCTTTGCGGGTTTTCGTCCCGGAACTGCGTTTAGCGGCAATTGCCGGTGGGGTAAGACTCGCGACACTACGCGCGTTCGCGCGATCAGCCGGGGGTCCGACCTAGGGAGTCGCATGGGCGAGTTCGCCGCCACACTGCAGGACCGGCTGAGGGAAGCGCACGCCGCACTGCTGGCCGCGCGGGCCGCTGGGGACGCTGATCTCACCGATACCCAGCTCGACGAGATCGCGCACCTGCGGGAGATCGCCGTCGCGCACGGCATCCCCGAGCCCGCCTCCGCCTGAGCCTCCGCGCTCGCGCGTGGCGTAGCGGGCAACGGCGGCGTCTGCGCGGCTGGCGCTCAGGCGCCGCGCCGATGGCGGCTGCGCGGCCACGCGTGCTCACGCCCCGGATTCCGGACTGATGGGGCCCCAGCACGGCCGCGCCGGCTCAGGTGTCGCGCTCCGGGCTGAGCGCGGCCAGGGCGCCGGTGAGCTGCTCGTAGAGGCCAGGGCCCGCGGCGACGGTCATCGAGCTGCCCGGCGGGCGCCCCGCCAGGCCGGTGACCCGGGCGCCCGCTTCCGCCGCGATCAGCGCGCCGGCCGCGTAATCCCAGTAGTTGAGGCCCCGCTCGTAGAAC
>Ga0302223_10001013_pt1 | contig 15868 bp, 9 predicted proteins | sample II_Palsa_E2_3_FD_194565 | JGI IMG/M metagenome (GOLD analysis project Ga0302223, IMG submission 194565) | Peat permafrost microbial communities from Stordalen Mire near Abisko, Sweden - II_Palsa_E2_3 | ecosystem: Environmental > Terrestrial > Soil > Palsa > Peat permafrost | place: Sweden... | reverse complement strand
AGGGAATTTAGGCGCCGCCGCATCCTAATGCTAAATCTGGCTGGATACAGCGTCGAAATCGCCATCGGCTTTCTGAAAAATGCAGTAGTATCTTTTCAGCCATACACTGCCGAGGGATATCATCGCCCGCCTGAACGAAGAGTCCGATTCACTGCCACAGGCAGTTTCGGCCGACGATCCGATACGTCGTTCGGCACGGAGCGAGACTGCACGTTTACGGATTCAGAAGGTTGCGCTCGATCTCTTCTGGGAAAAGGGCTACAAGTCCACCACCACGCGCGACGTTGCCGCGACCCTTGGTGTACAGCAGGCGTCTCTTTACTACCACATCAAAAATAAGGAGGAGTTGCTGCATGGAATCTGTTATTCCTCCTTTATTCAGGTGATTCAAAACGCCGAGGCCGCTGTCGCCGCCAGCCGTGACCCTTTTGATCGCGTTCGTCAGATTGGCCGCAATCATCTCACGACCACGCTCGCCTATCAAAAAGAGTTTTCGGTCAGCATCATGGAGTGCCATGCACTTTCGCTTGACTATCGCGCAGAGATCGAAAACCTCTGGAAGCGTTATAAGACTCTGATCTACTCCACGCTGGATGGTGCAAAGGGTGCAGGTGTCATCCGGAACGATGTTCCGAATCGATATCTTTATATGACGCTGATGAGTATGTTGAACTGGTCGGTGATCTGGTATCGCCCGGGCAAAGGCCTGAGCGTCAGCGAGCTGGATCAGATCTTCGCCACAATTTACTTTAACGGCGCAGCGAAACCCGGGATTAGACGAACGAAGCGCGCAGCTTCTTCTCAAAGAGCCACGCAGTTTTCTTCGCCTCCAATCACCGTCTCTGTTGCTGTTCCGGTGAGCGAAACTCATTTGCGATTGCTCGATGTCGCCTGCACCCTCTTCACACGCAAGGGATACTTTGCCACATCGATCCGCGAAATCGCTGATCTTATGGGGCTGCAGAAGGCATCGCTCTATTACTACATCGCGACGAAAGAAGATCTGCTTTATCAAATATCAAGAGCAGCTCTGGAACACATCAGCGCTGGTGTGAAGGGAGCTCTGGAGCAGGTCTCCCGGCCCGCTGATCGCGTCCATACGCTCATCACGTCTCATGTGATCAGTCTGCTGTACCACCAAAACTGGTATGCCGCAGCGAACGATGAACTGCACGCCCTCTCCCCGGAACGAAGAGAAGAGATCGTCGCTCTACGCGATGAGTATGAGCTTCTTCTGCGAAAAACGCTCGAGGAGGGCCAGGCCGCAGGTATACTCCGCGCCGATATTCCTGCCAAATTCCTTGGCCTCGTCCTGCTTGGGATGATCAACCATATCTATCCCTGGTATCAACCGGAAATAGATCTCACCCCGATGGAACTGGGATCGCTCCTGGCAGACCTTTTCATGACCGGCATCGCCTCCGGAAATACTATCCACACAATCTAAGCGTCGCCTGTCCGCACCAACTCCCCCCCCGCAATTTTGGGCCAGGCAAAAACCCATCGAAATCATCGAGATAGGGTTCTTTGATGGCCTTTGTAGAAAATATCCAACTTTTCCCTTGACAATGACTGGTCCAACCAAACATAGTTTCCACCGTTCATAAATGCTGTCGACCGGTTGATAGAAACTAATGGTTCCCGACCCCGTTGCCGTGCAGGAAACCAGGGCCAGGACATTGAAAAGGAGCTGGGAAATGTCAGATTCCGTAAATTCCGTTGAGGTGCATCGAAGATGTAAAGCGTCTGCGTATCGGGTAGATAAATGGACTGACCGGATGATCCGGGAAAGCAGGACCTCGAAGCTGAAAGCTTCGGTTCTGCTGTTCGGCCTGCTGCTTTTTCTTGCCGGCGGTTCGTTGTCCGCGCAGATTGGTGGCTCAGGATCCATCAATGGTACTGTGACTGATCCTACGGGGGCAGTAATTGCAGGCGCGAGCGTCACGGCCACGCAGGTCGGTACGAATCTCAAGGTCACGCAGACCACCTCTGGCAGCGGCACCTATGTGCTTTCGCCTCTCACGGCCGGGGAATATATCGTGACCATCGCGGCTCCCGGATTCAAGACATTCACGCAGGAACACGTCACCGTCGACGCGCTGCAGCAGGTCGGGTTGAAGTCTCAGCTAAGCCTCGGTTCGAGCGTCGAGGTAGAGACTGTATCAGCCGCACCGCCGCAACTGGACACGACGAACGCCACAGTGGGTGCGACGATCGAGAACGAGGACTACACGCAGCTTCCTCTCGAGATCAACGGCAGTCCGCGCAACCCCACTGCCTTTGTTTATCTCATTCCCGGCGTCGCCAAGGGAGCCAACTCGCCCACCGGTATCTTCGATGGAACCGGCAGCGGCGGTCGTCTGGACGAGATATACATCGAAGGCTTCCCGCAGACCAGCATCTACGAGCAGGGCGATCCGCGTTACGTATCCAACCTGATATCGGTGGAAGCTGTCGATCAGTTTCAGGTGGTCACCAGTAATGCCTCCGCTCAGTTTCAGGGGCTGGGATTGCAGAACTACGTCATCAAATCCGGCAACAATCAGATCCACGGTTCGGTCTTCGAATATTTCCGCGACACCGCTTTCGATACGTGGGGATTCTATGCTCCCGCCGTCATCAACCCTACCGTCGGCCACGCTGTAAAGCCACTCGAGCACCAGAGCGAATACGGCGTCAACCTGTCGGGGCCGATCAAAAAAGATCGTATCTTTCTGTTTGCTTCGTACGACGGCTTTCTCTATCACAAGGACAATAACCCGACTTTCACTACCATTCCCACGATGCTGATGCGGCAGGCCAACTTCAGCGAGCTGCTCAATCTCTCCACCCCTCAGCCCGTCTACGATCCCGCAAGCTGCCCTGTAGGCAGCATCAGCGCGAACAGCTGCAGCCGCACCCAGGCCTCCTACAACGGACAGCCAAACGCATTCAACCCCAACCGCATCGGTTCAGCCGAGCAGTTCATGATGAAATTCCTCCCCACGCCAATCAACAACTCCGTCACCAATAACTATCTCTCGCAGATCCCCAGCAACACCTTCCACTGGGACACCACTGACCGCGGCGACATCAAAATCAACAACCAACAGCAGCTCAGCATCATCTTTAGCGCGGAGCTTGGCGGCGTCTACGGCTTCCAGTCCAACGGCAGCAACCCCGGTCCGCTCCCCTACGCCTCCGGTCAGGGCTATGAGACCAAGAACAAGCTCATCCTCCTCACCCACACTTACACCATCACGCCAAACATCGTGAACCAGTTGAAGTACGGCTTCAGCCGGTTCTATGGTCCGGTGTTCAATCCCGACTACAGAACTCCCGGCTTCGGTATAGGCACAGAGGGCGGAGTAACCGGACTCCCTGCGGGACAGGCTTCACAATCCTTCCCCACCACTACCTGGGCTGGAAACAACCCGCTGACCGAGTGGAGCGGCGACCAGGACTATGACGCACTCACCAATTACTTCACCCTTCTCGACAATGTGCAGTACGTTCACGGGCGCCACTCCATTACCGCAGGCGCATCGCATCAATGGCTTGAGCTCAACGATTACTCCTTCACCTCCGGCTCTTCCCCGGTTACGCTCGCCTATAGTAATGCCCAGACCGCGAACTACGTCAATGGAACCCAGGTCACGACCACTGGCAACAGCTTCGCAAGCTTCATCCTCGGCCAGGTCAACACCGGCAGCCTCACCCAGCTCCCCTTCACCGACACCGGTGCCCGCATCCGTCCCACCTCGCTCTATGGCCAGGACGACTGGTCCGTTACCTCGAAGCTGAAGGTTAACCTCGGCCTGCGGTGGGACTTCTACCCACCCTACCGAGAGGTCCTCAATCGCTCGTCCTTCTTCAATCCCACTCTGACCAATCCGATCACCGGAAATCTCGGGGCACTGCAGTTCGCTGGCAGTGGTACCGACTCCTGCAACTGCTCGACTCCAGTGAACAACTGGTGGAAGAACTTTGGTCCTCGAGTGGGCTTTGCTTACAGCGTGACAGATAAGACCGTGGTACGTGGCGGGTACGCCATCGTTTATTCCAAGGGAACCGGTGTCCGCAACGCTACCTACCTCGGCACCGGCCTTGCCGGCCTCAGCGCCACGCCCAGCTTCACCAGCACGACAACTGGCGACGCAGGCATGAACCTGAACTCCGGTTTCCCGGCATATCCTGCGCCGCCCACGATCAGTGCAGGCTACGGAACCTTCTACACAACGGCATCGTCGACACCTGCCGCGGGTATGTCGTACGCCGATCCGTATCTTGGGTCGAGAGCACCCTACGCAGATAACTTCACCCTGGGTATTGAACAGCAGCTCACTGGTAACCTCGCTCTCTCGATCAGCTACGTAGGTAGTCAGGGACACTTTCTTCCTGTAACCGCCGGCGGTGCTCGCGGCTACCAGAGCAATCAACTCAATCCGGCATACTACAACCTCGCCGGTCTGTTGAGCTCTACCGTAACTCCCGCCGTCCTTGCCCAGGCGCAGGCCATTGACCCGAGCATCAAGCTGCCCTACGCAACCTTTTCCGGCACGCTGGCGCAGATGCTGGTTCCATTCCCGCAGTATCAGGGCATATCGGACACCTACGACAACATAGGCAACTCCAACTACAACGCTCTGCAGACCACGCTCAGGAAGCGTATGTCGGACGGCCTTCAGTTCATGTTCAACTACACCTGGAGCGCTATTATCGACGACGTGGGCACCTATCGCAGCGGTTATCTGCCTACCCGCATCGAGCGCGGACGTGGTATCGCCGATACTCCTTCGGTTGTTTCCGCAACGGCAATCTACAAGCTTCCCTTCGGTACTGACCACACCCTCGGCAACGGCAATGTCGTCGTTCGTTCTCTGGTCAGTGGCTGGCAGCTTTCAGGCATCTACACTTACAGCTCTGGGATGCCGTTGGCCATTGTAGCCACTGGTTGCAACACACCAGGTGGCGGACAATGCATGCCCGACTACAACACAAACTTCTTTGGTGCGGTGCGCATTAACTCCCATAAATGGGGTAAGGGTGCGACAGCGACGGCATCCCCTGCGTACATCAATATCAACGCCTTCAATAACGCTCCGCCTGCGTATACCTTTGGCAACGTAGCCCGTACTGCACCATTCGGTCTGCGTGGCCCCGTCTCCTTCGACCTGGATATGAGCCTTAAGCGCACCATTGCGATCCACGACAATGTAAAGCTTCTGCTCGATGTGTCAGGGTACAACGTTACCAACAGCACAATCTTCAACACGCCTGCTGTCAGCACAGGAACGGCATCCACCTTTGGTACGGTGAATGGTCAGGCAAACAACTCACGTGATATCCAACTGGCAGCGAGAATCGATTTTTGAGTGATTGCGGACAGCGGCTGTGTACAGGCCGCTTGTCTGCAGTTTGTGTGATGATGACAACTCTAAACACGAAAAATCAGCCAATCGAAGTAGTTCCTTAGTCTGACGCAAGCCGCCTCGGAGAGAATCGATATGCAGCATTTGGTATCCGTTTACCGCAGCCAGCGACGATTCCGATTTGTTCTGCTTGGCTTCTTTGTAGCCTTACTTTCATTGGCATCAGCGGCGGCCCAGGAGGCCCGTCCTTTTGTCGAACCGGCTGCGAATCTGATTCCGAGAACGCCCGCAAATCCCACTCTGCCAAACATCTTCATCATCAGCGATTCAACGGCCGATTTTCACCCCGACCGCGATCATGAAGGCGCCGCGGCCATCCAGGGCTGGGGTGATTTCTTTCCGGCCTTCTTCGATCCCACAAAGGTAAATGTCGTGAATGCGGCACGCGGTGGCCGCTCCACACGAACCTACATGACCGAAGGTCTATGGGACAAGGTGCTGGTCGAGATGAAACCAAACGATGTCGTTCTTCTCCAGTTGGGTCAAAACGACATCTTTGAAGTCAACGACAGAATCGCTCGTGGCACCATTTCCGGAATTGGCAACGAATCACAGGAGATTGACAACCAGGTCACCCACAAACATGAGACGGTCCATAGCTTCGGCTGGTATCTCCGCAAATATGTTCAGGACACACGGGCAAAGGGCGCTATCCCCATCGTAATGTCTTTGACGACCCGCAACGTATGGAAGGATGGCCACGTCGAAGTGGGTGTCAGCGGTTATCGCGAATGGTCTCGCACCATCGCGGAGCAGGAACATCGCACCGACTTCGTCGATGTCAGCGCAATCATTGCACGAGAGTACGAGAAGCTCGGCCAGGCAAAAGTAGCCGGACTCTTTCACGCTCGTGAGCCCGTTCACATGACAACCCCGGGCGCATTTCTCGCCGCGCAATGTACAGTGGCCGGTTTGAAAGCGTTGCTAGATGCGCCGGTCTCGCAATATCTCTCCAATCTTGGTGAACAGGTATCCTCCGCCACTGAACTTTCCTTCAAATGGCCGGTCAATCCAAAGCAGCCGACGCTCTGGATCATTGGTGACTCAACGGTACGCAACGGCGATGGAGAGGGAACCGGCGGGCTCTGGGGCTGGGGTGACGAGATCGCTCCTTACTTCGATAGCACTCGGCTGAATGTAGTCAATCGCGCAGTCGGCGGTAGGAGCAGTCGAACCTATTACACAATGCACTGGCCCCTGCTGTTGCCTTCCATTCAACGTGGAGACTTCGTCATCATGCAGTTCGGTCACAATGACTCCGGCGCGCCGGACGATAAAACTCGCGCTCGCGCGGTTTTGCCAGGAGTTGGCGACGAGACCCGCGAGATCGTAAATCCGATAACAGGCATGCGTGAGATAGTGCATACCTATGGCTGGTACCTCCGCCAATTCATAGCCGAAACAAGAAAGAAGGGAGCAACACCGCTTCTGTGTTCTTTAGTTCCTCGCAAGGTCTGGGTCGCGGGAAAGATTCGACGAGAAGACTACGCCAGATGGGCAGCGGAGGTTGCGAACTCCGAGAGCGCTCCTCTTCTTAATCTCAATGAGATCGTTGCGGCCCGATATGAACAGCTTGGCCAGGAAAAAGTGGAGGCTTTCTTCGGAGACCCGAACACTCACACTACGCTCGAAGGCGCCACGATGAATGCCCGTGCCCTTATTCAAGCTCTTAAGAAGCTTCAGCCCGACCCGTTGAATGAATACCTTTTATCGAATAGTCTGCAGCCTGAGTCGTAATTGATCAGGAGTTCGCTACGCGAAGAGATTTCGACTAATTCATATGCGGATGCTCATCAGCAGTTTCCGGACCTGCTCGAAAGGGTTTATCCGACTTAACCTGCTTCAGGAAACAACGAGCTTTTCGAAAAAATGAACAACCTCATTTTCGCTGTTGTCAGTTTATTGCTGGTTGTCTCTCCGCTTGTCGGTTTCGCGGCTGACACGGTTCTGAATCCGGCCCACATTGATTTTTCGGTTGCCGGCTATCGTGGCAGCTCGAGCCCTTTGCCCACAGTGTCTGCGGTGATTTCTCTCAAACCGTCCGGCAGGGATGATACTGACCTGTTGCAATCGGCGATCGATCATGTTGCTGCTCTGCCGCTTGATGCGCATGGTTTTCGCGGGGCCATTTTTTTGTATTCAGGCCAGTATCATGTGACCGGACAGGTCCGAATCACGGCCAGCGGCATCGTTCTTCGCGGCAGCGGGACTGCATCGACCACTATCTTTGCCGATGGCAAAAGTCGCCGCACTCTCATTCAGATTGGCGGTACGGCCGATCCTCTTCTTGAAGAGTCTGTGCCGGTGATGGATGAGACAGTCTCAGTGGGCTCACGTCTTCTTACTCTTTCTTCTGTCGCGGGGTTCGTTGTGGGGGACCGTGTTGTCGTTCGCCGTCCCAGCACACAGGAGTGGTTCAGTGCCATGAGCATGACCGGTCTTCCGGGAACTTTTGCTAACCAGCGTCTCGACTGGAAGCCTGGCTCCCATGACCTTGTGTGGGACAGGATTGTTACTGCATTAAATACCTCGACGAAGCAGATCGAACTGGATGCTCCCATTACTACGGCGCTCGAGAAGAAGTATGGCGGCGGCACTGTCGCTAAAGTTCAATCCGGCGAGGCCCTGCAGAACATAGGCGTTGAGGACCTCACTCTTGATAGCGCCTATGACAGGCAGCAACCGAAGGACGAGGAGCACGCCTGGATTGCTGTTGCTCTAAACCATGTCGAAGATGCCTGGGTCCGACGAGTTACGGCTCGCCACTTCGTCAGCTCCGCTGTGCGAGCTGACCAACGCGCTCGGCGCATTACTATTGAGGACTGTCGCAGCGAGTCGCCTGTCTCTGAGCCAGGCGGCTATCGCCGTCAGTCTTTTCTGGTCTATGGCCAGCAGGTATTCGTCCACCGCTGTCACAGCGAGGCTGGCATGAACGACTTTGCCATCGGCCTGCTTGCGGCTGGTCCCAATGTCTTTCTTGACTGCGATGCTACCGGCTCTATCGGCGCTAGTGGGGCATTTGAAGGCTGGGCTTCGGGTGTGCTCTACGAGCGCGTTCATGTTCCTGGCTCCCGGCTTCAACTCCTGCTTGACCAGGATCGTGCTCAGGCTGCGGGATGGACTGCCGCTAATTCACTCATCTGGAACTCTACTGCACAGACAGTCGACGTTCTTGGACCGCCAGATGCGCCAAACTTCAAAGTTGAATCCAGCCAGTCCCTCTTTGAAACCGAACTAGCCGCTCGGGGGATGCACTTGCCGGCACGTTCCGCTCACATACTCCTCGCATCCAATCTGCGCGCTCCCGACTTCCACGACATCACCGTGAAAAAACCTGCTGAATTGCCGCAGCATCCCTTCGATATCCTCAATGGACGCTTTGTTGTGGATGGCAAAGTGGCCTGGGGCGAATCGCAGAACGAAGCCTGGTGGCGTGGCGACACCTCGCCTGCGACCGCAGCGCAGTCTACGGGGTCCAGTATCTCCCGCTTTATGCCTGGGCAGGTTGGACCAGGTATGACCGAAGACCTGCCGGACTATGTCCATAGGTTGAAGCAGCGTGGAATTGTCTTCTATAACAGTATGCCCGGCCTTTGGTATGAACACCGCCGCGATGCTCATACTGTTATCCATCAACCCAACAGCGAGGTCTGGGCGCCTTTCTACGAGATGCCCTGGGCACGCAGCGGAAAAGGAACTGCCTGGGATGGACTCAGTCTGTTCGATGTATCGCGCTATAACACCTGGTACTTCGAGCGTCACAGGGAGTTCATCAAGCTCGCAGGAGAGGAGGGCCTGATTGTCTATGTCAATTTCTACAACAACCACAATGTTCTGGAGATTGGCCCCCACTGGATCGACTTTCCGTGGCGCCCTGCCAATAACATCAACGACACCGGTTTACCCGAGCCACCGCCGCTGAAGCCTAACAACCGCAATGATGTTGGCAATGAGTTTTTCAGTGTCGACTACGTACCTCTCCGCAAGCTGCACCATGACTATATTTTTCATACTCTGGATGAGCTCGGCGATCTGCCCAATGTGATCTTTACCGCGGCCTACCAGTTTGCAGGGCCACTCGCATTCGAGCAGTTCCTGCAGGACACGATTGCAGAGTGGGAGAAGCTGCATGGCCGTCGTATTCGCATCGCTCTCGTGACCGGGAAGAACACGACAGACGCTATTCTCGCTGATCCTGTTCGCTCAAAACAGATTGCAGTCGTTGACATGCGCTACTGGGAGTACGAACCAGACGGTACTCTCTTCGCTCCTAACGCAGGCGAGAACCACGCCTTTCGCGAACTCATCAGCAAACAGTTCAAGGGCTACACGGATACCCCACCCCCAACAACGCCCGAACAGGTCTACCGTGAGGTCCGCGAGTATCGTGACCGCTATCCCAACATCGCATTTCTTCCCATGGAAGAAGGCGCAGGCCCACTCCCCATTCTTATGAGTGGTGGAGCATCGCAGTCCTCCCTGCGCGGAGGCATTGTTATGCCTCCAGCGACTGTTTCGAATGCACCAGGAGTACCAGGCGCTGCGCCCAGAGACAGAGCTGATGCAGCCGTCGCCGGTCGTCGCGGAGTTTCCCAGGACACCATCATCGACCGCTTCGTCAATGAATATCTTCCAACTGACTTGATGAAAATGGTCCCGCTTGACGGTATCGTCGAAGACCACACACATAACTGGGTGCTCGGTACCGAGGCAACAGACGTTATTCTGATTGATTCGCGCTGGGGTTCATCAATCCAACTCGCGCGAGCCCTCCCGCAGAGGACCTATACCGGAGTCTGGTTCAATCCTGTCACCGGCGAATCACAGGATGCCGGCAGGATCTCGGGCGAAGGCGGCTCAGTGCAGAAAAAACCTGATGACAAAGACTGGCTTTTACTGCTTAGGGTAGTCCGTTAGCAGGAACAACATGGAACGTTCGCGACTCGAATCCAGCCTTACTGCAATTCGTAAGCGGCTCCATGACACCTACACTGACAGGCTCGATGGTAAGACTTCGGAAGAGTTCTGGTTGCGAAAAATCAACGACTGGCGGATGAAGATCGATCACTTCGGGAAAGGGTCCTTCGCAAAACTGACGACGGTTGAATGCCACTTCTAACGCTTTGTCTGTCACCGGAGGGAGAGACTATGCTCATCTACACTATGGTTCGCAGATATGGCAGACTAGCCCTTCTTACGAGTTGGCTGTTCCTTGCAATTGCGTTGTCCTGCAAGGCTCAAGCATCGGAATCATCCGTTCTTCGCGTTGCCGCCGACGGCTCGGCGCAGTACAAAACAGTCCAGGCAGCGGTCGATGCCGTTCCTCCTACAGGCGGGACAGTTCTCATTGCACCTGGTACCTATCGCGAGCAGGTGATCATCAACCAGTCTTACGTGACGCTGCGCGGAACGGGGGCAGACCCGGCGGCGACGGTCCTGGTCGACGACACCAGCCAGGGGACGCGGGGCACCAAGCCGAGCTACGCGACCGTCCATGTGCTCGGCAGCGATTTCCACGCGTTTAACCTCACATTTCAGAACGACTTCAACCACACACACGAACAGGTGTCCGCGGGATCGCAGGCGCAGGCGCTTAACCTGGAAGGCGACCGAAACATTCTCGACCACGTCAGCATCCTTGCGAACCAAGACACGCTCTACATTGGCGCTCGCGGCTGTGGGCAGGCAGGAAGCCTGAGAACATCGGCTCCAGGCTCGACATCTTTCCCGCCGACTTCGCAACCCGCCCCACTTGCCACCAATACACCCTGTACGCCGGCAGTTACACGCAGTTACTTTACGCACTGCGTCATTGCCGGGAACGTCGACTTCATCTACGGCGACGGCAACGCTGTCTTCAATGAATGCGAGATTCACAGTACGCTACACGCCGCAGGCGGCTACCTGACGGCGCAGGGCAAGTATCTCCCTAACCAACAGTCCACGTTCGTCTTCAACCATTGCCGGCTGACCGCCTCACCCGGTGAGGCCCATGTCTATCTTGGTCGCCCCTGGCGCCCATATGCGTCCGTGGTCTACCTCAACACAGAGATGGGAGCCCACATCGAACCAGCGGGCTGGCGCGAATGGCATCCGGGCGAGACTCACAATCTCGACACGGTCTTCTACGCCGAATACAAGTCAAGTGGCCCGGGAGCCACCCCAGCAGCTCGCGATTCGCATTCTCACCAGATAACGGCCGCACAGGCCAGGCAGTTCGAGACGAAATTTTTCCTGGCTGGCACAGACGGCTGGGATCCCAGGGAAGCGAAGTGACGGCCTACTTCTGCAGTGGTTGCCAGCCACGTTGGCTGGACCGGCTCTCGCGCCCTTCAACACCACTTAGCACCACAATGCACAAAGGAGCACGCATGCAACTATACTCGTCGACCCTGGTGATACTGGCATTCTGCTTGTCAGCAGCCGCAGTGGCGCAGGATACACGCACGGTTACTGAACCAGTGATTCCGGCTTTCTGTACGGAACTTGACGCTCATCTCGCCTCGATCAGCGGCGGGACCTACAACACGCTGTCACCGGCCGACGAAGGCAAGCTCGATACAAATCGGATTCAGAAAGCCATCGACAGTTGCGGAAAAGGAAAAGCCGTCGCCCTCCAGACTCACGGTGGGTTCAACGCATTTGTCAGTGGTCCGCTAGAGCTTCGCGAAGGAGTGACTCTTGTAGTGGATAAGGGCGCCACCCTCTTCGAGACACTCGACCCTAAGGTATTGGAGATCTCTCCAGGCAGCTGTGGTATTGTCAGCAAAGATCCCGGGCGAGGATGTAGGCCGTTGATCTTTGTAAGCCATGTGTCGGATGCTGGCGTCATGGGAGACGGAGTCATTGATGGAAGAGGCGGCGAAAATATTCTCGGCAAAACCATGTCTGCGTGGGACCTTGGCGAACAGGCTCTCAAAGACAATGGCGGGCAGAAGGTCAGCCGCCTTATCGTTGCTGACCATGCCGACAACTTTACCCTCTACCGCATTACGCTGAGAAACTCGCCTAACTTTCACGTTTCCTATAACGCAGGCGATGGTTTCACGGTGTGGGGCGTCAAGGTAGACACCGTGCACCGTATCGCGAATGCTCCACATCCTCTCTCACGAAATACCGACGGCATCGATCCGGGCAATGGCTCGAAAAATATCACGATCACCCATTGCTTTTTTCGGGAAGGTGACGACAACGTGGCCATTAAAGGGGGGGCCGGCGGCGTCACCAACATGACCATAATCCATAACCATTTTTACTGGGGGCACGGAATGTCTATTGGTTCCGAGACGAACGGCGGAGTTAGTAAGGTCCGTGTCACGGACCTTACCTTAGACGGAACCGACTCGGGCATCCGCATCAAGTCCATGGGCACGAAGGGCGGCCTGGTCCACGATATCGTCTACGACGACATCTGCATTCGGAACTCAGGCCGCCCGCTGGATATCACCGCTGCCTACGCAGCAAATGGTCCAGTTAAGGGAAACTCACCCCCCACCTTCCGCGACATCACGCTGCGTAACGTGAGCATCTCTGGAGGCGGCAAGATTCTCTTCGATGGCTACGATCATGATCATCGCGCGCAGGTTAACATCGACGGAGTTTTCCTTGCTGACAGTACGCACCCGGATACGCCGTACACCTACACCTTCGACAATGCAGACGTCGTCTTCGGCCCTGGTGGAAGCAATATCCAGCTTCCTGCTGGCACGGACGCCACCCTCTCCGGTTCGCCAAGCAAAGGAACACCCTACTCCTGCGTCGATCGATTCGTTCCCTTCCCAACGGAATAGCATTTGGAGAAACGTCGGAGTCTCAGTTGCTGAAGAGCCGACTTTCAAGGAATAAGACGACTGACGATTCCTTTTGAATGGCTTCGCTAAGTTCGCTTACTGTGAAAGTTCGAACGGTAGGGTTCGTATTAGTGAACAGCGTGATCATGTCGGCTCTGGTGCAAATAGCACGCTGAAACGAATTGCAGAGTTGGGGGAGAGATCGATTACGTCAGCTGCTGGCAGCATGGAGGTCGTTCCGACAGCCTGCACTCCTGGCAACTGCTCCAACCTGGAGCGCACAGTTAGATTGAAGGCGTCAATGGCAGCCTGATTGGAGTATTGCTCGCGAGGGAGGCTATAAGCGGCAGTCAAAGTGTGATCGGTGTGGAAGCCGAGGTCGATAGATCGCATCTTCTCAAAGCTCCGCAGCAACAGTCCGGATGCAGTAAGCATAACGAGGGCAACTGCGAGTTCCGCGACTACAAGGGATGAGCGCAGGCGTGCATGACCACCGCCGGCGGAGCCGGTGCGTCCACCTTCTTTCAATGCTTCATTGACTTCGGTGCGTGCTGCGGCAAATGCAGGAATCAATCCGCAGAACAGGCCGGTGAGCACCGTCAATCCGAGCGAGAAGGCCACAACCTTCCAGTCAAGACCAATGGAGCTGACGCGGGGTAGAGTCTCGGGAAGGAAGCTGATGCCAATGCGAAGAGCAACGGCTGCCAGTGCCAATCCCAGCATCCCCCCGGAGATGCTGAGCAGGAGTGCCTCGATAAGGGATTGGCGCAGGATAGCCGCTCCGCTGGCTCCTAACGCGAGGCGCACGGAGATCTCGCGCCGGCGACGGATGACGCGAACCAGTAATAGACCGGCGAGATTGGCACAGGCGATAAAAAGAACCACCGTGACAGCAAGCAAAAGGGTACGGACCAGTGGCCTGGCCTGCGCTACGGTGCTCTCATCAAGCCGCTGGACATCAGGATGAATACGACGACTGCGGAGCGCTGCCGGAAAGTTTCGCATGATCTCCTGCGCCGCGCCGGCAGCATCCTGCTGGGCCTGCGCCGGGGTGATACCGGGCTTCAGCAGTCCGACCATGTTGTAGGCCCAGGCTCCGGCAGAGCCCTGGCCTCTTTCAGCCTGCGTGAAGCTCATGGGTACCCAAAGCTCGGCGCGGTTCAACTGACCGGGAACCAGAGGGAATTCGAATTCGCGCGGCATCACGCCGATGATTTCGTAGGGCTTGCGGTCGAGAAAAATCTTTCGGCCCAGTATGTGGATATCGCCATCGAAGCGACTGCGCCAGGTCTGGTAGCTGAGCAGCACCCTCTGCTGACTGCCATCGTCCTCCTGCTGGGTAAAGGAGCGGCCCATCAATGGCGAGACGCCGAGCACGGGAAACATGCTTGCTGTAAGCCGCGCGGCATTGATCTGTGCCGGAGTACCGAGGCCTGAAAGTTCATAGGTAGAGGCCTGGTAGCCGCCCAGGTTGGAGAATGCACGAGTGTCTCGCATATAGATGCGAATGCCATAGGGTGTGACGCCGGGTGCATCGGCGCCATACTCTACGCCCTCAAGCCTGTCGCCGAGCGTGGCCAGTCTGGCTTGATTGGGAAACGGCAAGGGCCGCAGCAGCACACCCTCAACGATGGAAAAGATAGCGGTGCTGGCGCCGATGCCAAACGCCAAGGTGAGGATCGCTGTAAGGGCGAATCCTGGGGACTTGCGCAGTTGACGCATCGCATAACGAATATCTAGAACAAGAGATCCCAATGTAGTCTCCGAACGCACCAGCGCACTTGTGTTAAGGATCGCACGTTCGTTGCCAAGTCATCGCACGGCGTAATCGCTCGTTTTCAGGGAGATGCGCTCTTGAAGCAGGGCCGCCTCGCATCGAGCTGTCCGGAATCGAAAATCGATGTCCGAAACCGAACACTCATTGCAAGCTACTTGATCTCCGGCAGCTGGAAGTTCGTCGGAATTCGAAATAGATGCAGATTGGAGCACTGCCCGATGACACCACTCCCTGGATGATGGTGATTGGTGTGGTGAGTAATGTGAAACAGTCGCTAGTCACCGATATGGCCACTGAGATGTATGTGCCGTATCGCCAGGCGAATGAGGTCTTGCCGGTTCGAACGATGTCGGTTGTGATGCGATCTGAAGTCGACCCGCGCCTGCTTATTCCGGATCTGCGGGACACCGTACGCAGAATCAATCCCAATCAGCCGATAGTTAGCATCCGGACGATGGAAGACAATGTGGCGCAGAACTTTTCTCAACCACAGTTCCGCGCGCTGCTGCTGTTGATCTTCGCAGCACTTGCGCTGTTGATTGCGGCGGTGGGAATCTACGGGGTGATGGCGTACTCAACGGCACAGCGCTCAGGCGAAATGGCGATTCGGATGGCACTTGGATGCAGCGTCAACCGAATCTTCACTCTTGTGCTTACAGATGGGCTCCGGCTGACGCTGATCGGCGTAACGATTGGGGCGGCTCTGAGCATCGTACTGGGACATTGGCTGAAGCCCCTGCTGTTTGGCGTCGCGTCGTCCGACGCGGTGACGCTTTTAGGTGCTACTGCGATGGTTGTGACTGCAGGGATGGCGGCTACGCTGCTTCCGGCGCGGCGGGCATCGCGGGTTCAGATCTTGTCGATGATGCGGGAAAACTGAAATTCCTGAC
>Ga0302223_10001001_pt1 | contig 16013 bp, 13 predicted proteins | sample II_Palsa_E2_3_FD_194565 | JGI IMG/M metagenome (GOLD analysis project Ga0302223, IMG submission 194565) | Peat permafrost microbial communities from Stordalen Mire near Abisko, Sweden - II_Palsa_E2_3 | ecosystem: Environmental > Terrestrial > Soil > Palsa > Peat permafrost | place: Sweden... | reverse complement strand
CACCTGGATGTGACCCTGCGGCTGCATGTCGCCGCCCATCAGGCCGAACGACATGTACGGCGCGCCATCCTTCATCACGAAGCCCGGGATAATGGTGTGGAACGGCCGCTTGCCGGCAGCGTAGACATTCGCCGCGCCAGGCTTGAGCGAATACAGCTCGCCGCGATCCTGGAACATGAAGCCGAGCCCGTCGGCGACCAGGCCCGAACCCATGCCGCGGTAGTTGGACTGGATGATCGAGACCATCATGCCGTCCTTGTCGGCGGTGGTGAAGTACGTGGTGTCGCCGTTGAACAGCTTCGGATCGCCGGGACCGATGTCCGCGTTGGCGTGGTCGAGATGAATCAGCTTCCGCCGCTGGTCGGCGTAGCCCTCGGACAGCAGGCCCTTCATCGGCACATCGACGAAACGCGGATCGGCGTAGTACTTGGCCAGATCCTCATAGGCGAGGCGCTTGGCTTCCAGCATCGCGGTCAGCGCGTCAGCGCTGCCCACGCCCATTTTCTTCAGGTCGAAGCCCTTGAGCAGCTGCAGCATTTCCAGCGCGGCGAAGCCCTGTCCGTTCGGCGGCAGTTCGTAGACGTCGTAACCGTGGTAGTTCACCGACTGCGGCGTCACCCACTCGCCGTGATAACCGGCAAAGTCCTCGTAGCGCAGGTCGCCGCCGATGCGCTTGAAGTAGGCATCCATGGTGTGCGCGATCGCGCCCTTGTAGAACGCATCGCGGCCGCCCTGCGCGATCAGCGTCAGCGTGCGGGCCAGATCGGGATTGCGGAACACCTCGCCTTCGGCCGGCGCGTGACCGTCGATCAAATAGGTGTGGCGCGCATTGGCACTTTCCTCGATCAGCCCGTGCATCCGCTCGAACGCGGCCATGTTGCCCTTCCAGTACTGGGCAACCAGCTGGGTGACCGGGAAACCGTTCTGGGCATAGCCGATCGCCGGCGCCAGATCGTCGGCCAATGAGAGCTTGCCGAACTTGTCGTGCAGCGCGCCCCAGGTATCGACCGTGCCAGGCACGGTGATCGGCAGCGAGCCGACGGCGGGAATGTGATCCTTCACCGGCAGGCCGGCCTTGAGATACGCGGCCTTGACCTCAGCCTGCATCTTCGCCAGATCGCGGCCCTTTGCCGACGGGCCGGAGCCGTTGTAGCCGTAGAGTTTGTGCGTCTTCGGATCCCACACGATCACGAAGCAGTCGCCGCCAATGCCGTTCAACACCGGCTCCATCAGGCCGAGCGCCGCGTTCGCCGCGATCGCGGCATCCACCGCACTGCCGCCCTTCTTGAGGATGTCGATCGCGATCTGCGAGGCCAGCGGCTGCTCGGTCGCTGCCATGCCATGCTGGGCCAGCACCGGCGAACGGGAGGCCCAGGGATGGCCGGAGTAGCGATCACCCCGGCCGACATCGGCACTGACATTCGTCGCGGCCGTCAGCCCCACCAACAAGGCGACGGCAGCGCCGATCCGGATCTGCGAATGACTCATCACGACTCCTTCGGGGCGACCCGAGTTTTTGTTTTATCGCGGCGGCGCGACTTACTTCTTCTTCGGCAGGTACAGGTCGGTGATCGTGCCTTCGTACACCTCGGCCGCCATGCCGATCGACTCGCTCAGCGTGGGATGCGGGTGGATGGTCAGGCCGATATCAGCGGCCTCGCTGCCCATCTCGATCGCCAACGCGACTTCGGAGATCAGCTCGCCGGCATGCACACCGACGATGCCGCCGCCGACGATGCGATGGGTCGCTTCGTCGAAGATCAGCTTGGTGAAGCCCTCGGTGCGGTCGATGCCGATCGCGCGGCCGCTGGCCGCCCACGGGAACTTGCCCACGCCGATCTTCAGGCCCTTTTCCTTCGCCTCGCGTTCGGTCACGCCGACCCAGGCGATTTCCGGATCGGTATAGGCCACCGACGGAATCACCCGTGCATCGAAGTAGCTCTTCTGCCCGGCGACGACCTTCGCGGCGACCTTCGCCTCGTGCGTGGCCTTGTGCGCCAGCATCGGCTGGCCGACCAAGTCGCCGATCGCGAAGATGTGCGGCACATTGGTGCGCATCTGGCTATCGACGTTGATGAAACCGCGATCGGTCACCGCAACACCGGCCTTGTCGGCGCCGATCTTGCCACCGTTCGGCGAGCGGCCCACCGACACCAGCACGCGATCGAACAAGGTGGTTTCGGGGATGCTATCGCCTTCGTAGCTGACTTCGATGCCCTTCTTGGTCGCCTTCGCCTCGACCACCTTGGTCTTCAGATGCACGCCCTTGAGCTTGCCGCCGATGCGCTTGGCCAGCGGCTTGATCAGGTCGGCATCGGCACCGGGGATGAGCTGATCCATGAACTCGACCACGGTCACTTCGCTGCCGAGCGCGGAATACACCGTCGCCATTTCCAGGCCGATGATGCCGCCGCCCACAACGAGCAGCTTGTTCGGTACATCCTTCAGCTCCAGCGCACCGGTGGAGTCGACGATGCGATCGTCGTCCCACGGGAACGAGGGCAGCTTCACCGACTGCGAGCCGGCAGCGATGATCGCGTACTCGAAGCGGACCAGCTTCACGCCGTCCTTGGTCTGGACTTCCATTTCGTTCGGCGAGACAAAGCTGCCGTTGCCTTCGAGCGTACGCACCTTGCGCTGCTTCGCCATGCTGGTCAGGCCGCCGGTAAGCTGACCGACCACCTTGGTCTTGAAGCCACGCAGCTTGTCGATGTCGATCTTCGGCGCGCCGAAGCTGACGCCGTGCGCGGCCATCGAGGCCGCTTCGTCGATCACTGCGGCCGCATGCAGCAGCGCCTTGGAGGGGATGCAGCCCACGTTGAGGCAGACGCCGCCGAGCGTGGCATAGCGTTCCACCAGCACGGTATCGACACCCAGATCCGCGGCGCGGAACGCCGCCGAGTAGCCGCCCGGGCCGGAACCAAGCACGACCAGCTTGCATTCGATGTCGGCCTTGCGGCCGGAAGCACCGGCGGCTTGCGGAGCTGGTGCCGCGGCAGGCGCGCTCGCAGCAGCTGCCGGCGCAGCAGCCTTGGGTGCCTCGACTTGTGGTGCCTCGACTTGTGGCGCCTCGGCCTTGGGCGCAGCAGTGTCATCAGCAACTTCAAGCACGGCGATCACCGCGCCTTCGGAGACCTCGTCGCCCACCTTGAGTTTCAACTCCTTGACCACGCCGGCGGCGCTGGAGGGAATCTCCATTGTCGCCTTGTCCGACTCCAGCGTGATCAGGCTCTGTTCTTTCGCCACGGTATCGCCGGCTTTCACCAGCACTTCGATCACCGGCACGTTGCCGTGACCACCGATGTCGGGAACCTTGATTTCGATCGTGTTGGCCATCGTCGTCTCCCGGTCAGAGCAGCAGGCGACGGATGTCGCCGAGCTGGGTGGCGAGGAAGGATGCGAAGCGCGCGGCGAGCGCACCGTCGATCACGCGATGGTCGTAGGACAGTGACAGCGGCAGGATCAGCCGCGGCGTGAATTCCTTGCCGTTCCACACCGGCTTGGTCGCCGCCTTGGAGACGCCGAGGATCGCCACTTCCGGCGCATTGACGATCGGCGTAAAGCCGGTGCCACCGATACCGCCGAGCGAGGAGATCGAGAAGCAGCCACCGGACATCTCGGCCGGCCCCAGCTTCTTGTCGCGCGCCTTCTTCGAAATCTCGCCCAGCTCGCGGGCAAGGTCGAGCAAGCCCTTCTTGTCGCAATCGCGGATCACCGGCACCACCAGGCCGTCGGGCGTGTCCACCGCGATACCTATATGGAAATACTTCTTCAGTATCAGCTTCTCGCCGCTCTCGTCGAGTGAGGCGTTGAACTGCGGGAACTGCTTCAACGCCGCCACCACCGCCTTGATCTGGAACACCAGCGGGGTGACCTTGAGTTCCTTGTTCTCTTCGCCGAGCTTCTTGCGGAACGCTTCGAGCTCGGTGATATCGGCGTCATCGTGCTGGGTGACGTGCGGGATCATCGCCCAGTTGCGTGCGAGGTTGGCGCCGGAAATTTTCTGGATGCGCGACAGCGGCTTCTCCTCGATCTCGCCGAACTTGGCGAAGTCGATCTTCGGCCACGGCAGCAGGCTGAGTCCGCCGAGCGACGCCGCAGCGCCGCCGGTCGGACGTGCACCGGAAGCGAGCGCATGCTTCACGTAGGCACTGACGTCCTCGCGCTGGATGCGGCCGCCGCGGCCGGAACCCTTGACCTGGGTGATGTCGACGCCCAACTCACGTGCGAAGGCACGGATCGCCGGGCTGGCGTAAGGCGCATCGCCTGGCATTACCAGGCGTGCATCCAGCGGTGGTCGCGCAGCCGGCGACACGTCGCCTTCCGGCACGTTGCCGGGCAGCACACTGCGGCCGCCGATCGGCGCGGGCTTTTCCTCGACCTGCGGCGCGGCCACCTTGGCTGGCGCAGGTGCCGGGGCTGGAGCCGGCGCAGCGGCTTTCGGCGCCTCGGCGACAGGTGCAGCAGCGGCGCCGTCGGCCTCGATGATCGCGATCACAGCGCCCTCCGACACCTCGTCGCCCACTTTCAGCTTCATTTCCTTGATCGTGCCGGCGAACGGCGCAGGGACTTCCATCGTGGCCTTGTCCGACTCCAGCGTGATCAGGCTCTGCTCCTTCTCCACGCGATCACCGACCTTGACCAGCACTTCGATGACGGGGACGTCGGCGTGACCGATATCGGGAACAAGGGCTTCTTTGAGCTCGGCCATGATGACTCCTGCAATGGCGGTGGCGTGCCGCTCGGGGATGGCGGCCGCAGACAAGGCCTCAATCATAACGAAGCGCTGCCCGATTCGTATGCCTGATGTTGTGCGGCAGCTTCTTTCGACGGTTACCATGCGCGCGCGTATGCATGACCTTGAGCGCACGCACTGCCTCAATCGTTCCCCTAATCTGGGCTCAGCCAACGCCGCTCAGAGCGGTACCGGGAAGCAAGCCATGCTGACGATTCGTGACCTGTCGAAAACCTACGCCAACGGAGTGCGGGCACTGCGCGGCGTGTCGCTGGACATCCCCAATGGCATGTTCGGCCTGCTCGGCCCCAACGGTGCGGGCAAATCGTCGCTGATGCGCACGATCGCCACCCTGCAGGATCCGGACGAGGGCACGATCAAGCTGGACGACATGGACCTGATGGCCGACAAGCAGGCCACCCGCCGTCTGCTCGGCTATCTGCCGCAGGAGTTCGGGGTGTATCCGAGGGTCTCGGCCGAGGCGATGCTGGACCACTTCGCCGTGCTCAAGGGCGTCACCGTGAAAAGCGAACGGCGCGAGCTGGTCGAGTCGCTGCTGCGCCAGGTGAACCTCTGGGATGTGCGCAAGCGCAAGCTCGGCACCTACTCCGGTGGCATGCGCCAGCGTTTCGGTATCGCCCAGGCGCTGATCGGCGATCCGCGGCTGGTGATCGTGGACGAGCCCACCGCCGGCCTCGACCCGGAGGAACGCAACCGCTTCCTCAACCTGCTCGCGGAAATCGGCGAGCGGGTGGTGGTGATCCTGTCCACGCATATCGTGGAGGACGTCACCGACCTGTGCTCGCGCATGGCGATCATCGGCCAGGGCCAGGTGCTGCTGAGCGGCGAACCGGTCGAGGCGATCCGCTCGCTCGACGGACGTGTGTGGCGACGAACGATCGACAAGGCCGAACTGGACGGCTACCGCGCCCGCATGAACATCCTGTCCACCCGCCTCGCCGGGGGCCGCACCTTGCTGCATGTGCTGGCCGACACCCTGCCGGGAGAAGGCTTCGAGGCCGTCGCGCCCGATCTGGAAGACGTCTATTTCGGCCGCCTGCGCGAGCAGGCCACCGCCCGAGCCGCCTGACGCCAACCGCTCCGCGGCAGTCTTCCATTACTGGGACGGGAATACCGATGTTCTTCGAGATCCTCCGATTCGAATTGCGCCAGCAGCTGAAGGCGCCGCTGTTCTGGGTCATCGCGGCGGTGTTCGGCGCGCTCGCCATCACCCTGGTCACCACCGACGCGGTGATCATCGGCGGCGCCAGCGGCAACGTGCTGCGCAACGCGCCGCTGGTGATCGTCCGGTTACTCAACTTTCTTACAGCACTCAGCATGTTTCTGGTGACGGTATTCGTCGCCGGCGCTGTCCTGCGTGACTTCGATCAGAACACCGCCGAGCTGTTTTTCACCACGCCAATGAGCCGCGGCGCCTATCTCGGCGGCCGCTTCGCCGCCGGTTATCTGGCGTCGCTGGCGATCATGCTGGCCTGCGCGCTAGGTATCGCGCTCGGCGGCATGATGCCGTGGATCGATGCGCTGCGGCTGGGCCCCGCCAGCTGGCACGGCTACGCGTGGGCGTTCGGCGTGATGGTGGTGCCGAACATGCTGTTCATCGCGGCGCTGCTGTTCCTGCTAGCCAGCACCACGCGCTCGCTGCTGGCCACCTATATTGGCCTGATCGTGTATGTCGTACTGAATTTTATCGTTGGACTGCTGACCAAGGACGTCAACAATCTCTATTTAGCCGCCATGCTCGACCCGTTTGGCAGTCGCACCGTGGGACTGGTCACTCGCTACTGGTCGGCCTACCAATCCAACCACGAGCTGCCCGCACTGACTGGCGTACTGCTGTTCAACCGGCTGCTGTGGACCGGTGTAAGCGTAGCCATGTTCGGCGCCACGTTTGCATTGTTCCGACCCAACCGCGAAGGCCTGCAACTGCCACGGCGCAAGAAGCGCGCAGAGCCACCGATACTGCGCCCGCAAACGAGCAACACCTCGCTGGTGCTGCCCAAGGTGCGGCTGTCCCACAACCTGCGCGCCCAATTGCTACAGCTGCGCACGCAGTTCGCATTCGACACGCTCGGGGTGCTGCGCGGCGTGCCGTTCCTGATCATGCTGGCGCTGGGCCTGCTCAACTTGATCTTCGCACTGGCACTATCCGGGCAGATCTACGGCACCGCGACCTGGCCGGTCACCCATCAGGTGCTGGAAAACATCCGCGGCGGCTTCCAGTGGCTGCTCTATATCATCATCACGTTCTATGCCGGTGAGCTGGTGTGGCGCGAGCGCAGCCAGCGCTCGGCCGAGGTTACCGACGCGTTTCCGTTGCCAGACTGGATCCCGCTGACCGCCAAGCTGGGTGCGCTGCTGGCAGTGATCGGGGCATTCCTGCTGGTCGGCTCGCTGGTCGGCATCGGCTGGCAGCTGGCGCATGGTTACACCCATCTGGAGCTGGGTCTGTACCTGGAGACGCTGGCGCTGGATGCGATTCCATTCGCGCTGCTGGCGGCGCTGGCGCTGTTCCTGCAGGTGCTGTCGAACAACAAGTTCCTTGGCTATCTGTTCACCATCATGTGGTTCGTCTGCCAGATCGGCTTCGGCCTGCTGCACTGGGAACAGAACCTGTATGACTACGGCAGCGCGCCGGACCTGCCGTATTCGGACATGAACGGCTTCGGGCATTTCCTCAAGGCCGCGCTGTGGTTCGACTTCTACTGGGCCAGCTGCGCGGTAGTGCTGCTGGTACTGGCCGCGCTGTTCTGGGTACGCGGCACCGACCAGACCTGGCCTGAGCGGATGCGCGAAGCAAGGGTACGACTGCATGTACCGGCGAAGATCGCCATGGCGTTCGGCCTGCTCGCGTTCGTCGGCAGCGGCGCGTGGATCTACTACAACACCAACGTGCTCAATCACTACCTGAGCAGCAGCGACAAGTTACAGCAGCATGCCAACTACGAGAGGAAATACGCGAAGTACAAGGATCTGCCGCAGCCGCGCATCACCGCGGTAAAGACCGATGTCGACATCTACCCGTACCAGCGCAGGCTGGAGATCCGCGGCCACTACACACTGGTGAACAAGCACGACACGCCGATCAGCGAACTGCATGTGAATTACACCGACGGCTTCAAGCTGAAGTCGCTGGATTTCGCGCCGCATGACACGATCAGCGAAGACAAGGATCTCGGTTACACCATCTACCGGCTGAAGACGCCGCTGGCACCGGGCGCATCCATGAACTTCGACTTCGACATGGAGTACGCGCCGAAGGGCTTTACCAACAGCCCGGAAGGCCAATTCCTCGCTTATAACGGCACCTTCTTCAACAACACGGTGATGCCGCAGTTCGGCTACCAGACGGATGCGCAGGTCACGGATCGTAATGATCGCCGCAAGTACGACCTTGTCGGCGAAGTGCCGCGAATGCCGAAACTCGGTGACGAGAAGGCACGCGCCAATACCTATATCAGCAACGATGCGGACTGGATCAGCTTCGACACCACCGTGTCAACCGCCGCCGATCAGATCGCGGTGGCACCGGGCTACCTGCAGAAGGAATGGACGGCCAACGGACGGCACTATTTCCATTACACAATGGACCAGCCCATGCTGCCGTTCTTCTCCTACCTCTCGGCACGCTATGCCGTGAAGCACGAGCTTTGGAAGGGCGTCGATATCGCGGTGTACTACAACCCGGCGCATGCATGGAACGTGGACCGGATGATCCAGGGGACGAAGGATGCACTGGACTATTACGATGCGAACTACACGCCGTACCAGTTTCACCAGTTGCGCATCCTGGAGTTCCCGAACTACATAAGCATCGCGCAGTCGTTTGCGAACACGATTCCGTTCTCCGAATCGGTCGGCTTCATCGCCGATCTGCGCGATCAATCCAAGATCGACTACCCCTACTACATCACCGCGCACGAAGTGGCGCACCAGTGGTGGGCACACCGGGTGATCGGCGCCAACATGCAGGGCTCCACCATGCTCAGCGAATCGCTGGCGCAATATTCCGCGCTGATGGTGATGAAGCAGAAGTACGGCGCCGACCAGATGCACAAGTTCCTGAAGTACGAACTGGACAAATATCTCGCGGGCCGCGCCACCGAGAAGCTGGCCGAGGAGCCGCTGGCGAAGGTTGAGAACCAGCAGTACATCCATTACAACAAGGGCTCGCTGGTGTTCTACGCGCTGCAGGATTACATCGGCGAGGACAAGCTCGACGCAATGCTCAAGCAGTTCCTGATCGACAAGGGTTTCCAGCAACCGCCCTACACCACCTCGCAGGAATTCATGAACGCCTTGGCCAAGTCCGCCGGGCCGAAGTGGCAGCCACTGCTTAATGACTTCTTCTGGAAGATCACCCTGTTCGACAACCGCATGACCGAGGCCACGGCGAAGAAGCTGCCGGACGGGAAATATGAAGTGACCATGAAGGTGCATGCCGGCAAGGTCTACGTCGATGGCACCGGCAAGGAAACCGACGGCACGCCGGACATCCCGATCGACATCGGCGTGTTTGCCGCGCCCGCCGATGGCAAGGATGGCAAGCCGCTGTACCTGAAGAAGCAGATGGTGGCGAACGGTGACAGCACGATCACCGTGACCGTCGACAGCAAACCGTTCGAAGCCGGTATCGATCCGTACAACGAACTGATCGACCGCGTCTCCAGCGACAACCGGCGACCGGTGACGCTGCAGTAGCGGCGGCTCAGTCCGGTTTCACCGCGGCTGGCATCACGCCCTGGACCAAGCGGATATCCAGTGGCGGGGTCGGTATGCCGATCTCCTGCGCGTCGATCCGCTGCTTGATCGCGCGTAGCAGGTCGGCCTGGACTCCCGTGCTGTCGCTGACGCGGGTCCAGCCGCGCAAGACCAGGTTCACCGTGTCGCCAGCCAGGCTGGCGATCGATACGTTCGGCGGCGGGTCCTTCAATATCCGTGCATCGGCTTCGAATAGTCGCGTGATGGCGGCCATCACCTTGTCGATGTCGTCGCGATGGCTGACACCGAACTTCAATTCAAAGCGTCGCGTGCCACGACGATTGAAATTGAGGATGGCGTCTCCACCAATTTTCGCGTTCGGCACGATCGCCTCGCGGTTGTCCGGCAGGATCAGCAGCGTATGCATCAGGTTGATGGTTTCCACCGTGCCCTCGACGCCACCGGCGACAACGTAGTCACCGACACGGAAGGGCTGGAACACGACAAGCAGCACGCCCCAGGCAAGGTTGCTGAGCGAACCTTGCAGCGCCAGCCCGACCGCCAGTCCGGCCGTTCCCAATGCAGCGACCAGCGGCGCTGAAGGTATGCCGGCCTGGGTCAGCGCCATCACGATCAGCACCGCAACCAGCACGCCGTAGATCAGGTTGCGCAGAAAGCCGCTCAGTGTGGTGTCCACGCGCGCACGCTGCAGCGCGCGCTGCGTGACATTGGCCAGCCGTGCAGCCAGCCAGATGCCCAGCAAGAGAATCAGCAAGGCTTCCAGCAAGTGCAGTCCGTTCGTGATGACGGCTTCGGCAAGATCGTGCCCGAGTAGGCGTTCCAGAAAATCATGCATGGCTGTCGGCTCGCGGAAAAACCGGCGCCAGCCTAGCAAACCCGCCATGAAGAATTCGACGTCGGTGGCAAGCGTATGGCTCAGTCCGTGGCCGACCCACGCAGCGTATGGCGCACCGAACGCAATGAGCACACCTCCCACAGCGCCACCAGTACCAGCACGGCCGTCGTCACCATGCCCAGCGAAGCCACCGACCAGTGCGTAAGGGTCAGCGCCAATGCTGCCAGCAAGCCGAGCCCGAGCAGATGCGACAGCGGCAGGTTGGTGCTGTTCACCGTCTTCTTGAACCACGCATTGCCGCATAGATACAGCGCTGGACCACCCAGCAGCACGGCGCCCCTGATCGTGTCGACACGCAGCGATGCGTCACGCAGGGTCAGTTCGTCCGCCACCGCACTGACGATGATGCCGGCGACGATCAGCAGATGCAGATAGGTATAGGCGAGCCGTGCCGTGCGGCCGGGATCGGCCGACTGCCGGATCGCCCGGCTGCCACGCTCTGCCGCCAGGTCGAAATAGATCCACCACATCGCCACACTGCCGATGAAAGCGCTGACGAACGCAAGCAACGCCTGTGGTTGCGACAAGGTGTCAGCAAAACTCGACCCGGTCACCAGTACCGACTCGCCCAGCGCGATGATCACGAACTGGCTGCAGCGCTCGGCCAGGTGACCGCCGTCGATATCCCAGTCAGCGGTGCTCGATCGACCCAGGCCAGGCACCTGAAAGGCCAACGCCGGCCCGAGGTATTCCAGTACCAGTGCAGCGGTCCACCACGCCCAGCGCCACTGGCCATCCAGCCATCCGCCTGCCAGCCACAGCGCGCCCGACAGGATGAGCCAGACCGTGATGCGCTGGAAGTTGCGCTTATTCGCAGGCGCCGCATTTCCCAGCGCCCACAACATGAACAACGTGCGCCCCACCTGCATGAAGACGTAGGCGCCGGCAAACAGCAGACCGCGTGCGCCGAACGCCTCGGGCAAAGCGATCGAAAGCAGCAATCCCGCCAGCATCAGCGCCAGCAGCAACAGCCGTACCAACGGACGTTCCGGATCCAGCCAGTTGGTCACCCAACCGGTAAACACCCATACCCACCACACCGCCAGGAACAGCAGCAGCACCTGCAGCGCACCCACCATGTTCAAACCATGCAGAAGTGTGTGCGACAACTGGGTCACTGCGTAGACGAACACCAGGTCGAAGAACAGCTCGATATTGGTGACCTTGCTATGGCCACCGACACCTCGCGAACGCAGCAGGCTGGCCCGCGCCGAGCCGGAATGACTAACTGATGGGGAAATGCTCACGATGCGGCCTCCGGCATGTCCGCGCATTTATCGCACGACAGGCCGGACATCGCCATGCGAACTCGACTCAGCGCCGATCGTCCTCGATATCACTGACCTTGCCGTCGACCATCGTCACGATGGTGATGTGGTCACCGCGCCGGTACTGCCATTTTTCGCCATCGGCCTTTTTGGTCGTCGCGTTGGCAGTCGCGCGACTGCGGCGGGAACGGCTACTGCGCGAACTGCTACTGCGCGAACTGCTGCTGCGTGAACTGTGACCATGGGCTTTGTACGACGGCTTGCCCAGCAACTCGGTAACGCGCACGGCACTGTCGCCGATGCTCAGCACCTGATTGCCAACGCGCAAACTGCTGGACGCCTGCGTGGCGGCGCTGAAGACGAATAAAGCGATGACGAGACAAATGCGCATGACCTTCTCCTTGGTTTGGTGAAATCCGGTAGACCTTTACCTTTGACAAAGTCGAGTCGACTCAGCCGTGACGCCCATCGCGGTGATCCTCGATCGAAGAAATCTTGCCGGCGATGCTTGTCACGGTGATCACGTAGCCATCCATCCTCACGTATGAATTGCCAACGCTCGCCGCGAAACGCGCCAAATGTGTTCTCCACCGGCTCCTTGTAGGCCGGGGTACCCAGCAGATCGAGCGCATGCCAGCGGCGTTACCCATCGCCAGCACCTGCTTGCCGACACGCAGAGTTTCGCCGGCCCAACCAGCCAGATTGAAAGGCAACAACGGGATCAGCAACAGGCGACGCATGGCACTCTCCCTAGTGCGATGGAATGCGTTTCAGAAACCGGCACCCGGCCGGGCCAGGTAAAGCATCTCTTCCGGCGTGCTGGCACGACCCAGTGCAGCATTGCGATGCGGAAAGCGGCCGAAGCGCGCGATCACCTCGCGATGCCGCCGAGCATATTCGAAAAATCCTTCGAAACGCTCCCGCTGTTCTGAGGGTACTCCCGCGCAGAGCAGCCTGAATTGCTCCACCGCCTGCTGTTGCATACCCATGTTTTCAGCGTGTTCCAGCGGCATGTAGGCGAATACGCGCTGCAGTGGTGGTAATCGTAGGTCGTCACCGCGGGCAATCCCCGACAGCACCACACGCTGTGCCTTGACGTCCTGTGCCCAGGCACGCTGATCACCCCGATACAGATTGCGTGGAAATTGGTCGAGCAGGATCAGCAGCGCCAGCCACCCCGACGGTGTCTCCGTCCAGCCATCCAGACGGCCGTCGGCAGCCGCATCCACCGAGTGGCCGAAGTGTTCGCGGATTTCCTCATCGAATGCTGCATCGGTAACGAACCAGCGTGCTGCGTTCGCTTCGGCAAACCAGAAATCGAGGACGTCCCCTGCTGCTGACATCGCCACTCCGTCAGTAGCGCGCACTGCCGACGAGGTTGTGCATGTCCAGATGAATCCCGCGCAGGCGCGGCAGCTGTCGCTGCAGGACGAGTGCCAACTCGGCCGGCACGTTGGCGATCGCCTGTTCGAACGCCTGCAGCAGAGCAGTCTCGTGATGCGCCAGTACACCGATCCAGGCGCTGTCGCGACGCGCAATCGCGTGCACCAGCTTCCCGGCCACGTGACGGTGCACGACGCCGTACAAGCTACCGCGTCTGCTCGGCTCGCCACCGCTGAGGCGCAGCTGCGCCTGCAGGTCGGCGATCAGCAGTTCCAGCGTGTGCACATTCTCGCCCAGCACCATCCGCAACCCTGGCTCGCAGGCCGCGGCGGCGTGCCGATACAGCCGCTGCAGGTCGATGCTGCGCCGGAGCAAGGCATTGCAAATAGCTCGGGGAGGGCGCGGCGCCATGGCCGCCTCCTTGCTGGAGGATGGGTGGATCACGACACCATCGTCACCCCCGGCGACTTAGCCGGAGATTAACCCGGGAAAATTTGCCGGATCACGGTCAGCCAGCAGCAGGCTGCTCCGGGTCCATCAGGCTCACTGGCCGATTTGCAGCAGGTTCAACGGCCGCCCGTCACTGCGGCGCACGCCTTGCTGCAGCTCGGCCAGCCGCTGGATCGACGGGCACAATGCCTCGATCTGCGGACGCAAAGCCTGCATCCGCTGCTGCAGGCGTGGCTGCAGGTTGGTGGCGAGCGACGCGGCGCGATCACGCAAGTCGGCGGCAGTCTGCATGTCGCCGGCCAAGGCCGCGTTGATCGCCTGCTGACCGAGATCGGCCACCAGCAAAGGCACCAGGTCGGCGGCGATCTGGTTCCCGTACTGCTCGGCGAAATCACCTTGCCAGTCGTGGGTGCTGCGGCTGGCCGCGATGCGCTGCTTGAGCTCGCTGGCATGCGCGCTTAAGCGCCGATCGAGTTCGGCGCGAGTGTCCGCACTCAGACCCAGGCCCGCAGCCTCGGCGCGCATCGCGTGCACCGCCATGTCTACCCCGTTTTGAGCGACCGTGCGCACCCTCGGAGCCAGTGCACGCAACTCACGCTCGAACAGCGCCAGCCGATCCTGATCCTCCGCATTCAGAGGCACCGCGACGCCATCGGTACGCAACGTGCCCTGCTGCAGTTCGACATGGAATGGTGCCGGCGATGGACGATCAAACAGCAGACTGTCCGTCCTCAATGTGACGTCGTAGCTGCTGCTGGCATGGCAGGTGGTGGCCATGTCCTGCGCGTGGAGGCCCGTCGCCAGCAGCATGAATACGGATAGGATAAGTCGGCGCATTGATGAGGTTCCAGGGCAGATGGCGTCGGCCAGCAATATATGACCGCTCGGCAACCCCTACTGAACACCCTAAACCGGAGCATCGAAACGCCACGCATCACGGGACGTTCCGAAGTCGTCGCCGATTGCTCAGCTTTTGCCCAATGATGTGAGCAACTTCAATCGCTGATCTGGCTGGAAAGCTACGCCCGACGGCATAGCATCCGAATCTTGGGGGGTCACCTCGGGATCGTCATGCCATGGAATTGGCACGTTGGGTCCGGGTATATAACCCGCCCACTTGCCATACGCCTCTTCGTCACAACGAGCACTCTGGCAAAATTCGACTGGAACCATGGCATACCAATGCTGCCAGCTGGCTTCCTTGCCCGACGTTGGCGGGTTGAAGGTCCAGCGCCGAACTGCGTCCACGGCTGCCTTGGCAAGATCCTTCCGAAAAACTGCCATCTCGGTCTCGGGCGCAACAACATGCAGATTAACCTGGCGAGCGACCTGATCCTCGACCTTGCCGTCCCGACCAATGCGGACATACACATAGACAGTGCCACCTACGCCATCTTGCGAAGATCTCGATGGGTAACGCGGCTGGACTATGTCTTTTTCACTGAGCGTGTCACTTGAAGATTTCCGGGCGGAAGCGTCCTCGCCGAAGGACGCTTCACTGATACTCACCGAGTAATTTTGATTATCGACAGGAACAGCGACCACACGCAGATTCATCTTTGCTTTGAGTAGCCTTGCCTGGCTCGCGCGCATGTACTCCTGAAAGTCGCTGACGTCGATGCCGAACCTCCAATGCGGCACGGTCTTGTTGATGACTTCAAGCACCAACGGCGGCAGCTTGTCCTGCTGATCCAGGGTATAGCTGTTCACGCTGCCATCCTGTGCCACGACAATCGAGCCGGTCACCAGCATGCTGGCCTGCACCTGCTTGCGCACTGCATCGACCCCACCATTGGCTACCACCGCACCGCTGCAAAACACGCCAAGCAACCCCAACAGCAAGCGTTTCATCCGTGTCTCCCCTATTTCCCAGATGACGTCCTAGCGATTTGTATCATACCCGCTAGCTAGCGCAGACAATGCTGACCAACATACTTTCAACGCGAGGGCCGTCGTCGAAACTGGACCTTCACCACCGGCAGTCCCAGCTGCCACGCCAGCCACAGCAGCACAGGCACAGCGACCGCTTTCAGTATCAGCGCCATCTGGTAGCTGCGACGTGCATGCAATAGCGCCTGCTGCAATGTCGCGTCGCTCTGCAGCTGGGCGATGGCATCTGCGCTGGCGTGATCGAACGACGACCACTGCGCCAGCAGCAAGCCGCCGCTGACCAGCGCCCACAGTGCCAGCAGACAGGAAGCCACGCGCAATACAGGACGCGCCCAAGCCTGCCGCAGGATGCAGCCCGCGCATATCACGATCAGGACAAACGCAGCCAGCAGGTAGCCGATATCCCAAGCCAGCATGCCACGCAGCGCCGCGACCGCGTCAGGCTGCGCCGGCGCCAAAGCCTGCAGTTGTCCCCATACCAGTTGCGCGTGCCGCACATACTGCAGGCAGCCAAGTGCCGCAAACAGTAGCAGCATCCACACCAGCACACGCCAGATGGTCAGTCCGCGCGGGGGCGCGGGCTGATCGACACGTATCGCCAAGGGCATCAGGGTGCCGCCTTGAGCGTGGCCAGGTCGCTCATCACCTGGGC
>Ga0302223_10000969_pt1 | contig 16274 bp, 17 predicted proteins | sample II_Palsa_E2_3_FD_194565 | JGI IMG/M metagenome (GOLD analysis project Ga0302223, IMG submission 194565) | Peat permafrost microbial communities from Stordalen Mire near Abisko, Sweden - II_Palsa_E2_3 | ecosystem: Environmental > Terrestrial > Soil > Palsa > Peat permafrost | place: Sweden... | reverse complement strand
ACCGAAGCCATCCGCCTCAAGGGCCAGAACCGCCTCCAGGCGCGTCTTGACTCTGACTTCGACGGCGTCGCCGAAGATCCGCGCTTCACCGAACTCCTTTATCCGGAAGTCTGATCCGCCTCCTTGTTGACTCATTCCTCTAAAAAGCCGCCACAATCCTCCCCGTCTGACTAAACTAGTGAGCGGACCTATGAGCAAACCTCGCCAGCTTCGAGTTGTAGCCATCGGTGGTGGAACCGGCCTCTCCACACTCCTGCGCGGTCTCAAAGCCTTTGTCGCTGCGCCCGCAGGCGCCGCCCAGCTCGCCAATCCCGCCCTCCAGAATCTCCCCGCCCTCATCCGCGAGCTCTCCGCCATCGTCACCGTCACCGATGATGGCGGCTCCTCCGGTCGCCTCCGCGAAGACCTCCAGATGCTTCCCCCCGGCGACATCCGCAACTGCCTCGTCGCCCTCTCGCAGGACGAAGCTCTCCTCTCTCGCCTCTTCCAATACCGCTTCTCCCACGGCGACCTCCAGGGCCACAGCTTCGGCAACCTCTTCCTCGCGGCCCTCACCGGCATTACCGGAGACTTCGCCCAGGCCGTCCAGGTCAGCTCCCAGATCCTCGCCACCCGCGGCCGCATCTACCCCTGCACCACCGCCAACGCCACCATCTCCGCGCGCATGGACGACGGCACCACCGTCCACGGCGAAACCAGCATCACCGCCTCCCAGCGCTCCATCACCGAACTCATGCTCTCCCCCGCCGACGCCTCGCCCCTCCCCGAGGCCCTCGAAGCCATTGCCGCCGCCGACCTCATCACCCTCGGCCCCGGCTCGCTCTACACCTCGCTCATCACCAATCTCCTCGTCCGCGGCATCCCAGAAGCCCTCGGCCGCAGCAGCGCCACCCGCGTCTACATTTGCAACCTCATGACCCAGGCCAACGAGAGCCTAGGCCTCACCGCCTCCCAGCACATCGAAAAAATCCTCGACCACGCCGGCACCCAGATCTTCGACTACGCCCTCATCAACACCGCCCCGATCCTCCCGCAGACCCTCGCCCGCTATGCCAGCGAAGGCCAGACCCCCATCCTCGCCGACCTCGACCGCATCCGCTCCCTCGGCGTCGAGCCCATCACCGGCAACTTCGTCCACGAAGGCGAAGTCCTCCGCCACAGCTACGACGTCCTCGCGGAAACCGTCCTCCAACTAGCCCTCACCAACGCCCCCGCCACCCTCTCCTCCTGACCCTTCCGCCGCACTCAACACAGTAATCACCCTCGCATCTCCCCCGAACCTCCAATCCTGAGCGAAGCGTGCCAGTAGCTGTCGCCGTTGCAATTGCTGTTGCTGTTGCCGTTGCCGTTGCCGTTGCCGTTGCCGTTGGATGTTTGCGCCGTCATCCTAGAGCGAAGCGAAGGATCCCTGTATTTGCTTCTGCCTTTGCCCTTGCTTCCGCTTCCGCTTCTGCCTTTGCCCTTGCTTTTCTTTCTGTCATTCCCTCTGGGAATCTGCTTCTGTCCTTGCCTTTGCCCTTGCTTTTCTGTCTGTCATTCCGAGCGCAGCGAGGAACCTGCTTCTCGCGCGAAGCGCCCCCGTTCTTCCCACCACCCAAAATCTGTCATCCTGAGCGAAGCAACTCGCGCAAGCGAGCTGCGCAGCCGAAGGACCCCGAAACATCTCGCATCACCAACCCCCTCGGCACCATTTCAACCACTGCCCTACACTCCGCACCCAACGTAAAATCAACCCAATGCCCAAGTCCGCCACCACCCCCCTCACCACCGCCGGCCGCGTCTTCTTCGCCCTCGCCATCCTCGGCTTCGGCATCCAGTACGCCCTCTACGGACATCTCCGCCGCGGCCTCCCCCTCTGTCCCATCTGGCTGCACCCCAACACCCCCCTCGCCTACGCGCTCGCCGCCCTCTGCATCGCGGCCGGCCTCGCTCTCCTGACCACCTGGCGCACCTCAGTTGTCTCGCTCATCCTCGGCCTCCTCTTCCTCGGCACCTCAGCCCTCTACCTCATGCACTTCAACTACGTCGCCTACGACGGCGACGGCCGCACCCTCTTCCTCGAGTGCCTCTCCCTCGCCGCCTCCGCCCTAATCCTGCACGGCATCGCTTCCGGAAGTAAGTATTCGCTCATGCCCGGCCGACTCTTCTTCGCTGTCGCCATGATCATCTTCGGCATCCAGCACTTCCTCTACGTCCGCTTCCTCTCCACGCTGGTCCCGCACTACCTCCCCGGCCATCACCTCTGGGTTGTCGGAACCGGCCTCGCCCTCATCGCCGCCGGCCTCTCCATCGCCACCACCATCGAAGACAAGTACGCCGCCTACGGCCTCTTCGTCCTCTTCTTCGGATGGCTTGTCCTCCTCCACGCTCCCCGCATCCTCCACGCCCTCCACAACGGTGACGAGTGGTCCAGCGGCTTCGTAGTCCTCGCCTTCAGCGGAGCCTCTCTCCTCCTCGCCGCCTCCTCGACAGGCACCTCCATCGGCAAGCCCTCCAAGCCAGCCCCCAGAAAAGAACGCCCCTGGCGGCCGTAGTCTAAAAGTCCTCCACCCGGAGACACCTCATGCGCCAACCTCTCACCCTCGTACTCTTCCTCCTCACCGCCGCCCTCGCGCACGCCCAGCAATCCCCTTGGCAAGGCGAGTGGGGCGCCTTCACCAACACCTCCGCCTCCAACGGCCAGCGCCTCACCATCTCCGACTGCACCGCCACCACCTGCACCTTCTCCGTCTCCGCCCGAAAATCCCCCAACCACTGCGACACCAGCAGCGAGGTAAGCTTCACCATCGTTTCCCCCACCGAAGCCACCGCCACCCTCCCCGGCGAATCCGCCACTCAAACCTGCAAGCTCCAACTCCACCGCGACCCCACCAGCATCACCCTCACCGCCGCTGGCGCCACCTGCACCTCCTACTACTGCACCAGCCCCACCCTCACCTTCGCCCACACCTACAAGCAACGCTCCTCCACGCCCTACGTCGGCCCACACAGCGACGCCTGCCTAAGCAACGCATCCCCCGCCACCGTCGCCACCTGCACCGACCCCGCGCTAGCCAAACTCGAACAGCAGTGGCAGGACCTCTACGCCGACTTCCCTCTAGCCCCCGACCCCAACAAGGACGAGAACGGCTACAGCCACGCCGTCACCGTTGACGCTGCCATCCTGAAGCACTGCGACACCGCGCCCAATCCCGCGCAATGTCTCCACGACCGCTTCACCGCCGACATCGCCCTCCTCAACGCGAACAAGCAAGCCTTCATCGCCGGCTACACCGAACGCGGCGACCCCACTGCCGCCTCCGCTGTCGCCAAGAAGATTGCCGGCCGCTACCGCCACTCGTTCGCCAACGGCGACGTCCAGGGCGATCACTACCGCTCCACCGACACCCTCACCGTCGCCCCCGTCGGCCGCGCCTCCATCCACTTCGACGCCCACCTCGAGTTCTACAACGGCCACACCTGCGACCTCTCCGGCGGCGCCCTCTATCGCAAAAACGGCAGCTTCGTTTACGACGACAAGCCTTCCACCTCCAACTCCACCGACCCCGTTTGCCATCTAGGCATCAAGCCCACCGCCACCGGCGTCACCTTCGAGGACTACACCGGCGGCTGCAAGATGATCTCCTGCGGCGAGCGCGGCGGCTGGAACGGCGCGTCCTTCACCTTCGCCGAACGCATCCGCACGCCCTCCGCTTCTCCAAAATAAAAGGTACCCCAAGCTTTTAGGCTTGGGTCTCATAGGCACGGGAGAAGAAGGGGCTTTAGCCCCGGCCGATTCTTCGCCGACGCTAGCATTACTCTTATCCTCATGCAGATCCCCACCCTCGAAGGCACCCACGTCCGCCTCGAACCTCTCACCCTCGCGCACCTCCCCGCCCTCGAAGCCATCGCCTTCGACCCCTCCATCTGGCGCTACATGCTAGCCAACATCCGCACCCCGGCAGACCTCCGTGCCTGGGCCGAATCCGCCCTCGCCACCCCCAACACCCTCACCTGGGTCACCATCAAAAAATCCCACGACCATACCCCCGACCAGCTAGTAGGCTCCACCCGCTTCATCGATCTCGACCTCACGCACCGCACCACTGAGTTAGGCCACACCTGGCTAACCGCCCCCGCCCGCGGCACCCAGCTCAACGCCGAAGCCAAGCTCCTCCAACTCACCTACGCCTTCGAAACCCTCAACCTCCACCGAGTAGCTCTCAAAACCCACCACGAAAACCTGCAATCCCAAAACGCCATGAAGTCCATCGGCGCCATCTACGAAGGCACCTTCCGCAACCACTACCTCATGCCCGACGGCACCCTCCGCCACAGCGTCTGGTTCAGCATCACCCGCGAAGACTGGCCCGCCTCCAAGGCCCTCCTCCAAGCCCGCCTCTCAACGCGCAGCTAAACCTTGCTTACATGGAGATGTTTCCTTGTTGAACGCAACGAGAGCAATACCAATCCTGGAAGCGCAAACAGCAGAAACACTATCCCGAAAATCGCCGACGCTCCGCTATCGCCATAGGGATCCGGCCGCATCGCGGCTCGAATAATCCAACAACTCATCACCACAACAATCACACCAACGATCCACGAACCATACCAGCCCCAACTCTTTAAACAAACCATCCCGAAAAATACGCTGATCGCGATCAAAGCGAGCGCGCACAACGCAGTCTCCGGGACAAGATCCCTGCGGCTATTTCCGCTATTTATCGTGAAAGCAAGGCAGCCCGCCATCACCCCGAAAATGAGTTCGCAAAGCGCAATATAGACAACGCTGAACTTCGCCAGGCTCGCCTCCCGTTGCTAAACCCCGATCGCCACCAACCCTTGAACTCCCGACTCCTCCGCCACCGTCCGCTTCAACTGCCCGCAAGCCGCATAAATATCTCTCCCCCGCGGCCGCCGAATGTACGTAGCAATCCCACCCTCAATCAGCATCCCCTGAAACACCGCGACATCCTCAGGCGTCGGCTGGTGATACGCAATCCCCGGCCCCGGATTCCACACAATCAGATTCACCTTCGCCCGCATCCCCGCAAGCAACGCCAGCACCTCCCGCGCATGCACCGGCTGATCATTCACCCCACCCAGCAGCACATACTCAAACGTCACCCACTCCCGTGTCCGCAGCGGAATCTTCTGCACCGCCTCCAACAGCGCAGCAATATTCCACTTGCGCGTAATCGGCATAATCTCTTCCCGCACACCATCATTCGAAGCATTCAACGACAGCGCCAGCTTCGGCCTTACCGTCTCCTTCGCAAACGCCTCAATTCCCGGCAGTATCCCGCTCGTCGACACAGTCATCCGCGACTCCGGAATTCCAATTCCCTCGACCAGCAGCCGAACGCTTTTCATAAATTCGCCATAGTTCAGAAACGGCTCCCCCATCCCCATAAACACCAGGTTGATCCGATCCTTCCCAATCTGAATCCCATGCCGATTGAGCACCGCCGCCACCTGCCCGGCAATCTCCCCCGCCGTAAGATTCCGCCGAATCCCCAACTTCGCCGTCAGGCAAAACTGGCAATTCACCGCACACCCCACCTGGCTCGAAATACAAATCGTAGCCCGCCGAAACCCCTTCTCCGCCAGCGCACCAAAGTTCGACCGATCCCGCCCATTCCCCCGCCGCGACCAGTACCCACCATCTCCTGCAACACCTCTGTCATCTCGACCGGAGGCGCGCTCTTGCGCCGCAGCGGAGAGACCCCTGTATTGGTCGTTGTCGTTGCTGTTGTCATTGTCGCTGCTGTTGCTGTTGTCGCTGCTGTTGTTCTTGCCTTTCTGGCTGTCATTTCGAGCGTAGCGAGGAACCTGCTGTCTCCCGTTCTTCGTTCCTTCCACAGCCTCCTCCGCCGTCTCCACTTCCCCAGCCTCTTCCGCCGCTGCCTCACTCCCATCCCCACGCTCCCCGCCGTCCCCATCCGGCATCCAAACCGTCTCAACCGTCTCCCCATCCACCATCCGCATCAGATACCGCTCGGTCCCATCCACACTCACAGCCGTCTGCGCCATCACCGGCAGCCCCACCCGCCATCCCTGCTCTTCCAACGACGACCGCAGCGCCACCGGCAGCGTAGTCACCTCATCCAGCGACGCCACCCGCTGTTTATACAGCGCATCCCAAACCTGCCGCGCGCGATAAGGCTTCTGCCCGAGCCCCGCCATCAGCTCCGTCAGCTCCCCCAACCCCATCCCAAACAGTGCGCTCACCCTTACAGTCTATCCGCTTGCCAGCCAGTCTATGCGATTGCCAGTGTCGCGACATGCCGGTCGGCCTCAGCCACCCCGTCCGCCACGCCCGCATCCACATACAGCGCCCGAGCCTCGCTCCAGTGCTGCTTCGCGGTCATGGTTGCGCCCGTCGCCGCCTCAGCCATCGCCGCTACCCGCAGCGCATTGGCCATCTCCAGCGCCGTCGGCGGAGAGCTCCTGTAGTACTCCACCACCGCCTGCGCATCCCGCAGCCCCGCCGCCGAGTCGCCGGCCTTAATCGCCAGCTCAGCCGCGTGTCGAAGAGCGTGCGCCCAACGTCCCGACTCGTGTTCTGCCCGGAAGGATTCAGCCGCTTCCACATACAGCGCCGTCGCATCTACCAGCCGACCTTGGCGCCGCGCCGCCTTTGCTTCGATCACGCAGTCATCACCACTCATGCGCAACAATCTACGCCCATCCCCCGCTGTTGAAAACCCCCGCCCGCAAATCGTTCTCCGTAAATCGCCTGCAGCTCCGTCACCTCGCCCACTTAACCCATTCGCTGTATCCGCCGCCCTACAATCTCTCCATGGCGTCCCGCAAAACCTTCTTCACCACCGACCCCACCCTAACCCCCATCCTCGACGAGCTCCGTCCCCTCGAACCCATCTTCCACACCCCCGACTTCGGCCTCGAGCCCGCCGACTTCGAGCGCTGCACCGCGCCCGACTACTGGGAAGTAGGAGCCTCCGGCCGCCGCTACAGCCGCGACTTCATCCTCCAGATGCTCGCCGATTCCCCACCCGCCAACGCCCTCACCCTGCGCTGGCGCACCTCCGGACACGCCCTCCGCCAGCTCTCCCCCGACACGTTTCTGCTGACGTACAGTCTCCGCCAGGAAGCCCGCCTAATCCGCCGCAGCACCCTCTGGCAACGCACCCCCCACCGGCTGGCAGATCCTCTTCTACCAAAGCACCATCGTCTCCGCCAACGAAGACGACACCCCACCGGCGCATACAACCGTTCCGTAATACACTGCCACAAGTTCACGAACCAGATGCGCAACGAATTGCCGAATCCCACGCATGCGCAGGCAATCCGGACCCGTCCTCGCGAACAAAATGTACGGAGGCGATCTTGAACCGATATCGGGCTTCACTCCTGTTGGCGCTTGTTTTTGCTTGTTTTGTTTCTACTGCGACCCTTGGCCAGACTCCTCTGTTGAGGCAACTGGCAAAAGAGGATACGGACTCGCGAATGGGGAAAACCATTGAACGCACAGATGATGAACGCGTCAAAATTGTTCTGGAACTCGTCGCAAAAGGTGCTCTCAAGGGTCCAGAAGATCAGTTCGATGCGGCCTAGTCCTGCAGCACACGCCTATGACTTTCTGCGGCAAAAAACTCGTCAGCAAAAGCGCCGACAACTATTTGATTGCGCACTACCTCTTCATCAACGCCTATGAAGGTGGCTACAAAGATGCACTCTACTTAATTGCTGCTTCCATCGATCGCTACCTGAGTATGACCGAAGGTTACCAAAAGTACGGAACAAATCGTGAAAACGATCAGGTCACCGGGAAAGAGGAGCTTATTCCGATCGATCGTAAGACCACCGATAGTGAACTGGCAAAATACGGAGTGCCTCCCTTAGCAACCCTCTTGAAGCAATATCCCGAGCAGGTTCCTGAAAAAAAGGCGCCTTAGCCTATCGATCAAAACCTACAACCTCCCGCTGAAACATCTCATCGCGACCCTCCCGCGAAGACACTCTTGCCAACCATGAAACAATAGTCTCAATGCCCATTTCCGTACCCCTCACCGAAAACTCCACCCTCTCCGCCTCCGCCCCGCACCTCCGCGACATCCGCACCACCACGCTCCCCAACGGCCTCCTCGTCCTCACGGAACGCATGCCCCACCTCCGGTCTGTAGCGATGGGCGTCTGGATCGACTGCGGCTCCCGCGACGAAACCCTCGCCGTCAACGGCATCTCCCACTTCATCGAGCACATGGTCTTCAAGGGCACCACCACTCGCTCCGCCCAGCAGTTCGCCCGCGAAGTCGACGCCATCGGCGGCAACCTCGACGCCTTCACCGGCAAAGAAACCATCTGCTTCAACATCAAGGTCCTCGACCAGAACGTCCCCGCCGCCCTCGACCTCCTCACCGACCTCGTCCTCCACCCCACCTTCTCCCCCGAGGACATCGCCAAGGAACAAGGTGTAATCCTCGAAGAGATCAAGATGGACGAAGACAACCCCGACTACCTCGTCCACGAGCTCTTCACCCAGAACTTCTGGCCCAACGATGCCCTGGGCCGCCCCATCCTCGGCACAGCCGAATCCGTCTCCAGCTTCACCCAGCAAATCGTCCTCGACGAATACGCCCGCCGCTTCACCCCCGCGAACATGGTCTTCAGCGCCGCCGGCAATCTCGACCACGACGACTTCGCAGAACAGGTAGCCGCCGCCTTCGCCTCGCTCTCCGCATCCTCCAGCGAAAAGATTGCCCGCCCCAACCCGCCAAAAACCAAGCCGCACATCACCCTCAAGAAGAAGAAGTCCCTCGAGCAAGTCCAGTTCTGCCTGGCCGTCCCCGCGCCCCCCGTAGCCTCCACCGACCGCTACACCGCCTACCTCCTGAATTCCATCCTCGGCGGCGGCATGTCCTCGCGCCTCTTCCAGTCCATCCGCGAAGAACGTGGCCTCGCCTACAGCATCTACTCCGAACTCAACCCCTTCCGCGACACCGGCTCCTTAGCCATATACGCCGGCTGCTCTGCCGCCAACACCCGCCAGGTCCTCGACCTAACCCTCGCCGAACTAACCCGCCTCAAGCGCGAACCTGTCACCGACGAAGAGCTCCATCGCGCCAAATCCCAGTCCAAGGGCAACATGGTCCTCGGCCTCGAAACCTCCGGCTCGCGAATGTCCTCCCTCGCCCGCCAGCAAATGTACTGGGGCCGCTTCTTCTCCCTCGATGAAATCACCACCGAAATCGACCGCGTCACCACCGACGACATCCAGCGTCTCGCCAAGGACCTCTTCCACCCCGAGTCCCTGGCCCTAACCCTCCTAGGCAATCTAGGCCCCCTAAAACTAACCCGCGCCGACCTCGCCTGCTAACCCTTGTTTTTCTTTCTGTCATTCCCTCTGGGAATCTGCTTCTGCATTTGCCTGTTCCAGCGGCGGCAACGATTTTCTCGGGAAAGCCTGGGGCGCCCACGCTCTCCCCTCCACCCCCACAAACGTCTATACTCTGAATCTGGAAATCCGAGCACACTTTCCGCTCTTCCTGAGGAGTCCATGAACACCCATACCCGCACCCGCGAATCCGGCTTCACTCTCGTCGAACTGCTCATCGTCATGTCCGTCATCCTGATCCTCATGACCCTCGCCATCCCGGCCATGCAGTCCGTCATCCGCCGTGGCAACGAGACCTCCGCCATCGCCTCCCTGCGCGATCTCAATACCCAGGAAGGCCAGTATGCCTCCACCTATCCGCAGCACGGCTTCGCCTGCTCGCTCCCCGCGCTCGGCGGCAAACAGGGCTCGGCGCCACCTTCCGCCGAGGCCGCGCAGCTCATCCCCGATGACCTCTCCAGCGGCACCAAGGCCGGCTACACCTTCACCATCAGCGGCTGCAGCAAGTCCACCATCAATAACGTCGACCAGTACAACAGCTACCTGATCACCGCCGTCCCCAACTCCGTCGGACACTCCGGCAACCGCGGCTTCTGCACCGACGAGAACGCCCAGATCCGCTACGACCCCAAGGGCGGCACCAACTGCACCGAGCTCCTCCAGTAGCTCCCACCCTACCTTCATCAGTAGCTAGCGTTTCCTCTCCAACACGAAGGCCGCCCACCCAGGCGGCCTTCGTCTTCTTTGCAGCAACTCGTTTTCGCCGTGCAGCAGCTCGTTTTCGCTGTCATCCTGAGGCGAAGCCGAAGGATTCCTGTATTGCCACTTGCCCTTGCCGTTGCTCTTGCCTTTCTTTCTGTCATTCCCTCTGGGAATCTGCCTCCTCTACGAAACCTTCTTCGCGCTCTTCTTCGCCTTCGTAGGCTTCGCCCCATTCACCGCAACCGCCTCCCGCACCAGCGCCTTAAACGCCGCAGCATCCACCGTCTCCCCTTCAGCAATATCAATCGCCCGCCGCACCTTTCCCTCTATGCTCGAATTAAACAACCCCTTCGGATCCTTCAACGACGCACCCTTCGCGAACGTAAGCTTCACCGCCTTCTTATACGTTTCGCCCGTACAAAGAATCCCATCGTGCGACCACACCGGAATCCCCCACTTCCATTCCTCGACGACGTCCTTATCCGCTTCCCTAATGAGCGTCCGCATCCGCGCGAGCGTCTTCCCCCGCCAGTCCCCCAACTCCTCAATCCGATTCGAAATCAGCTCCGCCGCCGTCTGCCCTTCACCCACAACCGTCCTCTTCATCGTCCCCTCCTGGCAGCCAAATCTAGCCCATTCGACCCAACCCGGGAATCACCCCCACGCCTACCCAGCCTAAGTAGTCCGCTTCGGCTCCGCCTCTTTCGCCATCAACACCACCACTTCCTGTTTGCCCTCCACGCCATTCGGATTATGCGTCATCATCTTCACGCGATAGCCCTTCGCCGCAGCATCCGTAAGCCGCGTCTCATGCTCAAAATCACCATTCCCGGAAACAAACTTGTACTGCGGATCAGGCAAAAATTCGGAGCTCATAAGCCACCCTTCCCTTTCAACATCTTCATGGGATGGTCCATGGCCCCGCCCGGGTTGGCACCCTCACCCCGCGAGTTCGTCCACAAACTCCGTAATCGCCTCAGCAGCGATCTTCGCCTCGCACTGCAAGATCAAATGTGGCGACTCGATCATGACGGTTCGCCCCGCCTTCACTGCCTGCATCTCTCCCACGCACCCCGGATCCACCAGCTTGTCCTTAGTCGGCTGCAGATACAGCACCGGCACCTTCACCTGCGCCAGTTCCGCCCGCACATCCGTGTTCAGAACCTCGCGCACCCGCGCTCCCAGCACCTTCGGCGTGACCCACGAGACCGCGCCCGTCACCAGTTCCACCAGCGCCTGCGGAGCCTCTTGCCCAACCAACAAATACCTCGCCACCAACGCCGGCATCGACACGTGAGCCAGCAGCGGCGCCAGGTCCCAAATCAACGTTCTCCGCCACCCCCGCAGCGGGCTTGTCACGAACCCCGCACTCAGCACAATCCCCTTCAGATTCGGCGGCTCCAGCGACGCAATCAGCACCGCCAGCGGCGCCCCATACGACTCCGCCACCAGCACAAACGGCTCATCCACCGGAATCGCTCCACGCAGCGTCCCCGCCAACTCCCCATACTTCATATAGCGGTCAGCCGGATACCACAACGTCTCCGTCTCCAGCTCTTCCGGCAGGACCGTCACCAGTCCCCGAAATAATTCACCGCTTCCGTCCATCCCCGGCAGTAGTACAAGTTTTCTCAATGACTTATTCATACTTTTCTAATTAGTTATTCGTACCCAGACATGCCATCCTACGACACCGACCGCCCCTCAAGACAGCCCCAACCGTACCGTCCCCGACAATCCTCTTAACTTCCACTAGCAACCGGGATGATTGAGCTCCTACTCCGTTGCAATGGGGAGGCTAATGTAGCTGGCCTTGCCGGGTTCGTGCCAGATCTTCTGCGTGGCCTTGATGTAGTCGGTAGGCTTGGCGTCGAAGATGTTGGGAACGAAGGTCTGCGGGTTGCGGTCGTAGAGCGGGAACAGCGTCGACTGCACCTGCACCATGAGGCGATGGCCCGCGGGAATCGTGCGGTCGATCATGGGCAGCCCAAACGTAAACTCGGCGGCCTCGTTGGGAATGAGGGCCGCCGGGTGCTCGAAGCTGTTGCGGTAGCGGCCACGGAAGATGTCAATGCCGATCGGCGCCTCGTAGCCGTTCAGGTTATACGGTGTGCCGAGAACGCCGGGGAACGTGCCAGCGTCGCCCCCGCCTCCCGCTGCCGCGCCCCGAACCATCGCGACGTCTGGATACACGTCGATAATCTTGACGACCCAGTCGGAGTCGGTCCCAGAAGAGGACGCCCAAAGATGCGCGACCGGTTCGCCCGCAAGTTTGAGCGGCTGCTTAAGCGGTTCGGAAATATAAGTCAGCACGTCCGGGCGGCCCTCGACAAAATGCTGGTCAGTGACAAGCCACGTGCGCCAGTTGGCGCCGTCATACGGACGCGGCGAGAACGGCACGGGATTCGCAGGATCGGAAACATACTCGTCCGGTGCACCGCCCGCCGGCGCCTCAAACGAGAGAGTGCCGTTAGCGCTGAGATAGAGCGGCTTCGACGTTTCGGGGCAGCCCTTTTCGCAAACAGTGGGCCACACCTTCGGGGTATCCCAGTGGTCGGTGCCGAGGCCTCCAATGGTCTCGCCGCCAGCGTCATAGATCAGCGCCTTGGGGAGCTCAAACTTAGGCGAGCCCGGCTTCAGATACGTGTTGAAGAACGGAACAAGATAGTCGCGACGCCACTGTTCGGCTGTGTCCGTCATCCACTGAAAAGGTCCAAGACCGCGGCCTGCACGATTAATCTGCGAGTGGAACCAGGGACCCATCACAATATGATTGAGCGGATCGTTTTTGTGCACAGCCTCAAGCGCGCGGTAGGAGTGGATGGCCCCCCACATATCTTCCTGGTCCCATTCGCCCTGTTCCCACAGCGTAGGAACGGTGAGACCCTTGGCGGCGAGCAGGTGATCGAGCGCCTGAGATTGCCAGAAGGCGTCGTACGCGGGATGCGCTTCTACGATCTTCCAGAAAGGAAGCTGATCTTCGCCCATGGCGCGCGCCGCATCGCCCGTGCTGCCCAGGCGAAGGAAGTTCGCGTACTCGTCGCGTCCACCGCGTGAAACGATCGAGCCTTCACCACGCTTCGAAGTCTGGCCCGTAAAGTAGTCGAGGTTGGGCTGACGGAAGGCGCCATAGTGGAACCAATCATCGCCCATCCACCCATCGACCATCGGGCTTTCAGGCGCAGCGACCTTCAGCGCCGGGTGTGGATGCAGCAGCGCCATCACCACCGTAAACCCTTCATACGACGACCCAATCATGCCGACCCGCCCGTTGGACTCCGGCACGTTCTTCACCAGCCAGTCGATGGTGTCGTAGGCATCAGTAGTATCGTCAGCACCGGAGTTATTGAACCCCGACCCAACCGGCGGCGGCGTCATCAGGTACACGCCCTCCGACCCGTACTTGCCACGCACATCCTGGTACACCCGGATGTAGCCGTTCTTCACGAAGTCCTCATCGCTCAGCGGAAGCGCCTCGATCATCTTCGCGGACTTCGACCGCTCGGCGCGACCAGCCGCGTTATAGCACGTGCGCGTCAGCACAATCGGCGCTCCCTTGGCCCCCTTCGGCACGACGATCACGGTATAGAGCTTCACCCCGTCGTGCATAGGAATCATGATCACGCGCTTCTCGTAATCCGGCGCTGCGACAGGCGTGATCGCCGGCGGTTTAAAATTGGGATTCAGCTCGTCGGTAACGGTCTTTGCCGGGTCCTGTTCCTGTGCGACGGAGTGGGTGGCGGCCTGGGTGACGATCAAGCTGAGCGAAAGGGCGAGCGCGGCGGCGTGGCGATTCATGGCAGGTCCTGTTGCCCGACTGGGCTGAGTGAACATTCAGAATACCAGCGCCGCCCAGCCCTTTTGCGGCGCACAAGCAACTCCCGCCACCACCATCTTGTGAGCCGCCGAGAATCCACGCTCTCCCCTTCTCCCTCTCTTTACATCCTCCCCGCCCCCACAATGCTCTAATATCTCCAGCGAGTCTCGCGCCACACCACCATCGCGCCCGCCCACAGGAGAGCATCTTCAAAATCCAATGACCGACACCATCGTTCCGCTAACCTCCCGCCCAGCCTGGAAAGCCCTTCAGCAGCACGCCGAAACCATCCGCCCCCAGCAGCTCCGCGAGCTCTTCAAATCGGATCCCACCCGCGGCACCCGTTTCACCGCGGAAGCAGTCGGCCTCTTCCTCGACTACTCCAAGAATCGCATCACGGACGAAACCCTCAAGCTCCTCATCGATCTTGCCAAACAGTCCGGCCTGGGCGAACACACCGAGGCCATGTTCGCCGGCCAGAAGATCAACACCACGGAAAATCGCGCCGTCCTCCACATCGCTCTCCGCGCTCCCAAATCCGAGTCCATCAAAGTAGACGGCGAAGACGTGGTCCCCGAAGTCCACGCCGTCCTCGACAAGATGGCCGCCTTCGCCGACAAGATCCGCTCCGGCGCCTGGCTCGGCTACACCGACAAGCCCATCAAGAACATCATCAACATCGGCATTGGAGGCTCCGACCTAGGCCCCGTCATGGCCTACGAGGCCCTCCGCCACTACTCCCACCGCGACCTCACCTTCCGCTTCGTCTCCAACGTAGACGGCACGGACTTCGTCGAAGCCACCCGCGATCTCGACCCCGAAGAGACTCTCTTCCTCGTCGCCAGCAAGACCTTCACCACCCTCGAGACCATGACCAACGCCCACTCCGCGCGTACATGGATCCTCGCCAAGCTAAAACAAACCGAGGCCATCGCGAAACACTTCGTCGCCCTCTCCACCAACACCGAACTCGTCTCCAAATTCGGCATCGACACCGCCAACATGTTCGGCTTCTGGGACTGGGTCGGCGGTCGCTATTCCATGGATTCCGCCATCGGCCTCAGCACCATGATCGCCATCGGCCCCCACAACTTCCGCGCCATGCTCGAAGGCTTCCACCAGATGGACGTCCACTTCCGAACGACACCCCTCGAGCAAAACCTCCCCGCGCTCCTCGGCCTCCTCACCGTCTGGTACACCGACTTCTTCGACGCCCAGACCGTCGCCATCCTCCCCTACGAGCAGTACCTCAAGCGCTTCCCCGCCTACCTCCAGCAGCTCACCATGGAGTCCAACGGCAAGCACGTCACCCTCGACGGCACGCCCGTAGAAACCCAAACCGGCCCCATCTACTGGGGCGAGCCCGGTACTAACGGCCAGCACAGCTTCTACCAACTCATCCACCAGGGCACTCGCCTCATCCCCGCCGACTTCATCGGCTTCTACAAGTCCCTCAACCCGCTAGGCCGCCATCACGACATGCTCATGGCCAACGTCTTCGCCCAGGCCGAAGCTTTGGCTTTTGGAAAAACCGCCGACGAAGTCCGCGCCGAAGGCGTTCCCGAAGCCCTCGTCCCCCACAAAGTCTTCGAAGGCAACCGCCCCTCCAACACCCTCCTCGCCGAGAAGCTCACCCCCCACACCCTCGGCTCCCTCATCGCCCTCTACGAGCACTCCGTCTTCACCCAGGGCGTCATCTGGTCCATCGACTCCTTCGACCAATGGGGCGTCGAGCTAGGCAAAATCCTCGCCACCAAGATCCTCGGCGAGCTAGAATCCCCCACCGAACCCAAGCTTGACCACGACACCTCCACCACCAACCTCATCAACCTTTACCGCTCTCACAAATAACTCAAGACGGTGGAGTTTACTGCGCACTAACCTTAGAGGGAACAATCGATGAAATTCACCCTTCCCGCTTTTGTCTTTATCGTTTCAATGGTCGCAATGCCTTACCCGTCTCAAGCTCAATCTGTGCAGCCTCACACCGAAGCTGCTGTCATTGCGGCGGATCAAGCATGGTCTGTGGCGGAAGAGAAAGGAGACGTTGGTTACGTCGATAACCTTCTGCTACCCGAATACCGCTCCGTCTCGCCCGATGGATCCATTCACGATAAAGCAGCAATCCTCGCGAACACCAAACGCGCAACACCTGAGCAGGCCTCGATGATTGAAAAATATCTCAAGGACCACCCGACCGACATGGCTGTAGTGATCAATGGCGATGTTGCGGTGTTGACCTTTACCCCAAAGAGCGATACAAAAAAACGAATCAGCTCGTGCGATATCTTTGTCTTCCGGAACAGCCAGTGGCATGCGATCTATTCGCAGCACACAAGCGCGGAGACCGCTTAGCCACACTGCTTGGCAAGACCGCGCCGGGTGCCCCAGGTCCCGTTTTTGGGACCTGGGTTGTGC
>Ga0302223_10000952_pt1 | contig 16482 bp, 17 predicted proteins | sample II_Palsa_E2_3_FD_194565 | JGI IMG/M metagenome (GOLD analysis project Ga0302223, IMG submission 194565) | Peat permafrost microbial communities from Stordalen Mire near Abisko, Sweden - II_Palsa_E2_3 | ecosystem: Environmental > Terrestrial > Soil > Palsa > Peat permafrost | place: Sweden... | reverse complement strand
TACGGTCCGGCGGTCGCCAACCAAGTGGCTCGCAGACTCGTGATACCGCCCCACCGCGATGGTGGCCAGGCACAGTTTCTGGAAATGCCCGTCGACCAGCACGCGCGCGGATCCTTGTCTGCGTTATTGGACGACATGAGGCGACGGCTGGATGAACCGTTGAGGATCGCGGAATTGGCACGACTGGCGGTGATGAGCGAGCGCACATTCCTGCGCCGGTTCCAGGCAACGACAGGAATGACGCCAGCGGATTGGATGACACGCATGCGCATCGATCGCGCCCGCGACCTGCTGGAAAGCACAGCGCTTTCTATTGACCATATCGCCGCGCGCACGGGTCTCGGGACGGCGACAACAATGCGGCACCACTTTCGCCGCAAAGTTGGTGTGAGTCCTTCGGAATACCGCAGGCGATTCTCTCGGACCGTAACCTCTGACGGCCGCGCCTAGGGGAATGGAGCGTTGTATCGGCTTAAGCGACCGTGTTACTTGCTGCTCGCGTTCAGAAGCAGCCATTCGACACGAATACCTGAATCGCTGACAATTTATTAACCATCCACTGGACGATTGGCGGCAACCCAATCTCCTATAAGCGCCTTGGCGCAACACGATAGATCGGACCCGACTATGGCGCGCCCCCCCGGAATGGGCTTCGCATCGGCGATGACTATCTAAATGCGCGCTCCCACGATGCATGAGACGGCACTCGGCCAATTTCGGACGCTCATATTGGATATTTACCGGACTAGAATGCAGCTGCGGCCTCAATATCTCCACCTATGAATGTTGCCACATAAGGGTATCAAGCTTAGATCATCGTCGAAATAGTTCTTGATAAAAGAAATCTCCTTAGATACCATTCTAATTAGATAAATATCTAAGGAGTAGTTGTGGATAGCGAAGAGATTGCCGAGATGGTTCGGATGTTGAAGGCATTGGCGGACACCACGCGCCTCAAGATTCTTGGATTGCTGACGGAGTGCGAGTTGAGCGTAGGCGCAATTGCACAAGCTCTGAAACTGACCGAACCAACCATTTCTCATCATCTTGCTCGGCTTGCTGAGGTCGACTTGGTGACGATGACCAAACTGGGTAACACTCGAGCGTACGCGCTCAATGCACCGAATCTCCATAAGTTTCAAAAGCATTTCGACCTGACGCCGCCCGAGGAACAAACGGCTGTGGATGTTCTGGCGGAAGTCGATGCCGAAACGCAGCGGATCCTAAAGTCGTTCATCGTTGCGGGGCGTTTGGTCAAACTTCCGGAGATGCGCAAGAAGCGCCGTGTGATCCTGCATTGGCTCGTCGATCAACTGGATCCGGCTCGCGAATACACGGAGAAAGAGATCAACGCGTTTCTCAAACAGTTTCACGAGGACTTCGCCACCCTGCGCAGAGAGCTGGTCGACAGTCTGTTGATGACACGGCGAGACTCGATCTATCGTCGGCTGTAAGAGACCGAGTGCGGCCAGGAGCCGTCACTCTCGCAGCCGAAACGCCCGGTGCGCCAGTACCTGCGCGGCTTTGTGGCCGGTGGGCGCGGCAAAGCGCTAGCGGTTCTTCGCTCGTGCGGCCAGAAAAAAGACAGTCCTGCCTGCCCGGTCGGTTATCATGCCAATCCCCTCCGGAGTAGCTCCTTATGATTTCCGTCCGTAATGTCACGCTGCGCCGCGGCATCAATGTCGTACTCGATAGCGCGTCCGTTACCTTCACCCCCGGCGAAAAGATTGGCCTCGTCGGCCGCAATGGCGCCGGCAAGTCGTCCTTCTTCGGCCTTCTCAACGGCACGCTGCACGAAGATGGCGGCGAGTTCTCGATTCCCGCTGCATGGAAGATGGGCCAGGTCGCGCAGGAAATGCCGGAGACCGAACAAAGTGCGACCGACTTCGTCATCGAGGGTGATACCGGACTGCTGGCCGCGCAGGCCGAAGTAGCCGCCGCTGAGGCCAGCGACGATGGCATGCAGATGGCGCACGCCTACATGGCCCTGCACGACGCCGGGGCACATGATGCCCCCGCACGTGCCCAAGCGTTGATCCTGGGCCTGGGCTTCAGTGCTGCGCAGCTTAGCCAGCCGGTCAACAGTTTCTCCGGCGGCTGGCGCATGCGGCTGCAGTTGGCGCGCGCGCTCATGTGCCCGTCCGACTTGCTGCTGCTCGACGAGCCGACCAATCACCTCGACCTCGACGCGCTAGTCTGGCTAGAAGCCTGGCTCAAGCGCTATCAAGGAACCATGGTCGTGATCAGCCACGATCGCGAATTCCTCGACGCGGTGACGGAGGTGACGGTGCACGTCGACAACGCCAAGCTTGTGCGTTATGGCGGCAACTACAGCAAGTTCGAAGACATGCGCGCTGAGCAACTGGTGTTGCAGCAGGCCTCGATGGCCAAGCAGGCGGACAAGATCGCCCACCTGCAGAAATTCATCGACCGTTTCAAGGCCACGGCCTCGAAGGCGAAGCAGGCGCAGAGCCGGGTCAAGGCGCTCGAACGCATGGAGAAGATCGCCCCCGTGCTTGCCGACGCAGATTTCACCTTCGAGTTCAAGGAGCCGCTCAACGTACCGAACCCGCTGTTGTCGATGCTGGACGCGAGCTTCGGCTACCCGGCACCGGCCGACGCACCGCCGGGCACGCCGCCGACGGTCATCGTGCGGGGCATCAACCGATCCGTGCTGGCCGGGCAGCGCATCGGCATTCTCGGTGCCAACGGCCAGGGCAAGTCCACGCTGGTGAAGACGGTGGCGCACGAGCTGGCGCCGATTGCCGGCGAAATCAGCGAAGGCAAAAGCCTGAACATCGGCTACTTCGCACAGCAGGAACTCGACGTGCTGCGTCCTCTCGACACGCCGATGGAACACATGATCCGCCTTGCCAAGGACACGCCGGCGAACATGCGTGCCCCGGGCCAAAGTGGCACTGAACAATCGCTTCGCACCTTCCTCGGCACTTTCAACTTCAGTGGCAACATGGTCCATCAGGCGGTCGGCACGATGAGCGGCGGCGAAAAGGCGCGGCTCGTGTTGTGCATGATCGTGTGGCAGCGCCCCAACCTGCTGGTGCTAGACGAGCCGACCAACCACCTCGATCTGGCTACGCGCGAAGCGCTAGGCATGGCACTCAACGAATTCGAAGGCACAGTGATGCTGGTCAGCCACGACCGGTCCCTGCTGCGCGCGGTATGTGACGAGTTCTGGCTCGTCACCAAGGGTGGCGTCGAGCCTTTCGACGGCGATCTGGACGATTACCAGCAGTTCCTGCGCGACGAAGCCCGTCGCATGCGCGAGCAAGCTGCCGGGGAGGAGAAGATCATCGCCTGAGTTAACACCCGCTGGCGGTTCCAGTTTGGAAGCCGCCATAGCGCTCGCATCGAGTCGAAGGGCCGCTTAGGGAAGAGTGTGAGTTCGCTGATGCACGAAACTGCCGTCCGGCCGCCCGGTCCCGCCACCGTCAGCAACCCGCCACATTGCTGACTTAGAACCGAGCCCGCCCCAATGTCGGCTCCGGCCGAACTCCGACCCGATGTAATGATTGCCCTGGAGGTCCTGTTGTCGGCCAGACCCGCCATAGACCCACAGACGCCAGACAGTCCGCGGTGGTGTTCCATGCCGAGGTTTGCGATCGGCCGCCGGCAACGTCCGGTTCCAAATTTGTCAGATCACAGGGCTAGCGTAGCTCCCGCCGAGGTTCGCTGTATGGCTTGGGGTGATTGCCCAAATGCGCGAAGAAATGCTTGCCGCATGCGTTCGCGGTCGCCGAATCCGGTCTCGCGCGCAATGACTTCGATCGGGTGCCGAGTTGTCTCCATCATCAGTCGAGCCGCCTCCACGCGCAGACGCTCGATGGCCTTGGCGGGCGACTGGCCGGTTTCCTCACGAAACACTCGGCTGAATTGACGCGGACTCAGCCGCGCGGCTTCGGCCAAGGCCTCAACCGACAAATCGCCGCCAAGTCTCTCCCTTGCATAGGTAAGAGCCATCTGTACGCGGTCGGATTTTGCATCCAATTCCAAGAGCGCCGAGAACTGCGACTGCCCGCCGCCACGCCGCTGATGCACCACGAGCTTGCGCGCGACCATGCGGGCAGTCTCCAAGCCGAAATCCTTTTCGATGATCGCCAGGGCAAGGTCGACTCCAGCGGTCATGCCTGCCGAGGTCCAGATTTGTCCGTCCACCACGAAGATGCGGTCTTCATCGAGCAGCGCGTTGGGGTACTGTTTTTTGAATGCTTGAGCATGAAACCAATGCGTCGTTGCGTGTTTCCCTTCGAGCAGCCCGGCCGCGGCCAGTACGAACGTGCCGGTGCAAATCGCCGCGACGCGCCGGCTTTGGCTCGGCGCCATGCGTATGTAATCCAGCAAGCTGGCGGGCGGAAGACGGCATTCATTGTCGCCGGCCACGATGAGCGTGTCGTATGTCGAGTCCCGAAGCCGATCCGTATTGACGGAAAAACTCTGAGACGTCATCACGGGCCCGCCTGCTTCAGATACCAGGCGGAATTGATACGCCCTCTCGCCGCGCAAAAGATTCGCGTATTCGAAGACGCTCGCAACGGCGAGGCCTAGAGCCTGGAAATTCGGATAAACGACGAGCCCGACAGTGTGCATGACCGCCCCGCACAAGATTGTCACAATACGTTGAATATACAATAAAACGGACACCAGAGGCGCGGGCCAATATTTCAGTCGTTCCGCCGCCTATACCTGCCTTCCATAAGATAATTCCACTTCTCTTCGGACAACACCATGGAAGCCCCAGCGAGGAAGAACCATGGCATAAATCATTGCATCTATGTCATTGAGGATGCAGCGCATCAAAGTCAGAATGGTCGCCAGCCTCGACACCCCGTCGGGTAAACATTTCGAAAGAGAAACGACCATGAACTCCTCCAACACCTCCCAGAAAGGCACAGCGCTGATCACCGGCGCCTCCACCGGTATCGGCGCCATATATGCCGACCGCCTGGCCAAGCGTGGCTACGACCTCATCCTGGTGGCCCGCAACGCCGATCGCCTGAAGGCGCTGGCCGCCCGCCTGAGCGCGGAGACCGGCCGCTCGGTGAACACCATCGCGGCTGACCTTAACGACCGGGCCGCGCTGTCGAAGATCGAGAGCGTCCTGCGCGACGACAAGAGCATCACCGTGCTGGTGAACAACGCGGGCGTCGGTTCGGTCGCGTCGGTGCTCAACGGCGACGTCGACGAGATGGAAGCGATGATCGGCCTGAACATCACCGCACTGACGCGCCTGACCTACGCCGTGGCGCCAGTGTTCGCCAGCAAGGGCTCGGGCACCATCATCAACATCAGTTCGGTGGTCGGTATCGCTGTCGAAATGCTGAACGGCGTCTACAGCGCCTCGAAGTCCTACGTCCTGAGCTTCGGCCATGCGCTCCAGCGTGACCTCGCCGACAAGGGCGTACGCATCCAGACGGTACTGCCGGCGGCGACGGCCACCGAATTCTGGGACGTGGCCGGCTACGCCAAGCAGAAAGAGGCGGCCAGCACGATGACGGCTGAAGATCTGGTCGATGCGGCGCTGGCCGGCCTGGATCAAGGCGAACTGGTGACGATCCCGACACTGCAGGAGGGGAACGATTGGACCCGTTGGGAAACAGATCGCCGTGCGCTGGCGCCGAAGTTCGCCAACGCCAAGGCCGCCCCGCGCTACACGCTGGCGGCCAGGAAGGCCTAAGTTCGCCTCCGTGAATTTGCAACCGGATGCTGCCGGCTGTTGAATGGAAAACGTCGGCCTTTTCGGTCGTTCGCTGGTAGTCCAGCGAACGACCCTTTTGTGCTCGCCAACGGTCACTACATGGGTGGGTTCACCTCACAGGTGCTTCGTCCGTGACCGTCAGTCGCGATCACTGACCAGGATAGTGCCCGTCCGCGATATCTTCCAGCAATGTCGGGTGGGTGGGCTCCCAGCCCAGCAGCGAGCGCGTGTGCGCGCTAGAGGCCGGAACGTCGGCGCCGAAAAACATGCTGAGCCAGTCGAATCGCGCTTGCGCAAGATCCACGGGAATCGACTCCACCGGCACGCCCAGGAACAGGCCGAGCGCCGCGGCGATTTCGCGCGTAGCGACGCCTTCCTCGGCAACCGCATGCAGCACGGCACCCGGGCTCGCCTTGTCGATCGCCAGACGCACCAGCTTACCGGCGTCGAGCCGGTTGACGGCCGGCCAACGGTTCTGCCCCTCGCCGATGAAGGCCGAGCTGCCCTTTTCACGTGCGATCCGGGCAAGCACCGCGACGAAACCGTGGTCGCCGCCGGCGCCGTGCACCGTGGGAGCAAAACGCACGACCATCGAGCGGATCCCTCGCTCGGACAGGCTCAACGTATAGGCGGCATTTTCGATGCGCGGATGAACGCCTGCGGTGGGCATGTCCTTCTCGGTGCCCACGCGGCCCGGCGCTAACCCCAGCGTCCCCGAGGCGATCAGCAGCGGGCCGCCCGTACCCTGCAGCACGTCGGCGAAGACGCCGATGGCCGCGCGATCGGTCTGTGCGGCAGCCGCCATCTGCGAAAAGTCATGGTTGTAGCCGAGGTGCACAACGCCCTCGGCCAACGCGGCCGCGGCGCGCAGGCTGGTGAGATCGTCCAGGCTGCCGCGAACCACCTCGGCGCCGAGCTCGGCGATCTTGGCAGCGGCATCGTCGCTGCGGGCCAGCCCTAGGACATGATGTCCCGCGCCGATGAGTTCCTTGACGCTGGCCGAGCCAATCCAACCCGACGCGCCGGTGACGAGAATTCGCATGAGATACTCCATTGATGTCATTGAGTGACATCAGTATAACGCTATGATGTCACATTGTGTCAACACTTTAGGAGCAGCATGGGTCGCTGGGAACCTGATTCTGAAGACCGCTTCCGCGCGGCGGCCATCGAACTGTTCCGCGAGATCGGCTTCGAGCACACGACCGTGGCCGCCATCGCGCAGCGGGCGGGGCTGACCGCGCGCACGTTCTTTCGCTACTTCGCCGACAAACGCGAAGTGCTTTTTAACGGCTCGGAAAGGTTGCAGCAAACGATGGTCGACGCCCTTGTCCAGGCACCGGCTGCGGCGTCCCCGATCGACGCGATCGCCGCAGCGCTGGCAAAGGCGGGCGATTTTTTCGATGACGAGCGCCGCCCCATGGCGCGTGTGCGCAGTTCGGTGATCGCCGCCAACCCCGATCTGTATGAGCGCGAGTTGATCAAGATGGCGACCTTGTCCGCCGCGCTCGCGCAGGCGCTTCGCGCGCGCGGCGTCGGCGAGTCGGACGCGAGTCTCGTGGCCGAGGCAGGCATCGCCGTCTTTCGGGTCGCGTTCATGCAATGGGTCGGCGAGTCCGAACGGCGCGGCTACGTCGAAATCGTGAACGAATCTCTTGCGCGCTTGAGGATGCTTACGGCGCCCTGACCGGGTCGCTATCTGGCCAGGACCGCAGCGGCCAGCACTTCGCCAACGTATCTTGCACGACCGCGCCCGATTGATGCCGGTGACCGCGTCGCGATCAGTTGCCCCCTACCCTTGAATCAGAGAACGATAGAACGCGAGGCGCCCTTGCCGAACCATGAGCGGACGTCCGCAGTGGGACGGTTACTCGAATAAGTCGAGATTTGCGCCGACTGGTATCCGGCATGTGCAGTACATCATTTGGAACGGTAGTCATGCTGCATTCTCCTGTGTGAGTCTTCTGTGCTCGCGATCGTCAAAACCCGGGTCTAAGCTGACGGCTCTTCCGCTTTTTGCGCCAAAGCCACAGGCCGACTCGGATAGGTGGAATTGGCTCGAATCAGGGTGCCAACTGTCTGCTGACTCTCAGGCGCAGCCGGTAATGCATTGCTATGGGCTTCGCGCAATAAGAGACACCCACAAAGGTGGATGCTCGATGCTTGAGAGAAAACTCATCAGGTCGTGGTTGCGCAGCGCAACGGTCGCGGTGTTCTCGAGCGGGTGGAGCAAGAAGGTCGGTTCACTCGCCAACTGCGCATCGATGACGATCCGTATTCTTAGCGCTTCGTCGTTGACTAGCGCGAGCGGACTTAACGACCCCGTCCGGATTCCGAGCAAGCTGAAGAGAGTCTCCTCCGAGGCCAATGAAAGTCGCTTACTCCCCAAGGTTACTGCGGCAGCGGCGAGGTTGAGCGATTTCGTGGCCGTCGTTACAACATGGAAATAGCGGCCATCCTTGTCCTGCAGCAGGAGGTTTTTACATATCGTGCCGTCCAACGACAGCCCCAACTTGTCCCATTCCAGCATCGTGAATACCGGTTGGTGGTGCTCACATATGAACGGAATTTCTTTCTCGCGCAGCAGGTGGAGCAGTGTGTCTTTGCCCAGCATGTTGTTCCTACTTTGTGTTCGGTATTACCCGGGATGGCGACCAATAGCGACCGGTGGAGAGACGAGCGAGCGAAGCAACCCATCCAGTCCGCCCGCGTTGCTCAATAGACTCGTTAATTGCCGGCTTGCACGATGACCTGAACCAGGACCTCAAGCTGTCCGTCGATTTCCTCTTGCTCCACTTCGAACAAATCGAATATCCCCATGCCCCGCAAACTGGCAAAAACGAAGCCCGCGAACTGCCGCGGATTCGGGTGGCGCGCTTCAATCTCGGGGAAGTAACTGACAAACCGGGCAAAGAAAACCGGGTCCGACCGCGCGCGATTCGCGTCAATCTGTTCAAAAAGCTCGGGAGAGCCTTTGCACCCGAAAAAGAGACTCCAGGCAGCGATGTAGCTCGGAACTCCGTAAATCTTCTCCCAAGCGACACACACGAAAGCTCTCGCTCGCTCTTCGAGCGGCAAGTCGGCCGATGGCCACACAACACCGTCGTCGGACAATGGCGCCATTACCTCGTCAATCAACCGCTCCATCAGAATCTGACGGTTGGCGAAGTGATGCTGCAGGGCTCCGAGCGTCACTTTGGCACCGCGCGCGATATCCTGCAGATTCGCGGCCCGGAAGCCTTTCTTGTGCAGCAAGCGCATGGCGGACTGAACAATCCGACGACGTGTTTCGTCGCTCCGCGCTTCCTGCGTCCTCCGCACCGGCGCGCGTCGTGCCGGCGACCTTTCGCTCAAGGTATTCATCTGGCTGTATCTGCAAATTTGTTGGACGCAGTCTATGACAGACCGGCGGACGCGAGCATCACCTCCACCGCCCTATGATACACAATAAAAAAGTTACAATACTTTTTTATTGTTATTGAGTTTTTCAAGGTCTTTGTTCCATCGCACAAGGAGCGGCGCAGCAGCGGGCGGGCTTATACCGTGCGCCGCTTCGCCCCGGAGACCGGGGCACTCGAGATTGACTTCGCACTCCACGGTGACGACGGCCCTATCTCCGCCTGGGCCGAGCGCGCCCAGGTGGGCGATGGGTTCGAGATCAGCGATGTCCATCCGCGTAGCGGCTTTTCCATCCAAGCCGCCACCTCGCATTACCTGTTATTTGGCGACGAGACGGGCTTGCCCGCGATCGGTGCCATCTTGGAGGCCTTGCCCGCACACGCTCGGGCGCAGGTGTTCGCCGAGGTAACCGACGCCGGCGAGGAACAGCCGCTGACCAGTCGGGCGGCGCTCTCCCTCACCTGGTTGCATCGGGCGGGTGACAAGCCAGAGTCGTCCATGCTGTTGGAAGCCGCAGCCAGGTCGATGGACCTGCCGGAGCGCGCGGCGATCTGGATCGCGGCCGAATCCGGGCAGGTCGCGGCCCTACGTCAGCTATTGCTCAAGGAGCGCGGCCTTGACCGCGCCGACCTCTACGCCAGCGGCTACTGGAAGCGAGGTGAGGCCGACCATCGCGATGAAAAGGCCGAATAACTTTTCTCGATCGAGCGTCAAAACTGAGGGTGAGAATCAGGCACGGCGCGTTAATGGCTTGCGCCGGCGGGCTTCCGTTTGTGAATCTGGGTTTGCCTGGCGTACGCCTGTTCGAATATCGGCTGCGCTCACGCTGTCAGACCAAGACATCGATTTATTAAGCCGGATCTGAACACAACCGCGACAAGGCGGGCGCGCTCCGTGTACCCCCCCCTCCGGCAATAGTTAACGGCTTTGCTAGCTCAATCGCACTACTAGACGCACCTGGGTCACAGTTTCGCTTTATCACAACACCAGCGAGCCGCAATGGTTTCAATTCGGCTCATAAATTGAGCCGAATTACGTATAATGCGGCTCATGAACACACATTTCACGTGGATTTGGCGTACCGCCGCATGGCCCAACCTCGTCTACGACGCGCAGATGGCCGCATCCGATCTGGCTATGGCCTATCGCATGCATGGCCTGGTCGAAGGCAAGGCCATGGCTATCAGCCTGGGAAGCACCAGCGAGGTGGCATTAGACGCGCTCTCCGATGATGTGTTGGCTACCGCCGCCATAGAAGGCGAGCGGTTGTCGCTCGATGTTGTCCGTTCCTCCGTGATGCGGCGACTCGGGCTGGCAGCCTCGGGACCCGCCGATCGCCATGTGGATGGTCTGGTGCAGGTGATGAGCGATGCTACAACGGAATGCGACGAGCCACTCGACGAGGATCGCCTATGCCGCTGGCAATCTGCCTTGTTCCCTGGGGGCACATCAGGCATTAACCGAATAGCTGTTGGCCGATACCGTGACCATGACGATCCGATACAGATTGTGAGCGGCATGCCCGGTCGTGAGGTAGTACATTACGAAGCGCCGCCATCCAAGGAAGTGCCCGCGCAAATGGCACGCTTCCTCGCATGGTTCGCCGGGACGTCCCCTCTGAATGGAAAGACGCTTGATGGTCTGGCGCGTACCGCTATCGCGCACCTCTGGTTCGAGAGCATTCACCCATTCGAAGACGGTAACGGCCGCATAGGGAGAGCCATTGCCGACATGGCAATGGCTCAGCATTTTCGAGCGCCGGTGCGCTTTTACAGCCTTTCGCGGCAGTTGTTGACTTCGCGGTCAGAATACTACGAAGTCCTCAACCAAGCGCAACGCGGTGATGTAGATGTCACGTCGTGGGTGCAATGGTTTGCACGCCAATGTACGGCAGCCTTTGGCACCGCGAGCAAGGTCATCGACCAAGCTATCGAGAAGCAACGTTTCTGGGACCGAAACGCGACTTATGGGCTTCACGAGCGGCAGCGCAAAGTGTTGCAGCGACTGCTTGACGACGGCAACGGCGGCTTCTTGGGTGGCTTGAACGCCGAAAAATACATGAAAATGACCGGAGTTTCAAAAGCCACGGCAACACGTGACCTGTCGGAAATGGTCGCGGGCGGACAACTATGGAGCCGCGGCGTGGGCAAGGCGGTTCGCTACTACATTAATGTTTCCGGCTGGTCGCATGGTCAGGAGTAGCTGTCGCCGAAAATACTTGATCTCCGCCCGTCCCGTCTCCATCAAGTAACGGTCATACGAATGGAGAGTGTCTGGTGAGCGTAATGGCCGATTTTCCGAAGTTCTAAGTTCGGAGTTCGTTGCAACCGGCGCATTGTCGGCCATTGCCGACATTGAGGCAGCCTGGGTTCTACGTCGGCAATGCGGCGGATTGCTGACGGTGGAGGCGTCGAGCACTCGGACGGCAGCTTCCTGCATCAGCGAATTTACACTCTCGACCCTGACTACCGTTCGAACCTTCACCATCGCAACGACCGCTTCCAAAGTACAACGGCCGTTGCTACGTCAAAGATGCCAGCGCGGCGACCACCTCGTCGGGTTCGGCGCGACCCGTCATGTAGTCCACATCGACTGTGCGAAGCCAACGACGCCGGCGGCATCGATCACATACGTTGCCGAAACCGGAAGTTCATACGAATCCTCCCCGTTGCGCAGCGCGATGTCGTTCTTGAAGACGTTCTTCGAAAACGCCTGTAATTCATCTGCAGGGCATCTGGCATATGGCGCTGGTGAATTACGAACGGCCCCATTTTGAGCGGCAGATCGATTCGCTCCTGTCAGGACTTGGACTCTAGGTGTCGGCCCATTTTCAAATAGATCGCAATGTCAGCCGGTACTGAATTAGGCTCGAAGCGGTTCGTTTCACTATTCTAAGTGGGGCGCCAGTACATTTTCGATCCATTTCATGAATGCGCGGACTCGGCGCGACAGGTTGCGCCGATGCGCTACGACCAGGGATACGTCGAGCGGCCGGTGCTGAAAATCGGGCAGAAACTCTATCAAGGCTCCACTCTCCAAGTAACGGCCAATCCCCAACAGTGGCGCCTGAATCAGGCCAAGGCCGGCGACCCCAGCGGCTTCGTAGCTCTGCACGCTGTTGACATGCAGCGCACCTCGCAACTGAAGCCTCGCGTAGCCGTCGCCGTGCGGATACTCCCATCCATAGGGTTTTGCGCCGAGCGTCCTCGCGAAATGAATTGCCCTGTGTCCCTGATGCTGCAGATCTTCCAGGGATCGAGGGACGCCATAGCGCGCCAGGTAGGCAGGACTGGCGGCGTTGACCATGCGTAGCTTGCCCAGCGGGCGGGCAATCAGCGTCTCGTCCCCGATGGGACCAAGTCGCAATACGCAGTCAAACCCCTCTTGAACCAGATCAACTTGGCGATCCGTACTTGACACCTCCAGCTCCAACTCGGGATAAGTCGCCATGAACGCCGGCAAAGCCGGCACGATAGTGGTACGCGCCAGCTCGCTCGGCAGGTCAACCCGTAAGCGCCCGCGAAGGGCCACCCGATCGCCAGCGAACATTGAGTGCAGATCATCAACTTCAGCAAGCAGATCGCGCGCACGCGCATGAAATACCCGTCCGTCTTCTGTCAACTGCACGCTACGCGTCGTCCGATGCAAAAGCCTGACACCGACATCTTCTTCCAGCTTCCGGACCGCCGTTGAGGCCCTTCCTTTCTGAATGCCCAGGCTATCGGCTGCGTGGGTGAAGCTCCCCATTTCCGCTACCGTTATAAAAATGAGGATGGGTTCGAGATTTTGCATTTTCGTGCCTCGGTATGACATTGTTCCCCACAGAGAGAACAGTGAGTTCATTTTCTCTGCGTTTATCACGCCCAAGAGACACAGTATGCTCCGAATATTGAGATCCCCTCCATCGGAGAATGACAAATGTCTACAACTATGAACCCGCATCAGGTGCCTGAAACTATGACCTTGCGTCGCGCCCTGTGGGCCGGTCGGATAATCAGCGTATTTGTCGTTATCGCTCTGGTGGTCGACGGCACGATTCAACTTTTCGCGCCGGCACAAATCGCAAGCATGTTGCAGGAAACCGGGTTCCCGATGGATCTGACCCGTGTCGTGGGTCCGATCCTGCTCGCCTGCGCCATCCTTTACGCCATCCCGGCCACCGCCGTCCTCGGCGCGATCCTGGTGACGGGCTTTTTGGGAGGTGCCATCTGCGCCCATGTCCGCATTGGTGAGTTGGGGTCGCCGCCGGAAATCATTTCGCTGCTTCTAGGCGCGATGACATGGGGCGGCCTCTACGCGCGCGATCTCCGTATTCGGGCCATTCTGCCGTTCATCCATTGAACCAGCGGGGGCTGAGCTCTGCCCCTCACGATCAGAAACGCAGGTTTTTAGTAACAGGGCATCGATCTACCTCTAAATATCAGGAGAAAACACATGTTTTTAGTAATGGGAATCACCGGGAAAGTGGGCGGCGCAACGGCAAAACATCTGTTGGCGCAAGGCAAGGAAGTACGCGCACTAGTCCGCAATCGCGAGAAGGCATCAAGCTGGGCGAACCAGGGCGTGGAACTGGTTGACGGTGATTGGAACGATTCGGCAGCCATCGGGCGGGCGCTCAAAGGCGTCGAGGGCGCGTTTGTCATGTTGCCGGCTGTCTGGACCCCCTCGCCCGATTACAAAGAAGCCAAGGGCGTGATTGCGAACTATGTCGAGGCGCTCACCAGGACAGAGGCAGCGCCGCCGCGGGTGGTAGCGCTTTCGTCGATGGGTGCGAATAGGACCAGCGGGCTTGGGATGGTCACGGCCTTGTCGCTTCTGGAGCAAGGTTTTCGCCACTTGATATCGCCAATCGCATTTGTGCGCGCAGGTGGATTTTTCGAAAATTTCCTCTACGGCTTGCACGTCGCCCAGGGCGGGACGCTACCGGTCTACTACAACCCGACCAACCGGAAATCGACCATGGTCGCGACGGACGACATTGGCGCGCAGGTCGCAACCCTTTTGACCGGGCCAGCGTGGTCAGGGCAGCGCGTCATCGAGCTGGGTTCGATGGTCAGCGCGGATGAAGTCGCGGAGCAATTGGGTGAAGTCCTGCATCTCGACGTGAAAGCCTTTGCAGTCCCGCGTGCAGGATGGGCAGAAGCGTTCGAACAGTTCGGCATCCCGAAGGGCCAGACCGGACCGGCCGAAGCGGTGTTCGACGCCGTCAACGCGGGTTGGATGGACCTCGGCGCCGAAGGTGCGGAACACGTAGCGGGTACGACGTCCGCACGCGACGTCTTCGCGGCGGCCCAGAAGGCCCTGAGGGCGTAAACCGCGACGTTCACACCCATTACGATCGAGATCGAACATGAAGGTTTTTGTTTTGGGTGCAACGGACGGAACCGGACGGCTGATCGTCCGCGTCGGTAATCGGCCGTTGCCATGCGCAAAGCAAACTAGTTGCGACTCCATTGGCACGACAGTATGACGCGAGTGTCGGAAAAGGCAGACTTGGTTTGGTAAGCCCAAGTCCTTTCGGTAACGAAAGCTCTGGTCTTTGGCCTCATGCATGAGATCCCCTCGGCGAACATCTGACGCTGTCCAGGCGTCAAAACGTTCGTCCGGGTGGTTCTGAGTTTGAGGAACGCTCCGGTCGAACATCGACAAAGGAGTGATTCATGCACAACTGCCGTTGCGCGCAACGGTCACGCATGCTGTCGACTGCCGAGCTTGGCCGGCGATGGCATGGCCGCGGGTTCGCCCTCGCGAGCTGCCGGTCTTGGCTTATGAGCCGGGGTCGAGAGAGCCGTTTTGGGAAGCGACGACTGCCCGAACCACAAGCATGATACGTTCAACGCGCGCGCTGGGCCTGATTCGGCCTGAACGTTCGAGTTCGGCGAGCCCATGAAGGGCGGCCCAAAAAGTCTCGGTCACGACATCCACGTCGACACAGAACGGCGTTACGACCGTCGCAAGAGCGTCGAAAGCAGCCCGCAGCTCCGGTCTGGTTTCAGCTTCGGCGAACCGCAGATCCGTCGGGAGGATAAACATGGCCTGGTAGAGTGCGGGACGGCGTAATGCAAAGTCGAGATAGACCATGGCGACCTTCTCGACGGCGTTTTGTTGTCCGGTCGATCCACGCGCCGCTTCCAGAAAAGCTACTGTAATCTCCTGGAAACCCTCGACTGCAACCGCTGCCACAATCGCATCCCTGTTCTCGAAATGTGAATAGAGGACTGGCTGACTATATTCGATCTCTTCGGCCAGGCGGCGAATCGTTACGGCATTCCACCCTTCACGCTCTGCGATCACGCGCGCCGCCGCGATAATGCGGGATTCGCGCTCAGCCCGTTGCCTGCCTTTCCGCTCGGCGATACTCATCCTTCGATCTCCCAGACCAAGATGGTCGACATGCTCGTTATTGTACTTTTACTTGATAAAATAGCAATGCTAGATTATATTGTGTCGATACCATACAAAACATAGGACACTACAATGCATAAGCTTGCGATCGGAATGGCGCTACTCCTGGCTCTCGCGATTATCGCGATCGGCACCCAATATATTGTGAACCCAACGGCCGCGACACGCAGTTTCGGCCTGCCACTTCCTGAAAACGGCGCCAACACCGTTTGGTGGCTACGCCTCAAGGGGGTGCGCGACATTGCATCGGGATTGATCGTACTGGCGTTCATGGCCTGGGGCACCTCGCGCGAGATCGGCATCATCCTGCTGGTGGAAGCCATCATCCCGGTCGGCGACATGCTGCTCATTCTTGCAGCGAAAGGCTCCACCAGAAGCGCCTTCGGCATCCATGCCCCTACGGCCGTGCTGATGGTCTTAACGGCCACTACCTTGCTGATTGGGGGACACTGAGATGGTCCATGCTCTATCGATCTGGCTCCTCGTTGCCGGCTTCTTTGGCGCGGGCCTCTTTAACGCGATCGGCACGCCCGCGACGCAAAGCGATTTCGCTCGGTGGGGTTACCCGCGCTGGTGGGGCCGTTTTACCGGCGGACTGGAGATGATAAGCGCCGTGCTGCTTGCGCTTCCCCTCAGTCGCATCGGTGGCTTGGCGCTTGGGGCGGTAATCATTGCGGCTGCGGTTTTGACCGTTCTGCGCCACCGCGAATTTAAGCACCTTGTGCCACTTGGTGTTTTTGCCGCCGTGATCGCGCTCGCGGTGATCTCGTTTTGAGAGCGGTCGCCGCATATATATGCGCGCGCCGGCGATCTTACCCATTGGCTCATGAAACATGAGCCTCCGTTACAGGGACTGTCCCAGCCATTGTTCCAACGCGGTGCGATAAGTGCGGCTCACACGCGCCCGCGCCTGGTTTTTGAGGATCACGTCGAACTCGCCATGTGAAAGCGATTCAAGTCGGACG
>Ga0302223_10000950_pt1 | contig 16499 bp, 11 predicted proteins | sample II_Palsa_E2_3_FD_194565 | JGI IMG/M metagenome (GOLD analysis project Ga0302223, IMG submission 194565) | Peat permafrost microbial communities from Stordalen Mire near Abisko, Sweden - II_Palsa_E2_3 | ecosystem: Environmental > Terrestrial > Soil > Palsa > Peat permafrost | place: Sweden... | reverse complement strand
ACGGAGTTTGTGACCAACGCAACCTCAACCTGAGGCGGGGCCGTTAACCGTCCGTTTACGTTCATTCTCAAAACCTGTCCGGCCATCGGAAGTTGATCCGCGCCTGGCCGGCCTTCTCAAAATCTTGATTCTAAAGTGTTATTACTAAAACCCGTAACCGCTGCAACGGGAAAAATCAGCGCATCCGTGCCGCAGTCCTTGTATCCGATCCGCCCTGTGGCAGACCGTCTGCTTCTAGTATGCACCAAATCTCGGCACTTTGCGCTCTCTCCATCGCAATTCCACCAAAACCGTTGCCTTCCCGATACCCCCACATCTACAGTTCTCCCATCCCCTCCGGAGACACTCCCATGCCCGCTTCCCCCGAGATCATCCTTCAGGTCCCCAACCTCCGCGCCGCCACCAGCTTCTACCAGCGCCACCTCGGCCTCACCATCTTCCTCCGCCGAGCCAACCTCATCGGCCTCGACGCCACCGCCTTCCGGCTCTACCTCGAAGAAGCCCCACCCCTGGGCCCCGTCCTCGAATTCTTCGTCGAAGACCTCGAACAATCCAAGCGCGACTTCCTCGCCGCCGGCTGCGAAATCATCGACGACAATCCCGCCATCCCCCGCTGCTACGTCCGCGACCCCTACAACCTCGTCTTCAACCTGGCCGAGCGCAAACCCTAACCACGCCTCCGATTTCAATCCCTACGCTCTACACTCTACCCTCTACACCCTGCTTCAATTCACAAACCGCCGCATCCGCACATTCATCACAATCCCCAGCGCCAGAAACATATAAATCACCGACGACCCGCCATAGCTCATCAGCGGCAGCGGAATCCCCGTCACCGGCATCAGCCCAACGCACATCCCGATGTTCACCGCAATCTGGAACAGCAGCACGCCCACAATCCCCATCACGATCAAACTCCCCGGCGGATCGGCCGCCGTCTGCGCATTCTGAATCAACCTCACCAGAATCAAAAAGTAAAGCAGCAGCACCCCAATCGCCCCAATAAACCCATGCTCCTCGCAGAACGCCGCGAAGATAAAATCCGTGTACGGAATCGGCAGAAAGTCGCCCTGAGTCTGCGTCCCCTTACTCTGCCCCTTACCCCAAAGGCCGCCTGACCCCACCGCAATCAGCGACTGCCGAATCTGATACCCGGACGCCTGCGGATCGCTATCCGGATTCATAAACGCCGTCAGCCGCTGCCTTTGATAAGGCTTCAGCAACTTCCCCGACGCCAGCCCCACGCCAACCAGCAGCAGCAGACTCAAAATCAAAATCCCCGCCTGCTTCCATTTGATCCCGCCCAGAAACAGCCCCACCACCAGCACCGGCAGATACGTCAGCGACGTACCCAAATCCGGCTCCTTCAACACCAGCACCAGCGGCACGCCAATCAGCAGAAACGCCTTGCCAATATCCTTCCAACTTAAATCACGCCCATTCTCCACAATGTCCCAGAAGAATCGAGCCGCCACCAATATCAGCACCAGCCGCACCCACTCCGACGGCTGAAAGTGAATCCCGCCCCCCAAATTAATCCAGCGCCGAGCACCCAGCACCTTGGTCCCCACCACCTTCACCGCCAGCAGCGACACGATGCTGACCCCATACGCCCAATACGAAATCCCCAGCAGCCGGTGATAGTCCACCAGCGCAAATACGAACATCCCCACCAGCCCCACACACAGAAACACAATCTGCTTCTGCTGAAACCCATGGAACTTCGTCATCTCCGTAGCCGACCGAATCTCCAGCACACTCACCACCGACAGCACCATCACAATGCCCAGCAGCATCCAGTCGAAATCCCGAAACCGCGACTTAATCATTCCATCCCCAGTCTACCGTTTCGCGCCCAATCCCCGCCGAAACCCTCCACCCCGCATCCAACCCACAACCCCACCTCGCCTTCGCTTATCCGGATTAGCGGGGGGCTTTAGCCCCCTGAATCAAATCCCACCCACGAGAGGGCTTTAGCCCCGGGCCTTTGCCTTTGCTTGTGCCCTTACCTTTCTGGCTGTCATTCCGAGCGCAGCGAGGACCCTGCCTCCCACGCGACGGGCTCCTATTTCATCGGGCGGCTCAACCCCGAAGTCGCTGGGCCAAACTCCTCATCCCGATACCAAACATTCCTGTAAATTCCAACACCCACCAGAGTGACGCAGAATAGCGCTAATGCCCCATCGATAACATGGTCCGAATGGTCCATCTCTGATTTCGTCAAATAAATAGGACTACCGCCATGAATCCTCTTCGGATAGATCCTGCCCGCCTGAACATCTGGAACATGACGCGCATGCATAACCTGGTCATCTTGAATAAGACCCATCCAGAGAAATCCTGCGAGCGTCAAACAACCAGCGACTCGAATGCAGTAACGAAAGATCGTTCTCATCCTCGACTCGTTGCTTTTCATCGGGCGACTTCCTCAAATGGATCGGCGTTGCATTCCTTGGCGCTCAATCGTATCCGCAACGACATCACTCCGCCGAAGGCGTCACCCCCACATCCCCCACCGTCTTCGGCACCACCACCTTCGGCACCGCCACCTCTTCCATCTTCAAATTCCCCGCACCCTTCCGCTTCTTCGTCACATACGTGTCAATCACCTGCGCCGCCAGCATCGCCGAATTATTCCCCCAGTACCCGTGCTCCCAAAGCACCGCCACCACAATGTCAGGATTCCTTCTCGGCGTCATCCCCACAAACCAAGAATGCGGCAGCGTGCTCTTGTCCGAGCTGTTCTTCTGTCGCCCTCCCACAACGTCCGCCGTTCCCGTCTTCCCCGCTAGGTCAATTCCGTCCAGGTGTGCCGCCCCTGCCGTCCCAATCGGGCTCAACACATTCGCCATATCGTCAGTAATGATCTCCCAGTTCTCCGGCGTGATCGAAATATGCGCCACGCCCGAGCCCGGAAACTCCTGATCAATCGTCGCCTGCTCCTCACTCGAGACCTGGCCCGGCATCAACACATGCGGCCGCACAAACACGCCGCCTGACGCAATCCCACTTAGCGCCCGCGCCAGCTGTATTGGAGTCACCTGCGTCGCTCCCTGCCCAATCCCCACCGAGATCGTCTCGCCCGCATACCACTTGTCATGCTGCGTCTTCAGCTTCCATTCCTCGCTCGGCACAATGCCCGACTGCTCGTCCGGCAGATCAATCCCTGTCTTCTGCCCCAGCCCCACACTATGCGCATAATTCGCAATCGTTTCAATCCCCAGCTTATTCGCCAGCGTGTAATAAAACGTGTCGCACGAATAAGGCAGCGCATTATGAATGTCCACAGACCCATGGTGCTTGTCACACCCGAAGAAGTGCCCATAGAACGTAGCGCCGCCGTTGCACGCCACATGCAAATCCTGCGCCTCATTCTCCTGCAATCCTGCCAGTGTCATGACCACCTTGAACGTCGACCCCGGCGGCAGCTGCGCCTGGATCGCCTTGTTCATCATCGGATGGTTGGGATCGTCCATAATGCTCTTCCAGTAAGCCGAAGTCAGCCGTACCGCAAACTGGTTTGGATCGAACGCCGGCCGCGACGCCATCGCCAGGATCTCGCCCGTATGCGGATCCATCGCCACAATCGCGCCGTTCTTTCCCTCCAGCGCTCTCTCCGCCGCAATCTGCAAATCCAAATCAATGGACAGATGCAGGTCCTTGCCCGGCACCGCCAACTCCTGCCCCATCTGCCCAACTTCTTTGCCGTGCGAGTTCACAATAATGTCGCGAGAACCATCCGTTCCGCGCAGCGTCCCGTCATACGTCTCTTCCACGCCGAACTTGCCCACCACGTCGCCCGGCTGATACGCGGCGAACCTCTCATCATTGAGATCCGCTTCGCTCACCTCGCCCACATACCCAATCAAGTGCGCCGCAAATCCATCCTTTGGATAAAGCCGCCGCTCCGTGTCCAGCGTCTCCAACTCCGGCAGATCATCGCGATGCGCCGCAATAAACGCCTGCTCATCCGGAGTAATGTCCTGCTTCAACGGAATCGGCTGATACTTCGGCGCGTATTGAAAGTGCCGCAGCGTAGCCTGAATCTGCTCCAGCGGAATATGCAGCCCCTGCGAAATCAACGGCAGATCCGTGTCCAGCTGCTTCTGCTGCTCACGCACCAAAAAACACGTAACCGACGGATAGTTGTCCACCAATATCCGTCCATACCGATCGAAAATTCGTCCCCGCGGCGCCAACACCGGCACCTTACGCACCCGATTCTGTTCAGCCAGCACCCGATACTGATCCGCCCCCAGAATCTGCAGCCGCCAAAGCCAGCAGCCCAGCACTACCAGCACCGCCGCCACCACGTACTGCGACACACTCAGCTTCGTAGCCGACAACCTCTCCTTGCGATTGATGCTCTCTAAACTCATCCCGCCGATGCTCCTTTTAAAACTCTACGCTCTGACAACTAACAACTGAGAACTGACAACTAAGAACTAGTCCCTGATCCGGAACCGGTCCAGCACCGCGAACATCGGAACCGCCACCACACAATTCGCCGCTGCGGAAATCAACTCCACCACCGGCAGAAATCTATACGACGTATCACCCAGCAACCAGTGGGCAATCAAATACAGCAACCCGCTCTGCGCCATGCTCAGCGTAAACACCAGCCCAATCCTGTTGATCACGTTGTCCACATCCACCGCGAACCCAATGCTCGCGGCCACATACCCCACCACTCCCTTCGCAATCCCATCCACGCCAAACGGATGATTCGTCAGCCCATCCTGAAACAACCCGATCAGCGTACCCGTCACCGTACCCGCAATCGGACTGCGTCGCGAAACGGCAAAGAAAATCGTAGCAATCAGCGGCAGATCAATATGAATCAGCCACGGAAACGTCTTCGGCAGCATCGCTTGCAGCAGAATGCAGACCAGCGGCGCCATCACCGACACTCCCGGATGGAACCCGTACTGGTCCAGCTCTTCGCGGCTTGTATAACTACGCTCTGCCATCGCCCTCGCCCATCTCCGCTGCTCTTGCTCTTCTTTCTGTCATTCCCTTTAGGAATCTGCTTCTCTACTGCGGACTACTCTGCGTCGCCGGCTTCTGCGGCGCCTGTGCCGGAGCCCCCGGCGTCAACTCCGCCGCCGGCGGAACCGTCCCCGGCGAATACTTGTCCGGATGCACCGCAGGCTTCGGCCGCGGCAGCCCCGAATTGATATACCCCACCGCCCCGCCAACCTGGCTCTCCGGATCATCCGACACCGGCTTCCCATCAGCCCCCGCCGCAGCCGGCGCCGCCTCTCCATCCGGATGCAAACCGGGCAGCTTCTCCGCAATCAAATCCGCCGCCCGCTGATTCGCCTCTGCCGTAGCCTCCGCCGCATCCGCATCCTGCGCAGCCGTAGGCGGCAACTCCGCCGACGTCCCCGTAATCACCAGCACCTCTTCCAGCCGGCTCAAATTCGCCGCCGTCTTGATCCGTATCGCCGTGTACGGCTGGTGCAGCGGGTCAGGCGCAATCGACTCAATCGTCCCCACCGGCAGCCCCCGCGGAAACACCAGGTCCCCACCCGACGTCACCACCGGCTCCCCCACCTTGATTCGCGAATCCGCCGTCAAATTATCGATCTCCACCCGCCCCGTAGCCGTGCCCTTCACAATCCCGCGTATCCGCGTCGTCGCCAGAATCACGCCCGCACCCGACGACGGATCGCTGATCAACAACAGCTGCGACGTATGCGGAAACACATCCCGAATCTTCCCCACCACCCCATCCGGAGTAATCACCGCCTGCTCCGGCTTCAGCCCATCATCCGAACCCTTATCGATATACAGCACATGCGACCGCTCTGACCCGCTCGTCCCAATCACCTGCGCCGCCACTGTGCTCGTCACATACTGCTGCTTGAAGTCCAGCAGCTTCTGCAACCTTCGCCCCTGCTGCGCATCCTCGGCAAACGAAGCCTCTTCCACCCGCAGCCGCGCCACTTCCTGTTTCAGTTGCGCATCCGTCTGCCGCGTGTGCAATAGGTCCACATAATTCCCCCACGCCCCCCGCACCTTCACACTCGTCGCATGCACCGCCGTCTCCAGCGGCGTCATCGCCGTCACCGTCCACCTTCTCAGCAACGACACATGCTTCCCATCCGGAGCCGCGCCCGCATCCTCCATCGCCCGCGCACTCGGCACATCCGCCACACTCGACGGACGCTGCACCTGCATCGCCAGCGCAATCACCTGCATCAGCACGATCGCTATCAACACCAGCGGATTCCGAAATCGGTAAAAGAATGAGTCCATCGTGAAACAAACACCCGCGCGCAGCCAGCCTCCGCCGCACGCTCCTCCATTATTTCATTAGCCGATCATTTCATCTGTGCGCCCCACCTGCGCTACAAGACTGGCCCACCGTACCTACGCAGCTACCGCCTACCACACCTCCCAGTCGCGCAAATTGCTTTCGCGGAACAGTTAGCCCACAGCTATCAGTCGAAGCCCCACGACACAGCTGATCCACTCTCGAACCACCACCTCCGCCGAATCCACCACCACGCGAAGCAATTCGCCGTCCGAGCAGGACCCGCTGCTACCATCAAACCCGTGCCGCTCCAGCTCTCCACCCCCGTCAAATTCGTCAAGCGCATCGGCGACCGCATCGCCGCCGGCCTCGCCGACCGCGGCATCCTCACCATCGAAGACCTCCTCTACCACCTCCCCTTCCGCTACGAAGATCGCCTCCACCCCAAGCCCCTCAGCCTCTACAACCCAGGCGACATGGCCTCCCTCATCGGAGAAGTCCGCGGCACCGCCCTCCTCCGCACCCGTTCCGGCCCCATCTTCGAGATGACCGTAGGCATCACCCCTCCCGACCCCAACAGCGACGCCGCGATGCAAGGCCTCCTCGCCGCCCCGCCTCCGATTCATGCTTTGGGTACGCGAAACCTCTCGCCGTCCGCGCAGGACATCCTCGAAACCGTAAAGTGCATGTGGTTCCACGGCACCTACTTAAAAGACAAATTCAAACCCGGCCAAAAAATCGCCCTCTACGGCAAACTCGAAGGCAGCCGCAGCGGCAACGCCCTAGGCGTCATCCCCGGTTCCACACGCTTCAAAATGATCCAGCCCACCTTCGAAATCCTCCCCGACACCAACGCCACCGGAGAAGACGCCGAGTTCATCTTGCTGGAGATGGGCCGCATCGTTCCCGTCTACGAATCGCTAGGCGGCAAAACCCCCTGGGGCGCCAAACTAACCTCCCGCTGGACCCGCCGCATCCTCTGGACCATCTTCAAAGACCTGGCCGAATCCGATCAGCGCGCCGACGAAACTCTGCCGGAATCTCTCCGCACTCGCCTAGTCTTCCCCACTCGCATGGCCGCCCTCCGCGACCTCCACTTCCCCCCCGCCGGCACCGCCATGACCGAGCTCATGTCCGCCCGCACTCCCGCGCACCGCCGCCTCATCTTCGAAGAGTTCTTCTACCTCGAACTAGGCCTCGAACTCAAACGCCGCCGCCTCCGCGAGCGTCAGGGCACAGCCTTCGTCACCAACGATCAGGTCCGCGAAGCCCTCAAACAAATCCTCCCCTTCAAACCCACGGCCGCGCAAAAACGCGTACTCGGCGAAATCGTCACGGACATGCGCCGCACCCAACCCATGCGCCGCCTTCTGCAAGGCGACGTAGGCTCCGGCAAAACCATCGTCGCCTTCCAGGCCGCATTAGTAGCCATCGAAAACGGCTACCAAGTCGCCCTCATGGCGCCAACAGAAATCCTCGCCACGCAACACTACCTCTCCGCGCGCAAGCTTCTCGCCGAAAAAATCTCCCCGCGCACCAAGCGCCCCTACCGCATCGGCCTCCTCACCGGCAGCCTCGACGACAAGACCAAGCGCGATACCCGCAACCGCATCTTCCGCGGCGAAATCGATCTAGCCATCGGCACCCACGCCCTCGTCGAAGAAAAAGTAGACTTCGCCAACCTCGGCCTCGTCATCGTCGACGAGCAACACCGCTTCGGCGTCCAGCAGCGCTTCCAGCTAATGCGCAAACCCAACACCGGCACCGCCACACAAACCACTCTCGACAGGCCTCAGAAAAGGGGTGCCCCATCCATGGCGACGGCTCCATCGTCGACATGGGTGGGAGTGAACCAGGCCCGCACCACCGCGGGAAGCAATCCTCCGTCCGCGCAGGAAAACTCTGTCATCCTGAGCGACCCCGAACGCAGAGAAGGGGAGCCGAAGGACCTGCCAGCCCGCTCGCACCAGCAAGCAAGCTCGCTCCTTTCAGCCGAGCGAAGCAATCCGCCGTCCGCGCAGGACTACAGCGAGCCCGATGTTTTAGTGATGACAGCAACCCCCATCCCCCGCACTCTAGCCCTCACCCTCTACGGCGACCTCGAAGCCTCCATCATCGACGAGCTCCCCCCGGGCCGCACGCCCATTCAAACCCGCCGCATGCCCGAAGAGCGCTCCGACGAAGTCTGGGACTTCATCCGCAAGCAAGTAGCCGCCGGCCGCCAGGCCTACATCGTCTACCCCATCATCGAAGGCGCCACCGACGACCAACCCGAACTAGACTTCGCAAAGATTAACGACACGACCGCGTCCGCGTCTTTGGGATTAGAAGGGGGCTTTAGCCCCCTGTCCAAGCCCGCTGCGAAAAAGGGCTTTAGCCCTGGCTCTTCGAACGCCGAACGCCCTTCACCGAAAACTTCAAAGACCAAACGAGTCGCCACCACAAAACTCCGCTCCGCCACCGACATGCACCACGACCTCCAGGCCGGCCCGCTAGCCGGCCTAAAACTAGGCCTACTCCACGGTCGCATGTCCCCCGACGACAAAGAAGTCACCATGGCCCGTTTCAAGCGCGGCGAGCTAGACGTCCTCGTCTCCACCACCGTCATCGAAGTAGGAGTCGACGTCCCCAACGCCACGGTAATGGTCATCGAACACGCCGACCGCTTCGGCCTCGCGCAACTCCACCAACTCCGCGGACGAGTAGGCCGAGGCGCCGCCAAAAGTTTCTGCGTCCTCGTAACCAGCGCGACGGTCACCCCCGAAGCCGACCAACGCCTCAACGCCATGGTCCAAACGCAAGATGGATTCGCCCTAGCCGAACTAGACCTTCAGCAACGAGGCCCCGGAGAATTCTTCGGCACCAAACAAGCCGGCCTCCCAGAATTCCGAGTAGCCAACCTCGCCCGCGACCGCGACCTCCTGGAGCTAGCCCGCCACGAAGCCGCCCACTTCGCAGAGCAGGAAGACCCCACCATGCCCCGCCCCGAAATAGACGCCGTCTGGTCCCGCCTCAAGCAACAATGGCAACGCCGCTACGGCCTGGTCGAAGCCTAACCCGCTACCCCCACCGATTTGTCATCCTGAGCGAAGCCGAAGGACCCCGAGGGCGATGACTGACCACAACCTTCCGCCCCTTTCGGCCGCAACGCCGGGTGCCCCATCCGTACGCGCTTTTGCGGACGGGTGGGATCTCAAGAATCCCAGCCCGTCCCCAAAATCCACACGTGCGTCCCGAAACCAAGCTCAAGCAGTCGCCGCGTAACCCGAAACCCACCTCAGGCGACACCAAAACACACGAATCCCAGCCTAACTAGCCATCGCAACCTGCGCCGACCCCTGGTCCACACTCACCGACTGCACCTGCTTCTTCGGCCCCCGCTTCCGCGCCACCAGGATCCGAATCCTGTCCAGCACTTCCGCCGGCGTGCACGCCCCCTTCGGCAGAAACGCATCTGCCGCCGCCGCCCGGTCAAAGCTCGTCACCGTCCCCGACACCAGCAGCGTCGGCAACCCAGGATGAACCTGCTTCGCCTTTCGAATCAGTTCATTACCGTCCATCGACGGCATGATCAAATCCGCCATCAATAGATCCACCGACCCCTGCACCGCACTCTGCAGATACTCCAAAGCCTCCGCCGCCGAACTCATCGCCAGCACCCGATAGCCCCTCGTCTCCAGTAAAAACTTCCTCACCGAAAGCACCTGCTCGTTATCTTCCACACACAAAATCGTCTTGCGAGGTCTCATCGTTTCTCTCCATGCCGGTGGTCCCCGGCTTTTAGGTTGACAAAGTTAGGCGGCGTTCCCCAAATAAAATCAATGACTTGGGAGACGCAGTACTTCTGTTGCTGGGAGCCGAGCGAGATCGTTTGCGCAAAAAAGGCGCATCCCATCCTTCGCTCAGGGTGAGCGTTTCAGTTTGCTGCGATACAGCTATCATTCACTGCAAAAGGGTGCACCTCGATCGCGCCAAAGCGCTGACCGTGTGTCTGCTGTGGATGGTGTGGATTGCCGTGGAAAAGGCGCAAAAAGCCTCCCCACCGCTTCACTACCATCGTGAAAGCAGTGCCCCGTTACAGCTCAAGTTGGGATTTCCCCCATGAACTGGTTCGTAGCTCGCAATAGCCCGGTAACCCTCAGGATTCTCTACAGCGCGCGGCCTTGCTAAGGTTTCATCGCAGCGCAGAGAACGCCCGTTGGCGCCTTTGCTATCACACAGATTGTCGGTAAATCAGGCGAAAAATTGCGTCTTCGAATCAATTGGTTCGTTGACGATTTGCTGAGCATACGGAGACGCACCCCCCATGGCAACAGTGAATTTTTAGCGAAAATGCAACGACTTTGAGGTGGCGCTTCCACTGCCGCGACACATCGCTTGTCACTGTTGGCGTTTGCGATTCCTCCCCTGTGGAAAACTACCGTTTTCAGGGCAGGAAAAACCGTCCTTCTGCCACAGAAATGGTGCGGCCCGAAACTTCTACCGAATGGACCCTCTCCCCCTCAAGCGTCGCCCGCACCCCAATCCGACTCGGCCGCCGCATCTCAATCCCTTGCTCAATCACCACTTCCCGCCCAGAGGCCGCCAACCCCTCCTTCACCAGCCACGCAATACAGCACCCCGCCGCCGAGCCAGTAGCTGGATCCTCTCCCGAATAAAACTGCATGCGCGCATGCCAATCGGCTCCGCGCTCATCCTTCTTCTCCAACGGCGCAATGCAATAAAAAAACTGCGCATCATTCTTCGCAGTCCACATCTGCGCCTCCTGTTGCACCAATTGCAATCGCCGCGAGACTTCAAGCGATCGCAACAACACGATGCAGAACGGCACACCTGTCGACACCGTCTGCGGCAGATACTCCGCCGACAAATCTTCCGCACTCAATCCAATCGCGCGTGCAATCTCAGCCCGATCATGAGTCGCGCCAAACACTGGATCCTTCTGCACCATCGTCGCTCGCATCCCCGCTGCGCGCACATCAACGTCGTCTTCACCACGCGCATCGAACCGAACGGTGATCTTCCCCACATTCAATCGCAGCATAATTCTCTCCGCGCCACGCAGCGTGGGATGGTTCAAGTACAACCACGTCGCCGTACCCAACGTCGGATGCCCCGCGAACGGCAGCTCTTCCTGCGTCGTGAAGATGCGCACCCGCACTCCCTCGCGCTCTTCGGTCTCGGCATCGCCAGGAAACACGAACGTTGTCTCCGAGAGATTCGTTTCGCGCGCGAGCGTCTGCATCTCCTCATCCGACAAGCCGCGCGCATCATGAAACACAGCCAGCGCATTGCCTTCGAACGGCCGCTCTGCAAAGACATCCACCACCGAGTATTCGAGTGTGCGAACCATGCCTCCATCCTACGTGCGCCACTCACTAGCACATACCAGCCACTCCCCAGGCTACGGCTGACCTTGACATCCAAATCGCTCCGCCGTAACGTAGGAACAACCGCAAGGGGAGCGAAACTGCTTCCACGCTGGCGCTAGGCGCCCGCGGCGGTACTAAGTTTAGAAGCTCAACCCAATGACTCTGACCGTCTCCAACTCGATGCTCTGCTGCTGTGGTTGCTGCTGCTGTTGCTGCGGCCCCACACGGGTGAGCGGATGAGCGAATCGAGACGATAGCAAAGCGTCAAGAAACGAACATCAAGACCCACCCAAGGCTCAGCCGGGTGGGTTTTTTGCTTTCACAAATATTCCCCAAAGCTGCTCCTCCAACGAAGCGCATATCACCCAGAAGGACGGAAAACACAATGTCACTCCGCATCAATGATATTGCTCCCGATTTCACCGCCGACACCACCCAGGGCACCATCCACTTCCATGAATGGATCGGAGACGGCTGGGCCGTTCTCTTCTCCCATCCCAAGGACTTCACCCCGGTCTGCACCACCGAACTCGGCGCCGTGGCTGGCCTCGAACGCCAGTTCGCGCAGCGCGGCGCAAAGGTCATCGGCCTCTCCGTCGACCCCGTCGACAGCCACAGCAAGTGGACCCAGGACATCGAGGACGTCGGTGGCTTCAAGGTCAACTACCCCCTCATCGGCGACCCCACCCTCACCATCGCCAAGCTCTACGACATGCTCCCAGGCGACGCCGGCGAGACATCCGAAGGCCGCACCCCCGCCAACAACGCTCCCGTTCGCACCGTCTTCGTCATCGGCCCCGACAAGCGCATCAAGCTCCAGATCGCTTACCCCATGACCACCGGCCGCAACTTCGACGAAGTCATCCGCGTGCTCGACTCTCTCCAACTCACCGCCAAGCACAAGGTCGCAACCCCCGCCAACTGGAAGCAGGGCGAGGACGTCATCATCACCGGCGCCGTTTCAAACGAAGATGCCGACAAAATTTTCCCCGGCTACAAAACCGTGAAGCCTTACCTCCGCACCACGGCGCAACCACAGTAGTTTCCCGCAGAACGTTCTGCCGTGTATCGTCAACAAACGCGGCAGAATCATGGGCACCGGTGGCGAAGTGGCTAACGCGCTGGTCTGCAAAACCAGTATTCGCGGGTTCAATTCCCGCCCGGTGCTCCATACTTTCTCAACTGTTACCAATCAACCCGCGTGATCGATCGCCGCGTACAAGTTGCCACCGCGCACTTCGCGACGAACGCTGCACTCTCTGAACCAAGGCCCTCCAGGCCCCTTCGCTTTTCGCACAGCCTGTGCGACTATCGGCCGCTCGCCGAGTCTTTCCCTACTCCGTTACAGTCATACAAGAGGGATCCCTCACCCCTGGAGAGCGCTTCATGTGGATTGTCCGGCTTGCGCTTAACCGGCCCTATACCTTCGTTGTCCTCGCGATTCTCATCCTGATCGCTGCGCCGGTGCTCATCCTGCGGACTCCCACAGACATCTTCCCCAACATCAACATCCCCGTCGTCTCGGTCGCTTGGCAGTACACCGGCCTCAGCCCCGAAGAGGTCGAGGGCCGCATCACCGGCCCCTACGAGCGCTCCCTCACCACCCTCGTCGATAACATCCAGCACACCGAATCGACCAGCCTCAACGGCCAGGCCATCATCAAGATCTACCTGCAGCCCGGCGCTTCCCTCGATACCGCCAATGCCCAGGTCTCTGCCGCCGCCGAGGGCCAGCTCAAGTCGCTCCCTCCCGGCATTCTCCCTCCGCAGATCATCAACTTCTCGGCCTCCAGCGTTCCTATCCTTCAGCTCGGCCTCTCCGGCAAAGGCCTCAACGAACAGCAGCTCAACGACTACGGCCTCAACATCATTCGACCGCAGTTGGTCACCATCCCCGGCGCCGTTCTTCCCGCAGTGTACGGCGGCAAGCAGCGCTCCATCATGCTCAACCTCGATCCCAAGAAGATGCAGGCTGTCGGCGTCTCCCCAGGTGAGGTCCTTGCCGTCTTCGGCAATCAGAACATCGTCGAACCCGGTGGCACCGCAAAGATCGGACCCGCCGAATACGATGTCCGTTTCAACAGCACGCCCTCCACGCTCGAGGGCCTGGGAAATATCCCCCTCAAACAAGTCAATGGCGCGACCGTCTATCTCAAGGACGTCGCCACCGTCAGCGACGGCTCCATTCCCCAGACCAACATCGTTCGCCAGGACGGACACCGCGCCGTCCTCATCACCATCCTCAAATCCGGCTCCGCCTCCACCCTAAGCGTCGTCGCGGGCATCAAGAATCTTCTCCCCCGCGTCGCGGCCACCGTCCCCAAAGAGCTCAAGATCCAGCCCATCGGCGACCAGTCCATCTTCGTCCGTTCCTCCATCGACGGCGTCATCCGCGAAGGCGTCATCGCCGCCACCCTCACCGGCCTGATGATCCTCCTCTTCCTCGGCTCCTGGCGATCCACACTGATCATCGCGGTCTCCATTCCGCTCTCCATCCTTGTCTCCATCATCGTCCTCAGCCTCATCGGTCAGACCATCAACATCATGACCCTCGGAGGCCTCGCACTCGCCGTCGGCATCCTCGTCGACGACGCCACCGTTGAAATCGAAAACACCAACCGCTACCTCGAAGAAGGCCACCAACTCCGCGAAGCCATCCTCGAAGGCGCCGCCCAGATTGCCGTTCCCGCCCTCGTCTCGACCCTCTCCATCTGCATCGTCTTTCTCCCCATGTTCTTCCTCTCCGGCGTCACCGGCTACCTCTTTCAGCCGCTCGCCGAAGCCGTCGTCTTCGCCATGCTGGCCTCGTATTTCTTGTCCAGAACCCTTGTGCCCACCATGGCCATGTATCTGCTCAAGCCCATCGACCACCACGCACCGCTCTCCCAGGGTTTCTTCTCTCGCTTCCAGCGCGCCTTCGAACGCGGCTTCGAAAGTGTTCGTTCCGCCTACGAATCCCTTCTCACTCAGCTCGTCAAAGCCCGCGTTCTCTTCATCCCCCTCTTCCTGCTTGCCTGCCTGATCTGCATGCTGCTCATACCCCTGCTCGGCCAGAACTTCTTCCCCAATAACGACAACGGCTCATTCATCCTGCACGTGCGCGCCAAGACCGGTACCCGCATCGAAGAAACCGCCCGGCTCTGCGATCTCATCGAGCAGTCCATTCGCTCCACCGTGCCGCAGAATCAGATGGACAACATCCTCGACAACATCGGCCTTCCCTACTCCACCCTCAACACCCAGCACGCCACCAGCGGCCTCTTCGGAGCTGCCGACGCCGACATCATGGTCTCCCTCAAGAAGGATCACTCCCCAACCGCCGACTATGTCCGCACCCTGCGCGAGCGCCTGCCCCGCGAGTTCCCCGGCGCAACCTTCTACTTCCTTCCTTCCGACATCGTTACCCAGATTCTCAACTTCGGCCTTCCCGCACCCATCGATATCCAGATCGAAGGTGCCGACGATGGCGGCAACCGCATCGTCGCCGCCAAAATGATGCAACAGCTAGCCCAGGTCCCCGGGCTCGTCGATCTCCGTCTCGAACAACCCAATGACGGGCCCGTGCTCAACGTCGCCGTCGATCGCACCAAGGCTCTGCAGGGCGGCTACACCCAGAGCGACATTGGCACCTCCGCAGTCAATATTCTTTCTGGCTCGGCGCAACTCCAGCCGCAGTTCTTCCTCAACGGCAAGAACCACGTCGCGTACAGCATCATCGCGGAGACGCCGCAGTATCAGATCCAATCTCTGCGCGACCTCGAAAATATCCCCCTCGCCTCGCCCACCGCCAAGACACCGGAAATCCTCGCCGATGTAGCCGCCATCTCGCGCTCCACCGAGCCCCCCATCATCAGCCACGTCAACACCCGCCGCACCCTCGACATCTACGCCAACGTCCAGGATCGCGACCTCGGCTCTGTCGCCCGCCAGGTCAAGCGCATCGTCGATAGCAATCGTCCTTCGCTCGCTCGCGGCAACTTCGTTCGCATCGCCGGACAGGTCGACACCATGCAGACCTCCTACACCAGCCTGCTCTTCGGCCTCGTCTTCTCCATCGTCCTCGTCTACCTGCTGATCGTGGTCAACTTCCAATCCTGGCTTGACCCCTTCATCATCATCACCGCTCTACCTGCGGCCATCGCCGGCATCGTCGTCTTTCTCTTCCTCACGCACACCACGCTCTCCGTCCCCGCTCTTATGGGTTCGATCATGTGCATGGGCGTTGCCACCGCAAACTCTATCCTCGTCGTCTCCTTCGCCAAAGATCGTCTGCGCATCAGTGGCGACGCCTTGCTCGCTGCTGTCGAAGCCGGCACCACTCGCTTCCGTCCCGTCTGCATGACGGCCCTAGCCATGATCATCGGCATGGTTCCCATGGCGCTCGGTCTGGGCGACGGTGGCCAGCAGAACGCTCCGCTCGGCCGTGCCGTCATCGGTGGACTTTCGCTCGCTACGGTCGCCACCCTCATCTTTGTACCCGCGGTCTTCGCACTTCTGCATGGCCGCGAGCGACGTTCCGATACCATGCCAGCATCATCCCCGCAGGAAACCGTAGCGATCGGGTAGCCCGTCCGCACCAAGCACCCACTGGAGATCAGGACCATGCCCATCCACAACACCGACGTCCAAACCGACATCAATACCGACATGACGACACCCTCTGCTGATTACGCTCCATCGGAGCACCCGATCCCAGCTCACCCCGATCCCGCCCGTGCGCTCCCAGCCCCGCAGCGCCTGCCCGCCAGCGTCCGTATCGCAGTCATCGTTATCGCAGTCATCATCCTCGCCGGCATCATCTACCGCGTCATTGGCGGTCTAACAGACGAGCGTCATCTCGCCAACCAGACCAGGCTCGACGCAATCCC
>Ga0302223_10000934_pt1 | contig 16715 bp, 18 predicted proteins | sample II_Palsa_E2_3_FD_194565 | JGI IMG/M metagenome (GOLD analysis project Ga0302223, IMG submission 194565) | Peat permafrost microbial communities from Stordalen Mire near Abisko, Sweden - II_Palsa_E2_3 | ecosystem: Environmental > Terrestrial > Soil > Palsa > Peat permafrost | place: Sweden... | reverse complement strand
GACCGCGGGCTCGTCACCGGGGTTGGCGAACGTGTGCGGGGCACCGGGCGGGATCATCACCATCGTGCCGGCCGGCGCGTCGTAGGACTGCTCCCCCACGGTGAACCGGGCCGCACCGGACACCACGTAGAAGCCCTCGTCGTGCCGGGCGTGCCGGTGCTGGGGCGGCCCGTCGGTGTGCGGCGGGATGGTGATCTCACCGATGCCCAGCCGGTGCGATGTGGTCTGGCCATCCTCCAGGATGCGCATCTGGATCGGCCCCAGCGGGAGCTTTTCGCCGCCGCCGGGCCCGACCAGGGAGACGGCGTGATCGTGGCCGTGCGCGGTGGCGAAGTCCCACACGACCGGCAGCAGCTCGTCCGGGGTCTCCAGCTGGGGCAGGTGCCCCGCGTCGGAGATCAGCCGGAACTCGGCGCCCGGGATGGCCCCGGCGTAGGCCCGGCCGTGCTCGATCGGCACGATCCGGTCGGCGGCACCCCACACCACCAGCACGGGCACGGTGACGGCGGATAGCCGGCCGAGCAGGGTGGCGTCGGACATCGGGTTCCCGCCGTAGGTGGCCAACGCGGCCCGGTTGGCGCCCATGATCGCCTTCACCGCATCCGGCATGCTGTCCAGGTCGATCCGGAACGCATCCGGCCGGAAGTAACTCAGCTCCGCGACCTGGTCCATGGACAGGGCGAAGAAGTCCACGATCGGGTGCTCGTCGATCTGCAGGCCGGCCGCATCGACCAGGATCACGCCACTGACCCGCGGGCTGCCCAGCAGGGCGATCTCGGCCGCGATCCAGCCGCCGATCGAGTTGCCGATGACGGTGACGCCGGTCAGGCCAAGGTCGTCGATCAGCTGGACGTAGAGCTTGGCCAGTCCCGGCATGCTGTCCAGGCCCTCCGGGCGCGGGGTGCCGCCGAAGCCTGGGTGCAGCGGGGTGAGGACGCGGGCGGGCTCGGCGGTGGACAGCAGCTCGGCGAATCCGTCCACCGACTGCGACCCGGCGCCGCCGTGCAGCAGCAGGAACGGGCGCCCTTCGCCGCGCTGGGTCACGGTGACGGGAACGGGGCCGGTCCCGTCCACGGTCACGGTGTAAGCGTTGGTGCTGGCAGTGTCAGCCATCGGAACTCCGCTTCGTAAGAGTGAGGTCTCACGAACAACTTAGGAGATCCCGGCTCATGATGCAAGTTGACTTTCACAAAGAGAGCCAACTTGACTTATGCATGGCGGGCGGCGATTATGAAACTATGATGAATACGCAGGTCCCGCCCGGTAAAGCCGGACGTCAGGCCCAGCTCCCCGGGGCGGGGGGGCAGGCGGGGCAGGCACCTCGCGGCCGGGAGAACCAGAAACAGCGCACCCGGATGGCAATCGTCGACGCCACCCGGAGGCTGGCCCGCACTGGCATCGAGATCAGCATGCCCGCCGTGGCCCGGGAGGCTCTGGTCTCGGAGGCCACGGCCTACCGCTACTTCCCCGACCTGGCCAGCCTGCTGCGGGAGGCTGACGAAGGGGGATGGCCCGCCCCCGCGGAGGCGCTCGCGCCGGTCGCGGACAGCACGGACCCGGTGGAGCGGGTGGCTTACGCGGCCGAATTCCTGCTGCGCGGGGTACTGAGCTACCAGGGCGCCGTCCGGGCCATGATCTCGGCCTCGATCACCAAGCCGCCCGCCGCGGCCAGCCGGCCCGGGCACCGGTTCGGGCTGATCGACTACGCGCTCACGCCGGTGGCCAGCACGCTGGCCCGGACCAACCCCGAGGCGCTGGCCCAGCTCCGCCGGGACCTGGCCGTGGTGATGGGCGCCGAGGCGCTGTTCACGCTGATGGACCTCTGCGGGCTGGAACCGGAGGCCGCCATCACCAGCGGGGTGGCGACCGCCCGGAAGATCACCCAGGCGAGCCTGCGTGATCTTCCGGCCGGCTAGCTGACGACCGCGGTGGCGCGGCCGCGACAGGATACTGGCTGATGGGGGTTTTCGTCGGCCGGGCGCGGGAGCTGGGCGTGCTGGGCGCCGCTGCGGCGGCGGCCACCCGGGCCGCCGCGGCGAGCCGCGCGTGGTGCTCGTGGAAGGAGACGGGGGCGCCGGGAAGTCCAGCCTGCTGATGCGGTTCGCTTCGGGCCCAGAACCAGGGTCCGGACCCTGGCGACACCGCGCCGGTGTCCCGGTAACCCTGGTGCCGTGGCCGCGGCGGCGGTGGAATCCAGCCCGCCGCTCCGGCGAACGAGAGTTTTCTGGCCCGGCTATGTATCTGCGGAAAGCCGACGGCCTCTGCATAGGGGGATAAGGAGGTACGCACAATGACTGATGTCGCTTGCTTCTGCGGTTGCTGCTATTCGTTCGACCGAGGCGCCGGGGCCTGCCCACGGTGCGGTGAGTGCGCGGTGGTCAGGCCGGCCGCCGCGGCCGTGAACGCGGAACCGGCTTGGGGCCCGGAACCCGCGGCGAGTTCGGCGCCAATGCCGGGTGCGGAACCAGCGGAAGAGCAGAGCTGGCTTGCGGTCGAACCGCTCACCATGACCCCCGCCCGCCGGCTGACGTCAGCGGGATCAACATGACCGCACCAGAAGTGTCCGCCACCGACGTCTATACGCTGGGCCGCGACCCGGGGGAAAGCGCGCGGCTGCGGCGCCAGTCTGAGGAGCTCCGGCCCGACAGCGCGGCGCTGATCGACCGGGTGGGCCTCGGGCCGGGCCAGAGCGCGATCGACATCGGCTGCGGGCCGAGCGGCATCCTCGAACTGCTGGCCGAGCGGGTCTCGCCGGGCGGGCGCGCGGTGGGCCTGGACGCCGACCCGGCCCACGTCGCCATGGCCCGGTAGTTCGTCACCGACCGCCAGCTTCCCGGCGTCGAGATCGTGGCGGCGGACGCCCGGGACACCGGACTGCCGTCCGGATCGTTCGACCTGGTGCACGCGCGTACCGTGCTGGTGACCGTGCCGGAACCCGCAGTGGTGGTGGCCGAGATGGTCCGGCTGGCCCGGCCGGGCGGCTGGATCGCCAGCCTGGAGCCGGACGCCGAGTACTCACTGTGTTATCCGGCGCATCCGGCCTGGACCCGGGTAGGCGAGATCTTTCACGCGGCCTTCGGCCGAAATGGCGCCGACCTCTGCATCGGCCGCCGCCTGACCGAGCTATATGGCGCGGCGGGGCTGGAGGATATCGGGGTCGAGGCGCGGGCCGGCGTCTACCGGGCCAGCGATTCCCGCCGCACGATCCGGCCCGACCTGGTCCGCAGCATGCGCCCCATGATCCTGGACATGGGCCTGATCGGCGAGCGGGAGCTGGACGAGCTCGACCGAGCGGTCCGCGAGCATCTCGATGACCCGCGCACACTCGTAATGCCGCACTTGACCTTCCTGGTCTGGGGCCGGAAGCCGGACCTCACGCGTTGATTACGGTCGTGGTGGGTTGCCCACCATCGGGCAGGCGGTCCGCCACACTTGGGGCGGTGAATGCCACGGTGCCCACAGCGATCGAGCGGCTCCTTACGGCGGACGTCGCGCAGGAGATCGCGCGGGCGTTCGGGGATCGCCCGATCTATCCGGAGCGGGTCCTGATCGACGGCCCGGACCGCCCTTCGCTACGGGGCCCGCTGGGGCCCGAGCGCAGGTTCCCTGGCTGGCCCGGGCCTGTGCTGGTCCTCTCGGACGAAAACCAGGGCGTCTGCTCCTGGGGCGTTCCCCTGGACGGCCATCAGGTGCTGGTCGGCGGCGCCGCCGCCGGGGGCACCTCGGCCTACGCCGCGTCGGTCGAGGAGTTCATCGCCGCCCGGCGGTGGGACTACCAGTGCGCCAGCTCAGATCTCTGCATGACGGCGCAGGCCACCGAGCTTGACCAAGGATCGCTCCGCTACCTGCAGCAGCGCCTGGCCTCGACGGTCACGACCGCTGGCTGGCCGGGCCTGCGGCAGTACCGGTTCGAGCACTACGATCAGCGGGTCATGCTCTGGTGCGACGCCGGGCAGTGCGACTGGCTGATATCGGCCGCCAGCGAGGTGTCCCTCAAGGCCCTGGCAACCGAGGTGCTCGGCCTGTCCAACCTGCGTGAGGTGCTGTCGGCGGACAACGCCAGCAGCAGGCGGCTGCTGGACGAACTACGGGCGTCGGCGCCGAGCTGGTAACGGCTACTTGAGGCCGGTACCGGCGACACCCTCCACAATCTGCCGCTGGGCCAGCAGGAACACGAAGACCAGCGGCAGCGCGCCGAGGACGGCCGAGGCCACCTGCAGCGCGTTGATGATGCCGACGCCGTCGACCACGGTGCCCGGGCCGGCCGGGATCGTCATCATGGTCTGGCTGGTGGCGGCCAGGAACGGCCACAGGAAATTGTTCCACGTCCAGACGAACGTGAAGATCGAGACCGCGGCGATCGCCGGGCGGGCCAGCGGCAGCGCGATCCGCCGGTAGCTCACCCACCAGCTGGCCCCGTCCACCTCGGCCGCCTGCTCCAGCGAGATCGGCACGCCGTCGAAGGACTTCTTGAAGATGAACACCGCGATCGGGGCCGGGACCTGAGGCAGGATCAGCGCCCAGTAGGTGTTGATCAGGTGCACTACCTGGAACTCGCGGAACAGCGGCACGATCAGCGCCTGCGGCGGGACTGGCCACGTCCGGGGGACTGCCGGACCGGATGGCCAGGGACAGCTTGGTGTGGTAGGGACTGCCCCACTGCAGGATCGTGGACTGCAGGTCGACCTCGGGGTGCGCCTTGGTGTAGGCGGCCTCCATCGCCTGCATGTGCGTGCCGTCGCCGCCGGTGAACAGGTTCCAGTACACCAGCGTGGACCGGTTGTCACCGCCGCTGCTGCCGGTGATCCCGGAGGCGACATCGTAGGTGCCGGCGCAGCCGGCCGTGGCCAGTCCCGCCCCGAGCGCCGCCGCGCCCGCAAGGAACTTTCTCCGGCCGAACGAGCCTTTCCAGGAGTCTCCGCCGGGCTGCCAAGTCAGCCGCGCGCTCACTGGTGCACCATCCTTGTATCGGTAACCGTGAGGCTGCTGATGCACCCGAGGTGCCGCCAGGCCACCGCCCCGCTCGCTCGACGCGTTGAAGTCCAGCATGAGTTCTGCGGGGCCTGGCGGTTACCCGGGGCGTGCCGACCGTCGACAGGGCTGAGCGCCATCGAGCGCCGAACAGTGAGCGGACTGGCAGTCACGTCCCGGCACCGGAATTGAGGGTGCCTCCCCACTGGGCTAACAGCGAGGAGGCAGACATGCAGTCTGCCAGTACGAGTTTGCCGGCGGTAGCACCAGATGGCGTGACCGCCGGCGTGGACTGGGCCAGCACCGATCACGTGGCCTGCGTCGTGGACGCAGCCGGGAAGGTGGTGACGCGCTTCACCGCCGCTCACACCGCCGACGGCCTCAAGGCGCTGGTGAAAGGCCTGGCCAGGGTCAGGGCAGCCGAGGTCGCGATCGAGCGCGGCGACGGCCTGATGGCCGGGGCGCTGCTGGCGGCCGGCCTCACCGTCGTGGTGATCAGCCCCAATCAGGTGAAGAACCTGCGCTCTCGCTACGGATCGGCGGGCAACAAGGACGACCGGTTCGACGCGTTCGTGCTGGCCGACACCCTGCGCACCGACCGGGCCCGGCTGCGTCCCCTGACCCCCGGCACCCCGGCGACCATCACGCTGCGCTCTGCCGTCCGCGCCCGCCGCGACCTGGTCGCCCACCGCGTTGCGATGTGCAACCAGCTGCGCGCCCACCTGGCCCTGGTCTTCCCCGCCGCCGTTGGCCTGTTCGCCGACCTCGACTCCCCGGTCAGCCTGGCCTTCCTGGCCCGCTTCGACTGCCAGGACCGTGCCGACTGGCTGTCGCCCCGGCGGATGGCAGCCTGGCTGAAGAGCGCCGGCTACAGCGGCCGCACCCGCCCCGGGGTGCTGCACGGCCGCATCACCGCAGCCCCCCGCGGCGCCACCGGCGACGACGGCACCGCCCGGACTCACGTCACCCGCGCCCTGGTCACCGTGCTGGTCACCCTCGCCGGGCAGATCAAGGCCCTGGCAGCCCAGATCGCCGAGCAGCCCGGCCTGCACACAGACGGGCATGTCTTCACGTCGCTGCCCCGCTCGGGCACCGTCCGCGCCGCCCGGCTGCTCGCCGAGATCGGCGACTGCCGCCAGCGTTTCCCCGACCCTTCCTCGCTGATGTGCCTGGCCGGGGTCGCGCCCTCCACCCGCCAGTCCGGCAAGATCAAAGCCGTCAGCTTCCGCTGGGCCGTCAACAAGCAACTCCGCGACGCCGTCTGCGACTTCGCCGCCGGCTCCCGCCACGCCAGCCCCTGGGCCGCTCAGCTCTGCAACCAAGCCATCGCCCGCGGCAAGGACCACCCCCACGCCACCCGCATCCTCGCCCGCGCCTGGCTGTACGTGATCTGGCACTGCTGGCAAGACCACACCGCCTACGATCCCGCCCAGCACCGGGCCCTCCAACGGCTCCTCGCTCAAGATCAACTGGCCGCAGCTTGACACAGGGCTACTCATGCCAGCGTCACCTCCAGCAGGGTGAACGAGTGCGGGGCGAAGCTGACGTCGAGGTGGCTGCCGCTCACCTGCCGCTGCGTCCGGCAGACGGCAACGTTGTCCGGCTGGTCGAAGCTGTTGACCGTATCGGGCTTGTCCCCGTTGACCTCATGCACGGTCATCGTCCCGGCGGCCTCGGCGCCCTGCAGGCGGACGCGGGTGGCCAGCTCCCGGTCCGGGTCCCGGTTCACCACCGAGATCGTCAGCCGCTCCGCCGCGGTGTCCCGGGTGGCGGCCACGTCCAGCAGCTGGAACGTACGGCGTGCATACCAGGCTGGCCATGGGCAGCATCAACCGGTGCGGCTCCGATGAGCAGAAGGGGCGTCGCAGCGGAAAGGGTCAGGCCGTGACGGCGCTGGCGGCGGAGGCCCCGTGGAGCTGGGCGGCCCGCCAGCAGTACCAGGCCGCCACCGTCCGGTACGGGCGGTACGGCTCACCCAGCAGATCCAGCTGCTTCGGCGTGGGGGTGGGGACCCCCCAGGCCAGGCCGTAGCCCTTGCGGATGCCCAGATCGCCGGTGGGCCAGACGTCCATCCGCCGGAGCTGGAACATCAGGAAGATCTCGGCCGACCACTTGCCGATCCCCCGCACCGCCGACAGCCGCGCCACCACCTCTTCGTCGCTGACCCGGGCCAGCCGCCGGGCGTCGAGCACGACGGTGCCGTCCAGGACCCTGGCCGAGAGATCCTGCAGGGAGATGACCTTGCGGGCTGACAGCCCGGCGGCCCGCAGCGTCTCGGTGGGGGTGGCCAGCAGGCGCTCGGGGGTGATCTCGCCGCCCAGCGCGGCGATGAGCCGGCCGTGGATGGCCCGGGCCGCGGCCCCGGCCAGCTGCTGGTAGACGACGGAGCGGACCAGGGTGGCGAAGTTCGTCTCCGTCGGCGGGGGGATTTTCGGCGGGCCGGCCGCTTCGGCCAGGCGGGCGATCACCGGGTCCCGGCCGGCCAGAATCCTGGCCGCCTCGCGGTAACTGACCTTGGCCATGACGCGATCATCTCACGCGCTAACGCCACCGGACGGCAGCCGGCGATCTGGGCGTTCAGCTCGGCGCCGAGCAGCACCGCGAGCGCGGTGAAGTACAGGAACAGCAGGATGGCGACCGGGGCGGACAGTGCGCCGTAGGTGGGGCTGCGCCCGATCGCGAAGACCAGGTAGGCACGCAGGGTCAGGCTGCTGACCAGCCACAGCAGCATGGCCACGATCGCGCCGGGCAGGTCCCGCCGCCAGCGGCCGCGCACCGGCACGGCCACGTGGTAGAGCGTGGCCAGCAGGCCCGTACACAGCAGCACGAGAACAGGCCAGTAGGCGATGACCACCACCGGCTTGAGCACCGACAGAACCGCGTCCGGGGCCACGTCGACGATCCATTTGGGGGTGGCCACCAGCAGGGGCAGCGCCACCGAGCCAGCGATCAGGGCCCCGAGGTAGAGCACGAAGGCCACCAGGCGGGCCCGGACCGCGGACCGCATGTGCCGCATCCCGTAGGCGATGGTGATGGTGTTGACGTAAGTGTTCATGGCCGTCGACCCGGTCCACAGGGCGAGCGGGAAGCTGAGCGAGATGATCTCGCCCCGGCCGCGGGCCAGCACGTCGGTCAGCACGGGTTTCAGGATGTTCTGGACGGCGGCGGGGGCCAGGAAGTGACCGGCCCCGCGCAGGATGTCCTGCTGCAGCTCGACGGTGATGTGCCCGCCGAACAGCGGGGTGAGGTAGCCGACCGCGGCGACCAGCACGAGCAGCAGCGGGGTCAGCGACAACAGGGCCCAGAACCCGGCCTCGGCCGCGAGCCCGAAAATACGGTCGGCCCACGCCTCTTTGAGCGAGGCCCGCAGGACGGCCCCGGCCGCGGGCAGGATGTGCCGGGGCTTCCAGTGCCGTATCCGGGCGCTCACCTCCTCCCGCAGGCGGCGCGCGGCCCGGCGGCGAGAGCGGTGTTCTGGGCTGGCTTCGACCGCGGGTGCGGCGAGAGACTCGCGGTCTGGCACACCGCACAGCCTAGCCGCTGCTAGAACGGCGGAGCGTGCTACAGACAGTGCAGAATGCGCGTCAGGGCGTACCGGGTCCGGCCGGGCCGGACACGCGGGTCGGAGGGCGCGGGGGCGGAAACGCGCGGCGGGCGGCCAGCACGACCAGCAGGCCGGCCGCGGCCAGGGCCGCACCGGTTACGCACAGCGCGCTCAGCTCACCCGCGTCCACGAGCAGGGAGCCGACCAGCGCTCCGCCGCCAATCCCGATCTGGAACGTGACGACGAAGAGGGGGCGATCGGCAGGGACGGAGCAGGCAGCGTCGGCAGGGTGCGGCGCAGCGCGACGGCGCCGCCCCGGGGCGGCTAGCCCGGCCCGGTGCTGCCCCGGCCCGGACTGGTCCGCGCGGGGAGGCCGGAGCTGCGTCATGGCCGTATCATATGATCGTTGGACGAGCTTATTAAGGCCCTGGGATGATGAGACTCATGACGGCACCGCGAACGTCAGCGCAGACGGCCCTGCTGCGCGCGGTGCACGACCAGCCCGGGGCGACCCGGGCGTCGATCTCCCACGAGCTGGGCATACCGAGCGGCTTTGCCGCCGAGACCGTGGCCCGGCTCGTCGCGGCGCGGCTGCTGACCGAGGAACCTGCGCCGCCGACCGGCACCCGGGGCCGGCCGACCACCTCGCTGCAGGCTCACCCGGACGGGCCCGTGGTGGCGGTGGCCGCCATCTCACAGGAAACCTGGCAGGTCGCCGCGGTGCAGCTGGGGGGGACGCGGATCAGCTCGGTGTCCGGGACCCACGACCGGCGTCAGGAGCGGGTGCTGGCCGTGGTGGCCGCCGGGCTGACCGAGATCAGTGCGCGCTTCGGGCCCCGGGTCCGGGCCACCGCCGTGTCCGTGCCCGGCACAGTGGTCGGCAGCCGGCTGGTCAGCGCGCCAAACCTCGGCTGGCATGACGTCGACCTGTCCGCCCTGTGGCCCCGCTACGACCCGGACGTCCCGCTCCTGGCCGGGAATGACGCGACCTTCGCCGCGGTCGCCGAATCCCGGCACGGGGCCGGGTCGGGCGCAGGCACGATGGTCTACCTGCACTTCGACGCGGGCGTCGGCGGGGCGATCGTGGAAGGCGACCGGGTTGTCCTCGGCGCCAACGGGACGGCCGGGGAATTCGGCCACATGCCGTTCGGGGACCCGGCCCAGCGCTGCCGGTGCGGGGCGATGGGCTGCTGGAACACCAGCCTCGACGGCTACGCGCTGGCGCGCGCCCTCGGCCAGCCGATGCCCGCGGACGAGGTCAGCTACCTGCGGCGCGTGCTGGCCGCCGCCCGGACGCACCAGCCGGGGGCTGCCGCCGCGGTGCAGGCCGCCGCCCGGGCGTTCGGCCGCGGCGCCGCCGGGCTGGTCAACGCGCTCGACCCGCACCTGATCGCGGTCGGCGGCCTCGGCCGGGAACTCCTGGACGTCGCCGGGGAGCACGTCAGTGCGGCCTATCACGACGGGCTGATGGCGTTCCGCACGCTGCCGCCGCCCCCGCTGGTCCCGGCCCGCCTGGTGGCCGACGGCCCGCTACTGGGCGCGGCCGAGCAGTGCTTCGACCGGGTGCTCACGGACGAGGGCCTGGCGGCCTGGACGTCCGGCGTGCGGGTGAGCGGCTAACCGCCGGCTGAGGTAGTCGAACGTGCGCTCCATGAGCCCGCTGGCCCGGCGCAGGTCGGCCGAGCTGGCCTCGGCGTCGGCGTCCAGCCGGGCCCGGAGCGGCGCCGGGATCTCGAACGCCGCCGCGGCGGCCAGCCCGGCACCGATGCGGGCGGCGCTGCGGACCACCTGGGGATCGACCGACCACACGATTTCGAAGGTGCGGTCCGGGTCCGCCCAGGTCTCCTGCCCGGGGCGCTCCCAGCCCGCCAGGCAGGCCGGATGGTCGGGTGCGTCGCAGACCAGCGCCCACTCGCGGCGCAGCGGGGAGTCCTCGGCGATCGGGATCTCCGCGAGCGGTCCAGACTGCGGGCTGCGCTGGCCGAAATCGGCGAAGACCAGCGTCTGCGCCGCGGTGCGGGCCAGATCCGTCCAGCGTGGCCGGGCCTGCCGGTAGAAGCGCTGCCGTTGGAAGGCGCCGACCAGGACGGGCCGCTGGGCCCGGGCGCAGCACTCGTCCTCGATCGCATGCGTCAGCGCCAGCAGCATGGCCTTGGCCATGACGTGCACCTGCAGGCCGGGATGACGCCGCCGCAGCCCGGCGAAGATCGACGTGTCCCGGAACGGGCCGGCCCCGGATAGCGCGTGCGCCATCGCCGCGGCCAGCGACAGGCCCTGGGCCCGGCCCCGCAGCACCTCGTCCAGCAGCAGGCAGTCCGACTCGCGGTAGCGCCGCCGGCCGTTCGGCAGCCGCTCCGGCCGGGGCAGGCTGTACCGCTGCTCCCAGTTCCGCAGCCCGGCCACCGGAATGCCGGTCCGCCGGGACACCTCGCCGATCGAAAGCACGGCTGGGTCGTCGCCGGCGGTCTTGCCATCAGATATAGACTTCATCAAGTTGATGACTCCAACCTCATCACGTTGACGAGAGAATATCGCGTCAGGAGGAGCAGTGACCACCACTTCCCACCTTGAGGGCCGCGCTTACGCCGACAGTCCCCGCCGGCGGGCCACCCGGCGCCCCGGGACCCGCCCCGGCGGGACGGGCCGCCTGTCCCGGGCCGATACCGATCCGGACCTGTGGCGGGAATCGGCGGCGTGCCGTTACATGGATCCCGAGCTCTTCTTTCCGCTCAGTTCGACCGGCCGCGGCGCGGCCGACGCCCAGCGGGCCAAGGCTATCTGCGCAGGCTGCCCGGTGCGGCAGCGCTGCCTGGCCTTCGCGCTGGCCACCGGGCAGGAGTTCGGCATCTGGGGCGGCTACGACGAGGCGGAACTGCGCGCCCTGCACCGCGAGCAGCACCTCGCCGAGCGGGCCGACCGCGCGGACCGCACGCTGCCAGCGTGACGAGCGGGCTGGCCCGGGACGACCCGCTGGGGCACCCGCGGCTCAGCGGCCGCGGCATCAGTTAGCGGGCAGTATCAGTTACGGGGCGGCATCAGTTACGGGGCGGCGGGCGCGGCCCAGGCCACCCAGCCGTAGAGACGGTTCTTGGCCACGACGTGCCAGCCCGCCGGCGCCTTGGCCCAGCTGTCCTGGGCGGGCTTGCCGGACGGCCAGGGCACCTCGACGACCTTGACCCCGGCTGGCACGGGCGAGCTGTCCGCGTAGAAGAAGTCGAACGCCGTCCACCACACCTCGAACGACTGGGGAATCCAGGCCTGCCAGTCCGTCCACAGGCCGCTGTCCACGGCGACCTTTTCGCCGGGTTTGAGGCCGGTGCCCATGACAAAGCCCAGCGAGTTCGCCCGCTGCGGCGGGGTGCTCGGCTGCGAGATGTGCGTCGTCATCTGGTCGAGTGCGAACAGGTTCATCGCGGCGACCGGGACGAGCAGCGAGACTCGCCAGCGCTCGAAGGCGGTTCCGGCCACCTGGCGCAGGACCAGGGCCAGTACAACCCACAAGGCCAGCAGGGCCACCGCTACCGCGGTGGGCTTGGCGACGCTCAGCCCGGTCCAGCCCTGAGCCAGCACCGTCGGCTCGGCGAAGCTGAACGCGGCGAAGCCGGACGTGCCGATACTCGCACCGGCGTAGTTGGCGACCACGGCGCCGGTCCCGGCGGCCAGCAGCGCGGCGCCGGCCGCGTAGCCGACCAGGCGCCAGGAGCGCGCGGTGAGCAGGGCGGCGATGCCGACGATGAAGAACGTAAGCTCCATGGCATCCGGGTAACGGCCGGACGCCCAGACGGGCGACTGGTTGACCGGCAGCGCCCCAGGCGCGACGTAGATCGCCTATTACTTTCAGGTCCATATTGGCGGAAGGTGCGAGCAGCCTGAGTGTTTCCTCAGCGTGGCAACAAAGACATGCGAGTCTTCCGGGCTGGTCAGATGGTGCCCGGCGGCTGGGGCGCGAGCATCCCGGCACGCTGCCGTCAGCTGAACGGCCGGCCCCGGCCCGATCTCGACAAGGAGATCAGGGAAATCGCGGACAGCATCGCCGACGCGGAATTCGGCCGCCAGAAAACCGGCGATGTGCTGCGTATCGTCTTTTTCAACATCTGCGATTCCGAGGAGCACGCGCGCGGCCGCCGGACGCCCGGGATTTCCGCTTTATAACGGAACGCCCGGATGGGCAGCTATCCGGGCGCTCAATGACGCTCGCTCAGGCCTGGTGCCTTTGCAACTGGTGAGCGATGCTTTTTCTGTTGTGTCCTTCGTACCCGGGGTGGCGCGGTGACCGAGAAAGACGAACAGCGAGACTGGCGGGAGCAAACGCCCGCGGCGGCCGACGTCACAATGGTCCTGGCCGTACTGGCCGGGCGCTTCGACAAGGTGGAAGGTCAGCTGTCCGAATTCCATCGGCGTTCGGCACACCGTGAATCGATTATCGACCGGTTGCACGAAGAGAACCAGCGGCTTCGCGGCGGTATCGAGCGGGCCGTCCTGGACCCCGTCGTGGCCGACCTGATCAGGCTGTACGACCAGCTCGGCCAGGAGGCACGGCGCCTGGAGGCCGACGGGGCGGAGCAGCGACTGCTACGGTCGTTCGCGGACGAGGTCGCGGAGATCCTGGACCGGTGCGGCTACGAGGTCTTCTCCGCTGCTTTAGGCGATCCCTTCGACCGGGACCGGCACCGGCCGCTGGGCGTGGTGCCCTGTGCCGATGAATCCCGGCACAACACGGTGGCCGAGGTGGTCGCGGCCGGGTTTACCGAACGCGCCACCGGCCGGGTCAGGCGTCCGCTGCACGCCCGTTTCCACCAGTACTCCCCCGGGCCCGGCGCGGCGCAGGGTCGCGGGCCGATCCCAGATCAAGCGCATTTCCAGTGAGGTGACATGGCTACCTACGGAATTGACCTTGGCACCACCTATTCCTGCATCGCCTACGTCGACGACACCGGACGGCCTGTCGTTCTGAAGAGCATGGTGGGCGAGGACACGACACCGTCGGTGGTCTACTTCGAGTCGCCGGGCAGCGTCGTGGTCGGCACGCAGGCGAAGGACTCGGCGCTGCTCGCGCCGCACCTGGTCGCCGAGCTAATCAAACGGCAGATGGGTGAAGACGTCCACTACTCCTTCCACGGCCAGGACCACACCCCGGAGTCGATCTCCGCGCTGATCCTGCGCGAGCTGGCCCGGGCCGCGCAGGATCAGACCGGCGAGCAGGTCAGGGACGTAGTCGTCACCGTGCCGGCCTACTTCGGCGTACTGGAACGGGAAGCAACCCGCAAGGCTGGGCAGATCGCCGGGCTCAACGTGCTGGACGTACTGGCCGAGCCGGTGGCCGCCGCGCTGAGCTACGAGGCGGTCGGGCGGGGCACCGGGGTGCGGCACCTGTTGGTCTTCGACCTCGGCGGCGGCACCTTCGACACCACCGTCATCCGGATCGACGGCGACGACATCCAGGTGGTGTGCACCGACGGTAACCATCATCTGGGCGGCGCTGACTGGGACACCATGATCAGCGATTTCCTGCTGAACGGCTTCAAGGAGCAGTACCCGGACCTCGACCCGGAGGGCGACGAGCAGTTCATGCAGGACCTCGCCAGCTCCGCCGAACAGCTGAAGAGACAGCTCAGCGCCACCCAGGCCCGCAAGCACAATGTGCGGTTCGGCGGATCGGTCGTGCAGCTCGAGCTGACCCGGGAGCAGCTAGAGGAGATGACGTCCGAGCTGCTCGAACGGACCATGGAGAGCACCGAACGGACGATCGCCGCCGCCCGTGAGAAGGGCGTCGAGCACTTCGACGATGTGCTCCTGGTCGGCGGCATGACCATCACCCCGGCCATCGCCCGGTCGCTCAGGGAGCGGTTCGGGCTGAGTGCCCGGCTGCAGGATCCGCACCTGGCGGTAGCCAAGGGCGCGGCACTGTTCGCCCTGATGAAGAAGGTGAAGGTAAGCATGTCGGCCGAGGGCGAGGACGCCCGGCCCAGCGAGGCGGCGGAGCAGGTCGCGGACCAGCTCGGGATCAGCGTCGAGCAGGTCGAGAGCATCGCCCGCAAGCGGGTGGCGACCGTCGTGCCGCGCGCCTTCGGGCTCAAGGTGGTCGACGGCAGCGACCCGCTGTTCAAGTCCGACCCGGATCGGGCCCGCAACTACGTCGAGCACCTGCTCACCGCCAACACGCCGCTGCCGGCCGACACGGGGCCGCAGACATTCCGGACCATCAAGAACGGCCAGCGCCGGGTCAGCCTGGAGGTCTGGGAACAGGCCGGCTCGGTCGCCTCGGCGGAACTTGAGAACAACAAGCACATCGGGGAGGGCGTGCTGCGGGATCTGCCGTCCCGGCCAGCCGGCGCGCCGTTCGAAGTCGAGTTTCACATGACCGAAACCGGGCTGCTGCAAGTGCACGCCTGGGAGGCCGACGGCAGCGACGTCCGCTTCGAGATCCAGATCGGCGGCCTGGACGAAGCCGACGTGGAGCGGGCGACCGCCGCGGTGGCCCGTTACGAGGTGAGCGGATAGGTGACCTGGGACCGGGAGCGATATCTGCGCGACGTACTGGAACCGGCCCGGAAGGCCGGCAACGTGCCTCCCCCTGACCTGTACGTGCGGTACGGCCTGCCCACAGGGGCCGCCAACCCGGCCGCGTTCGCCGCGCAGATCCGCGCCGTCACGGGCTACTGGCGGGAGCTGAAGAGCAAACGGACCTACGCCCGCCTCGCGGACACGCTGCTCGCCGCGCACGCCGGTCTGGAGCGCGCCGGGCGCGTCACCCCGGAAGGTTTCGCCAGGCGCCAGGCGCGGGCGCGGCACGAGAACATCGGCCGGCTGGGCCGCCTGGCCGAAACCGAAGCGGGCGCGGCCACTCACGTCGGGCCGGCCACGGTGGCCCGGCTGCGCGCCGCCGCCGGCGGAGCCGTCAGCGACGAGGATGTCGCCCAAGCGCTGGGAAAAGCAGGGGTCCGGATCGTCCGGGCGTTCCCCCAGCTGCCTGCGAGCCCGCATCCGAAGCAGGCCGACCTGGCCAAGCATCTCGCCCCGCTCGGCCGGTGGCTCTCGGCCGAGATCGTCTTCGGGGATGCCGTCGCACGCGGCTTCCGGGTGCTCGGCGGGTTCCGGCTGGCCAGCGGGGAGGCCCTGACCGAGGAAGCGATCGCGCGGGCGCGCCGCGCGGCCGACGCACTGCCCTATTCGGATCCCGGAAAGACCCACAGCGAGAACGTCCTCGCCGTACTGCGCACCGCGGCGCGCCAGCCTGGGGAGCTCGACACCCTGCTGCTGTCAGAGGTCACCGAGCGACTCCGGCAATTCGCGCGCAGCGGTTTCGTGCAGAAGGGCATCACCACCCAGGCCGCCGAGCTCGGTCTGGATTACGAAGAGGCCGGCCTGATCGCGGCTGCCCTGCTCGCCCCGGACGCGGCTGGGACAGCGCGCCAGCAGATCGAGAGCGAGCTGTCCGCAGGCCGACTCCGGAACGCGCAACAGCTGAGCGCCGGGCTGCCCGCCAGCGAACCGCTGCGAGAGCGGATCGCCGCGCTGGATGCCGAGGTCGTCATGCTCACCCGCCGCGCCGACCAGGAAATGGCCCGGGGCAGGCCCGAGCAGGCGGTCCGGCTGCTGACCGAGGCCCTCGGCCTGGCTCGCGACGATGAGAGCCTGGCCGCCCGGCTGGCCGCGGTGCCACCGCCGCCTCCGCGGCAAGCCGTCGCGCGACCGGACGGAGATCATGTGTCGGTCACCTGGGAACCGAGCCCCGCCCTGGCCGGCCAACTGTATTACCGGGTCATGCGCGGCCAGGACCTGGCCCCCGGATCACCCGCGGCGGGGACGGCCGTCGTCACCCGGCTCGCGCAGTGCTTCGTGACCGACACCGAAGCGCCGCCCGGCGCCGAACTTTTCTACAGCGTCTTCGCAAGCCGCGGTGGCGAGGCGTGGTCAGCGCCGGCCGTCACGCCCGCGGCCATGTTCACTCCCGACGTCCGCGAGGTGTCCGTCCGGACCACCGCCAGCTCGGTGACCGCGACCTGGCGGCTGCACCCGGCCGCGGAATCCGTACTGGTCGCCCGGCGCGACGACCGCCCGCCGAAAGGCCCGGGCGACGGGACTACGGTGATGGCGTCGGCCACTGATTTCACTGACACCGGGCTGCGCACCGGGGTCCGGTACTACTACTGGATCGCGGCGGTGTACCGGGCCCCGAGCGGCCGGCGCCGGCATGCAG
>Ga0302223_10000928_pt1 | contig 16791 bp, 17 predicted proteins | sample II_Palsa_E2_3_FD_194565 | JGI IMG/M metagenome (GOLD analysis project Ga0302223, IMG submission 194565) | Peat permafrost microbial communities from Stordalen Mire near Abisko, Sweden - II_Palsa_E2_3 | ecosystem: Environmental > Terrestrial > Soil > Palsa > Peat permafrost | place: Sweden... | reverse complement strand
ACCGCACCTGAAAGTGATCAAATGAAGTAGAATGCCATCCGCGCCGGCTTAGCTCATCAGGTAGAGCAGTTGATTTGTAATCAGAAGGTGGCGGGTTCGAGTCCTGCAGCCGGCACCAATTACCGTTCCAAATAGTTCCAATGAAGTCCAGAGACCCGTGATAGCATAAGGCTTCACGGGTTTTTTTATTCCAATAGCGTCCAACGCTGCCCGCTGAAATCCGGGGGCATGAGGGGGCACCTCCGGGGGAACATTGTCAGATGGTGAGTGCCCCCTAGGAAAAATGCCCCCTTTGTAGGTGTCCGATGCCCTTGACCGACGTCGCAATTCGTAAGGCTGCACCCCGCGAAAAGCCTTACCGCCTCGCGGATGGAGGCGGAATGTATCTGGAAGTGTCCCCAGCCGGTGGCAAATACTGGCGGTTTAAGTACCGCTTTACGGGTAAGGAAAAGCGCCTTGCACTGGGCGTCTATCCGGATGTTCCGTTGGCTGCGGCACGTGAAAAGCGCAATGACGCACGTAAAAAACTGGCGGCCGGCATTGATCCCGGCGAAGCAAAGAAAGCAGGCAAGCGTGCGGCGCTGCTGGCAGCGACCAATTCATTCGAGATGGTCACGCTTGGGTGGATGGGCGAGCGCAAGGACTACGTTACAGAAGGGTCTTGGGGAAAGACCAAGGCTCGCTTCGAAAAAGACGTTTTTCCATGGATCGGTAGGCGGCCCGTCGCAGAGATCGATGCCCCCGAGATATTGGCAGTTTTGAAACGAATCGACAGTCGCGGCGCACGTTTTACCTCTCATCGCGTGCGTAGCGAAATCAGCAGGGTGTTTCGCTATGCAATTAAGGAGGGATATTGCAAGACCGATCCGGCACGTGATCTTGTTGATGCCATTCCACCGGCCCAAACCACACACTTCGCGTCGATTACCGATCCTGCAAAGGTCGGTGAGATGTTGCGGGCGTTTGAGGGTTTCAACGGTACGTTTCCCGTGCTGTGCGCGCTCAAGCTTGCGCCAATGCTGTTTACTCGCCCTGGCGAGTTACGTAAGGCTGAATGGTCCCAGATCGATTTGGAGAAAGGGGAATGGCGGTATCTCGTTACGAAAACCAATAACGAACATCTGGTCCCTCTTGCCCTGCAGGCTGTGCAGATTTTGCGCGAGCTGCATGCATTAACCGGTCATGGGCGCTACGTATTCCCCGGGGCACGTTCGATTCTGCGTCCGATGAGCGATGCCGCGGTCAACGCGGCTTTACGTCGGCTCGGCTATGACACCCGCACTGAAATTACCGGTCACGGTTTCAGGGCGATGGCGCGTACGATTCTTCACGAAGAGTTGGAGCAAAAGCCTGAGGTAATCGAGCACCAGCTTGCCCATGCTGTTCCCGACAATCTGGGAACCGCATATAACCGCACGAAATTCATCAAGGAACGGAGGGCGATGATGCAAAAGTGGGCAGATTATCTGGAAAAACTACAGTCGAACACTGATGCCGCCGAAGGCTAAGGGTTATTGCGCTTTCCCAATATGATCTCATCGCCGGTGACGAACCTATCAAGCTGGCGGAGGGATGATTGTCTCTTGGCGTTAATAGAGCCAATACTTAACGTGACTTCTTCATAGAAGTGTTTGATGGTTCTTTCCGTGTAAATCTCGAAATCGTGCTCAAAGCCATTCTTCAACGATTGCATCTCCTTGGCGATATCCCCGGGTACATCAATAACTCTGCTCTTCTTCGCACGACTTTCGTTTATATTGACCAAATCCCAAGCCCATAAGCTGACAATATTTTTCTGCACCTGATCCCAGTTCTCCATCAGCAACGAGGCGCATGAGAATTCGGTCATAAAACGGGAGGCTTGGAAACTAGGCGCATCCTTGTCGCTCGTATAAAAGAAATTACTACTTAGCTCTACCGCCAGTACGTCACGAAAATAGCGAAGCGATTCATCGATTCTGTCCGGAGTCTGGTCTGTAGGAACGCAGAAGATAAGGCAATTGTCTATAGCTTCGCCGTTGACGGTAACGTCATGCTGACCACCGCCAAAAATTCGAATATTTTTAGACGGTTTGTTACGCCGATAGCAATATGTAAATATCAAAGGGTACAAGTCATCATCCATGGCTGCCTCAACATCAAGGAGCCAGCTCCCCTCCGGGAAGATGATCGCTTGATTCCCAGATGAAGGACTTAACGATTGAGTCCTTACCTTGGCTTTGATATAGCTTTCATAAATGCTTGCGCCTGACGCAAGACTGGTCATGGCCAAAGGGCTGTAATAGTCGAGAAAATTCAACTGTTCGACAATCGCCAAGACCGGCTTTGCATGCTTAAGCAAAATTTCAAATAACGCAGAGCAGGCATCATCGTCCGTAGCCAATACACGAGAAATAAGCGGAAGCAAATGAAGATCGCCACTTCCACCAGCGTCGAGGTCTTCCAGAAAATTTTGGTAAGCAGCATCTCTTTCACCTGTAGCAATAAGACGCAGGTTTGCCTTGGTGTCGAAGTGATTGATGCATTGGGCAAGTTGGCTTGTCCGTAGCTGCCAAGATAACAATAGATGATCAGGGTGATCCGGTGACAAATTCCGCAAACAATCTTCAAGCTCTTTGCGTAGTGACTGAAGGGTGTTGAACTCATCAGCATGATTAAGCTGGAAGCGACGAACTACATGCTGCTGAACAAACAACTCATCTAGCTGGTGCAACCTTAGTTTAGATAGCAGTTTTTCATCGCGGACCATTGGGCTTCCTTTCGCGCACTTCGGCGCGAATTTCGTCGAGAAGAAGTCTTCAGCTAACCCAAAAAACCTGTTCCGTCAACACATTGAAGGCGGACACTTTGCGTGGGGTGAGAGAAGTTTAGGCGATTTTTAGAATGGCAGCACCAATTGACGCAATGCAATTCAGCGGAGGTTGAACGGTGTGATGCCAGGGGTGCGGAAGCTGGCAGAGCACTGCGCTCATTAACAAACAGACCAGCAGCCTACCAATGCGTGAAGCGCAGACCCGCTGCTACCTATCGATATTACGGGCATCCCATGACCCTTAACGAAATACCACCTGTTTTAAGTGTTCGGCAGTTTTGTTCAATCATTTCCAAATCAAAATCGTGGGTTTACGCCGAATGGAAGCGTGACGATAGTGATCTTCCCAGGCCCTTCAAGGTTGGCAGTTCGACGCGCGTTCTCGGCGAAGCGACTGGCAACTACCTCAAGCAAAAATCAGGTAGCGAGGGGGACCTGAACCATGGATAAGGATATGAAGCTGATCTCGGATGTACATCCGGCCCTCGAGAAGCCTTTCGAAAAACCCCCTTCTGACATAGAGCGTCGCGATAACGCGAACCAATCCGAGGGTTGGGACGAGTTGGAAGCAGATGACTCTGCACAGAAGGAGGCAATTTTGAAATTGCACTTCGAGAAGGCATACAAGCGTTTCAACGCGGGCGTAAGCCTGGCGAAGATCCGCAAACATTACGAACAGCTCGGTGCGAAATATTCACCGGTCACATTTCGAAAAAAATGGGATGTGTTGGTAAGTGAACACCAAGAACAGGCTTGACCAATCACGGGGCGCTTCGGCGCCCCATCTTTTATAGGATCGAAAAATGAACGACGGTTATAACTATTCACCCCCCCCATATCCGATCAACGCGTTTCATGCCGAGATCGAAGCGGCGATATACGAGGTGATGGGCAAGGTCAAGTCACCCGATGCACTCGTGGCGACCTCATTTTTGGCGACAATGTCGATTGCATGTCAAGGTTTGATCGACGTGAAATTGCCGATAGGTCAGGTGAGTCCGGTATCGTTGAATATTCTCATCAAGGCTGAATCGGGTGAGCGTAAGACGGCATCGGACAAAATAGTCGGTGCGCCGATCTACGAGCACGATGAAGCCAGCGTCAGTCAATACGAACGCGACATGGTGCAGTTCAAGTCGGATCAAAGTTTCTGGCGAACAGTCGAATCGGCAATCAAGGGCATGATTGCTAAGGCGGTCAAGGAAGGAGAAGACACTGACGACTTGCGCATGAAGCTGGATCAGCACATGAAGATCGAGCCGATCAAACCACGGTCACGTCGATTCATTCACCAGAACGCAACGGAAGCAGCAATGATGCATATCCTCGAAGGTGAAGGGCGGTCCATTGCCATTGCCGCCGATGAAGGCGATGTTGTGTTCCGGGGAGGCTTGATGAATCGGGCGGGACTGCGCAACAAGGGTTGGGATGGGGCGCAGTTCCTAGTGTTCGATCGAGTCAGCACAGGTAGCGTCGTCGCCAGGCAGCCGCGTGTGACGGTCAACATCATGGTCCAAGATGCGGTTCTCGATGTGTATCAACAGGATCGCGGAGCCGTTGCACGAGGTTCAGGCTTCTGGGCACGCTATCTGGTGGGTGCACCAGCCTCGACTCAAGGTTTCCGCTTCATTAATTACATTGACGAAGAATGGCGTCACCTACCGGTCTTTCATGCGCGCGTGAAGGAACTGCTCGACGAGTACGATGCCATGATGAAGTCCGGTGAGGTGAAGCGACAAGTCATTGAGTTTGATCCGGCAGCAACGGCCGAGTGGATCAGGATGGTGAACGTTACGGAAGGCATGATCCAGCCGTGGCAATATCTGAATGACATTCACGACTTTGCATCGAAGCTGATGGAAATCGTGAGCCGGGTCGCTGCGTTACTGCACTTCTTCACGAAGCAGAAAGGCAAGATCACACTCGATACGTTCAATCGGGCGAAAGCCATTGTCGAATGGCATCTGCATGAGTTCAAACGTCTTTTCTCACCCCAAGTCGTGACTCCAACGATGTCGGAAAACATGGTGGCGGTCGAAAAGCACCTGTTCTTCAACTACTGGAAGGTAGGCTTAGGGCAGGCAGGTAAGAATCAGGTGCTTCGGAATGGTCCCAATCACCTGAGATCCAAGGCGCTTCTGGAGCCGGTGCTGAATGCGATGATTGCGCAGTGCAAGATCGGCTGGTTCAAGGATAGTTCAACAAATAAAATCATGCTGACGTTGAACCCCAATTATTTCAACACACTGATGTACTCGTGATCACGGTTCAGGCGCCACCTTCGGGTGGCGTTTTTTTTGCTGCTGGTTAATCCGGATTTTGCCGCGACTCCCGCAACTGTCGCAGTTGTTGCGCTGAATTTGTCGCAGGTACTTCGGCATGCACCATATCAGCAGTCGAATTCGATGGCCTTGATTGGTTGCTGGCCGTGGGAGCAATGAGAAGACCTGTGCTTGGGAAGACGGCCCGAGGATGGCTCCTTTCCTATGCGAGTGGCCTATTGCATGCGGCAGGCTTTAGCCTGCCGCATTTATGCCGCCGTGTCCAGTCCAGTATCAGATTCCGATAGGCCCATATCGCAGCAATAAAATTTTACCGCGTGCGTAAGTATACATGTGAGGAATACGAATGAAATACGTGATCCTCTTGAGTGTCGATGACCGAAACTCCACGAATGCTGGGAAGATGCAGTGATTGCTATTTCTGCTTCTTTTGGAATAGGAAGAATCAAGAAATATTTAACTAGCTAGTCACCCATATCTCCCGTGATGAGATCGGGTCATCAACGACAAAAAAAGAGGGTCTCAATCTCATCGATAGATGAACATCGCTAGCAGGCAGTTCATCAAACCGAAGAGAAGAGACCTATTGTCAACTACCTTCACTATCAAGTGAAGGACATCACACGACATCACCATGTACAACACTGAAGAAGACCAGGAAGCGCTGGAGGTCATCGCTCACCTTGATGAGCGTATGAACCTTGAAGAGACCGATATCAATGGCAAGAGCACCATTGTCATCCACCACGGCTACGCATCAAGACACCTGTTCGGTATCGAGAAGTTCGTGAAAGCGATACAGAGAGGATGGAAAGGCGGGTTCATTGAAGAAGCCGCCCGTTACAGTGGAATCAAGACGATCCGTGAACTGTATCTAGCCAAGAAATACTATCGTTCGATTAACGACTGGATCGAGCGATATTCGAGCCAATACCATTACTCTGCACGAGCCGAACTGTTCTACGACGTGTGCAAGGTGATGGGACTGATTGGTCAGTACAATTTCCATTTCAAGGAGCCTGGTGAGATTGCTCGTGCTGATGGAGCAAGGTACATGGACGCGTTCAACATGCTGATCGATGAAATCGGTACGCGCTGTCAGTCACGCGAATTCAAGGAACGTGAGCGTCTTCGATTGCGGAACTCGAAGCGTCGAGTGAGTAATGTGCTCGAACTGGAGGAGGTGATGTTCTCGAAGGAAAGGGGTAGATCGCGCTGGCTAGTGTTGTCGCTGACGCTGCGCATCAAGCCGCAGTTTCGTCGATGGGTCACACCGGAGATGATGCAGGTCTATCGTGAGCGCTTTTTCAACGCAAGACACTTCAACAAACTCATGGCGGGTATTAAGAACTACGTCTGGGCAATGGAGCAGGGTGAAGATACGGGCCTGCACTTGCATGTGATCCTGTTCTATTCAGGCGATCACAACCACGACGAGTTCATCGCGAAGCAGGTCGGTGAATACTGGGTCAATACCGTCACGGAAGGCAAGGGCGATTACTGGAGTAGCAATCAAGCCTGGCTGAAGCGACGATACGAGAAGACGGGACATGGTGTCGGTGTAGGTCAGATTGACTGGAAGGACGATAAGAAGCGCGAAGCGCTACGCACGAATCTCGTGTATCTCGCGAAGGCAGAGCAATACCTGATGAGCCGTACCGTCGAACACATGCGCACGTTTGATATGGGACAGGTACCCGGGAAGATAAAATCAGGCCGTCCTCGCGGGAAGTCTGATGCGGGGAGCGACGATGCGATGCAGGCTGAGTAGGCAGTGTGGAGTTCCCAGGATTTCGTGGAGACAGCACTTCAATGTAGTTTTGCTGCTGCCTCGTACTGTATGGGGCGCCCAGTTAGCGCCGGTTCGACACCCTCAAACCCTAGCTGCTGCAAATCCAGTTCATCAACCGAGACATGCGACAACCTTAAAGAGACTGTGCGCAACATGAAGACGGGCGGTTGGTCGTCGTCCTGTTGTGCGCGAGGGCGTCTTGCCAACCATCCTTCAAAGTTAATAACTTTAGGATCGCTGATCATTACTTAGTTTTAGTTGGCCAAAAGACGGTCTACCAATGCATTAACTAACTGTTTATCAACAGGAAGACCTAGGAGCGCCCTCAAATACAGCGGCGCTAAAAGGTGGTTGATTACATCGTCGGCAGAAGGTGCTGTCTCACCACGGATTTTGCCGCGCTGGAGCATCGCTTGGATCTCTTCAAGACGCGGCCCCAGCGCACTTATACGATTTTCTGGTGTGATGTTCCATGTAACCAAAAGAATACGAAAAAAATTCGACTCGTTCGATGAGCTGAGACCAACAGCAATCCTCTCGCCCCAGCATCGAAGATCTTGTTTGATCGTGCCTTTATCTGGCAAAGGCAGTTCGTTCGCAAGGCGTTCTACTGCCATGTCCAGTAGAAGCGAACCTACATCGCCCCAGCGGCGGTAAAGACTCGTAGCGGCAATGCCAGCCCGTTGTGCGATCTCTGGGATCGTGACGGCCTGAGGCCCTTTCACAGCAACCAAATCGCTGGCCGCAGCAAGTACCTTTGCCCTCACCGCTGCACTTCGCCCGCCTAAGCGCGTACGTGACATCCAACCTCCTTAACGCAAATATATTAGCTTTAAGTGTATAGTGTACTGCAATGTGCAATCACTTTTAACCAACGGACGGTAATCATGACAGATCAAAACAACATTAATCGCGACGAAGACTACTCAACTCAACGTCTGACTCAGCGGTATCGCTTCGGAGATCCGAACATGGATCTTTTTTTCCTCGGGGCGCTCGGATGGGGTCCCGCCGGCGGCTTATCAGCTGGCGAGGCATTCCATATTGCTTCTCAGATCGAAGACGGTAATGCCGACTCATGGACGTGTGCGTTCGAGCGTCAGGGTGAAGCTCTCAATGCACAAGCTGGCACTTGGGTCGAGCAACGGGGTGGTATTCGCGCTGCCGGTGAAGCTCGACTAAAGGCATTTGCATGCTACCGATCGGCATGGCAGTTCGTGGTTCCCGGCGAGCGCTTCGCGAAATTGTTCCGGACGAGCCAAAAGTTGTTCGACCAAGCCATGGTGGAATTGCACCTTCCCACCACACGCTTTGCCGTTCCCTACAAGGGCGGTCAATTGCCGGGGCATTTCTTCCACTCGAGCAAGCTGGCCGCGCCGACGATTCTTGTGATTGGCGGCGCGGATACTTGCCATGAGGATCGTTTCTTATCGCAAGGGCGTTATTACTTCGACCGGGGCTATTCAGTTGCGTTGGTCGATTTGCCAGGACAGGGCCTTGTGCAGGAACAAGGGCTTTTTTGGGAACCAGAGACTGAATTACCAATTGCCGCTGTGATTGATGAACTAATTGCAAATTTTCAAGTAGACCCGCGCAAGTTGGCGATGATAGGCATGAGTCTCGGTGGCTACTTTGCCTGCCGCGCAGCAGCGCATGAGCCTCGACTTGCGGCAGTCGTTGCTACCCCGGCACTCTATCGTCCAAACGACCTATTTGTCGGAAGCGCAAAACAGCATTCTGAACGTGACGCGGCTTCTACGCCGGAAGCGGCACGCAATAACCTCGAAGTCTTGATGTGGAAAGCCGGCGTGGATGATCTGCAAGCGCTGATTCATCGTTGGGAAGGTGTGGCGGTCGATCCGAGGAAAGTTCAAGTGCCATTCTTCTCCGTACTTGGCAAACAAGAAGGAGTTGTCTGGCAGAAACAGACGGAGGAATGGCATGCGTCGATTTCCTCGGCAAAAAAGAAAATCGTATCCCTCGATGCGGAAACAGGCGCCGACGCTCATTGTCAAGGAAACAACCCGTTACGTTTGGTTCAAGAGGTTGATTGTTGGCTGCAAGATGTGTTTAGCAACTCCTAATCGGCTAAGGCTAAGCGTTTTACCTGGCACACGAATGGTGTGACATGTCGCACGCGACGGCGCCATTTCCGTTCGCTTTAAAAATCGGCCGACTTCAGAGCTTGCAGGAATTTTAAAATTGTCGCACCCGGCCGTAACTATTGAAGGATGAAAAGATGCAGACGCAGATCGCAAGGCGTCGATCCTAATCAAGCAGGGCCGAGCGGCCAGAGACTGTTTTCAATGAGCGGTGGGCTAGCGAATCTGACCTGACCCGGGATTTTCGTACCAACCAAATCTAGAGATAATGGCTCCTCAGCTCAGACGAGGAGTTGGCATGAAGAAGAGTCGGTACAGTGATGAACAGATCGTTCGAATCTTGCGTGAAGCGGATCGCGATACGATTCCGGAAGTGGCGAAACGCAACGGCGTGAGCGAAGCGTCGATCTACGCCTGGCGCAAGCGCTTTGGGGAGATGGTCAGCGACGACGTGAAACGGCTCAAGGCCCTGGAAACCGAGAATCTCAGGCTGAAGAAGCTGGTAGCTGAGCGTGATCTCGAGATCGAAGTGATGAAGGAGATCAGCGCAAAAAAGTGGTGAGCGCACAGGTTCGCCGTGAACAAGCCCAATTTGCGATGGAGCGTGGCTTGAGCCAGCGGCGGGCATGTGCGCTGATGCAAGTAAGTCGTTCAAGCCTGGGTTATACGCTGAAGATGCCGCTCAAGAATGCGCCGGTGATTGAGGCCATGTGTTCCCTCTCGGGCGTCTATCCCCGCTTCGGGTCTCGGCGTATTCGCGTTTTATTGGGGCGGGTACGCTGCAATGACTCATTTGATGAAGGACGCTTCACTATACGGTGGGGCGAGATTCGTCGAGGTAGGCGATTTTCGACTTGAGAACCGGAGATATTTTAAGTTTTTGTGGACACTGCACACTTCAGATGATATCTTATGTGTCTGTTGTTCACATATATCGCTCGTAACCTGGATGCTTTTGGTGAGGCTCAGTGAGGTGTGAACATCCCGATTACGAATGAGAGATGGAATTTAATCATTTTAGAGGCTTACATAATCGCCGCGTTTCAAAAACCTGTAAGCAATAGTTAGCTTTAGCGCTATGCGCTTGACGCAAGTCACCGGGGATCTTCCGCGCCCGCTGGGTGCCATACCAGTATGGCGTTGTAGCCGATGTTTCTCTCCACCTTTCGAATTAATCGCTTGCTATGTTTGGTACTTTGGCCCAACCACTAACTTGTGTATCTGGAGTTCAAAAATGAAGCATCCATATGGTAGCCTAATTGCTTTATTTTCCGCCTCGATATTACTTTGCGGCTGTGCGGCTGGCCCGCAACGATCTGCGGGAGATCCGCTCGAGCCAATGAATCGAACTTTCTTCTCACTAAATGGGAAAATTGACAAGTACGTAGCCAAACCAACGGCAACTGCCTATGTAAAGGTATTGCCGTCGCCCGTCCGCACCGCTTTTCGTAATTTCTTTTCAAACGTTGGCGATATCAGTACTTTCGCCAACGACACATTGCAATTGAAACCAACGGCTGCGACACAAGATCTGATGCGATTTGCGCTAAACACAACGTTTGGTATTGCGGGACTTATTGATTTCGCAACCCCCGCCGGTTTGCCTAAACACCATGAGGACCTTGGTCTGACTCTCGCTCGTTACGGCGTACCGATTGGCCCCTATCTGGTATTACCGTTATTCGGACCTAGCAGCGTACGTGATGTAAGCACCGTAGCCGTTGGAATCGCACTAAACCCGTTCGCCGCAGCCCCGTTTGCGGCTCAAGCCGCCATCAAAGGTGTTGACTTCGTAAGCAGGCGTGCCGATGCGTTGGGTGCAGGCGATCTGCTCTCTCAGGTGTCCTTGGACGAATATCTTTCGGTCCGACAGCTTTATTTAAGTCGTCGACGAGCCGCCTCGTCAAAAAAGGGAGACACAGAAAAACCGCCAGTCTATACAGACGTACCAGCGAGCTAGTTTTCGAATCCAGTGGTTACAGCGGAGGCCACTAAGAATCCCTCACTTGCGATGGTTTAGCACTCTGAAACCGTTTTGTCTTCGTTCTTGGCGATGGCCGATGCGCATTTTGCGCAGCAACGCTACACAGACATTGACAACGCGTAACTTGGATCAGATCGTAGTAATTCTATTGGCTGGAACACTTTTGAAAATTTTAATGGGTGATGCAAGTATCCGGTACACATGGCTGCGAGCAGCATCTTGGGTGCTCTTGGCATCTTTCGCGACAGCGATCGGCCTTTATTCACTACGCTACGGTCTGTCGAAGGTACCCAACACGCCTTTGCCCAACTTTATTGCGCGGCCACATTGGCTGATAGCCCATGCCCTGTGCGCCTCGATTGCCCTCATCCTAGGGCCCTGGCAGTTTATCGGCAGGCTCCACCGACGTTGGCCGATCCTACACCGGTTCGCGGGCGGCATATATGTGGTCGCGGTCTTAGTTGCATGGGTTTGCTCCGTTCCTGTGGCGATGGATGCATATACTGGTGAGGTCGCCTCCATCGGGTTTCTTGCGCTGGGGGCGTTCTGGATCGTTGCTACCCTTAACGCCGTAAAGTTCCTTATGCGGCGCGAATTTTCCGAGCACAAACATTGGATGATTCGTAGCTACGCGCTAACTTCTTCAGCCATCACGCTGCGGGTGTATCTGGGCTTCGCGTTTGGATTACATCTTCCACGAGAACTATCTTACTCGTCGATCGCCTGGCTTTGTTGGGTTCCCAATCTACTGGCGACTGAGGCGTTCTTTTTATATCGAGAACGCCAGCTGCGTAATTACGTGGCCCGGGCTCGGTCCCGTATCAATAAGGTGTAGTTGTTACATTCCTCGGGGCCCCGCGAATCCTTTCATTTTCTCTGGCAATCGGATTCTGATCCGGTATACTGGATGGTGTACACATGAACAAAAGAAAATAAAGGATATGACTCGTCCAGAAACTCCGCCGCCTCGCAGCACATATCGACATGGAGATCTTCGGCGCGCACTGCTAGAAGCCGGTATCGCTTTGGCTCGCGACGGCGGCCCTGACGCCGTTGTGTTGCGAGAGGCGACGCGTCGCGCAGGAGTCGTACCGAACGCCGCTTATCGTCACTTTTCGAATCGGGAAGAACTTCTACAGGCAGTCCGGTTAGATGCCCTATCGAAACTCGCCGTAGCAATGGAAAGAGAAGTAAATGGAGTACAGCGCCGCGGTCGGCGGTCAGCTGAGGTTGCCCGCGCTTGCTTACGGGCGCTCGGCATCGGTTATATCCGGTTCGCCCGAACGGAGCCTGGCCTATTTCGTATGTTCCGAATGTTTGGGAATTCGGGAGAACCAAGAAATGGTGGCGATCCAGCATCGGCGGGAGCGAGCGGCATGACACCTATCGAGCTATTAAACGATGGGCTGGACAAACTGGTAGAGACTGGAGTGCTGGCCGCCGACCGGCGCCCCGGGGCGGAATATTTGGCGTGGTCTGCCGTTCACGGACTTGCCATGCTCGTGACTGACGGTCCGCTTCGCAATATGACTGCCGCTGAGTTAGATTTGATCTCGCAACGCATGGTCCAAATGATGGTATCTGGAATATCGCAGTAAATACAAACGACTATCAAGAAGCGAAAACGAAACGGGTGCCTCGGGCCCATCGCCGCTACAAATCTCACAGCGATTTGATATCAGGCCAAATCAAACCTTAGCTTTAGCGACCACACGGTCATGTCAAGTGATCTTACCCTCCATAGGCGTACTTCCTCAGACCTTGATGCAGGCAACTTTCCGGGGCTTTGGGCAAATCTAGCCTCGCGGCAGCTCGCCCGTCCCTCCAACTTTCGCTTGACCGCTTCAGGCATCGATAATAAAACGCCGAACGCCCCCGATTAATTGTGGACATCGTCTATTTTTCTTGATAAGGTAATGTGGCTTTTGTACACATAATCTCTACGCTATCAAAAGCTCTACAGGAATAAATTGTGAAAAACCCGCTTCGATGCGATCGTCGACTTCTCGTGGCCGTTGGCTTCACTCTGTTGCATTCAAACTTGGCGTTCGCTGACGGCGTTAACGCAGAGCCACCGGAAGCAGATGAATCCGGCTTCAACATACTAAGTAACGCAACTAATGTGACTCGTTGGGGTCTTGGTGGTGGACTAGCGGTCGGACAAACGCCGTACAAGGGTTATGGGATAAAGACATCGCCGATTCCTTTAATCTCATTTGATGACAAATGGGTTCACGCGCTAGGAACAACTGTTGACGTGAAAGTCGGTACCTGGGATCACCTCAGTGTGGCATTGCGAGGTCAATTCGAGATTGGCGACGGCTATACCGGTGCAGACGCCCCGATCTTAACTGGCATGCATAATAGAAAGGGCGCTTTCTGGTATGGGCCAGCCTTGTCCTGGAATACACAGTTTGGCACGCTATCGGGGGACTTCCTGCTTGGCGGCAATAAAGGCCAACAAGCGAACATTGACTTCAGCAAATCGTTCAGCCTCGGTGCGTTCTCTGTGACGCCTCACGCAGGTGTCGAATGGTTAAGCGATAAGTATGTGAACTATTACTACGGTGTGATGCCCTCAGAAGCGGAAGTTGGCCGTCCTGCCTACACGGGTCAGCATGCGTACGATGAGTCAATTGGAACACGGGTCGACTATCGGCTCACTAGCCACCAGAGCGTCCAACTCGACTTTACCGCCAAACATCTGAGGGGCGGGATCACAGACAGTCCGCTTGTAGGCAAGCGCTATCTGCCGGAACTGAGAATTGGTTACTTGTACCGCTTCAATTAAACCTACATAAAGGAGGATTCGCGCCAAGCGTGCGTTTTCCGCGACAACTTGGACACCGATTCCAGCGCAAATCGATCACCGATTCCACGGCAAACCGGCCAACCGGTCCAGCGCAAACTGTACAGTCATTCCACCTCAAACTGGACAGTCTGAGGCAGCCTGAAAGAGCGTAGCGATGCGGGATAACTGTGACACTCTGGCAAGTTTTTTGCCGGAGAAAGGCTTATGGCCAATAACAGGTTATCCATGCGTAAAATCACCGAAGTCCTTCGGCTGTACTTTGAGCACGGCCGCTCCAAACGAGAAATTGCCCGCATCATCGGTGCCTCGCCGAGTACCTTCACCGACTACCTATCCCGCGCCAAACTGGCGGGCCTTTCCTATCCCTTGCCACCCGAACTGGATGACGCGGCACTGGCACGCCGACTATTTCCGCCTAGCGAACCGTCCGCTGTGCAGCGCCCACCAGCAGACTGGGCGGCGGTCCATGCTGGCCTGCGACGCAAGGGCGTCACCCTTGACCTGCTGTGGCAGGAATACAAGGCGGAACAAATCGATGGCTTCCAGTACAGCGCCTTCTGCGAACACTACCGGCGTTGGCGCCAGCATCTGTCGCTATCGATGCGCCAGACCCACACGCCGGGCGAGAGGCTGTTCATCGACTATGCCGGCCCGACCGTAGACATCATCGAGTTGCACAGTGGTGAAATCCGGCAAGCGCAGATCTTCGTGGCGGTGCTGGGTGCGTCGAATTACACCTACATCGAGGCAACCTGGTCGCAGCAACTGCCGGACTGGATCGGCAGCCACGTGCGAGCGCTCGATTTCTTCGGCGGCGTCACCGAGCTGTGGGTACCCGACAACCTGCGCAGCGGTGTCAGTAAAGCTTCCCGCTACGAACCGGACATCAACCCGACCTACCAGGACTTGGCCACCCACTACGATGTGGCGGTACTGCCTGCTCGCGCCCGCAAACCCAAGGACAAGGCTAAAGTTGAGAACGGCGTGCTCGTGGTTGAGCGCTGGGTACTGGCACGGCTGCGCCATCAGCGTTTCTTCAGCCTCAATGAACTCAACCGCATGCTGCGTACACTGCTGTCCGATCTGAACCAGCGTCCGTTCGAGAAACTGCCCGGCAGCCGCGCCAGTGCCTTTGCCGAGATGGATCAGCCGGCCCTGCGCGCCTTGCCGCTCAAGGCTTACGAGTACGCCGAATGGAAGCTTGCGCGGGTTGGCGTCGACTACCACGTCGAGGCCGACGCGCATTACTACTCGGTGCCTTGCCAGCATGCTCGTCAGGAGGTCAACGTACGCATCACGGCTGCCACAGTCGAGATATTCCTGTCCGGTACGCGCCTGAGCAGTCACCTCCGCAGTACGTTCAAAGGCCGTCACTCGCGCACGCCAATGCGAGCGGCGTCGCGCCGACGCGATACAAACCTCCCGATCCCTTGCTCTCCTTCCTTGAGAGCCTTTGATAATGCCGACAATTTGAGCTACCTGGAACAGAGATTCGCCTTACTGTTATGGTCTCGGTTCCGGGGACGCGGCATAATCCGGGAGTCGGCATTATTGGTGTGAAAACCAGATCCGGCCCTGGGCTACCGGCAGGAAGAATTGGCTGTTTGCGGGCTCTTTACGAGCTGGCCAGCGCTCGGCGGCGATCATGAGCCTGATCCAGTCAGCCAAGCTCAATGGGCATGATCCGTTCGCTTATCTGAAGGATGTGCTCACGCGCCTGCCTACACACAGAGCTAGCGATATTGGGGCGTTGCTGCCGCATCGTTGGTCGCCCGAGCAATAACCAGTCCTCTGTCAACCTGGGTTGCCCGGTCGCTAACCGATCGCCGGCACCAGATAAAGGAAATTGGGTGCGCACACTACGCCGAAATAGTCGAGCCCGATGATCCATATCGCATATGCAAGCGCGTTGGGAAACACCTCAGCACAACGCGTGACCGCTGCTACGGAAGGGGCAGAAAGCACGTACATCGCGCCAGGCAATCCACTCCAGGCACGGCCTCGCGAACGCGAGCGCTTCATTAGCGGGAAGCAAAGAGGTACCCAACATCCTGGGCAGGCCTGATACCGATCATTTGAGATGGCTCACCGGAGAGATGTGCGGTGATATATCTGTCGGCCCCCGCGGCGCACCAATCAATTAGATCTCTGCTGTAGCAGACGCCGGCCTCGCGAGTATCCATCACGGCACCAGTTGCAAGATCAATAATATCAATCCGGTTGAATAGGTAACGCGAGGCAAGGTTCTCGAAAAATACGCGATCTTCTGGTCTGTCCGACGGAAAATTTACAAAAAGCGTCCCGCTGGTAGTCTCAGCTAGCAGCGTGGGTCGATCGAAAAGCGTCGGATCAACGACGGAAGCGTTCCGGTAGAAGGCCTGCATAGAAAGAGAAATGTTGTAGTGGGAGTCCGCGTTGTTCACTACATCAGTCAGTGATGCAATTCCGTGGGAGGTAAGCTCTACCTGAGGTTGCCAATATGTGGTTCTGCCAGACCAATCTAATACTGGCTCGTGATTCTGGGCCTCCTCAAGCATTTCAGCAGAAATGATAGGCGATCTGCCCTTTATCGTCATACCTGCCAGATCGCACACTTGCTCAAGTATCATGCTTCCGTGATAGGCGGGCCCGATGCAGGTCTTCAGAAGAACCTCTTCAGGGTCTTCGAGCTTCACAGTAAGGCAACCCATCCGATATCTTGCGTAGATGGCGCGGCCCTCGGAGGTGCGACCGCCAAACTGACAAGCGCCGCGACCTTCGAATTCGGCAAGATCCAAGCCGAGCGGCGGGAGGCCGGGACGTGAAAACCACCTGATGTGCATATTCCAATCCTGGAAGAACGTTGCGCAATTTTACCCAGATTAACTTATAGCTCAATTATGAAGCAGGTGACGTTATTCGAAATCAGAACCCAACCTTCGATCTGACCTGTGTTGATCGGACCGACAAACGCACCGTCCGTTTCAGCAATGTGCCCCGTTCGGTCTAATCTACCCGTCGAGGAGCA
>Ga0302223_10000918_pt1 | contig 16920 bp, 9 predicted proteins | sample II_Palsa_E2_3_FD_194565 | JGI IMG/M metagenome (GOLD analysis project Ga0302223, IMG submission 194565) | Peat permafrost microbial communities from Stordalen Mire near Abisko, Sweden - II_Palsa_E2_3 | ecosystem: Environmental > Terrestrial > Soil > Palsa > Peat permafrost | place: Sweden... | reverse complement strand
ATAACATATTGAACCCGTTTAATAAACGCTCTATAGCTTAAAACAAACCTCGATTATAATTCCTGATGGACACTTTTTTTCGAAGTTTTCTTTGCTGATATTTTCCCATTGATGGTTTTCCGGGTCGTAGTACCTGATCGTATTGCCATTTACCGATTCAATGACTACAAACAAATTATCACTAGATTCACTACTTATAGGAGCGATAAAGGGAACTGGTATTTCTGATAGTTTGTCAACACTGCTCTTTATACAAATATTTCCCACACCATATCCTATGAGTACATCGCTGATACTTAAAAGACTCGGATAATCAGGATGGTTATACAGGTCTTTTTCTAAGGTACTTGTTGTAACTTTTACATTTAATATTAAAAGCAATTTATTGGTTATCTCGATGCAGTTTTCTTTATTGAAAAAATGATAAGCCTTTCATGGTTTAGGATTATATCGTTGTTTATTAAAAGCGATCCTTGCTCAAGGGAACGGCTTTTATTTAATTAACTAATAAACAAACAGTAATTAACTATTTTACTGATCTTATAAAGAACGGAGCGTTAAAGACAATTATTAATCACTAAAATCCTCGTCTTTTGATGTTTTTAACCGGACGTTTGTAAGGTGTCCTTAGAACAATAGCTTTAACTATTCGCGATGCACCAATCTTTTGCTGAAATACTTCGGATATTCCTGGTACCCCCGCTGAATATAAAATTGATGGGCCGGAGCGAGCCATTCCTGACAATGCACTTGTATCCGGTCACATTTCCTCTTTTTCGCCCATTCTACCACAAATTGTTCCAGTGTTGTCGCGACTCCTTGATCCTTTACCTCTCCTTTAACTGATAAATAGGAAATAAAAACCAAGCCGCCGTCGAACGCCAATTGAGTTATAAAGTGAACAGAAACGAAGCCAATTATCTCTTTTCGCAATTCATATACGAATACTTGCTGGTCATCTTTACCGAACAAGGCCTCCAGCTGACTGACCAATATGCTCGTTGTTGTTTTGTAACCTAAAACTTCCAAAAGCATTTTGATGTCAGGCGCATCATGATAAGTGGCATTTCTTACATTCATTGGTTATTGTTTGTTTGCTATACTGGTTTCCGGCAACAGTACCAGTCTGATATAATTATCACCATTTAAGTATTTTTGGGCCATTTCTTTCAGCCCTTCCGGGTTGACCTGGTCGACAAGGGCATTGTAACCACTAATCTGTTCAATAGGTTGACTATTCTGCAGCTGCCCCGTCAGATAGTTCAGCCAGAAACCATTGGTTTTTAATTGCGGTTCGAAACTAGTTCTATCTTCCGCGCGCCATTTGTCTACATTTTCCTGTAGTGGTCCGTCTGTTTTAAGCTTACCGATTTCATCCAATGTAGAAGCAATAAGCTTTTCAACATTTTGTGGCGCGCAGCCAAAGTGAACCAAGAAGCTGTAACGCTGTTGTGGTAATTTTGTAGTATTTACCTGCACTCCCGGGCTGTATACACCGCTTTCATCCTCACGCAATCGTTGTAACAGTCGTATCTCCAGGGTTTCCTTCATCGCATCCATCTTTACATTATTTTCCGGGCTGTAATCATATTTACCGGAGAATACCAGGTATACTGTTGATTTTGGTTCGGTTCCTTTATAAACCGTTTTTTCTATTTTTCCCGACGGCGCGTGAATGTTCAGGTCCTTCGCCTGCTCATGCTGACCAGTTGCCGGCAGTGAACCCAGGTATTTTTCCAGCAAGGGCTTAATGGCATTGGTATCAATACTGCCCACAAAGGTGAAGGTAAAATTGCTTGCATCGGCAAAGCGCTCCTTATAAATCTGGCAGGCTTTGTCCGGATCAATCTCCGCTAATTTTTGCAGGGTTGGCCCGGTTCGCCTGATATTATTGTTCCCCATAATAGCGCTTACCGTATCATTGAATACACTACTGGGATCATTAGCCCTATTAGCCAAGCCAGCTTTGGAGCGCGTTATAATTCCCTTAAATATTGCGGTATCCTCCCGGGGTTCAGTAAAGTAAGCATAGATCATCTGCATAGTTATTTCCAGGTCTTTTGGCGTCGAGCCGCCACTGATGCCCTGAAACCGTTCGGCGATATATGGTTTTACGCTTAGTTCTTTACCCTCCAGGTATTTACTTAATTCGTCACTATTATAATTACCTACTCCACCTGCTGTAATAACACCCGCGGAATTGGCAGCCGACTGATAATCTGCATCACTATATAATGAGGACCCTCCGGGCGCAAAAGAACTGAATATAATCTGGTCGTTTTTAAAGTCGGTAGGTTTCAACAATACTTTCACCCCGTTACTTAAGGTTATAGTAGTAATGTTGAATACCTTATTTTGCTGTTCGCTTTTTATTTTCCCCGGAATAGGCATAGCACTTAACAATTGTTGATTGCTAACCTCATCTTTGTAAGGACTAAGTGTCTCTTCGTCTACTGCTTTAAGCCAACTGTTTACTACAGTTTCATTCGGCAGGCTGTTTTTATCTCTTTCAGGGGCCAGTATCAATATATCACGATTGGTATTGGTAATATAACTTGCTGTGAGGCTGTTGACATCTATTAGGGTAATGCCAGGCAGATCTTCTTTTGTCATCTGATACTCTTTGTCGATGCCGGGCGCGGCGTTATTCGTTAGGAAATAAGCCTGATACTCTTTTACATAATTAATGGAGTTGGTTTTGCCCTTTTCTTTAACGGCGCTTTCCATTTCGTTCAGGTATGCTGTTTTAGCCCTTTCCAGTTCTGTTGCCGTAAAGCCAAAGCGTTTCAACCGCTCTGTTTCGCGCCAAACGGCTTTCAGTCCTTTTTCCAGTTCGCCGGGTTTGGCCTGTACACTGGCATCATAAGCATCCAAACCTCCCATAAAACCGGATATTCCCGCACTGCCGCTGATATATGGTGGATCGGATCTTCTTAATAATTCTGCATAGCGTTCGCTTAGCATCTGGTCGAAAAGGCCGTGTACCAACGCGGTACGATAATCTGCCACCGTTTTTAATTCAGGCGCCTTATGTTTGATCAGTATCTCCGCTTCCGTGGTGGTCATTTCCTTATCGGTTACAGTAATAAATTGGTTTTTGCCGGTTAATGGCACGGTATATTTGGTGCGTACTCTTTCGTGCGCCGGGTTTTTCAAACTGGAAAACTGTTGCTTTATCTGGGCTTCGATCTGATCAACATTAATATCGCCCACAATAATTAGCGCCTGCAGGTCCGGACGGTACCAGTCATTATAAAAACGGGCGATAACCGGGCGTTTAAAATTATCCAGCACCGTATCCAGACCGATCGGGACACGGACCGCGTAGCGGGAATCATTCAGGATAACCGGCCAGTATTGACGCTGCATCCGCTCACCTGCACCTTTGCCCAATCGTTTTTCTTCCAGTACCACACCACGCTCCTTGTCGATCTCTCCCGGGTCCAGCAGCGCCTCATGCGCCCAGTCGCGCATGATTTCCAGGCCGCCTTTCAGCAGCTCCGGTTTGTCTGAAGGGATAGGCAGTTCGTAAACCGTTTCATCAAAGCTCGTATAGGCATTGATATCCGCCCCAAAACGCACACCAGCTTTTTGCAAATAATCTATCAGTTCGTTATGTGGAAAATGCTTGGTTCCGTTAAAGCTCATATGTTCCATGAAATGCGCCAGTCCACGCTGATCTTCATCTTCCAGTACCGAGCCTGCTTTGTTGACCAGGTACATCATCACCCTGTTCTTCGGCTCTTCATTATGACGAATGTAATAGGTAAAGCCATTGGCTAGTTTACCCGTCCGGACTGATGGGTCAAGGGGTAGGTTTTGCGCCGCAGATACGCCGATGGTTCCTACAACAAGGCCAGAAATAAAAAGAAGTTTGATTTTCATATGTATTGTTAATTGAAAAGGGTAGCTAATTCTTTATTCAGTTCATCACCACGCAGATTTTTAGCAATGATTTTTCCGCTTGGATCGATCAGGTAGTTTTGAGGGATAGACCGGATACCGTATTGTTTGGCAACCTCATTATCCCAAAACTTAAGGTCTGATACCTGAGTCCACTCCAACCCATCGGCTTTAATTGCGGCCAGCCAGGCATCTTTTTTCCCAGGGCGATCCAGAGAAACACTCAGTATTGTGAAATTCTTATTTTTATATTGATCATATGCTTTTACAACATTGGGATTTTCACCCCTGCAGGGGCCGCACCATGATGCCCAAAAATCAAGCAAAACATATTTGCCACGGAAACTGGTAAGGGAAACAGGCCGGTCATTCGCATCATTCTGCGTAAACAATGGCGCTATGGCGCCAATTGCAACAGCACGTGCTGCTGCGATTGATTTTGCAAACGCTAAACCTGCAGTAGTATTACGTACGTCTACAGATAGACCTTTGTAAAGTGGTTCTATGGTAGAAACATCTATATCGCGCCCGGCCACTTCAGTTAATGTCACCAAGCTCACATAAGAATCCGGGTTTTCTTTGATGTACTGGCACTGCAATTCTTTTTTTTGTTCCATTGCGGCATCAAACTTGCTTTTTAAACCGCTAACAAATCCCTCATCTTTCCTTTTTTCAGCAGGAGCTGCCGCGTATTCAGCATTAATAGCTTTCAATGTTTTTTCAGAACTGGCAACGACTGTTTCGTACTTTGTATTGTCATCATTGACCCTTGAACCCGTTATTGCTGCATATTTAACTGAATCTTTTGCAGTGATATTGATATCGCCTTTTTCAAGATACAGCATGGTTACATCTGCCTCGTTGCCTAATCTGGCTAAACCTTCACCATAATGATCTAATACCAACTGCGCCCTGGCCGGCTCTGCTATTGTGCCTGTAAACTGAAAGGCACCATTATCAATCAAAGCTGAATCAATAACTTCTTTGCCGTTCACCATTTGTAATAAATAGGCCTTTGCAGGCGCCTTATCATTTCCTATTTTGGCTTTTAATACATAATTGTTGCTTTGTGCCCACACCGTTGCTGGGGCAATTGCCAAAGCCAATAAAATCATTCTTTTCATTTCGTTTTTATTATTTAATTGATTAGTGTTTATTTATTCCGCTTCCAGCATTTCAAGTATCCCCTCATTTTCAATGATCATCATGCCATGGCGGTCGCTGGAAATTCCCGGCTGTAGCTTATAGGTGTAGGTAGGAATATTACCGTTCATAATGGTAGGCAGATATAGTGTTTGTATGTTGTTTTGTTGTTTTAACACATCTCCTGCTTCAATGATGTGTGTGGAAACTATGAACAAACAGTTCCGGTATTCGCTGAAGGCGGCCGTTACCGCCAGCGTCGCGTCATAGGCGTCTTTTACATTGGTGCCTTTAAACAGCTCATCAAATATGATCACCAAGTCTTTTTCTTCGCTTACTTCCTCAGCTACCTTCTTTACCCTTAACACTTCCGCATAAAAATGGCTTAAACCCATATCCAGGTTATCCGGTACATTGATAGAACTGTAGATACCATCCTTTATCGAGAACTGCATATCCTTCGCCGCTACCGGAAAACCCATATGGGCCAGGTAAACATTGATGCCGAAGGATTTCATGAATGTGGACTTGCCCGCCATGTTAGCCCCCGTTAAAAAGATCATATTGCTCTCCTGATTAAAGGATACCGGGTTGGCTACCGCCTTATCAATATTTGGGTGCCTTAGTTCAGTTGCGGTTAAATGGTTGTTTTCCTTTGGTAAGGCCTGTGCATAGTTGAACCCTTTGGTTTCTGCCAGGTTCGATACTGCTATATACACATCCAACTGGTAAAAGGCTTCCATCACCGTTTGTAACACTGCCCGCAGGGTATGCCTTAACAGGTGATCATACCTAGCCGTTTTTTGTAAGGATTGTTGGGGGCTGCCGGTAGTTTGTTCTTCCGCCAGCCATTCCAGCCTGGGGTCATGCAATATGTTGCTTACCTCAAGTAGCTCATCGTAAAACGGGTGATCATTTTCTTTGAACTGGGTGATGAATGTTTTGCAATTATTCAATACGGCTATGGTCTGCTGTAACCCGCTTTGGAGGTTGGGATATTCTTCATCTTTTATTACTGTGGCTAACAGTTTCTTCTTTGCAAGGGTGAGCAGTGTTACCGGATAATTATTTGCGCTGCTACCGCTAAGGTAGTTCTCTGTTTGGCTGAACTGCTTATTACTGAAAGGGAAGATAGCTTGTTTGCTTTGGAAATATTTAAAGATCTCGCTGCGCTTGTTGATGGCTTCCGGGTCTGTTAGCGGATTTTGGAACATTTTATTGAGCAGCTGCTCTCCTCCTGCTGTTCTTACTTTGTTGAACAGGCTGAAGATCGAATGCTGTTTGTACTTACCCAGCAGGTTCATGTCTTCCAGGGTTTGTTTATCGGTTATAAAGCTCATTGGGCTGTAACTTCCTTTCTTTTTTTCTTTAACAGTTCCAGAATCCCTTCATTATTAATAATGATCATCCCGTGCCGGTCATCGGTGATGCCGCTTTCCAGCGTATAAGTGTATTCAGGTGTAGTTCCCTTCATCCTGGTGGGCAAGTATTTAAAGTTGATATTGGGGTGTTCTTTTAGTACCTCACCTGCTTCTATAATATGCGTGGAGATCACAAATACGCTATTACGCTTTTTGGCAAAGGCTGCTGTTATGGCAATCGTGGCTTCATAGGCATCCTTTACATTGGTACCTCTGAACAGCTCATCGAAGATCACGAAGATGTTCTTTCCCGTGCTCAGCTCTTTGGCTATCTTTTTTATCCGCAGTACTTCGGCGTAAAAGTGACTGGCCCCTATACTCAGGTTATCTGACAGGTTAATCGTCGTATAGATCCCGTCCAGTACCGAAAACTCCATCTCCCTTGCTGCTACCGGGAAACCCATGTGCGCTAAATACATAGCGATTCCCAGCGATTTCATGAACGTGGACTTGCCAGCCATATTCGCCCCTGTTAAAAAAACCAGGTTGCTTTCGGGGGTGATATGGATGGTGTTGGCTACCGCGTTCTTTAATTGCGGGTGGTAAAAGCCCGCTAGCTTAATAACATGTTCTGCTTTGGGCAGGGCTTTGGGGAAGATATAATTTCTTTCTGTAGCTACTTTGGCTACGGTTATATAGACATCCAATTGGTAAATGTAGCGCAATACCTGTTGTACCGTTTCCCGATAGCGAAATCTTAGCATTAAATCGTAGGTGGCTAATTTCTCATGAGGCTGCTTACTCTTTGGATTTTCCTGTAGCAATAAACTAATAGGTTCCGTATTTAAAAGTGTGCGGATCTTTGTAGTTTCCTCATCCCTTTTTAAAGGGCTGCCTGCTAATATCAGGGTGTTATTTAACAGGTTGTTTAACTGCCGTATGATCTCCATTAATGCGCTAATCCCATTAACTATCTGTTTATAGTCCGCGTTTGATACCACCAGGCTGGTCAGCATTTTTTCCAGCGATGGCTTTTCTATCGGCAGCTTCGTCCTTTCGTCCGTATTCGCCAAATATTGCTCGGCCTGATCGAACAGTTCCGAACTAAATGGGAACACGGCTTTTACCGTTTTCAGGTATTTAATTTTCTCACTGCGCGCATTAATCACCTCCGCATCCAATAACGGGTAGCGGAACAGCTCTTCCAGTAGCTTGGAGCCATTGAGCGTAGCCGTACGGTTGAACAGGGAAAGGATAGAATCCGTTCCCTGTTTACCGTAGATATTCAGGTCTTCCTGCGTTTGCTTATCTGTCGTAAATAACATACTTATTTCCTTTTACGACGGATTAAAAAGACCGCGGAGAAGATCAGGATCAGACCGGGTAATATATAGATATATATAATCTTTAAAAAAGCTACACGGTCTGTACTTACCGTTACCCGGTTATCTTTAGCATCCGGGCGCGAGGTATTTACAGGAAACTCACCATAATCTAGCCAGCTGAATAAAGCCGTGCTGAAATAAAAGTTGGCTACCTGGGGTTCGTATCTTCCTAACTCTGAATTGCTCAGAAAGTCGGCATCACCGCTGATAATGATGCGTTGCTGTTTACCTCCAATTTGCCTTGTTAAGGCTAATGCAGTAATAAAGGTATCTTTCGAAGTATTTGTGTTCTTAGGAGTTAAGGCAGATGGCTTTACTAAACTTTTTGCACCAAACTTCTGTAGCTTTTCACCACCTACTGACATAACATGTACAGCCCTGGCGTAACCACCAGAAGAAACTGTTATTCCCCCGGCTTGCCCAGCGTTAGCATCCTCTTTATTATTTACAATATCCAGGTCAGGGTTACGTTTCATGGTATTAGTAACAGCACCTGCTTTGGTTACAATCAATGGTTGAGCATGAAATCCGCTGGTATCGTGATAGGATAATCCTGCCACGCCGTTCATCGAAACCGGCAAAGTATCCACTGAAGGTCTGTCCAATGATTTAGAAAAACCGATGGCAGCTTTTGTTAAATGTGGTAGTACCAATGTAGGCGCATAATCTTCACTTTCTTGTTCAAGCATGCCATTCATCAGCTGTACCCCTAACGTTTTCAATAACGGGTTTAGCATTTGCTGCCTGCCAGACTCTCCAGCAATCAATAAGTTACCTCCTTTAGCAATATAGGCTTGTATCTTTTGAATAGCTACCGCGCTCAACTCGCTCTGTGGGTCTGCAATTACTAAAGCTTTAATATTATCCGGGATCTCCTGAGTGGATAGCGAAAGCGTATCTACGTTAAAGCCCTGGTTAATAAGTGCGTATCGGAAAGTTTTGTCAGTAGTTACTGTTTTATATTCTCTGTCGCCTTTCTTACCAGTTTTACGCTCCCCATCACCGGTTACAAAACCAATTACAGGCATATTGGCTTGTAGCAATCTTTTAAAGGCAGCCGAAACTTCGGTTTCACTCGGCCAGATCATCTGATCATTGAAAACCCGCAGGAAGGTAGACTTGCCTTTATAGGTTAATTTCATTACATACCTGTTCAGCTCGGGCTTCAGGTCAATTTCTTTTTGAATTTGCTCGGGTGTTTCAAATGCAGAGAGTTTCAAATCCGACCCTTTAGCCCTTTGTTCTGCTATCTGCTTCATCGTTTTACCTTTGTAACCTTCAAAAAGGTTATAACCTAAGGCTAAGGGCATGTCATAATAGCTTACGTAATGGAAATCGATATCCGGTTTAAACCGTAAATAAGGTTCCCACCTGTCCAAATATTCGTTGCGCTGTTCCGGCAGTCCAAACCAATAATAATTATCCAAAAAATTGGTGTATGAGGTGATCTCTAACTTATCATCGCCCAGTTCCTTAATGATCTGCTGCGCATTAGGGGTAAGCGTATTATCTTGATTTGCTGTAGTGTCCCAGTAACCGATCAAACTTGGGCGGGAACTGATATAACCGATAATCAGTGCGGAAACAACAATGGCAATGTAACGCCCTGCCGAAACATACCATGCCTTTGTTTCGCGGCCGGATTGTAACTTGTAGATGGTTAAGCCCAGGAAGATGTACACGATAGCGACAAAATAGATCACGTCTTTAGTAGTGATCAATCCTCCAAGCATATGATGGGTGCGGCCCGAGAGGGATAGAAAATAGGTCAGGTCACGCACGAAATCTACACCTTGCCATAAGGTGCCTATGTAACTCAAGACCCCGATCATTACAAAGGTGCTTACCGCCGCTACTATCTGGTAACTGGTTAAACTGGACATAAAAAGCCCGATAGCCGAATAAGCGCATAACAGCAGGTAAAAGCCAAGGGCAGCTGCCAAAAGCATCCCGTAATCGGCCGATTTGATGTCAAAAACACCGGCTGCCATGAAAATGCCGATCACAAATAACAGGATTAAGCTATAGACCATCATAGCAAGGTATTTGCCGAAAACAATTTCCCGTATTTTTACGGGTGAAGAATAGAGCAGGCTAATAGTGCCCCCATTGATTTCCCGGCTGATGAGGCCCATGGTTAACAAGGGAATATACAAATACAAGTTCTGCATGATACCACCAAATAATCCAAATTGGCTTGTGAATACATTATATGTTAATTGCCTCATGTATTGCAACCCCATGCCGCCCATTTCCTGCGTACTGGCGTATTGGTCTATTAATTTGGTATAACTAAGCGCACATTCTACTATAAAGGCAATGGTTAAAAACCAGGCTATGGGTGAGTAAAACAGGTTGCGAAGCTCTGCCTTCGCTATTTTTAAAGTTAATTTCATTGTAGGATAAATTAGGATTGCATGGTTTTGGTAGATAGTTGTTTGAATATCTCATCAAGAGCCGTTTTGTCAAGACTGATCTCGCTTAAACGCCAGCCGTTGTGCACGCTTGCTCCTATAAGCCGTTCTGTAATTTCCCGGTCACCGGTAAAATAAACGCGGGCTTGCCTTTCTGTTACGAAATCCACTTTATCAACGCCGGCTATCTTTAACAGTTCCGCTGCTACCGGCGGATTTTCCATTTGCATTAATACGCTATGCGGCTCTACATAATTATTAAAGGCATCCATCGTATCGGAAAAAACGATTCTTCCATCAGCTATCATTTTGATCTCTTTGCAAAGCATTTGCACTTCTGATAAAACATGGGAAGAAAAAATAACGGCATGTTCTACAGCAATTTCTTTGATCAGTGACCGTACCTCGGTAATCTGGTTTGGGTCTAAACCATTGGTTGGCTCATCCATTACCACCAGTTTCGGTTTATGGATAATAGACTGCGCGATGCCTACCCGCTGGCGGTACCCGCCTGACAAATTCTTGATCAGGCGATTGCTGAAGTGGGATATGCCACAACGGTCTTTAGCTTCTTCCAGGGCTGGTTTAATAGCCCTGTTCTCCATTTTCCGTAATTCCGCCGTATAAATGAGATATTCATCTACCGTTAAGTCCAGGTATAAGGGTGGATTCTGGGGGAGGAAGCCGATCTGTCTTTTAGCCAACTCGGGGTTTTCACGAATATCTATCCCATTGATCAGTACACTGCCTTCTGTCTGGTTTAAAACCCCACACATGATATTCATAGTGGTGGATTTGCCTGCCCCATTAGAACCCAGTAGGCCTAAGATCCCAGTCCTGTTTATTTCCAGGTCAATGTCGCGTATTGCCCAGTTACTACTGTAGCGATGCGACAAATTTTTGATACTCAAAATTGAATTTTCCATATTTAATGTTTGAAATAAAAACCACTACCCAGGATATAATCATGACCTGGATAATGATTTTAAAGTATATTATTATCAGAAATTTATTGCTCAATGATAACCCGGGTTTTGGGTAAGCTGATTGTTTAACTGTATTTGCGCTTGTGGTAATGGGTATAGGGTATCATAACTCTGCCAACCGGTTTTTTCAGCAGTTAATACAGTTCCCGCTGTTCCTGTCCTTTTTAAATCGAACCAACGATTGCCCCATTCAAAGCACAGTTCTGTTTGCCTTTCATGCATAACGGCGGCTAATACAGCAGTTTGAGATGTTACATTGGCGGTGCTGGCTGCTAAGCCGGCCCTGGCACGTATAATATTAACATCCGCCAAAGCTCCACTCAAATTATTAAGTTCCGCAGCAGCTTCAGCACGGATCAGGTACATTTCACCTAACCTAAAAACCATATAATCTTCCACTGGGGTTGCACTTGCCAGTACATTCTTATATTTGAAAGGGTAATAAAGATTCTGGTTATTTATAACAGCTGTACCTATCCAGTTTTGAAGGCGTTGGTCTCCTGCTTCAAATTGATTTAACAAAAAAGGCGTTACTAAAAAGTTAGGTGTTGATCCGCTATTAGGTACAAAAATTCTTGCTTCTGCTGTTTGGTTCTCCGAACTTATAGCAGGCAATTGCCAAATGGCTTCATTACTTCCATCAAGAAATACGCCATTTAAAGGGGTGTTAGTCACGCTATACATGCCTGATTTAATAATTGAATCAGCTTCGTTATAGGCAGCCTGCCATTGTCCCTGGTATAAATGAACTTTGGCAAGCAATGCTAGTGCCGTATATAAATTTGGCCTTGCATGTCCGGATGATGGATAGGCCGCCGGCAATTTTTTAACGGCATCGCCAAGGTCTGCTAAAATCTGAGTATAAACAGCGTTAACTGAAGTCCTGGGTAGATGAGCTGTCGTATTATAATCAATTGAAGTTACCAAAGGCACGCCACCAAATAAATTAACTGTGTTAAAATAATACAAAGCCCGAACAACCTTCATTTCTCCTGTAATTTGTTTGATGAATGAAGCCGACAAATTATTGTTGTTGGCTATACCATTCAATACATCATTTACCTGATACAGACTTTGATAAGGATATTGCCATAAAGTAGTTATCTCGCTATTTACGGGAGTTAGGGTATAGCTGTAAAATTCCGCTTCATCCCCATAACTTTCGGTGCTAGATATTTCATCAGCAGAAAGCCCTGTAGATATGGTAAGGTTGGCATCGCTGTAAGCAAAACCTTGTCCTTGATTATAAGTGTATACCCCAACAACGGCAGAGATTGCTGTCGCACTATCTAAAAATTGCTCGGCCCTCGTAATTTGCGTTGGCGGATTAGGAGGTATTTCAATTAATTTTTTGCAGGAAACAAACGTACTAAGGGCAAGCAATAACAAACCTGCCAGTATTTTATTTTTATTAAAAGATAAGATTTTCATGATAATAATTGTTTAAAATTTGAGATTTAAACCAAATGCTACAATTCGCTGCAAAGGGAAAGAGGTGTAATTACCAGGCTGTTCCGGGTCGCCTACCTTATAATTTGTGATAGTCAACAGATTTTGGGCATTTATATAAATGCTGCCACCTTTAACATGAACTTTTTTGAGAAAAGCATCAGGTAAGGAGTAAGATAATGCTGCTGTTTTAACACGCAGGTATGTATCATTGCTGTAGGCTCCACTTGATTGCACGAAATCCCCTGCAGAGATAAGTGAACTTGAATTGGAACTGCTCGCCAATCGTTGAAGCGTGGCATGATCGCCGGGGGCTTTCCAATAATTATTCAGTATTGCTTCGGGCTGATTTTGCATTGCGCCCGGGAAATTAACACCATAAATTGCGGAAAGATAATTAGGAGCATCCCCGCTGGAAAACTGGCAGAAAACATAAAGGCTGAAATGTTTATAGGTGAAATTATTGCCAAATCCACCCATGTAGTTAACTTCCCTATTGGCAATCGGCACTTCGTCACCACCGGTTGCGGCGGTTCCATAGTTGGGAGAGGAAGTAACATTCCCGTTTTTATCGTAAAACTCAAACAGCCCGGTGGTAGGGTTTACATCCTTATACCTATAACCCATTACAATAGAAGTAGGTTGTCCTATTACGTACTGTTGGCTGTAAGACGACGATGCCAGGTTAGGGAAAGAAAGTAATTTATTTCGGTTGAATGTTAAATTAAAATTAGTTGTCCAGGTGAAATCCTTGGTTTTTATGTTGGTTGAACTTACTGTAAATTCCCAACCCTGGTTTTGAACATTGGCATTCAGATTTCCAAATACACTCGGGAAACCTGCTTGTGCGGGAAGCGGATAACTTACCAATTGGTCGCCTTCCCGATCCCTGTAATAGGTAGCATTTAACAGCAATCGATTATTAAAAAAACCAAAGTCTAATGCCAGGTTCAATGATTTTTTTGTTGCCCAGCTAAAATCAGGATTGTAAAGATTATAAGGATAGCTTTGCTTAATATTCTGGTAAGCAGGAATATAAGACAAATTTTGATATAATGCCTGATAGGAGTAAGCTTGGGAAGCATCCCCTCCTGTTGTTCCATAACTTCCGGACAGCTTGCCGTAACTAAAGAAAGGAAGGGCTTCTTTGAATATTTTTTCTTCAGAAAATATCCACCCCGCTCCCACAGAACCAAAATTACCGAACTGGCGGCCGGGGCCAAAATTACTGGAACCATCCCTTCTGCCTGTAAATTCAATAATATATTCTTGATCATAAATATATTTAAGGCGTGCAAAGGCGGCGCTGTATTTAACAATATTTGCAACATCGTAAGGATATATAGTCGTAGCACCATCAATTGACCCGAGGAAATTATCATTTGAATAACCATATGCCTCGGTTTGATCAGCATCCGTCGTATTCTTTTTATAGGTACCACCCAATAAAGCGCTTAGTGTTCCTTTCCCAATGGATTTGTTATAATTTATCTGCGGTTCAATATTAATAGTTTGAGCCGCGCTATTGGCAAAGGCCGCATTAGCCTCCGCATACGACGGGTCTTGTGAGGATGCGGGATCTTCGGAATTCTCAGTTGTGGTATTACGGCTATAACCCAGATTAGCACCAATTGTTAAGCCCTGCAATATTTGATAGGAAAGATTTAAGGAACTGTTGAAATTAAAATTCTGCAAATAGGTAGGTTGTTTTAAAGAGCTGTAAAAATTCTGGACATTTAAAGGCACTCCCTTGTAGTTCCAAATTAAATTGCCGGCAGGATCTATTAAATCGGGCAAATTGGGAGGTAACACCACATCCTGGCTGCCTCCAAAACCTGCAGAATTATTTTGATCATATCCATAGTCAGTAACTAGGTCAATAGTGAAGCGTTTATCTGCTGAGGTACTGTGTAATGCGCTATGTAAGGTATATCTCTGGTCTGCAAAATCACCCGGATAATTATAGTCGGAACGCGTATAACCTGTAGAAACAAGGAAAGTATTATTAGCAGTTCCGCCGGATACGCTGGCATGCAAATCCGTATTATTAGTTGTATTTCCGGCAATGATTTTCTCCCAATTTGTATATTTATTTTGATCAAAAACTGTCAGATCAGGTGCATAAGCTGAATAATTATTAGGATCGCTGGAAGGTGTAAGCCCGTCTGCAGCAAACGCATCCTTTCTCAATTGGAGATATTGTTGTGTATTTAACAATTGCACCGGCTGGGCCACCGAATTGAACTGTGTATTAAGATTGAGGTCAAAAGTTGTTTTACCGGGTTTTCCTTTCTTTGTGGTTATCAAAATAACACCGTTAGCACCCTGTGAACCATAAATAGAGGTCGCATCCGCATCTTTAAGGATACTAATACTTTCTATATCGTTGGGGTTGATGCCGTTAAAAGGGCTAAGGCCCGTTTCCTGGCTTATACCTCCGCTAAAAGTTTGTGCAAGCGCAAGATTTTCTAATTGGTTAACATTATTATTTTGCGGGGCAAAAGGCACGCCATCTATAATAAATAAGGGCTGGTCATAAGGTTTTTGTCCAAGTGAATTAGCACCCAATGTGTTTTGCCCCCGCACCTGCACCAATACTGTTGAGCCGGGCACACCATTGGTGGCAGTAACAGCCAGCCCGGGAGCAAGCCCTTCCAATGCCAATAAGGGGTTACTTACCGGTTGCTTTTCTATTTGTTCAGCGGTAATGGAGGAGACAGACCCAACACTAAAACGCTTGGATTCTGATCCGTAAGCGATTATCTGGATTTGATCAAGCGCCGAAGATGAATTGTGCAAAACCAAAATGAACGATATATCCCTGCTATTGACTTGCACAATCCTTTCGAGCTTGTTGAAGCCAATATAAGTTACGGTTAATGTATACCGTTCCTGCGGTATGCTAGGAAAATCAAATTGACCCTTATTGTCAGTCGTCGCGACATAAGAATAAGGAGCCCCTTGCAAATTTAAGCTTACGATTGCACCGGGTAAGGGTTGACCCAAACTATCAATAACTCTGCCGTGAATATGTGCAGGAAAGGCAAACATTTTGGCGGTCTTATCTTTGAGTTTTTCCAGGAAGGAGGGTTCTTTTATTGAAACCTCTACAGACTTGTTGTCTATTTCGTAATCCAGGGGTTGAGTGTTAAAAACTATTTTCAACACTTCGGTTAATTCCATATTTTTCACGTCTATGGTAACCGGCTTGGCAGCCTGTATAGTCGCTGTGGTGTAAGCAAAATCGTAACCAGTCTGGTTTCGGATTTGCTCAAAGATGGTGGTTAATGACGCATTTCGTTCTGATAAGGTAACCTTTTGCGCAAGGGTGCTGGCGCTTACATGCATGAAGGCCAGGAATAGTAGCATGGCGGTTAGTTTCATGAACAACAAGAGTTTTTTTGTAAAGCCGGGAGGCAGCACAAAGTATTCTGAGTAAATTTTGTACATTTGCTAAGTTAGGATTATGCGTTTCGCCTTTAGTTTTCGAAGACAGGGGGCTGGCGCGGTTCTTAAATAATTAATTGTTTGAGCAGTCCTTTCGAAGTCATCCGGTTAGAGCCAGGTGACTTTTTTTATGGGATCGCATTCTGGTAAAGATTTATTGAATAACGGTTATCCTCCTTCCTTCAATCTTAAAGTGTACGCCTTTTGTATTCTCGAGTATTTGTAAGATAGCGCTGATGTTTTTGTTGCGGCTGATCTGTGCATTGAAACCATCAGCTATCATGTTGCCTTCGTAGTTGACCTCGATATTGTACCAGCGCGAAAGTTGCCGCATAACGGTTTGAATATTATCGTTCTCAAAATAAAAGTCACCGTTTTTCCAAGCGGTATATCTTTTGATATCAACGGTTTTAATATGGCTGCCATCGCTCTGTTGACCGGGTTCCAGGAACATATCATTTACTTTAACCTTTCCTTCAATGAGTGTTGTTTCCGTAGCTGGTTCATCAGTATATGCATTCACGTCGAAAGTGGTGCCGATATCTTCGATTGTTTGCTTTTCGGTTAGTACCTTAAAAGGCTGTTTGGTATTATGTGCAACTTCAAATAAGGCCTCCCCTCTAATTTTAACAATTCTTTGTTTGCCGTTAAACGCGGTCGGAAAAGTTATCGAAGATTGGGCATTTAGCCATACTTTGGAACCGTCTGGCAAAATAAGCGGATAAGGTGACTGCTCTCCATTTGCTGTAGATAGGGTATTATAGATAATAGCCTCTGTTCTACCTGTTAAATTTGTGGTATAAGTAATACCATTGTTAATTTGTATTGCAGT
>Ga0302223_10000909_pt1 | contig 17009 bp, 19 predicted proteins | sample II_Palsa_E2_3_FD_194565 | JGI IMG/M metagenome (GOLD analysis project Ga0302223, IMG submission 194565) | Peat permafrost microbial communities from Stordalen Mire near Abisko, Sweden - II_Palsa_E2_3 | ecosystem: Environmental > Terrestrial > Soil > Palsa > Peat permafrost | place: Sweden... | reverse complement strand
AAAGTACTGACCATCTGCCTGGGCAAGAGCACCTATGCGCGTTGCGGCATCATCGTCAACGTCACGCCGCTGGAGCCGGAGTGGGAGGGCCATGTGACGCTGGAGTTTTCCAACACCACGCCGCTGCCCGCCCGCATCTACGCCAACGAGGGTGTGGCGCAAATGCTGTTTCTCGAGTCCGACGAGGAATGCGAAACCAGCTACAAGGACCGCGGCGGCAAGTATCAGGGCCAGCAGGGCGTGACCTTGCCGCGTACCTGAGTCATCGCATTCTTTGGCTATCTGCGCCTGAATGGCCTGTGTAAAGGCCGCTGCCATTGCTGCGGCCGGGCGTTACACTTCATCTGATTAAATCGATCCACCGCACGGGAGACTTGCATGATCCGTTTTTCCACACTGCTGAAGCGCGCCACGGCCGCGATCATGCTCGGCAGCCTGTTGTTGCTTGCCGGTTGCCACTTCGGGGGCACCAAAGGCGTCCCCTCTTACTCGGTGAAAGGTCAGTTTGACACCACGATCCAGGCCTACAAGGAAGGTCAGTTTCTGATTGACGGCGCCGTGCTGTCGGCTATTGATGCCGGCAGCCACTTTGCCTATCTGAAAGATCAGGGCAAATTGCCAAAGACGATCTTGCTGACGGCCAGCGACGACTCGAAGATCCGCAAGCAGCACCTGCAGTACATGGCGCGCATGCAGCTCGACTATGGTTTCCGCGTGTACTACGAAGAGAAGGGGCAGTTGATCGAAATCAATCCGGTGGACACCAAGGCGCGCCCACTTGAGGATCACCATGACAAGGCGCCTATCGAAGACACCGCGCCACCGCCGCAGGATCACACTGGCTCGGGCAGCGGTTACTGATCTGGCAATGTCATAGCGTTATCGAAAGCCCGCGGAGCGATCCGCGGGCTTTTTCTTGTTTGACCATTTTAGTTCTGATTGTCTGGTCGCATGGGCTTGTCGAATACCGCCGTCGGCTCAGTCGATCGCCCCGCCAGCCAGCTTGCGATCAACCGTGGTGGCGATCGCGGTGCGCAGCGCAATCTCCAGCGCCAGCACCACATCGGCCTTGGCCATGCTCGCCGCGCCGCGCTGATGAGCGGCCTGCTCCGGCAAATACGGAATGTGGATAAAACCGGCGCGTACGCCGCGTCGCTTCGACGCCAGATGTAGCATGGCGTAGGCAATGTGATTGCAGACATAGGTGCCGGCTGTTTGCGATATCTCGGCCGGCAGACCCTTTGCCTGCAGTGCGGCCAGCATCGCCTTGACCGGCAAGGTACTGAAATAGGCGGCCGGGCCGTCAGCGATGACGGGTTCATCGACCGGCTGCATACCGGCGTTATCAGGGATACGCGCATCCTGCACGTTGATCGCCACGCGTTCGATCGACAGCTGCGTTCGTCCGCCGGCCTGCCCGACGCCGAGCAACATCACAGGCGTAATTTCGCGCACAGCGGCTTTGAGCGCACGCAGTGAGCCGGCAAATTCCGTTGGCAGCTGACGCGCGATGATCCGATGCCCGCCAATGCGACGCCCATCAAAAAAGCGCACAGCTTCCCATGATGGATTGATGCTTTCGCCACCGAAGGGATCGAAGCCGGTCAACAAGATGTGCGGCAAATTCTGGCTCATGGTTTTCGGTATCGTGAGTAATGTGCAGTGATGAAATCAGCGAAACACGAACAGATACATCAGCACAATGGTGGCAGCAAGAATCGCTAGTGCGCTACCGAGCTGTGCGCGAATGACGCCATACGGGCTGCGCAGTTCCAGCAGCGCGGCGGGTACCAGATTGTAATCGGCTGCCATTGGCGTCATCAGCGTGCCGCAGTAGCCGCACAGCATGCCCATTGAACCGAGAATCGCCGGGTTGGCGCCGTGCTGCTGGATCAACAAGGGTAGCCCGATACCAGCCATCATCACCGGAAACGCTGCGAACGCGTTGCCCATGATCACGGTGAACATCACCATGCCCAGTGCGAACGCCAACAGGCAGGCCAGTGCGCTACCGGTCGGCAATACGGTGCCAGCCAGCCCGGCAATAGCAGCGCCAACGCCACTCTGGGTAAACACTTCGCCGAGCGCGGCGAGCAGTAGCGGCAAAAGGACAGCCCAGCCAATGGCGTCGAGCAGGCGTCGGCCTTCGATCAATCCTTCTGGCATCGATGAACGGGTGACGCGTGATGCAGCAAACAGTGCGATTACGCATGCCAAGGCCAATCCGGTCAGCGTCATCTGTGGTTTGGCGAACACGGCGTAGCCAGCAATCGATAGATGAGAACCAAACAATGCGACCAGCAGAGTCACGACAGGAATCAGCAGGGCTGGTACGAACAGTCGATGACCCAGCCGTATCGCCGATTGCATGCGATGCTCGCGGCTAGCGTTTTCTGTGTGTGTGCTACGTCGTATCTGCGGTGCGAGCAGGGCGAGCAGGATTACCCCGCCGCCGGCGAGTTGTGCCGGCAGCGCATTGCCCGCCGCCTGTTGTGACAGCACCTCGTCGCCGCTGGCGAAGAGTGTGCCCAGCACCAACCAGAACAGCGCGCGCCATCCTTGGCGTTCCAGCAGGTTGCGCAACCCCGCATAAAGCAGAAAGGCAGCGATCAACCAGTAGGCGTATTCGACACGCAACATGCTCAGTTCGTCCTTTCGCTGCGCATATTGGCAGCACGACGTTGCAGCTGGCGTTGATACAGCCAGACGCGCACCGACTGAATCACAAAGGCGGCAATGGCTGTCGGCATGGCCCACAAGGCAATCGATAGTGGCGTCAACTCGATCCCGTGTTGGGTGTAGAACGCCTGGATCAGCAGCACCGCACCCAAGGCAATGAAGACGTCCTCACCGAAAAAGCGGCCGATGTTATCGGTGGCGGCAGCTATCGCGCGCACTTCATCGCGGTCTGCACTGTCCAGCTCGGGCAGAATCTTTTCCGCTGCCGCTTCGCTCATCGGTGCGAGCAGCGGGCGTACGGTTTGTGCCGCGCCGGCGACACCGGTCAGGCCGAACATCGCAAGCACCTGCCGCAGTAACAGGTAACCCGTCAACAGGCGTGCCAGGCTCAATCCGTGCAGCCGACCGATCCAGCGTTGCGCGTGTTCGCGTAGCCCCGCGCGCTCAAGCAGGCCGATCACCGGCAGCGTCAATACATAGAGCAGCAACAAGCGGCTGGAAACGAAACTCTTGCCCAGCAGTGCCAGCAATGCCAGCGGCGTCAAACCTGCCAGCAGGCCACTGGTCAGCGCCGCGCAAACCACCACCGGCACCGGATTGAAGCGCAACAGAAACCCGATCACGATTACCGCGATACCGAGTAGTGGCCAGTAGTTCATGGGTCTGCTTCGATGATAGATGTGCCGGTGATGGATGCGAACGACATCAGACAGCACCGGGCGCGGCGATACGCAAACCTGCTGCCTGTAGTGCTTCACGCAACTGGCTTGCAAAAGTCAGCGCATGCGCGCCGTCGCCGTGCAGGCACAAGGTGTCGGCGTGCAGCGATAGGCGGCTGCCATCGGTGGCAGCGACGCTGTTGTCCTGGGCGATACCGATGGCTTGCGTGGTCGCCTGTGCAACATCCTCGATGACGGCGCCACTTTCGCCGCGTGGTTGCAGCGAACCATTGGCGCAGTAACGTCGGTCGGCGAAGGCCTCGGCCGCCACTGGCAAACCGATTGCCCTGGCCGAATCAATCAATGCGGAATTGGCCAGGCCGAACAGGCGCAGCTCTGGATCGAACTGCTGCACGGCGCGGGCGATCGCTTCGGCCAGCGCCGTATCACGTGCAGCCATGTTGTAGAGTGCACCGTGAGGTTTTACGTGCGCCAACCGTGTGCCGGCGGCCTGGGTAAAGGCGTGCAGGGCGCCGATTTGGTATAGCGTCATCGCGTGCACTTCGGCCGGCGTGACGCGCATCTCGCGGCGTCCGAAACCCTGTAGATCAGGCAGCGAAACGTGCGCGCCGATCGCCACACCGCGGGCCATGGCCTGGGTCACCGTGTATTGCATGATGTCGGGGTCGCCGGCATGGAAGCCGCAGGCGATGCTGGCCGAGCTGATCAGCGCCAGCAGAGCATCATCGTCGCCCATGCGCCAGGCGCCGAAGGATTCGCCGAGATCGCAGTTCAGATCGATGCGTTTCATGGCAACCGCTTCCATCGAGAATGTTCCAGCCTTTCAGTCAGTGTGCGGAGCAGGCGTGTCAGGCGCTGCTGCTGCCCGGCTTGGCGCAAGCTGGCCTCATCCAGCGTGGTCTGACGAAAGCATACGGTATCGCCGGGGCGGCGTTGCGCCAAGCGCGGCAAATCGACAGCCGCGATCTGGCCAATACGCGGATAGCCGCCGGTCACCGGAGCTTCGGCCAATAATGCTATGGGCTGCCCGGACGGCGGCAACTGCAGTGTGCCAGGCAGCGTCGCCTCGGAGATCAGTTCCAGCGACCGGCGTAGGCTCAGTGTATGGCCGTCCAGACGGCTGGCCGTGCGGTTGCTGTCCTTGCTCAGGATGAACTTTCCGTTATTCAATAGCTGCTGCGAGTTGTCGTCCAGCAGCTTCGAGTGGCTGCCGGGCAACAGTGCCAGCGGCTGGAATGCGAAATCGAACCAGGGATGCGGATCGATGCTCCACGGCAGGCAGTGTGCATCTTCCATGTCGTGCGACCATCTCAACGGTGTTGCGATGCCTAACGGCAGCTCGTCGCCGGCGCGCAGGGCGCGGCCGTGTGCATAGCCGAGCTTTGCATGCAGATCGCTGCTGCGGCTGCCGAGTATTGGCCTGACGTCGAAGCCACCACGCACGGCCAGATAGCTGCGGCAGCCAACCGCCATGCCGCCAAGCTGCAGCACGCTGTCGGCGGGAAGCTGGCAGCGTGTCCACATCGGGATCGATCGACCGTCTATATACGCACTTATCGCTGCGCCCGTCAGCGCGATCACGGCGGCTTGAGTAAAGTGTAGCGTCGGGCCGACCAAGGTGCATTCGATCGCTGCCTCGCCGTGGTGATTTCCTGCCAGCGCATTCGCCAATTGCCAGGCAGGTCCATCCATTGCACCTGCACGTCCCACGCCAAGCGCGGCAAATCCTGGGCGTCCTGCGTCCTGCAGCGTGCTGGATAGCCCCGGTTTGATGACGGTGACGCTCATCGTGACTTTGTCGCGGCAAGCTGCTGGAAGGTGGCTTCATCGATGGCGTGAAATCGCACGCGGTCGCCGGCAGCCAGCAACGATGGAGTATCGGCGGTGATATCAAACAACCGCTGCGGCGTGCGTCCAATCAGTTGCCAGCCGCCGGGCAGTTCGTCGGGATAAATGCCAGTCTGGCTGCCACCGATCGCCACGCTGCCAGCCGGTACGCGTTGACGCGGATCGGTGCGGCGACGTACTGCCAGCGCGGGATCCAGCCCCAGCAAATAAGGAAAGCCCGGCGCAAAGCCAAGCATCGCCACACGATATTCGGTGGCGCAATGACGCGTGATGACTTCGTCGATCGAAAGCTCGGTGATCGCCGCTACTTCGACGAGATCAGGGCCATCGGTATCGCCGTAGTGCACCGGAATGTCTACCAGTCGCGTGTCCACCGACTCGGTGGATAGGTTATTCAACGCATCCTGCACCACATCGCCAAGTCGCTGATGCGGCGTGCGTCCACTGGTGCTCGACCACTCATTCGGATCAAAACGCAGCAGCAGGCTGGCGTAAGCCGGCACGCATTCCAGCTCAGGCCATCGCTGTCGCAGATGGCTGGCGGCTGTATGCACGCGAGCGTTGATGGCAAGGTCGATGGTGTCACCGAATCGCAGCAGCAGGGCGTCTTCCGCCATCGCCTCACACTGGATGGCAGGGGGCATGCCTGCTTAATCCGCCGCGTTGGTCAGAACGTGTCGCAGCGCCTCAACACGTGCGGCCAATGTTTGTGCTTCGTAGGCTTCGGCTTTGCCGTTGCCCCATACCGGTCCCGGCCACGCGACATCGCCTTCAATGCGAGCGACGAGGTGAACATGGAGCTGGCGCACGATGTTGCCGAGTGCGCCAAGATTGAGCTTGTCGCAAGGCGCCACCGCTCGCAGTGCAGCGGTGGCGCGATTTACTTCCTGCCAAAGCAAGGCTTGCTCGTCGGCAGCCAGGTCGGTGATTTCGGACAGGCCGCCGCGACGTGGCACCAGAACCAGCCACGCATAACGGACATCGTTCATCAACAGCACTTCGCACAGCGGCAACGATGCCACGGCAACCGTGTCGGCTGCCAGTCGTGGGTCGAGTGCGAAGGGTTGATCGATCATGCATGGAGACCGTAAACAGGCTCTTAGGCCAGGTTCTTCTCGAAGAAGGCCAGCGTGCGCTCCATGGCCAACTTGGCACTGGGAGCGTCGTAGCTGCCGCGCTGGTCGCAATTGAAGCCGTGATCGGCATCGTAAACGTAGAACCCGGCGTCGGGATTGGCGGCCTGCACCTTTGCGCGGTCGTCTGCGCTGATATGCGCATCGCGCTCGCCGTAATGGAACAGCAGGGGTGCCTTGGCCTTCTGGTCGACGAACATGATGTTGCGGCCACCGTAGTAGCTGACGCCCGGCAGGCCAAGCTTGATCGCTGACAGGTAGGCGACGCTGCCGCCCCAGCAGAAACCCACCGTACCGACTTTCCCGGCAATGGCAATGCGCTTGGCTGCTGCTTCCACGTCCTGGATCGGTTTGTCGAATCCGAGCTTGCTGACCAGTTCGATGCCCGTTTTCATGCCGACTTCGTCGTAATTCAGCTCGACGTTTTTCTTCTCATGATCGAACAACGCCGGTGCGATCGCGGTGTAGCCGGCCTGCGCGAAACGATCGGTGACGTCGCGGATATGGCTGTTTACGCCAAAGATTTCCTGGATCACCACCACGCCGCCCTTGGACGGGCCGGCGGGTTCGGCGAGATAGGCGTCGATGGTGGTGTTGCCGCTTTCAAGCTTGATGAACTGACCCATGAGTGTCCTCGGATAGTGGTTGCGGGAGAGGTGGCAGGCACGCCGAACAGCGGGGATAACGTGCCAGTCGAGAGGTGATTCGTGCGTGCAAAGTCTAGCCCGAAGTATCCCCCTGGCATGTTAGGCATTCGTCGTCGCAAAGTGCTGCGGTCGATGGACGCGGTGCACGGGGTACAATGGGCAGTCTTGTCATCAACGTTTCCAGCTTATGTCCACTTCTGCCAGCCCTTCCGCCAGCACGCAAAAAATCGGTTTCGTCAGCCTTGGTTGCCCGAAAGCAAGTCTATGTATACAAAATTTTGGCAAATAAAATAAAGAAGTCGATGCGGGTGTAGACCGTAGTTGTTTTCAGGCTTTGATGATCTTGCGGCAGCTAGATCATCCGAAATCGGTTCCATCGGCTAGATGCCTCATGACTGGTGTTTCAGCCAGAGCCCAAGAGACATAACAGCTGATCAGCACGAGCCTTGAGATCGCTCGCGATCATGTCCAGCAAGTGATACGTCGCCTCCGGTTGGAGGACGTTCTGACGCATGCCTTCCGCAATGCCGGAGGCGGCCGCATCGATGGCATCGATGCGGTGTCGCATGGCCTCCGCGTGCCGAATCAGTTCGACAAGGGGGACGATAAGTTGGGTGTGACAGTTGAGCAGCGTGGTCATGACGGTTTCCCCTGTTTTTATTTTTACGTCGATGTTTGGACAGTGGTCATCCCGATGGATTCATTCGTTGCGTGACCACCGTGATAGGGAATGGCGCATCAGCCTATCCATTCCGCTCACCCTATCGGTCTAAGTCTTGAAAACTTTCGGCTTCGATCAGTTGTTATGTTTTGACGACGAATTGTCTCGGCAGAACACCCAACACTTCACCGTGACGCCGCGACCCTCCACGATGCGAAGTCCGCTGTTGACGGCGCGATAGGCGACAAATTTTCGGGTACGACTTTCAGGCAGCAGGCGTTTTAGGTCACTGTATTCGGGTACCTGCAGGCCGTGCTGGCTGGCCCGACTCTGGAACTCCGGCAGACTCACCGCGATCAAGGCATCGTCGCGACTGTGATTGAGTTTTTCGCCCAGGTCGGTGTCGTTGAGGTGGTCAAACTTCTCCCAGAACTCAGTGACCATAGGATGGTCGGCGCTGATGGCCTGCTGGCGGGCGGTGGCCATGTGAAGCAGGGTGTCGAGGGTAAGCCGTTTTTGCTCAGCGGTGATCGGGGTGACATGCTCCAACGCATCCACGAGTGCCATGATCTGCGCATGGTTCTTGCAGATGCGCACGCTCTTCAGATCCGGGTGTGTCTTCAACACGGTTTCGTAGCCGGGCGTGAATGCGCTCAGCGTTTCCATGATGGCCTTCTCACGGCGTAGTGCCGCCAAAATGAAACCGCTGACCTGTTCCACCGGCCATGTTTCCAGAGCCTTGCCCGAGCGGCCGCCCTCGGCGCTGTGACCACTTTTGTCCAGGTTGATGTGGACAATGCGCTGCAATACAGCATCGCTGGCGTCCACCACGGCGTTCTGGCTGATCACCACGGTACCGCGAAAGGGCGGTTCGTAGGTTTCGTTGCCCGGGCTTTTCTGTCCACGCGCGCGGCCGATGCGACCGTTATAGAGCGTCTTCAGTTCGTCCCAGTCGAACTGCTTGACGTTCATGCGCTCATTGCCGTTGCTGCGGTCCGCTTCGATCATCACCATCGGCAGGTTACCCACCTGGCCGAACGTTCGGGTGCGGCCCGCGAGTGTACTCTTGGTCGGGTCCGTGCCTTCATGGTCCGGTCGGCCCAGCAGTTTCCAGAGAAACTCGATCAGCGTGGATTTGCCCGAGCCCGCTTCACCGATCAGTTCCAGAAACGGGAAGCTCTTGTCGATGGCGCGAATCTGTTCGACAAACAAACTGCCGAGCCAAAACGCCAGCGCGACGATGCCTTTGACACCAAAGGCGGTCCAGAGGTGCGCGAACCAGGTATCGGTGTAGTTCTCGTGTGCGGTGTTGATCTGCAGCTTCATCGACTGCAACAGACTCTTGATGCTGAGCCGGCCGATCTCGAAATAGTCCTCGCTGTTCAATGCGAACAGGACGCCGTCCTTGACCGCCACGTCGCCCAGCACATAGGTGCCGTGTTCTTTGCTGTAACCGATGTAGTCGATGGTCTCGACTGTCTTGATGCCTCGCACCTGATCCTTCATGAGCTGCAGCAACTGTTGGCTGGTGCCGCTGAACAGACCGCCGGCGGCGACGCTGGCCAGGCGCTTGCCAAACTCGGCGGCGGCCATGATCTGACCGCCGGTAAACGTGTTTTTCACCGCGGGTCGGTCGTCGGGCTGGTTGACGCGGAAGTAGTACCAACTCTCATCGGTGATGTCGTTGCGCTGAAAGTACAGGGCACGCGGATAGCAGGTGCAGATCTCGTAAACGGCATTGCACTCGGCCAGCGCCTGCTCGGTGATCTCCTCGTCGAGCAGGCCGCCATCCTTGTCCTGCAACGCCGCTCTAGCCTTGGCGTATTTCTGCAGATCCAGCTCAAACCACCATAGCCGGTTCCCGAACTCGAACGGGAATTGCGATCTACCTGCCTGGTGATAGATCAGCAGCGCCTTGGCGCTTGGCGTGCGAGCAATAAGCAGCGCGCCCTCGTGCAGGTAGTCTTTCAGGTCGCTTGCGGATAGCCGATGGCGTTGGTGCAGGTCGTTCCAATCAATCTTGCCGTGCGCGGTCTGTTTGATCTGCGCGGCCTTGCAGTCCCAGCCCAACTGGCGTGCCTGCTTGACCCACTTGCGGATGTAGCGCTGGCCAGCACCGTCGCCATCGGTGCCGTCGGTGTCGAGCGCCCACACCAACGCGGGACGATCTCCGGCGCGCTGGCTGGCCAGCTCGGCGAGTGCATGCTCCGGCCAGTTGTTGCAGCTGAGCAGAGCCACGGCCGTTACGCCGTGGAGCCACAACGCGATCGCGTCGAAGATGCCCTCGACCAGCCACACGTCCTCAACGGTCGACAGATCCAAATCGGGCGGTGTCCACCAGTGGCCGGCATGCTTGCTGCCGTAGTTGAAGCGGGCCTTCTTCTTGCCGAACCGTTGCGGTCGATCGATCAGGCGTTCCCAGTAGCTGCCACCGGGCAGCGGGAAACGCACCGTCGCAGTGCTGGCGTCCAGCTCGCGGTCGACGTAGCTCTCCTGCGTATAGCTGCCGCGCAACTTGGCAATATCGAAGCCGCGCATATGCGTGAGGTACGCGTCGGCCGAGGCGTTCGGGTTGGTCTCGGTGACCTTGTAGCGATCCGACCAGTTCTCAAATAAATCCGGGTACAGTTCCTTGACGTGCCGCTCCCATCGGCAATGTGTCTCGCGACCGCACTTGATCACCCACGGCTCGGCGGCGTGGGTGAATACCTCTTTCTTGCTGCAATTCGGGCAACGGCCCTCGCGCAGCCACTTGCCTTTTTCCTTGAGGTCGAACTCCTGCAGCAGCAGGCGGGTGACATCGGCATGGAGTGAATGATTCATGCGGGAAACGTCACGTCGGGGCACCGGCTCGGTCGAGCGAGGCAATCCATGCATTGATCGCGCTTTCGCGCCATCCGACCAATTTGCCGCCGAGCGGAACGCCTGCGCGAAAACGAATGAGGGCGATACGCCGGTAGAAGGCGGCACGGTACAGACCCGTGTCCAGTTTCACTTCCGGCAGCCGAAAAATGCGATCCATGATCGCCGCGAATGCGGGTGTCGTCGGAGAGAAAGGAGAAATAAGAGTCACCATGGCGCCCTCAGTGTGTCGTGGTCGGACGGGCGACATCTAAGGCGTGGTTACGCGCCAAGCGGATCAGGTCAGTGGCCGTAAAAGCGAATGTGGTTCGGCTCACGGGATCGACGACAAACACCGCAAAGCCCGTGCTATTGCCGAGGTCGATGTGCGCGCAATGACCTCGCGCCTCCATTTCGCCAAGGGCCTGTAGCGCGAGGATGGTGGCCCGCGCATGGCTGATGCCTTGCTGCTGGAGATGATCCGTGCAACGGCGGATCAGGTACTGCCGGTCGTGGTGCAGATGTTCGCTCTGGTGGGCGAGCAGGTAGCCGATGGCGACCTCGTGCAGATGACGCTGCGACATGGGGCGTTTCTCTCCGTAGGGGAAGGGGTATAGCTAACCAGCGACTGGGGAAGTCGCCGGATCGTTTGTCACCGCGTAGCGCGCGCTGAACATAGGGATATCAATGGCAGGATTGGGCCTGTCACTGGGGCAGAGCGTGCGCAGCGCTTCGATGCCGGCGACCCAGACGAAGCCACAGGCATCGTCAACACATTCGAATCGCACTTCGCGGTAGGTGGGCGTCAATAGCTCACTACTGCGTGCGCGCGCAAAGCCTCGACAATGCAGGCACTTCATGCGCAACCGGCTCTCGCGTTGTGGGCTGACCGACGATAGTGGGTGGCGCGTCATGCGCGTGACACGCCAGTAACTGTCGCCATGTGTGATGCGATTAACGGTTTCCCATCGCGCTGGTAGCTCTCCAGACCACGCAGATACATTTCACGTGCGAACGCGGCACTGGAATAGGTATGTTGGGCGACCAGACGTGCATGCGTAGCGAGTTCAGGCGCGAGCAGTCGCAGGGCGATCGGTCGATCGGTCACCACACCGTTGGGCGCGCGCTTGAAGGGCGGTTTGCTAAGGTTCGACATAGGGTAGGATCAGACCGGTGTTACACATAAATCGTAGTTTCTTGCGAATTATTCGCATCGTCAAGCCTAAAATTCCTTTTTATACGAAAAAATCGTACTCATGACCGAACTCATTGATGTCAACACCGTCATTGACCGACTGCGTGCGCTGCACGGTGTGTCTAGCGACAGTGCGCTCGCCAAGGTGTTGAATACCCCGACGACCACGGTCAGTAGCTGGCGCACCCGACAACGGGTGCCCTTCGATGAATGTGTCGAGGCGGTACGCCGATTTCATGTGTCGTTCGATTGGCTACTACTGGGCGTTGGATCAGACGGCCAACCGGCCGCATCGAACAACTGTGGGATCGACCGCGACGCCACGGGTCATCGTGTGCAGCGAATGATGCAGTTTTTGATGCATTGGAATGTTCATCGCACGCCGGATGAGATGGCGTGGCTGGAAATGCACCTTGCGCGCACGGTGCCGGAGTACGCGGAATGGCTAAGACCGGCCTGAATTAGGCATAGACGAAATCACTTTGACGCAAACGTAGAGGATCGACGCATGGATGCCGAATGCTTATAGTGACCCGCGTTATCAACGAATCCCTGACAATCGGCGATGACGTCGTCGTGACCGTGCTGGGCATCCGTGAAGGTAATATCCGCCTGGGTATTTCGGCCCCCAGGCATGTATCGGTACATCGAGAAGAAGTCTACGAACGCATTGAGCGTGAGCAGAGGCCGATGCGTGACCAGTCAGATCGTTTCTCAGAACAGCCGTCATCGTCTGCATGGTCGACGCCGTCCCCGTGTGATGTAACTCAGATACCTGTGACATCTCGCGGCCGCGGTCGCCAAACGCCGCCCAAGTAAATTCGCTACACCGACTTGGCGTGGCAAGCGTGTATCGATCAACGGGACACGACAACAGCGACGCGCAGACGAACGCTACCGGTCGTCGTCGCTGTCCGCTGGCTGTCTGTTGTCGCGGTGTTCCAGCTCCAGCTGGGTGATAAAACCCGCATCGCCGAGTAACTGCTCGGCCTTGACGATGATCCAGTCCACCGCATCGATCTCCGGTTTAAAACCGCGCACGGTGACGTGCATTTCGGGATACAGATCCGCGCGACCACGGGCGAGCGTGACATTGAACGTCACCGTGCCGCGTAGTAGCCGCGTGTACTCGCTGCGCGCAGCTCGGAGCGCATTGCTCCTGGTGGCGTAGATCGTGCGCAGCGTCTTGACGCCCTTGCCGTCGTCGACACCCACCAGCACGTCCCGCGTCTTGCTGCTGCGCGTGTCGTCGTACAGCGCACGGATGCCGCTGTACGCGTTGCGGTCGGCGACGTGGTAGCGGTGCCGGTCGCCCTGCGCACGCGTTAGCGTGACGGTGGGCAGCGGCTGGCCGGTGGCGGTGGTGCCCTGACCGATGGGGCAGAAGATCAACGCGCCAGCCTTGATGGTAGCGACGGCGTCGTAGCGCTTGCCGAGCCGTGTGAGGAAGTTGATGTCGCTCTCGTTGGTCTGATCGATATGGTCGATCGCCATGGTTGCCAGATTCGGGTGACAACGCGCGGTGAGCTTGTTGCGGCCAGCGAGCTGATTAACGATCGCGCCGACGGTAGTGTCGCTGTAGCTCTGCTCGCGCTGCTGACGTAGATCGCTGCGCAAGTTGGCGCTACGCCCGCGCATCACGATCACGTCGGGGGCGCCGGCATGCTCCAGCTCATCGATGACAAAGCTGCCATTGTCGGTGAGGCCGCTGTCATCCCAGCCCAGCCACACACGCAACGTGGCGGTGGTGGGCGGCAACGCCAGCTGGCCGTCATGATCACTGAGCGTGATGTCGAGCTGGTCGGCAGTGTCCTGCCGGCAACTGGTGACGGCCAGCCCGACGAGGCGCGGCATCAGGGTCGCGGTGAGGTCGCGGCCGTCGAGCGTGACCTTCCAGCGCGGCTGTGGGTTGCTGCTCGTCATGCGAGGTGGCTCGCACCGCTGCCATTGCCGTCGATGGTCGCCATGGTGGCGCCATTGCCCGGTGGTGCGCTGGACACCAACGCATCGTCGCTGCGCTTGAGGCCGATGCTGAAGTCGGTACGCCGCGCGATGCCGTCCTGCGTGAACGCACTGCCACCCTCGGACAGGGTTTCGATTACCCACGCGCCGAACACGCGGCCAGCGCCATCGATCATGGCGTAGGCGTCACCGGCATCGCCCATGCGGCGCAGGGTATCCAGGCTTTCCAGCTTGCCGGCAACCTCCGGCGCCAGCACACCGGACAACGTGATGGCATCGTCGCCTGGGCCGACGAACTGCCGCGCCGGGCGCGCACCGACACGACTGTTGGCCGCATGTCGCCACGCGGTGGAGCGCTGCAGTTCGCTGTACGCGAGATCCGACAGCTGGAACACGAACTGGCCAAGGCACATCAGCATGGGTTACTCCGTGTCGCCGAGGCGGCTGCGGCTGGCGGCGGCTTTGGCCCGTTCGCGCCGATCCAATTCCGCCGAGGCGGCTCGGGCCGCGGCATCCTCATGTCCCGGCATCGCCTGCACCGTGACGCTGTACTGGTTGTGGTTCGTCACCGAGCCACCGCCGCCGGCACGCAGTGGCGGTCGGTTGTCCAGGGTGAAGCGCGCCGGTGGTTTTACATCGTCATCCGCACCGGTGTTCCAGTGCAGCCCAGCGGCTACCGCCGCCTCGTCGTGGACGCCCAGCGTGGCCTTGAGCGCGCGCCACTTCGCCATGAAGCCGTCGATGGTGTCGGCGATCCATTGGAACGCGCTGACGAAGGGCGCCTTGATCGCCTCACTGACAGTCGACCAGGTGCTGCCCAGCCAGTCGATCAACTGACCCCCATGGACGACGATCCAGCCGGCGGCGGTGCCGATGGCGGTACCGACGGCAGTGAAGCCCTTGGCCAGCCACGTGACTAGCGTGATGATGCTCATGAGCACGTCACCCAGCACGCGGCCGAAGCTCACGCCGTTGGCGGTGGCGCCGGCCAGTTGCTCCTGGGTGGCCTCGAAGGGCGTGAACAGCCGAGTGATCCAGCGCCACACCGCGCCCATGGCGATCGCGAGCGCCTCCCATACCGGCTTCAGTGGTGCGAGCGCTTGGCCTAGTGCGGTCAGGGCAGGGCCGGCGACGTCGCGGATGCCCTGGCCGAGGCCGATGAAAAACGCTTTGATCGGCCCCCAGTATTTCCAGACGAGGAACAGCAGCGCGGTCACCGCCGCGACCAGCGCGAGCACGGGCAAACTGATGCCGGTAATGGCCAGCATCGCGGCACGTGCGCCGATGCCAACACGGCCGAGCAAGCCGACGCCAGCGGCTTCACCGCCGGCACCCCGACGTGCCAGCCCACCCAGCCCGGCGCGACCGATGGCAAAGCGCAGCAGCGCGAACTGACCGATCAGTCCACCCAGCGCGATCATGACGCCGCCGGCAGCGACCATCAGAATGCCGAAACCGGCAGCGACTAGGGCGAGGCCCTTGGCGATCGCCGGATGACGCTGCGCTGCACCGGTGAGGGCTTTCAGCAGGGTGACGAGTTTCTGCAGCGCGCCCACGTAGAGCGGCAGCAGCGTGGTGCCCAGCTCTTTGTAGAGGTTGGCCTTCTGCGCGAGCAGTTCGGCTTCCTGGCCTTGCGCGGTGCCTGCAGCACGCTGGTACGTCGCATCTGTGCCCTCAAAATCAGCCGACGCCGCGAGTTGTTTCTGGATGTTGCCGCGCTGCATGTACAGGCCGGCGAACAGGTCGCCGCCCTTGCGCGCACTGAACAGGCTGTTGAGCTTGCTGACGATCTGGTTCTCGGTCAGCCTGCCCTTGGGATCGATGCGCGGAATGACCTCCTTCATCAGGTACTCGAAGGGGTTGGTCTCGTACAGCGCCTGGTTCTTCAGTGCGCCGGGTAGCATCTTGGTGATGTGGCCGTTCTTGCCGTACTTCACGGCACCTTTGTTCAACAGGCCCAGCTGGCTGAGCGCCTCGGCGGTCTGTTGCGTGCTTCGGCCAACCGCCCAGTTCTGATACGCGCTGGCAAAGCCGGTACCGGAACGCATGCCGCCCATTTCCTGAATTGTGTGCATGGCACCGAAGAACAGCGACTTCTCATCCATCTGTTTAGTGGCCACGCCACCGACCTTCATCGCCTCCAGGTAGTCGCTGGGCTTCACCAGGCCGCCGCTGCCGACATAGGCCTTGGTCATCATGTCGAGCAGATGGTTGAACGCTTCCGGTGTGGTGGTCGCGTTGCGCAGCTCGCCGGTCTGGATCGCCGCGATCAGCTCGCCGATGGTTTCACTGCCATGGCCGGAGCCTTCGCCCTTGGACGCCATCAGCGCCTCGAAGGTGAGCTTGGTCTTGAGCAGCGACGGCGCGACCGCGATCGCTTCGTGCATGTCGCGGAAGATGCTGTTGGCGTCCTTGAGGATCTCCAGCTTCTCGGTCTGCGAGCTACCGATGGTCGCGTCGTTGGTCGCGAAGTGCTGCGCGCGCGACACGTCGGCGGCGCTGGTGCCCTGCGCACGCAACTGCTCGGTGATGATCTGGTAGTGCTTGGCCTCGTCGATGGCCGGCGCGACCTGGCCCATGACGCGACGGCCGCCCTCGAGGGTGGCATAGCCGGCGATGGACAAGTGCGCACCGAGCGCTTCGCTCTTGCGCAGCTGGTCGTGCAGCGTGGCCAGCTTTTGCGCCTGCACACCTTGCGCGCGCAAGGCCGCGGTCTGCTGCGTGATTGCGGTGGTGGCGCTGGCGGACTTCGCGCGCAGCGCGGCCTCGGCGGTGCCGAGCTGGTGGGTGTTTACGTCAGCAGCGCGCAACGCCGCGCGAAGGCCCTGCAGTTTGGCCTGCTGCGCGGTGTGTTCGGCCTTGAGCTTGGCGCCTTCGCGCGTGAGTTTATTGAACTCGGCCGAGAGCTTGGCCGACGGGTTGGCGGTGGCCTTTAGTTCTGCTGCCGCTGCACGTGTGCGCGTCTGCAGATCGGCCATACGCTTGGCCGTCTCGACGGTGCCTTGTTTAAGCTGACGGAACGCGCCGACCTGTTTCTGCGTCTGGTCGAGTTGGCGCAGCGCGTCGCGGGTTTTCTTGAGTTGGGCCGCGGCGCCGGTCGCGGAGCCCTGCACTTTTTTGAGCGGCGCGCTCGCCTTGTCCAGCGTCTGCAGCAGCACCTGTAGTTTGAGATCCACGCGCTACTCCATTCCACACCGTTCGCGGGCGCGCTCGCGCCACTGCATCAATTCCAGCAAGGTGAGGTCGACCATCGCGGCGGGTGACCAGTGGAACACCACCGCGATGTCGGCCATGGCGTCCTCTACGCAGCGAGGGAAGCCTTGACGTCCTTCGGTAACAAAAAATGGAGAATCTCGGTGCCGA
>Ga0302223_10000907_pt1 | contig 17039 bp, 15 predicted proteins | sample II_Palsa_E2_3_FD_194565 | JGI IMG/M metagenome (GOLD analysis project Ga0302223, IMG submission 194565) | Peat permafrost microbial communities from Stordalen Mire near Abisko, Sweden - II_Palsa_E2_3 | ecosystem: Environmental > Terrestrial > Soil > Palsa > Peat permafrost | place: Sweden... | reverse complement strand
GTCCGCGCCCGAACCCACCGATCGCGCAGATGGCAACGCCTTTGCCCAGTTTCGGGTTAGCCGCAAGCTGCTGCTCCCAGAACTGCATCACCAACTCGTCAACTAATGCCGATCGCGCGGCCGCCGCCTGCAGTCCATCGCCGCTCGATTCAAAGCTGCCTCGAATCTCCGCCATCCGCTCTTCATAGACCCCGCGCGCCGTCCCGCTTGGCATCGGTCTCGTCCCGCCGCCGTCGTCCGTCGCGTTGCTGGATAGTCGGTTCGTCGCTGCACCCCTTACAGCGCGATTTCTCCGCGCTCGTCGTTGCGAATCCTTATGGCCTCGTCAATTCTTGAAACAAAAATCTTTCCATCGCCGATACGTCCGGTCCGCGCAACGCTGATGATCGCCTCGATGGCCTTGTCCTTCATCTCGTCCGACACAACCAGCTCCAGCTTTACCTTTGGCAGCAGATCAACGGCATATTCGCGCCCTCGATAGAACTCCGTATGTCCCTTCTGGCGACCGTGTCCTCGCGCCTCGAAGATCGTGATCCCGGAGATTCCGGCCTCTACCAATGCATCCTTTACCGCATCCAGCTTGGACGGCTGAATTATTGCCTCAATCTTTTGCATCGCTGCCTCTCGTTCCTTCCTGCATCCACCGCGTACTAACCGCCTTCCCAGTCATAGCCCTCTTCGCCATGCTGCGACAGATCGAGTCCCGCGCGTTCGTCATCTTCATTGACCCGCAGGCCAATCAGCTTATCAACTACAAACAGAATTATCAGCGTACCGACGATGGAAATCGTCCAGGCGATTAATACTCCCATCAATTGATTGAAAACTTGCGCGTGGTTTCCTTCGAAAAAACCCGTCGCCTTTCCTGCTCCAAAGATCGGATTCACCACCCAAGTCGCGAAGAAACCAGTCAGGATAGCTCCCAGCGTCCCGCCCGCTCCATGCACGCCAAACGCATCCAGCGAATCATCATAGCCAAAGACATTCTTCACAATGACGACCATGAAAAAGCAGAAGATGCCGGCCAGCAAGCCGATCCACAGAGCGCTCATCGGCGTCACGAATCCGGAAGCAGGAGTAATCGCTACCAGCCCTGCCACCGCGCCCGAAATCGCTCCCAGCGCTGAAGGTTTCCCGTTGCGCAGCCACTCCGCCGCCGACCAGCCAATTGCCGCCGCGGCCGCTCCAAAGTGCGTGGCCACGAACGCCGAGGTTGCCAAGCCGCTTGCCGCCAGTGCCGACCCAGCATTAAATCCAAACCACCCAACCCACAGCAGGCAAGCGCCGATAAAACTCAGTACCACCGAGTGCGGCATGAAGGCCTTCTGCGGAAATCCCAGCCGTTTGCCCAGGTATAACGCTGTCACCAGCGCGCTCACGCCCGAAGTCACATGCACCACCGTCCCGCCTGCAAAATCAAGGCAAGGAAAACGCCCCGCGAGCCCGCCCGTTCCAACGGCCGCCGCGTTCAACAGGCCACCCACGCCCCAAACCATGTGCGCCATCGGCGAGTACACCAGGATCGCCCACAGCATCATGAACACCAGCATCGCCGAAAACTTCATCCGCTCGGCAAAGGCTCCCGTGATCAGCGCCGGCGTGATAATCGCAAACATCAGCTGGTAGACCATGTACGTTTGGAGCGGAATCGTCGGCGCGTAGGCCGGATCAGGTGCGAGCCCGACACCACGCAGGAACACATTGTGCAGGCCACCAATAAATGCGTTGCCAGTGCCAAACGCCAGGGAATACGTTACGAATGCCCACAGCACCGTGATCACGGCCATCATCGCAAACGTCTGCATCATAGTTCCGAGAATGTTCTTCTTCCGCACCAGGCCGCCATAAAACAACGCCAGCCCTGGCCCGCTCATCATCAGCACCAGCGCCGCGCTGGTCAGCATCCACGCGTTATCTCCGGCGCTCTGTGCCTTAGCAATCGTCGCGGCGTTTTCTCCAGCCGTCTTCTCGAGCGCCGCAATCCTATCCGCCTGGCTTGATGCCGGCGCCTGCGCCAAGGCCATCCCCGCCGTCATACCCCAACACAGCAATAATCCCATCAGCCATCGCGCAGCCAAACCTCGCGCAGCCACGGCACGGGACCGCCGCGATCTCTGCGCATCGACTTCTTCACGAGAACATTGCTTCATCCAACCCATATCTCAAATCACCTTCGTCGAATATCACAGCCAGCTGGTATGCGAATACCCGCAACCGCGCCCGGCGGCACAGAGGTTCGTATCGATCCGCAAGCACGGTGCCACCCGCGAACCTCCAGCTTTTGTTCAGTTCCCCCTTACTTTACAACATCCTCCTCCGCCTGAAGATGCCTTCGCTCCCACGTTGGGTTACTCTTTGGAAATGTCTGAAGAACTGCTTCACACCCGCTGGTCTGACGTTCCCGCCGCGCAGCTCAATCCCCTGCTCACCCGACAGTTCGTCACCGGGTCACAGTCCATGTTCGCCCGCATCGAACTCAAGAAGGGCTGCATCGTTCCGCGTCATCACCATCCCAACGAACAAATCTCCTACATCACCCAGGGAGCCCTTCGCTTCCTGCTCGGCGACGAAGGAAATGCGGTTGAGAAGATCGTCCGCGAGGGCGACATCCTGATCATCCCGGGCAACCTTCCCCACTCCGCCGAAGCTCTCGAAGACACCATCGACTTCGACATCTTCGCTCCGCCTCGCCAGGACTGGATCACCGGCGACGATGCCTACCTGCGCTGACGCTAACAACCGACTGCGCGAAAGCCAGCCAATTCATGTATCGTTTTCTCGAATCATAAACTCGGCAATGTGAAGCCGCGCACGCTCAGGCTCGCAACCCCCATTCATGCACTCCGGGAGGACGCACCATGACCGATATCGTCAAACGCCAGCTCGCCCAGTCCATCTCCACCATGACCCGTGTCCTGCGCGATGAAACCATCCACGACGCCGTCGTCGCCGCCGCTCGCCTTATCGCCGACTCCATGAAGTCCGGTCACAAGCTCCTCGTCTGCGGTAACGGAGGCTCGGCCGCCGACGCTCAGCACCTCGCCGCCGAGTTCGTCGCCCGCCTCACGATCGACCGCCCAGCTCTCCGCGCGATTGCCCTCACGACGGACTCGAGCATCCTCACCGCGGTTGGCAACGATTACTACTTCGACCACATCTTCGAGCGCCAGGTCGAAGCCCTCGGCCAGCCCGGCGATGTCCTCCTCGCCATCTCCACTTCGGGCAACTCGAAGAATTGCATCAAGGCTCTCAACTGTGCCCGCCGCCTCGGAGTCCACACCGTTTCCTACACTGGCAACCGCGGCGGCGCTATGAAAGATATCTCCGACATCAACGTCATCGTTCCATCCGACACCACCATGAACATCCAGGAATCCCACCTGGCCTTGGAACACATCCTCTGCATGCTCGTCGAACGCTTCGTCTTCGGCGAACACTTTGGCGAAAAGCCCCAACACTTAGCGGAGTAACCCATGACCTACCGCGGCGCGCAAAACCTGATCAAACGCGGCGACGAGGCCGGACTGCGCGTGGCTTTGGAGCACGGTCTCGATCCCAACCTGGCCAATCAAAACGGTTGGACCCTCCTTATGCTCGCCGCCGTCGAAGGCAATGTCCCCATTGGGCAGCTCCTCATCGAAAAGGGTGCCAGCATCAACGCGCGCAACAACAAGGAAGACAGCGCGCTCACCCTCGCCACCCACCGCGGTTACACTCTCTTCGTCGATCTCCTTAGCCCCAATGGAGCCAGCGCGACCTAATTCGTATCCCGCTCGCGTACGGTTACAGAGTTCGTGCCAGCTTGTAGCGCACCGGCGACTTCCCAATTTCCTCTCCGCAATCCGAGTAGACCCGTATCGATCGACCGCCCAGGATCACCTTCTGCTCCGCGGCGGCTTCGCAGAATGGATTCTCGACATTCTCCGTATCCAGCACCTCCCGCCACGGATTCCCATCCGGCGGTTCAGGCAATACATACTCGACGCCCTCGGCCGCGGCATTCACAAGAATCAGGAAGCTGTCGTCCACTACCGGATGTCCCTCGTCGTCCATCACCTGTAGCGTCTGTCCATTGAGCATCAGCCCAATCGATCGGTTCCACTCCTCGCTCCAAGCATCGTCCGAAATCTCGTTCCCATCCGTTCCGTACCACGCGACATCGCGCACCACGGATCCACGAATCTCACGGTCCTGGAAGAACCGCCGCCGATGTAGGTTGGGATGGTCTTTGCGCAGCTGGATTAGTTTCGAGGTGAATTCCAGCAGCCGTTTACGAGGTTCATCGAGGTTCCAATCAAACCAGGTCAGTTCGTCATCCTGGCAGTAACAGTTGTTGTTGCCGCGTTGGGACCGCGCAAACTCGTCGCCACCCAACAGCATCGGAACACCCTGGCTAAGCATCAGCGTCGCCAGAAAGTTCCTCGTCTGGCGCTCGCGTAGCTTGTTGATCTCTGGATCGTCGGTCGGTCCTTCCGCACCCATGTTCCAGCTGTCGTTGTGATCGGCGCCATCGGTATTGTTATCGAGGTTCGCCTCGTTGTGCTTTTCGTTGAAGCTCACCAGGTCGCACAGCGTAAATCCATCATGCGCTGTAATGAAGTTGATGGATGCCGAAGGCTTGCGGCCATCGCTCTTGTACAGATCGCTCGATCCCGTCAGCCGATACGCAAAGTCTGAAAGTTGCCCACTGTCACCCTTCCAGAACCGCCGCACAGTGTCCCGATACTTACCGTTCCACTCCGCCCACAGCACCGGGAAGTTGCCCACCTGGTAGCCGCCCTCTCCAATGTCCCAGGGTTCCGCAATCAGTTTCACATCGGCGAGAGTCGGATCCTGGTGGATCGTATCGAAGAATGCTCCCAGCTTATTTACATCGTGCAACTCGCGCGCCAGCGTCGATGCAAGATCGAACCGGAAGCCATCTACATGCATCTCGGAAACCCAATACCGCAGGCTATCCATGATCAGTTTCAGCGTCTGCGGATGATACACATTCAGGGTATTCCCGGTGCCGGTGTAGTCCACGTAATACCGTCCATCATCAGCCACCGTGCGGTAGTACGTTGTATTGTCCACGCCCTTGAGCGAGAGCATCGGCCCTTTCTCGTTGCCTTCGCAGGTGTGGTTGTACACCACGTCCAGGATGACCTCGAGCCCTTCGGCGTGCAAACGCTTCACCATCTGCTTGAACTCGTTTACCTGCTCCCCATCATCGCCGCTTGAACTGTACCGCGACATCGGCGCGAAGTATCCCAGCGTGTTATACCCCCAGTAGTCGCGTAGTCCTTTATCCAGCAGGTGCCCCTCGTCGATAAAGTGATGCACCGGCATCAACTCCACCGCCGTGACTCCCAGCTTCTTCAGGTACTCGATGCTTGCATCGTGCGCGAGCCCTGCATAGGTCCCGCGCAGTTTCTCGGGGATAGCTGGATTCCTCATGGAAAATCCCCGAACATGCATCTCATAGATAATTGAGTCGGAGATGGGCGTCTCCGGCGGACAATCCTCCCCCCAGTCAAAGTGCCAATCCACCACCACGCTCTTCGGCACAAAGTCCGCATCATCGATCGTGCAGATCTTCAGGTCATCGCCAGACTCAACGTCATAGGGCATGATGGGACCTTTATGATCCACCTCGCCGGCGATCGCCTTCGCGTAAGGATCGACCAGCAGTTTGCTTTTGTTAAACCTCAGACCCTTTTCCGGCTCCCACGGTCCGTCCACGCGATATCCGTAGCGCTGCCCCGGCTTGATCCCGCGCAGCAATCCGTGCCAAACAAACGCGGTCGTCTCTTTCAACTCTACGCAGTCGATCTGCTTGCCAGCGTCGTCAAACAGGCACACATGCACAGCCGAAGCATTTTCGGAGTACAAAGCAAAGTTCGTGCCGAGGTCAGTAGGAGTGGCGCCGAGAGGGTAAGGCTTTCCAGGAAGCAGCGTGCGTGACATAGAGCTCGTTTCGAATGTTGTAGGCTAACGCCCTTCGAGTCCAAAACCTGCAATCTCTAAAGCGTGTCCTCCTAGTAGATGCACAATCGACGCACGAACGCTGCTTGACCGACGGCTGCCGTTCGGTGGCATGAACAACCTGCCCGCATGGCTACTACTCCACCACCAATGAAACCTGCATCGAGTGACTCACCACCATCCCCGCCAGGTTCGTTGCCGTTCCCGTAACCGTTAGCGCGTACGTCTTTCCCCCCACCAGCGGCGTTGAGATGCTGCGTGCACCGCATCCCATCATAGACAGCATCCCCATCATCAACCCGCATATTGCCAACCATCGTTGTCCCTTCCGCCTGCGCCTGCCCATAATCCACATTGGAAACATCAGCCCAGCCAACACAGCAACCGATGCGCGACTCCATCCGCCCGCTACCAGCGTCGCACTGGTCTGCACACTCATCGTCACGTTCACCGATCCGGCTCCGGGAACCACCTGTGGCGGCGAGAAGGACACCGTCGCTCCCGCCGGCAATCCACTCGCGCTGAAGTCCACGATCCCGGTAAACGCTCCCGACGGCGCACCCACCGTCATCGCGTAATTCGCTACATCGCCCGCTGCCACGGTCTGCGTCGTCGACCCCGAGCTCGCCATCGAGAAGTCCGGCATCGCCGCGACCGTCGCTGTCACTGCCTGCGATGTGCTCGCCAGGAAGTTCCCATCACCACCATATTGGGCGACCAGCGAGTGCGCGCCTGTCCCCGGCGACAGATACGTGCCATTCGCTGCACCATTCATCAGGGTCGCGGTGGTGACCACCGTTCCGTTATCCAGAAACGTGACCGTGCCGGTTGGCAACCCCTGCGTCGTAGAGCCCACGTTCGCGCTCAACAACAGCGGCAGCCCCGCATACGAAGCTTGCGACATGGGCTGCTCTGCCGTCACACTCGCTGCCGGCAGAATCTGCAACATTCCCGACGCCGGGCTCATGACGACTGTGTAGTTCGCGCTTGCCGGCCCGCTGAGCGTTGCGACGATCGGATAGCTTCCGACCGGCGACAGAGGAACCGCCGTTGTCGTGAATACTACGGAAACACTTCCCGAACTCTGCGGCAACAGGTTGCTCACGGACCCGGTCAGCAAGGGGATTGCCTGGCCATACTCCGCGCTCTCGGGGTTGGCCGTTACCATGATCACCTCAACCCCGCTATTCACGGTTACCGTTGCGCTTGTGGCCGCAGGGTTGACTCCATCTCCCAGGTAGGCTGCATTCAACGGCTGTGTCCCAGCGGGGAGCGTCTGCGGAGCAAACGTGGCCGATCCTCCCGCCAGCGCCGTCTGGGTCAGTAGCGACCCTGCATCCAGCAATTCCACCGCGCCCTGCACCGTTCCCGCGGACCCACCGACCGTCGCTACTGCGTTGGTCTGTCCGTTACTCGAACTCGTGCCCAGCGTCACCTGCGTCGTTCGAGCAGGCGCCAGCCCTGCAGGCTCGTAGACATTCCCATTCGCGACACTCTCGCGCACCATCTGGTTCAGCGCGTCCGCATACACCGTCGCGCCAAAGCTCGATAAGGCCACCCCGCGCGGCGAGTTCATCGCCACCGCTCCCGCCGCCACGCCGTCACTCGCGCCGCCCTGCACCCCGCTGCCGGCAACCGTCGTGATCCTGCCGCTCGAATCCACCATCCGCAACCGCTGGTTATTCGAATCCGCGAAGATGACCGCGCCACTCGACGTAACCATCAGCCCACGCGGAAGGGCCAGCTCCGCTGCAGTCGCAGGGCCGCCGTCGCCCGTATAACCCGCCACGCCATTGCCCGCTATCGTGTTGATCGTTCCGTTGGTCGCAATCGCCCGAATGCGCTGATTGCGAGAGTCCGCCACAAAGATGCGACCGTCGCTTCCCACCGCTAACCCCGTCGGCGTATTCAACTCTGCATTCGTCGCTGCGCCGCCGTCTCCGGCAAAACCCTGCAGGCCATTCCCCACCACCGTTTGAATCACGCCAGCGCTGATTCGCCTCACCCTCTCATTGCCGGAATCGCAAACCAGTAGCGCTCCACTCGCATCGAGCGCCAGCGCATTGGGCCAGCGAAACGTTGCGCTCGTCGCCGCTCCACCGTCGCCGCCAAATCCCACGCTCCCATTGCCGGCGAACGTCCTAATCACCCCACCGCTGACAGCCCGAATGCGTTCGTTCCCCATGTCCGCGATATACAGCGTCCCATCAGGTCCCACCGTCATTCCCTGCGGCGCATTCAACTCCGCGCTCGTCGCCGGTCCGCCATCGCCACCAAATCCCTGGACGCCATTACCCGCCACGATGCTCAGCACACCCGCTAACGACGACTCGTAAACCACTTGCCGATTGGTATCGGAAAAGTAAAGATTTCCTGCCGCATCGAAGGCGACGCTGCTCGGCATCGCCACGGGCAACGTGGTTCCCTGCGCATCCGCCCGCCCCGTCGCCAACACCAGCAGCATGCAAATCAGTGCCACGACGACGCCCACCAGAACCGCCGCGCCCGACACCGCGGCAAACGTTGCCAGCAACTCTTTACCAAGGCCCTCGCCCGCGTGATTGGACGTCGACGGACTGCGCAAGAATCCTCCTCTGCGATGCGCCTCAGTCTTTCGCGCAAATAACGGATTCGGCCCCATCCTACCCCAGTCTTCCCGCCTCCTTCTGTGTCTCCGCGCACAGGGCCTCTACAAGCGATAAGCTCAGACCATGCGCTTCGTTCCAAAGTTCCTGCTCTCCGCCATGAGCCCCGACCACTTCCCCGACGCGTCCCGCACCTTTGACGCCCCCGAAGTCGCCTTCCTCGGCCGCTCCAATGTCGGCAAATCGTCGCTGATCAATACCCTGCTCGGTTCCAAGGAAGCGAAGGTCTCCTCCACGCCCGGCCGCACGCGCGCGATCAACTTCTTCGCCCTCCACGACGGCACCGAAGCGAAGTTCAACGCGCGTCCATCGCTCATCTTTGCGGATCTTCCCGGATACGGCTACGCCAAAATATCCAAGTCGATCTCCGCCGAGTGGCCGAAGTTCATCGAGCCCTACCTCGCCGAGCGCGAACAGCTCGCTCTCTGCATCTGCCTGGTCGATACCAACATTCCACCGCAGGAGAGCGATACCTTGCTCATCAACGCTCTGCACGCCATGCAGCGCCCTCACCTGGTCGTCGGCACAAAGTCCGATCGCCTCGGCGGCAACCAGCTCACCAAGTCACTGGCGGCTCTCAAGAAAGCCCACGGCGTCGACCGCGTTCTGCCTGTCTCTTCGAAATCCGTCGGCGGCGTGAAAAATCTCTGGCCCGAAATTCTCAACGTCATCCAGAATTAGCAATTCGGCGAATAGGCATTCGGCCTGATCTTCTAAACCGCACCCGAACTCTCCGTCGCAGCACGCTCAAGCTTGGTCAGCCACACCACCCGTGCCCCACCCGCCACGACCCGCTGATAGTGCCCGATCCGCTGGATCCAAGTCCTCCGCTGCGCATCTTCCTCCGGTAATATCGACAAGAGCTGAGCATCCAACTCGCGCAACTCGCGAGTGGTCGCCCGCTCCAGCACCATCTCGTACCATCCTCGCTCCATCAGCCACGCCTCAAGGAGCTCGCTCGGCACCAGCGCCCCACCTTCCCACGTGAGTTGCAGATTCTCCGCGCCAAGCTTCGCTTTCGGCTCCGCTGTATCTCCTACCGACACCTGCACATCCGGCAGCACCCCTCGCTCGCGCATCTCCGCAATCGTCGCGTGCACCTCGCCTTCTAGCGCCACGCTCAGCGGACGGTGCTTGCGAATCTCATTCTTCACCACCCGCAGCGCCTCATCCAGCGTGTTCACCACAAAGTCCACACCTCCCTGCCGAAATACCGACCTGACCGCGGCCGAATCCGCATCGAGCACCAACGACGTTCCGCCGGCAATGCTCACCGCCGCCGGCAAGCCTGTCGCACTTGCGCCGGCTCCGTACAGGAACACCAGCTGACCGGCCCAGCTCTCGCGCCGCGCTATCAGCTCACCGTACAACTGCAAGGTCTGCCGTTGAAGATTAACTCCGCTCAAGACCACCCGCCGCACCTCTCTCCTGCAAACAAAGAAGCCCTGCAACAATCTCCGTTGCAGAGCTTTCTGGCCGTTCGAATTCGTTACTCGCCGTAGTACTCCAGCCCAAGATGCGTGATGAGATCCTCACCCATAATGTGCCTCAGCGTGTTCTTCAGCTTCATCTGCTGAATGAAGAGATCATGCTCCGGATACACACCGGGCGCGCTGTCCGGATCCTTGAAGTAGAAGCTCAGCCACTCCTGGATGCCGAGCCCGCGCAGTGCCGGCGTACGCGCCGCTAGGTCCATGAACAGGCAAAGATCCAGCGCCAGCGGAGCCGCCAGGATCGAGTCGCGGCAGAGGAAATCGACCTTGATCTGCATCGGGTATCCGAGCCAGCCAAAGATGTCGATGTTGTCCCAGCCCTCTTTGTTGTCGCCACGCGGAGGATAATATTCAATCCGAATTTTGTGGAACGCGTCCCCGTAGAGATCCGGGTTCTTGTCGGGCTGGAAGATGTGCTCCAGCACGCCGAGCTTCGACACTTCCTTGGTCTTGAAGTTGTCGGGATCGTCCAGCACCTCGCCGTCGCGGTTGCCCAAGATGTTGGTGGAGAACCATCCGCTGACGCCAAGCTGACGCGCCTTGAAGCCCGGCGCCAGCACGGTCTTGATGAACGTCTGCCCAGTCTTGAAGTCCTTGCCGCAGATCGGTGTGTTCATCTTCTTCGACAGCTCCTGCAGCGCAGGAATGTCGACCGTAAGATTCGGCGCACCGTTGGCAAACGGAATCCCTTCCTTCAACGCAGCCCACGCATACAGCATGGACGGTGAGATGTTGGGATCGTCGTCGACCAGGCCCTTCTCGAAGGCTTCCAGCGTTTGGTGCACGGCCGATGGCTCGATGTAGATCTCGGTCGATCCGCACCAGATCATCACCTGGCGATCAGTCTTGGTCTTGAACTCGGCAATGTCATTGCGGATCTGGCTAGCGAGGTCGCACTTGTTCTTGCCGACCTTCTGATGCTGCGGCGTAAGGCGCTTGACCCAGCGCTGGTCGAAGGCCGCGGGCATCGGCTCGATGCCCTGCAGAAAGTCCTTCATACTCTCGATCTGATCGCGATCGAGCACGCCGGCCGTCTTCGCAGCATCGTACAGGTTGCCGCCGAAGATATCCCAGCCCGTAAAGACCAGATCCTCCAGCTGCGCGATTGGGGCCCAATCCTTGATCAGCGGTGTGCGATCTTCGGTACGTTTCCCCAGCCGGATCGTTCCCATCTGGGTGGTCGATCCAAACGGCTTGGCAAATCCTCTGCGAACTGCCTCTACTCCGGCGATCAGCGTGGTAGCAACCGCGCCCATGCCGGGAATCATAATTCCAAGTTTTCCTGTTGCTGGCTTGATGCTCGCTGCATCCGGAGACGCGGCGTTGGGTGTAGACATTGCGATACGTACCCTTCCTATCGTGCAAATTTCCGTAAGTAATGCGGACACTCCAGTATCGCTCTTTGCCAAACCGGGTTGCAAATAACCTGCGAAACTCTGCGAATCTGCTCTAATCATTTCACTTGGAGGAGCCTTCTTTCGTGCGTCCGCATCTGGCCAGCCTGGTCGACGATTTCCGCCGCAACGGCCCGCAAATCGCCATCGTGCGGTATCGCGGCGTCCGACGCCATGCCACCACCTACGCCGACTTAGCCACGCTCGCCGGCCGATTTTCGGCCGAGCTCTCCCGCCGCGGCATCGCTCCAGGCAACCGCGTCGTTCTGTGGGGCGAAAACTCCGCCGAATGGGTTGCGGCCTTTTTCGGGTGCCTGCTGCGCGGCGTGTTGGCCGTTCCACTCGACGCAACCGGCTCGCCCGACTTCGCCGCCCGCGTCATCGCCGACGTCTCCCCCAAACTCATTTTGACCGAGGCATCGTGTGTTTCGGCGTTGCCAGTCGACATCCCTCACCTCATCCTCGACAGCCTCGCGAGTTCCCTACCGGCTGAGACCCTCTTCACCGTCGATCCGGCCGTCACGCTCGATGCGCCCTTCCAGATCATCTTCACCTCCGGCACGACGGCGGCGCCGAAAGGCATCGTCCACACGAACCGTAACGTCCTCGCCAGCCTCGATCCCATCGAGCGCGAGATGCAGAAGTACCTACGCTACGAACGCATCGTTCATCCGCTGCGCTTCCTGCATAGCCTTCCCCTCAGCCACGTCTTCGGCCAGTTCATGGGCCTCTGGACGCCCGCGCTCCTCGCCGCCGAGGTCCACTTCGACACCCAACTCGAACCCGCGCGCCTCATCGACCGCATCCGCCTGGAACGCATCTCCGTCCTGATCGCCGTCCCGCGCACGCTCGAGCTCCTGCGCTCGCACGTCCAGCTTGTCTTTCCGGATCTCGCCGCACAACTCGCCGGATCCGAAGGCTGGCCGGTGTACAAGCGTTTCGTCCGCTTCCGGCGCGTCCATCGCCTTACCGGCTGGAAGTTCTGGGCGCTGATCTCAGGCGGCGCGACGCTGCCACCGGATCTGGAGCTCTTCTGGGGGCGACTTGGCTACGCCGTGATCCAGGGTTACGGCATGACGGAAACCGCAGCGCTCGTTACGCTGAACCATCCCTTCCACGTGGGTCGCGGAACCCTCGGCAAACCACTTCCCGGGCGCGAGGTTCGCATCAGCGCTGAAGGCGAGATCATGGTGCGCGGCGACGTTGTCTCCGGCTCCACGTGGGCCAATGGCGCAATCCAGCAGCGGGCGGGCGAGTGGCTGGCGACCGGCGATCTCGCTACCCAGGATGACTCTGGCGAACTGCGCTTTTCCGGCCGTCGCGGCGACGTCATCGTTACCGCTGCAGGCCTCAACGTCTATCCTGCCGACCTCGAAACCGCACTCCTTAAGCAGTCCGGAGTGCGCGCTGCGGCTGTCGTCGGATGCGATGGGACAAATGGCCCTGAGCCGGTCGCCGTACTGCTCGCCGATGCCGACGAGTCACAGCTCCGCCGGATCCTCGAACACGCCAACCGCTCGCTCGCCGACTTCCAGCAGATTCGCCGCGTGCTGCGCTGGCCCGAACCCAGCTTCCCCTACACCTCTACCGGCAAGTTGCTGCGCCGCGTGGTTGCGGACTGGGCGACCGATCAGCTTGCCGCAACCGCCGCACATCCTTCCGCTGGCCGCAGTGACGTGCTCTTGCAGATGATCGCCAGCGTTACTGGAGAAGCTCCTGCGAACGTCACCGACACGGCACGCCTCTCCGAAGACCTGCACCTCGACAGCCTCGGCCGCGTGCAACTGCAATCTCTTCTCGAACAGCGCTTCGGCCTTGAGCTCGGAGACGACCAGATGGCACAGGCTGCAACCCTCGGCGAACTCCGCGCGCTCACAGGCACGTCCAAAGCTGTTTCGACGATGTCGTTCAGCTCAGTCACGCCGCATGCAGCAGCCGCTGAGGTGGAAGCAGCGCCCGCTCATCCGTCGCCGATGGGTATCGTCGCGCCGTCGCCAGTCGTGCAAACGCACCGCTATCCGCGCTGGACATGGAGCGCGCCGGTCAACGCTCTCCGCGTCGCCGTGCAGGAGCTCGCCATCCGACCGCTGGTCTGGCTGCTCGGCGCGCCGCGCGTGGAACGCCGTTCATCCTCACCAGCCAAACCGCCGCTGCTTATCATCGCCAACCACATCACGGCGTACGACGTTCCGCTGATCCTCTATGCTCTTCCGCCGCACCTTCTCCACTGCGTCGCCGTCGCCATGTCCGGAGAGATGCTGCTGGACTTCCGACACCGCCGCGGCGCGTCCAGCCGCTTGCTCAATCCGCTTCTGCCCATCGCCTATTGGCTCATCACCATCTTCATGAACGTGTTTCCGCTGCCGCGTCTCGGAGGCTTCCGGCGGAGCTTCGAACACGCCGGCCGCGCGCTCGACCGCGGCTACTCGGTGATCATCTTCCCCGAAGGTCACCGCTCCGCTGACGGAATGTTGCAGCCGTTTCGCTCCGGCATCGGGCTGCTCGCGCAGCAAGCCGAAGCCGACGTGCTGCCGGTGGCGCTGGTTGGCATGGACAAGATCATCAAGACCCGTAAACGCTGGTTCCACGCGGGTCGGATTTCGGTCCGCGTCGGGCAGCCGATCCCCTACGACCCGCACAGCACGCCGGAGCAGACCACCCAGAAACTGCAGGCGGCGATGGGCAAGCTGCTCGCCTAGTCGATCGCGAGCTTCGCGCGATTCTTCCAGTGGGTCCAGATGAAGTAGGCCGCGCCAATCACAAGCACCGCCTCGACGCCGTGATGGAAGCGGTCGAAGAACGCCTTGAAGCGGGGATCGCTGTTCCAGCTCGCACCCAGCCGCATGCCGATGTACGCGAGCGCGTAGCACCACGGAAATGACCCGATGAACGTATAGATGTGGAAGCGCACCTGATTCATCCGAGCGATTCCCGCCGGGAAAGCGATGAACGTGCGGACGATCGGCAGCATACGACCCACCAACACCGCGATCGACCCATACTTGTTGAAGAACTTGTCGGCCATATCGAGGTCGCGCTTGCTCAGCAGCAAGTAGCGGCCGTAGCGTTCGACCATCGGCCGCCCGCCCTTTGCGCCCACCCAGTAAGCCGGAATGGAGCCGAGGTTCGACGCCAGCGAGGCTACCGTTGCCAGCAGGATCAGCTGGAGCTGGTTGTGGGCCAGCGCATACCCCGCCAGCGGCATGATGACCTCGGACGGAATTGGAATACAGGCCGATTGGATAGCCATTAGCAACGCGACCATGGCGTAGCCGCCGCTGGCGATCAGGGCAACAAGAAGGGTGATTAGCTTTGCAGACATGAGGCTCCAGTATACCGGCTGCGATCTGTTTCGCTCATTAGCCTGGTTGCCGCGTTTGTTAGCATAGATGCATGTCTGAAGCCGTTACCGCACCCGTCGCCGCCGCACCCGAGTCAGCAGTTCCCGCACGTCCTCAGCCCAGCGGCTATGGAGCGCCTGCCGCTCACGGTGCGACTCCCGTTAAGCGACAGGTGGTGTGCTTCAGCTTCTACAAGGTGATGCCCGAGTGGCGCCGCCTGCCAGCTGAGGAGAAGGCCGCGCATAAGCTGGCCTTTGCCGAGGTGCTGACGCGGTGGAACAAGCCGGGCGAATTCCTGTCCCTGACCTATTCCACCATCGGTACGCGCGGCGATGTGGACATGTGCGTGTGGTCGATTGGCTATGCCGTCGACGAGTTGAACAAGATGCGCTCGGAGCTGATGGCGACTCCACTGGGCGGATATCTCAGCACGCCGCACAGCTTCCTGGCCATGACCAAGCGCTCGCAGTACTCGATTGACCGCGAGGACGAGAGCGAAGGCGAAGGGCGCGGTGCGATTCGTCCTGGTGGGCAGAAGTACATCTTCATCTACCCGTTCTGGAAGACGCGGCCTTGGTATCTACTCTCGGCGGCCGAGCGCAAGCGGCTGATGGACGAGCACATTCGCATCGGGCTGATGTATCCGCGAGTCAAGCTAAACACGACCTACTCCTTCGGCCTGGATGACCAGGAGTTCGTGGTGGCGTTCGAGACTAACTTCCCTGAGGACTTCCTCGACCTGGTGCAGCAGCTGCGCGAGACCGAGATCAGTGTTTACACGCTCAAGGACTATCCCATCTTCAGCTGCGTGCGGCTCAAGGCCGCGGAGATGCTGGACCGCCTCGGGTAATGGCAATGGCGACCAAGACTGCCAAGAAGACCGTTGGGAAGAAGAGTGGGCTGAAGACACCCTCGAGTTTGCCCGCTGCCAAGCGCAAGGCGGCGATTGAGGGCGTGTCTGCGGAGAAGGCTCGGGCGATTGCGGTCAAGGAGCCGGTATCGGCTAAGGTGAAGCGCGGGAAGACCATCAAGCCTCTCGCTCCGGAACGGATCAGGGCGATCCTCGACGCGCTGCAGAAGACCTATCCGAATGTTGTCTGCGCGCTTACGCACCACAATGCTTTTGAGCTGACCATTGCGACCATCTTGTCCGCGCAGACGACCGATGTTGGGGTGAACAAGGTTACGCCGGAGCTTTTCAAGATGTATCCGACGCCGAAGAAGCTGGCCGACGCGCCGCTGCCAGAGCTGGAGCGGATTATCAAGTCGACTGGGTTTTATCGGGCAAAGGCGAAGAATATTAAGGGTGCAGCGAAGGTGCTGGTGGAGAAGTTTGGCGGGAAGGTTCCGGAGACGATTGAGGAGCTGACCGAGCTTCCGGGTGTGGCGCGAAAGACGGCGAATGTTGTTCTGGGAAGCTGGTTCGGGATTGCTTCCGGGATCGTTGTGGACACGCATGTTGGTCGGCTGTCGCGGCGGCTGGAACTGACCAAGCAGGACGATCCGGTGAAGGTTGAGCAGGACCTTGAGAAGGTCATTCCGCGGGATCACTGGATCCAGTTTTCGCATGAACTGATCCATCATGGTCGGCAAGTTTGCATTGCGCGGAAACCGCGATGTGTGGATTGCTCGTTGGAAAAGCTATGCAACTCTGTGGATAAGACCTGGAGTTCGCACTAGGAGGGGGTCCCCCCTCCCCATACCCTTGGGGGTACTTAGGGCCTAAAGTAGTGTCCGCGCAGCAGTTAGCATTGATTCGCTATAGGGGCGGAAATCTACGCTAACCCGCTCATTCCAATAGACTTCGCTTCAAAGTACCCCTTCTAAATGGGTTAGAGCCGCCTTGTGGATTTCGCGGAACCCTGTGGGTATTGAGGAAATCACGGCTGGTGCCAGACCACGTAATCGTTTTGGGGTCGAGGGGGCTGATTTAAGTATAGGCTTCTCGGTAGGGTAACTATGCCAAGTTTTGGGAAGTTTCTTCTCGTTTGGAATGAGTTGGTTAGGGGTGATTGCTCAAGTGCAGGGACTTGACAACTTCGGCAACGAGGGAGGGGAGGGAGGGCTCGACTGCCTCGGCGTGAGGTGGGAGGTTGAGGTCGCGAAGGGTTTGGGAGGTGATGGGGCCTATGGAGATTCGCAGGATCTCCTGTGGAAGATTCAGGCCTGACGCTTCAAGTAACGCTAGAAGGTTTGTCG
>Ga0302223_10000901_pt1 | contig 17167 bp, 9 predicted proteins | sample II_Palsa_E2_3_FD_194565 | JGI IMG/M metagenome (GOLD analysis project Ga0302223, IMG submission 194565) | Peat permafrost microbial communities from Stordalen Mire near Abisko, Sweden - II_Palsa_E2_3 | ecosystem: Environmental > Terrestrial > Soil > Palsa > Peat permafrost | place: Sweden... | reverse complement strand
CGGTCTGATCGGCGGCTTGGCGGCTGCGCGCCTCCTCGCACACCTCATCTCTTTACCCAGCACGAGTGATCCGCTGTTGCTCGCCTGCGTCGCCCTCTCTGGTGCCAAGCAATAAATCAGGAACCTCAGTTCTCGCGCATCATGGAGGCAATCTGAATCCGCGATGCCCGTCGCGCCGGAAGCAGCGTGGCCACAATCCCGGCAGTTACCACCACCGCAATTGCTGCCGTAAGCGTGACCCCGTCGGTCGACGAAATTCCAAACAGCAGCGACTTCAACCAATGGCCCAGCACGATACTCAGCGCGGTCCCGATCCCCACGCCGATCAGCGTCAGTCGCAGGCCGTCGGTAAGGACGAGCGCGAAGATTCGTTCGACGCTGCAGCCCAGCGCCATCCGAATCGCCATCTCGCCTGAGCGCTGCGCCGTCGAGTACGCCATCACTCCGTAGACGCCCACTGCGGCAATCAGCAGCGCAAGTCCGGCGAAGATCAACAGCAGGAACGCGCGGAACTGTGGCTGCGAGAAGTTCTGCGCTACGTTCTCTTCCATCGTTCGGATGTGGATCACGGGCTGATCCGGATTGATCCTGCGCACTGTCTCGCGAAGATCTGGAATAAGCAAGCGCGGGTCGACCTCGGTTCGCATGACAACGGACATCGTTCGCACTGGCAGAAGCTCATTTGCCTGCCGATACGGCACATACATCTCGGTCGCTACATCGGTCACCAGCGACTGCTTTACATCCCCTACAACGCCTACGACCATCATCCAGGGAGTGGTGTCATCGGGCAACGCCCCAAGCTGCATCTTCTTTCCAAGGGGCGACTGATCTCCGAAGTACATCTTCGCCATGGCCTGGTTGATTACGACGACCGAGGGCGCGCTCTCACGATCCGAGTCTTCGATCCAGCGTCCTGCGATCAGCGGAATCCACAGCGCCTGAAAGTACTCCGCGCTCGTGACGCGATAGTTTGCCGTGACGTACTCTGAGGGGTTCCGCGGCGGCCTTCCCTGGATATTGAAGTGGATCGCACTGCCCTGCCCGCTCACAGGCAGAAACGATGTCGCCCCGGCGAACTTCACGCCGGGGAGCGCACGCAACTCCCGCAGCGTGTTCTCATAGAAGTCCATGTTGCGGTGCGCCTCCGCTGGAGCGGCGCTGGCTGGAGGCACGGGAAGATCAGCTACGAGCAGGTGATCGTCCGAAAATCCGAAGTTGACGGCAGAAAGCCGGCCCAGACTGCGCACAAACAGCCCCGCGCCCATCATCAGCAGTAGAGCCAGCGAGATCTCAGAGACCACCAGACCGTTGCGCAGCAGCTTCGAACCTCTGCCACTGCCGGCACGCTCCGTCTCGTTTAGAACTGTGCGCAAGTCCCTCATCCGGATCTGACTGGCTGGCGCGATACCGAAGAACACACCAGCACAAATCGACAGGATGACGGTGAACAGCAGAACCTTCGCGTTGATGTGGACATCTGCGTCGGCCGGCAGCACGCTCCCTGCGGCATGGAGCAACCACGGCATCGAAAGATAAGCCAGCGCGACTCCAACCGCGGCGCCCGTCAGCGAAAGCACCAGCCCTTCAACAATCAATTGCTGAATGATCTTCCAGTCTGAGGCGCCCAGCGACATGCGTATAGCAATCTCTCGCCGGCGTGCCGTGGCACGCGTCAGCATCAGATTGGCGATGTTCCCGCACGCGATGAGCAGCACAAAGATCACGGCTCCCAGCAGCATCGTCAATGCCGGCTTCACGTCGCTCACAAGCTGAGTCTGCATTGGGTTCACTAAGGCATCGATCGCGATGTTGTCTCTCGAATATTGCGCATAGAGCCTTTTGGCGATGGTGCTCATCTCCGCCCGCGCCTGGCTCAAAGAAACTCCGGGTTTCAGCCGGGCGATTGCGTTGATGCCGGGATGCCAGGAGCGGTCATCCGGCAGTTTGCTTGTCCACGGCCCGATGGCTACGACAAAATCCGGCGCCTGCTGCAGCAACTCGAACCCCTGCGGCAGCACACCAACAACGGTATAGGGCTGCCGATCGAGCGTAATGGTCTGGCCAAGAACACTCTCGGCGCCACCGAACCTGCGCTGCCACAATCCGTAACCGAGCAGGGCAACTGCAGGCGATGCAGGCTGGTCGTCCACTGCACTGATTGGCCTGCCGGCAACCGTATTCACCCCGAGCATATGCAGCAGGTTTCCGGTCACCATCTGCCCGGGAATCTGCTCCGGCTGGCCGTCTCCGGTCAGCGCCATCGTCACGATCCGCGTAGCTCCGAAATCTTCAAACGACGTGCTCTGCGCCTTCCAATCCTTGTAGTTCAACCACGAGGCGGTGAGCATGGGAAAGTGCGTTGCGTGCTCAGAGATGATCATGAGGCGATCGGGATTCGCATAGGAAACGGACGCAGCAGTACGCTATAAAAGACGCTGAAGATGGCCGTGTTGCATCCGATACCCAGCGCGAGAGTCACCATCGCGACGACTGCGAACACCTTGGCTTTTCGCAATTGGCGCAACGAGAACTGCAGGTCCTTTATCAGATTCAAGGTGCCTCCCATGCTTTCGATTGAGGTCTATGAAGATAAGATTTTCCGCGCTTTCGAAGCAATTATCTTACAAAGGTTTCATGAAATATCGCCCGTCGAGCGCAAACCCGCAGGTCACTCCGATTGCTCCAAGGGAAGTCTGAGTTCGGCGACGCACCCGGGTCCGTCGGGGTTGTTGTAGAGCGTTACGGAGCCCTTGTGCGCGGTCGCGATTTGCTGTGCGAGGACCAGGCCGATGCCGCTCCCCTCGGGTTTTGTGGTGTAAAAGGGGACGAAAAGATTGGCCGGGTTCATGAGGCCCATGCCATTGTCCCGAACCTGTACGACGGCGGAGGTGGGGGTGGTGCTCCAGGCGATCGAGACTTCGGGGCGGGCGCCAGCGGTCGAACTGAGAGCAGCTTCGACGGCGTTGCGAATGAGGTTGATGAGCAGTTGCTGGAGTTGGTCGGCGTCAGCACGGAGCTGAAGTGGCGGACCGGCATGGAGGACGACGGGGAGGCGGGTTTCAAGGTGGGTGACCTGTTCGAGCAAGCGAGTGAGCGAGAGCAGCTGAACGTGGGGCGCAGGTAAACGCATGAGCTGCTGGTAGGCTTGGAGAAAGCGATTGAGAGAGGCAGCACGCTCCTCAATTACGGTGAGACCGCGAAACATGTCATCGTTGGCGCCGGAGTTGGGCTGGGCTGGAAGTCGGGTGCGCAGACTTCCAGCAATGGACTTGATGGGAGTGAGCGAGTTATTGATCTCGTGGCTGAGTACGCGGATGAGACGGTGCCAGGCGAGGCGTTCCTCTTCGCGAAGCGCAGCGGCGACGTCTGAGAGAACAAAGAGCGTGTGGGGTACGCCCTGGAGGCGGAAGGTGGTGCGCCGGACGGACCATCGGGCATTCGCGGATGAGAGCTCGGCGAGAGGGCTGGTGGCGGTGTAAAGACCTTCGTCGTCCGTGGCCAGCAAGCTTTCGAGTTGCAATTGGTTGGCGGGAAGGCCGATGCTGCGCTGGAGTTGGAGATGAAAGGCCTGCTGGGCCGCGGGGTTCATGAGACGCAGATGGCCCGCCGCGTCAAAGGCCAGCACGGGCGACTGCATGGAGGTCATGACGCGCTCTACAAGGGTGAGCGCGTCGCGTGCGGCGGAGCGTTGACTCTGCAGCGTACTTGCGTGCGCGTTGATTTCCAGTGCCAGGTCGCCGAGAGAGTCTCCGCGGCTGGCTCCGCGAGCGCGGAAGGAGAAGTCATCCTCGCGCAGAGCAGCGACGACGTTCGAAAGAGTCTGCAAGGGGCGAATGAGCTGCTCAAAGAAATAGGCACAAGCAATTGCGCAGATGATTGCGACCGAAGCGGCCGTGGCAATGGATATCAGCAGCGACTGGCTTTGTTGGTAGGCAAGCAGTGCGGCACCGGCGACCATGGGTAGCGTGAAGGCGGTGAGCCAGAGGCGGATGCGGTGCTCGTACTTGAGGCGACGTCGGGTTGGGCCGAGCGAGAGCCGCTGACGCTGGACGGGAGGGTCCGGCCTAGAGGCCATACTTTTCCATCCGGCGATAGAGCGCGCCGCGACTGAGACCGAGGGCTTCGGCCGCGTGGGTCACGTTTCCCTGGGAGCGACTGAGCGCCTTCTGGATAAGAATGGATTCGACGGCTTCGAGGCTTAGGTCATCGAGACTTTGAGACGAAGTTCGCTGTGTATTCAAACCGAGATCGGCGACATGGATCCGGGAGTCCCCCGCCATGAGCACGGCACGCTCCATGGTGTGATCGAGTTCGCGGACATTGCCGGGCCACGCATAGGCAAGCAGGGCCTGCATTGCGGGCGCATCGAAGCCTTCGATTGGGCGGCGGTAGCGGGCGGCGTAGCGAGAGAGAAAGTGCGCGGCCAGAGCGGGGATGTCTTCGCGGCGCTCGCGCAGTGCGGGCAACCTGATCTCGACTGTATTGAGGCGAAAGAGGAGGTCTTCGCGGAAGCGGCCGGCGCTTGCCTCGGCTTGGAGATTTGCGTTGGTGGCGGAGAGCATACGTACGTCGACCGTGCGCGTGGTGGAGGAGCCGACGCGCTCGAGCTCTCCGGTTTCAAGCACGCGGAGCAGTTTGGCTTGCTGGCGAATCGGGATGTTCGCAATCTCATCGAGGAAGAGTGTGCCGCCGTTGGCGAGCTCGAAGCGGCCGATGCGATCGACACGGGCATCGGTGAATGCTCCCTTCACGTGGCCGAAGAGCTCGCTTTCAAAGGTGCCTTCGGAGAGCGCGCCGGTGTTGACGGCGACGATGTTTCTTTGGGCGCGATGAGAGAGGCGATGGAGGGTTTGGGCGACGACCTCTTTGCCGGTGCCGTGCTCTCCGGTAATGAGGATGTTCGCGTCCGACGGACCGACTCGTCCCATCAGGGCGACGACCGGATACATGGAGGGCGCGGTGGCGATGAAGTCGGGTGCGCCTTCGGCACGGAAGATGCGGTTTTCGGCTTCGAGCCATTGCGTCCGCTTGAGCGCGCGATGCAATTCGAGCTGACTGCGCAGGACGGTGAGGAGGCGCGGATTGTCCCACGGCTTTTGAACGAAGTCATTGGCGCCGCGACGCATGGCCTCTACGGCAAGATCGACGTTCGCGTAAGCGGTCATGACGATGATGGGGATCAGGGCGTCACGTTCGCGGATGGCCGCAATGAGATCGAGGCCCTCGATACCGGAGGTTGTGTCGCGAGTGTAGTTCAGGTCGAGCAAGACGCCGTCGAACTCTTGATGCGCGAAGCAGTCGAGGACCAGGGCGGGCGAGCGCGCTGTCGAGAGGCGATATCCTTCGGGAAGCAGCAGGATCTCCAACGCTTCGAGAATGTGCGGCTGGTCGTCACCGATGAGCAGGCGGCGAGGTTCGCCGGTGTCCGCTGCAGTGGACTGGCTCGGTGCAACGGGATGAAGGACTGTCTCTTCCGGCATAGTTTGGCTACGGCTGCTTCGAGGTTGCGGACTGAACACCCGTACGAGCCGATTCTACCGAAATTGAATTTGCATCGAGCGTTCTGCCCACTGCCCGGTCCAATTCGATGCGTGCTTTCTGGTAAGCCGTCCTTGCAGCTACCAGCGCAGACTCCGCGGTAGCGAGGTCGTGACGCGCGGCGAGGGTCTGGAGCGCAGAGCCTGCGCCGAGCGATTGTTCCTTGCCGGTGATATCGAAGGTCTTCTGTGCGAGGTCGCGGGCCTTGGTGGCGAATTGGACGCGGGCCTGGCTTTGATCGAGAGAATATTGAGCGTTGCGGACTTCGATGCGAATTTGCTTGCGGAGTTGCTGACGGCGCAACTCGGCCTGACGGGATTCCAACTCGGCGCGGTATTGGTCGGACTTGGCGACGCGGTTGCGCAGAGGGATGTCCAACGAGAGGCCGACGTAATAGTCGGGTGCAGAGTTGTTGAAGGCATTGGCGAGTGCTCCGCCGTAGTTGCCGGGGGCGGTGGAGGGGATGTCCGCGATGGGGTTGGCGGTACCGCCCAGGCCGGTACCGCCGTAGAAGCCGGTGAGAGCCAGCGTGGGCAGAAGGGCGTTACGTGCAGACGCTAAGGAGAGTTCGCGGTTCTGCAGGTCAATGTTGGATTCGGAGAGCTCGATCCGATTTGCTAGCGCCTGTTGAATGATGTCCTCGGTAGGAGCAGGACCAGCGATGTCCGTGTCCAGAGCGACGGTGCTGAGGTCGGTGGGTTGCACGGGCATGGCCTCAAGAATGGGATCGTCTAGATTCTTGGTGAGAGCGTTCTTGATGAGCAACTCCTGAAATTGGAGTTGGGATTTGGCGATGGTGAGGTCCTGCTCGCGGTTAGCGACTTCGCCTTCATCTTTGAGTACGTCGAGGGCAGGAATTGCCTGCAGGTTCAGTTCCTTTCGGGCGGTATCGAGCGTCTGGTTGGCGAAGTCCAGAGATGCACCCTTGACCTTCTCATCTTCGTAGGCGCTAACGAGGTCCCAGTACATATCTGCAATCTGCGTGACCGTGCTAATGATTTGCAGCTCAAAGGCCTGGTCAGAAATTTTCTGATTATTTTTGGCAATGCGGAGATAACGCAGGTTGGGTCCGAGACCGAAACCGGCGAGGAGTTGTTGCTGAAAGAGGACGCGGTAGTACGTATCGAGCTGGGGAGTAAGCAGCGTGTAGAGGCTGTTGTTGGTAATCCGGTCGTTGGTGAATGTAACGGACAGGCTGGTACCGGTGGCGAAGGCCTGGGAAAAGTTGAAGTCGCCGTTGATGGTGTTGGTACGGAGAACAGGAACGCCGTTGATCGTGAGGTTGGAGAGCGGTTCGGTGTAGTGCTCGAGACTGCCATTGGCGGTGATGGTGGGGTCGTAGGAGGAAACAGGTGTACCCGTGCCGAGGGTGGATTGGACGAGGCCCGAGGCTCCTGTGCCGGCGCCGCCAGCACCGCCGCTGGTACCTCCTGCACCGGCGCCTGTCGAGCCGGATCCGAAGCCGCCGACGCCGCCGCCGGGGGTGTTCTGTACGATGCCTGTGTTAACGCCGCGGAAGACGCCGCCGGCCTGCGTGCGGAGGACGTCGGCGCTCGCGATCGGGATGTTGTAGCGGGCGATGGCGAGATCGAGATTGTTCTCGAGCGCAAGGGAGATCGCATCCTGCAGGGAGAGCTGGAGCACGCCGTCGTGGATGAGTGAGTCTAAGCGCGGGGAGTTGGCTAGATTGGGTTGAGGCACCTTGGTCGCGCGGTAGGCGTTGAGTGGATTCGACGAGTGGGGAATGTCCAGACGCAAAGCAGGCTGGGGCGCATCGGCGACCTGTGCGGAGGTGGACTGCTGCGCGCGAAGAGGCATCGCCTGGACAGACACAAGCAGGGTGAGGACAAGGGGAGCGAGAGTTCGTGGGTTCATGGTCTAGACTGCTGTTCCTGTAGCGAGATTCAGATTGGGGTTCGCGGTGTCGCGGGTAAGCCAGCCGTCGCGCAGCTCAAGGGTGCGGGAGCCGAAGGTGGCGTTGGTCTCGGAGTGGGTTACCTGCACGATGGTTGTGCCTTGCTCGTTGAGCTTGCGGAAGAGATGCATGATCTCCGCGGCTTGTTCGGAATGGAGGTTGCCGGTGGGCTCATCGGCGAGCAGGAGGGCGGGCCTATGGATGACGGCGCGGGCGATGCCGACGAGCTGCTGTTGGCCGCCGGAGAGCTGTGAGGGGTAGAGATCTTTTTTGCCGACGATGTTGAAGCGGTCCAACGTATCAGCCACTAGCGCCTGCCTCTCGGAACGAGGGATGTCTTTGTAGCTGAGGGGCAGGTCGATGTTCTCTGCGACGGTGAGGTCGTCGATGAGGTGATAGCTCTGGAAGACCATGCCGGTGCGCTGGCGGGCGAGCTCGGCGCGCTGCTTGCGGTTGAGGGTCTGGATGGGCGTCCCGTCGAAGACGAATTCGCCGCGCCATTGGTCGTCGAGCATAGCGAGGATGTTGAGGAGCGAGGACTTGCCTGCGCCAGAGGGGCCCATGATCGTGACGAACTCGCCCGGCGCAATGTGCAGGTGGATGCGACGGAGGACGAAGGTTTCGGTATGGCCGGTCTTATAGCTGCGATCCAGGTTGTGGATGTTGATCATAGGATTCCTTTGTTTACTGCTGGTGCAGGGTCTCGTTGGGGTCAAGCCGCGATGCGCGGAAGGCGGGGATAAAACACGAGGCCGCGGAGATAGTGAGAAGAAGAAGCGTTGTCGTTGTGAAGGTGACGGCATCCAGCACCGGGGTGTGGAAGAGAAGCGTGGTGATGTAGCGCGTCAACGCGGCAGAGGCGATGAGGCCGATAGCTAGTCCCGTGATGCAGAGAAGCAGGCCACGCTTGAGGATGAGGGAGAGGACATCAGAGCGTTGCGCGCCGAGGGCCATGCGCAGGCCAAGCTCCAGCTTGCGCTGAACCACCATGTAGCTAAGGACGGCGTAGAGTCCAATTGCAGATAGCAGCAGAGCAATGGCAGCAAAAGCGGAGATTAAGAGGGTTTGAAAGCGCTGCTGTGCAGTTGAACGGGCGAGCAAGTTGGTCCTCATGCCGTAGACGGGAAGACCACTATCCTGCTGCGCTACGAGGGCACGGATGGTGTTGTCGTAGCTTGCGGGATCGCCGGCAACGCGGATGGCAAAGACGGGAGGTCCGAGGGGAACCTGTGCGAAGGGGATGTAGTACTCGGGCTGCGGAGCCTCGTCGAGGCTAACGCGGGTGACATTACCGACAATGCCGACGATCTCGCGCGATTCGGGTTGATCGCTGGAAGAAAGATCGGATTGAATGCGTTTGCCGAGGGCGTCTTCGCCGGGGAAGAAGCGATCGGCGAAGGCCTGGTTGATGATGATGGCGGGCGGACTGTTGGGCTGGTCTTCTGTTGCGTTGAAGAAGCGACCGCGGCGAAGGGTCATTTGCATGGACTGAAAGAAGTTGGCGGCGACGACGCCGGCGCGGGCGGAGGGCTGCTCACCAGGCGCTGTGGGACGACCCGGGATGGCGAAGGTAATGTTCATGTCGCCACCGGCGAGGGGCATTGGAAAAGCGAAGGTCGACTGCTGGACACCGGGAAGAGCGGCGAAGCGGGCTTCGAGTTGCTGCGAAAGCTGCAGGAGGCGCTCGTCCTTGAAACGCTTGGGGGGCATACCGACGCGGAAGGTAAGCAGGTGTTGGGTGTTGAATCCGGGGTCGACGGAAAGCAGCTTGTCGAAGCTCCGGATGAGCAGGCCGGCAGCGACGAGGAGGATCAAGCTGAGGGCCGTTTCGCCGACGATGAGAGCGCTGTGAAGACGGTTCTGGGAACGGCTCGCGGTGGTGGAGCGAGTGGTATCCCGTAGGGCGATGGCGGGGTCGAGCCTGGAGCTTCGCCAGGCAGGGAGCACGCCGAAGAGCAGTCCGGTGATGAGCGATGCTGTGAGAGCGAAGAGGAGGACGTGAGAGTTGAGGGAAAGTTCGTGGATGCGCGGCAGGTCATCGGGGAGGAAGCTCGGCGAGATGCGCAAAGCGAGTGCGGCAAGGAGAAATCCTCCGAGACCGCCAAGGAAAGAGAGCGTGAGGGATTCTAGAAGAAGTTGATGGACGATCTGCAGGCGCGTGGCTCCAAGTGCGGAACGCAGTGCAAACTCGGCGCGACGGGCGGAGGTGCGGGTGAGGAGCAGGCCGGCTACGTTGGCGCAAGCAATCAGCAGAAGAAGGGACACGGCGGCAAAGAGAATGTGGAGCGGGCGTTGCACGTCGCCTACGACGTCCTGGAGTTCAGGGATGACACTGACGGCAGTCTCCTTTGCGTCGTCGTCGGGAAATTGGGCGGCGAGCGAACGCTGGATGGTCTGCATCTCAGCGCGCGCTTGTGTGATGTCTACGCCGGTGGCGAGGCGGCCGAGGACGCTGGTCTGGTTCCATCCGCGCTGCATGCCGGAGGGGTTCTTGCCCTCCATGGTGAGTGCCGGCGTGATGAATACCTGCGCGTCGGGGGCGTTGGGGAATTGGAAGCTCGCAGGCAGGACGCCAATGACAGTGTAGGTTTCTTCGCTCAGGTGCATTGTCTGGCCGACTACGCTTGGGCTGGCGTTGAAGGCGGTCTGCCAAAGACTGTGGCTGATGACGACGGAGCGGCCGCCGGCCTGCTCTTCGGAGCGCATGAAGGAGCGACCGAGAGCAGGGTCGATGCCGAGGACGCGAAAGAAGTCGGAGGAGACGGTCATGCCATCGATGCGGCGTGCGGGCACGTTGGCGAGGCTGAGCGTGAAGGACCCACCCTGATAGCTAGCCATGTTTTGAAAGCTGCGGGCGCGATCGCGCCAGTCGAAGAAGTTGGGATAAGAGGTGTCGGCCGGGACGTCGGCGGGGCCGCTGCTGGCGCGTTGCTGCTCCAGCGTATTGAGTGCGACGAGGCGTTCGGGTTGGGCGAATGGGAGTGGGTGGAGAAGAACGGCGTCGACAAGTGAGAAGACGGCCGTCGTGGCACCGATGCCAAGAGCGAGGGTCAGGACTGCCATCAGCGTGAAGCCAGGGCTCCTGCGGAATTGGCGGAGAGTGTAGCGGAGATCTTGGAGAACGGTCTGCATGAGGGGTATCTCCTTACTCAGAGCGGAGGGCTTCGGTGGGGTTGACGGACGCGGCGCGGGTGGCGGGGATGAGCGCTGCGATGAGGGCTACGAGAGCGATGAGCAGAACAGCGCAGGTTAGTGTGAGGGGGTCGGCTGGGGAGACGTCGTAGAGCTGGCTCTTGAGCAGACGGCTGAGACCGAAGGCCACGGGCAGAGCAATGACGATGCCGAGGGCTGCAAGGCGGAGGACGTCGGAGAGGACGATGCCTGCAACGGCTAGGCGGGTGGAGCCAAGGGCGATGCGGATGCCGATCTCGCGCGTGCGTTGCGCGGTGCTGTAGGCGAGGACGCCGTAGATGCCGACGCCGGCGAGCAGGGTGGCGAGGACGCCGAATGCGATGGAGAGCAGAGAGATGAGGCGCTCGTTGGAGAGGTTGTTGTCGATCTGCTCATCCATGGTGCGCAGCGCCGTTGGTGCAAGGGCTGTGCCGGCATCGCGCGTGACGCGGCGCACAGAAGAGATGATGGACGCAGAGTCGCCGTAGTAGCGGAGATAGAAGGTGAGGTCGTCCGATTTTGGATTCTGAAGAAGCGGGATGAACCATGCAGGCCAGATGTCTTCGCGGACGGCACCATGATGAAAGTCGCGCACGACGCCGACGATCTCGGTGTCGAGCTTCACGTTGTCGCCCCCGCCCGAGCCCATCTTCTTCCCGATGCAGGCCTGAACCGATCCGCAGAAGTGCTTAGCGAAGGTCTGATTGACGACGGCAACCTTCGGATGGTCGAGCGTGTCGTGCTCGTTCAAGGAGCGCCCCGCGACGATGGGCATCTGCAGGACGCTGAAGTAGTCCGACGTGACGGTGGATTGTTCCACCCGGTAGTGGTCGTCCGCCTGCTGCGACTGGTAACCGAACACCGAGATACTTCCCGTGTTGTGACTGCCAGCAAGCTCAGGGTCGTCGGTTGCAGCGACGGTCTGAACGCCAGGGATCGCCGCGAGCGAGGCGAGGATGCGCTCGTGCAGCGCAGACATCGCCACGATGGGATAACCGGCTAGTGTGGGGTTGAGTTCGAAGGTAACCAGGCGAGAGGTGTTGAAGCCCACATCGACTGCGCGGAGCTTTTGCATGGTGCGCAGAAACAGGCCAGAGGCGATGAGGAGAATGACGCTGAGACCGATCTGCAGGCAGACGACGAGGCGACGGATATTAAGCAGAGAACCGGAGCCTGTGCCGGTGGATTCACGCAGGGTCGAGGTGATACTCAGCTTGCGCAGTTGCAACGCCGGGGCGAGGGAGAAGAACAGCGAGATGAGAATTGCTACGCCGAAGTTGAAGGCAAGCAAGCGAAGATCGATTGCGGCGGAGAAGGGATTGCTGCTGTCGGGGTCGGAGAGGCGATTGACCAGGACACGGAGAGCCATGGGCGAGAAGGCGAGGCCGATGGCTCCGCCCCCAATACCAATGAGCAGGCCTTCGAGGAGCAATTGAGAGACGATGCGTCCGGTGCGAGCCCCGAGCGCGGAGCGCAGGGCGAACTCGCGCACACGGCTAGCGGAACGGACGAGCAGCAGGCTTGCCACGTTGACCGCGGAGATGAGGAGCACAAAAACCGCCATGGCCATCACGGCGAGGAAGGGCTTCTCGATCGTTGGCCGACGGTAGGAAAAGCCTTGCGCGCCGGGTTTGACCAGCAGTCGACTATTGGTGAGGAATCCGGCAACAAAACGCGGAGAGCGTTTGCCCAGCAACTGGAGTTCATTCGCACGGAGAGCGTGCCACAGCGGAGCAACCCCGACCTGGGCCTGTGCAATCGAGACGCCGGGCTTCAGCCGGCCAACGATATTCATCCAACGGGCCGTGTGATCGTGTAGCGTTCCGCCAGAGTTTGTTATCTGGTCCAGCATAGCCATGGGTACGAAGACTTCAGCCATCTCACCCCAAACTGCGCTGTGAAACCGCGGCGCAGCTACGCCGATGATCTGGAAGGGGTGGCCGTTCAGAGTGACGGTCGAGCCGACGATTTTGGGATCAGATGCAAGCTGAGTGCGCCAGAAGTCGAAGCTAACGACGACCGCTGGGGTGGCATTGGGCGCGTCGTCAGACTGCGAGAAGACTCGTCCGAGGGCAGGCTGCACGCCGAGGACATTGAAGTAGTTGCCGGTGACGAGCTCTACATCCAGCACCTGGGAGTTGGAGCCGCGGCTAAAGCCTGCCGTAAACGGTGAAGTCCCGATCAGGCCGTCGAAGACTTTATTTTGGTCGCGCAGATCCTTGTACATCGGGTAGGAGAAGTAGTCCGAGTCGTCACCACCGCTGTTGCTGGTTGAACCGGTCCAGGCGTCGCCCGTGCCTTTGAGAACAACGAGCTGTTGCGGGTCGCGGACGGGGAGCGAGCGCAGGAGTGCTTGGTCGAGCAGCGAAAAAATCGCGGTGTTGGCGCCAATGCCTAACGCCAGCGTCAGGATGGCTGTGACGGCAAAGCCGGGCGAGCGGCGGAGCTGGCGGAGAGCATAGCGGAGGTCTTGAAGGATGGTCGACATGGTTGAGGCTCTCCTTATTCGGCGCGCAGGGCTTCGGTGGGATTGATGGAGGCGGCACGTCGAGCGGGCAGCAGGCTCGCTGCTATGCCGATCAGTCCGAGCGCGAGTGTCAGGGCGATGAGCAGCACCGAGTTTTCCGCGGCCTTTAGCTCGACTACGGACGCGATCACCTTCTCGAGCGCAACGGTAAGCGTCCATCCAAGGGCCATGCCAAGGGTCATCAGCAAGGTGACGCGGCGAATGATTTGAAGCATGACCCCGACGCGTGTTGAGCCGAGTGCCATGCGAATGCCGATCTCGCGTGTGCGGATCTCGACCTCGTGCTGGACCAGACCGTAGAGACCGATGATGGCAAGCAATAGAGCAAACGTTGCGAAGATGCCAAAAAGCCAAACTTCCATTCTTTCGAAGACAAGCTGATCCTTTACTACCTGATCCATGGTCAACGCCTCACGGAATGGAATGGTGGGATCGACGTCATGCATGATCTGGCGTATCGATGGGATGACAGACTGTGGGTCCCCATTGGTCCGCACGAGAAGGAACATGTTCTTCAGAGAATCGAGGCGGCGGTCTGGAGGTAGAGAATCGATAAGCCAGTCCATCTCGGGCATTGCCGGTTGTTGTAGATCTTGCCGGACGCTTGTGACGACGCCGACGATTCCGGACTTTAGCTCTGGCTTGGGATCGTCGTCGATGTGTGCACCAACGGGATCACTGCCGTCGGAGAAGAACTTGCGGCGGAAGGCTTCGTTGACCACCATCGTTCCCGCGGAGTTCTCAGGCCTGTCGATACTGGGCGAAAGCCGGCGCCCCCGCGTCAGCTTCAGGCCCATCGCGTCGAAGTAGCCTTCCGATACGAGCCGCGTCTCGGCTGCTTCGGGGATGTCTTTTGGGTAGGGCGGCTGACCCGTGATGTGAATATCATATCCGTTGCCCCACGTAGCGATCGGGATCATATCGATCAGACCGGTCGCCTCCACTCCAGGAGTATGCGTGATCCTCTCCAGTAGCGGCTGGTAGAAGGCTGGCAACGGATCGCGCTTCTCGTATCGTCCCCGCGAAAGATCGATAGGGGCGATAAGCAGTTTCTTGGTATCGACGCCGATATCTGTCTTAAATAGCCGCTGCAGGTTCTTTAGCAGAAGCCCCGAGGTAACTAACAGCACGAGAGACAGTGCTATCTGTGCGACGACGAAGGTGGAGCGTAGACGATGTTGACCGCGAGCAACCCCCGAGCCACCTGACCCCGTATGGAAGGATCGCCCGGGATCAGTGCCGGAGAGTCGGACGGAGGGCAGCAGAGATGCGGCCATGGTGATCAGCAGCGAAAGTCCAAGAGAGACTGCAGCAACGGTCAAGTTCAGATGAACATCGCTCCCGCGCGCGATCGCTTCCAGGAGAAAAACGTTCATCGCTTTCAGGAGGAGCCAGCCCACAATCACCCCTCCAGCGAGTCCGGCGATCGAGAGCACTAGGCCCTCGCTCAGTAGCTGCCTGATCAGCCTTCCACGGCTCGCACCGATGGCTGTTCGTAGCGCCATCTCCCGCTCGCGCTTCACGCCTCGCGCCAGCAGCAGGCCGGCCACGTTGATGCACGCAATCCCAAGCAGTGCCATCACCGCTAGAGTCAGAATGCGCAGCGGACCCTTCATCTTGCCGTCAGATCCAAAGCCGTTCACTTCGGCAGCCAGCGGGTAGAGCGAAACGGTGTGTCCAGCCTCTTGCTCGGGATAAGCCCGTCCGAGATTAGCCATTACCGTGGCGATATCTGCCTGTGCCTGTTGCAAGGTGGCGCCCGGTTTCAACAAGCCTACCGTACGCATCCAATGCATTCCCCTGGATTTCAGCCAGGAATCGTGGGCATGAAGCGGTGTATAGATCGCCTCTTTTTCATACATCGGAAAGCGAAACCCCGCGGGCATCACACCAACGACGGTGTAGGGTATGCCGTCGAGCCGGACGATCGTTCCTATTACATCCGATCGCCCGTTGAAGCTGCTCTTCCATACGTCATAGCTCAGCACCACAACGTCATCGTTGCCCGGGTGGTCTTCCCCAGGCCGAAATGTCCGACCGAGGATGGGTGGAACTCCAAAGACATCGAAGAAATTATCGGTAGTCTTCACAGCGCGTAACGAGATGGGTCCCGAAGTCCCTTCAAGGTTCATGCGGTCGAAGGTCGAATACCCAGCGAGAACCTGGAAGGTACGTAGCTGCGACCGTTCGTCAAGATAGCTGAGATAGGACGATGGCAGCGACCCACCGCTGCGTGACTTCATGAAGGGGGAGACCAATCGTTCTTGATGCGCGAACGGTAACGGCCGCAGCAATATCGTGTCGACGACGCTGAAAATCGCCGAAGCGGCACCGATGCCAAGTGATAGTGCGAGCACTACAATCATCGCAAAACCAGGCGAGCGGCGGAGCTGGCGCAAAGCGAAGCGAAGGTCCTGGAGGAACGAGTTCATGGGGCGATCTCCTTGGTTGCGTTACTCGCTGCGAAGAACGGTCATGGGGTCGACGCTGGCGGCGGCTTGCGCGGGTAACAGTGTTGCGAGAAGGGCGATGGCGAGTACGGCGAGCGACGCGATCGCATAGGCGATGAAGTCGAATGCGGGCAGCTTGCCGATGACACTGGCGAGTACACGGGTGAGACTGAACGACAGCGCTATACCGATGCCGATGCCCAGCATGGTGAGCAGGATGCCTTTGCGCAGCACCATGCCGAGCACCTGCGGGCGGTCTGCGCCGAGGGCGATGCGCAGACCGAACTCGAAACGCCGCTGCGCAACGGAGTATGCCGTTACGCCGTACATCCCTACCGCCGCGAGCAGGATTGAGACGAAGGCGAAGCTGCCGAAGAGTGTCGTGCGGAAGTCCTCCGAACGCTGCGTCTCTCCGATGTTCTCGCGCATCGTGGTGGCCTTGATGGCGATCTCCGGGTGAGTTTGCTTGAGGCGGTTCCGCAGCGTGTCCAGCATGGTGCTGGGAGCGATGCTGGTGCGAACGACGATCTGTACGCGAGTTGCTGTGTCGGGGTGTTGCGCGATCGGTATGTAAATGGTCGGCAATGGAACCGCTGCCGGCGAGTTGTTGCGAATGTTGCCAACGACGCCCACGATGATCCACCACGAGCTTGTTTCGTCATAACCGCACATGATTTGCTGGCCGATGGGGTTCTGGCCGGGAAAGACCTGCCGCGCCAGCTCTTGATTGATGAGAAGAACCATGGGTGCATTCAGCGTGTCTTGTGCCGTGAGATTGCGACCACGCAGCAGAGGAACGCGCATGGTAGAGAATAGGTTTGGAGTGACAGCATGTATATCGGCATCGGGTAGATTCAAGACGCCGGGATCAAAGACCTGGCGACCCTTCACGGCGTACAGGACATCCGGGTCATCGAAGCCCATGGGCGCACCGAGGATCGCTGCAACAGAAGTGACGCCGGGGACGGTAGCGACGGAGTCAAGTGTTGCGTTCAGATGGGCAAGATTAGTCTTCGCTTGATTTGCTGTATAGGCCTGAATTTGCTCGGGAGTCGCTGCGGCAACCTGCTCTGGGGTCGGTGGTGGAGTAGTGCTGATTGGGTGGCTGTCGAGCGTGATGAGATTTTCTGCGGAGAAGCCCAAGTCTTGCTTCGACTGCTGTATGAGTTGACGTGTAAGCATGACGGCGGCGACGGACAGTGTCAGTGTCAAAGCAACCTCGGCGACGAGAAAGCTATTGCGGAGTCGCCCTGCACCATGACCTTCGGTGCCGCGGGAGGCATCCTGTCGAAGAGCGGAGGCCGGATCGACGCGCCAAGAACGCCAGACGGGCAAAACTGCTGTGAGTCCCATCAAGACGGCGCTGAGAGCGAAGGAGAAGAGCAGGACGTCGAGGTTCAAGTGCACATCTGCCAAGCGTGGGATGTCCGGCGGTGCAATGCGCACGAGCAACTGTAGGGCTGGTATGGCTAGCAAGACGGCTACGATACAGCCGGCCGCTGCAAGCAAGAAAGCTTCGAGCAGAGCGCGGCCGGCCTGTGCCGAACGCGATGCGCCGAGAGC
>Ga0302223_10000899_pt1 | contig 17185 bp, 7 predicted proteins | sample II_Palsa_E2_3_FD_194565 | JGI IMG/M metagenome (GOLD analysis project Ga0302223, IMG submission 194565) | Peat permafrost microbial communities from Stordalen Mire near Abisko, Sweden - II_Palsa_E2_3 | ecosystem: Environmental > Terrestrial > Soil > Palsa > Peat permafrost | place: Sweden... | reverse complement strand
GGGCCAAGCTCCTGTTGTGCCCGCGCGCGCAATTCACGGATCTTTAGTTGACCAATCTTGTAGCTGAGGCTTTGAGCAGGAATGGCGATGTATCGATCGACTTCAGCCTGTACAGTAGGCTCATCGGCAGCGCCACTCTCGCGAAAGTAAGTGACCGCCTGGTCGCGGGTCCATCCATCCGCGTGGATACCAGTGTCGACAACAAAGCGAACAGCCCTCAGGAGTTCGAGATTCAATCGGCCGTAATCCGAGGCGGGATCCTGGAAGAATCCAATCTCCTTGCCAAGTGCTTCCGCGTAAACGGCCCAACCCTCTATATAGGCACTGTTTCGAATCCTGAATCGAAAGGCCGGTAAGTCCTTCAGATGCTGCTCAATGGTGACCTGGAGTTCATGTCCCGGTATGCCTTCGTGATAAGCCTGTGTTTCATCGCTTATGAGCCGTCGATGGGCGTAGTTGGAAGTAGCCACGACGACACGTCCCGGAGTGCTTCCGTCTGCGCTCCCATCGACATGATGCGTACCCATTTGGGGCTGAGATGCGGGTATCGCTTCGACGACCAGCTTTGTTTTGGGATGGTCAAGAAAAAGCTCAGGCAGGCGGGGTTCCATCTGGTTGACGTAATGCCTAAAGTCCTCCACGATCTGGTCCGCTGACGTTGGGATGTACTTGGGATCACTATTAATCGCGGCCCGAAAGCTTTTCAAATCGGGGTATCCCGCCTTATGAGCGAGGTCGGTGAGGAGACCATTGATGCGAGCGATCTCTCGAAGCCCGAGCGCATGAATATCAGCTGGGGTCATATTCGTCGTGGTTTCTTCGTGAATGGCGTTTTGGTAGCGCCGAGCTCCATCTGGAAGGCTACTCAGGTCGATTGCGGTGCGCCCATGCGGCGCGTAGTCGTTCGCAACAAAGGCAGCAAAACGCTTGTATGCGGGCACTACCTCATTATTCGCCGCACTGACAATCTCATCGGTGAGACGCTTCTGATCTGCGGCCGGAATCGACGATGGAAACTTCGTCGCCGGTAAAAGAAATGGGTCTTCAGCAATGATCCCTTCGCACTGAGCGGGGATCTGCTCAAGCAGGAAGCGCACCGGCATCAACCTGTCTTTTTCTCCCTGTTTCAAGACTTCAACCGTCTGCTCGACTGCCAGCGGCATCTCATGCAATTGCGTTATGTAATCCTCATAATCCTTGACCGAGTGGAATGGCAGCGACCGAGGGATGTCCGCAAGATCTGTGTGAATGCCTCTGAACTGCGTGAGCGGCATCTCATAGGTCTTTAGAGAGTAATCGGTCATCCGTTGATCCAACTCCCGCAGCATCAACTCGTGCGAGATTCGATCCTGTTTAGGAAATCCATCTGAAGAGATGGCGGCGAGTCGGGTGCGGAACCCGCGGTCGATCGCATCCTGTCGTGCGCTTGCGGCGAGAGAAAAATCGCCGAGTAGGGACTTCTTCTCTCCGGAACTCGGAGCTGCGTCCGAAGCAGCTTGTTCTTTGAAGAGCTGATTCTGCCGCTCCAGCCTGCTCTGCAGGGAAGACGCCTCCAGTGCCTGTCCCGCTCGGCTGGTCGTCTCCTGGTAAAGGGGTGCGATAGTCAGAAGGTTGCTATGCAGCAGGACTGAAAGCGACTCATTTGTTCGCACGATGGATGAAGACGCGGGCATCGGATAGAGCAGCATGGCCAACAACAGAGACATAATTTACCTTTAGAGGCTGAGCCCAGGAACAAGAGGGAGTTTACGTGCTTGACGGTTCGACTCAGTAAAGCCCGAAACGTCCTCTTACAGATTCCAACAGTTTTGCGGATTGAAGCCAAGGCCATCGCGGAAGACTAACTCAACATTCTCTATATCGTTGATATGGCTGCTCGGATCCCCCTTGACCACACGAGGTCAGCGTAACCAGATCGACACCGTTCAGGTCGCCTCTGGCGAAGTCTTCGGTACGAGGGAGTTCTTGAAAAACAACTACCTCTACCGCATGGCCGCCGCGAGTTGGTTGGCGGTCTGCTGAGGTAGAGGCTTGTCCTGTCGGACGGGCCGCCTGCGCTTAGTCAACCCACAAACGAAGAACTGTTTGTGGGGACCCCGATTCGAGCGCTGCTTCACGCAGGGCGGGCCGCTTCCGTGCGTGTCAGGTCAGTGCGTGTCGGGGAGGAGGTCGGCAGAGCCGATTCTTCCGCTCGACATATCGCGCACGATGAAGCGTACCCTTGTTGCATTCGCCGGGATATTCAGTTGAGCCTGAAGAGTTGCGAAGGGAACGCTGCTGAGTGCTCGGTCGGCGGGCATGCGAGCGGTTACGCTGCTGGCGCTTTTGGCGATGGGTTTGTCGTTCTTATCCAGTGCTACTGTCAGCAGTAACAGCTCTGAACGATGTTCCCCGTCTTCGCCTGTCTGCCAGGACATGCTGGAGCTGTCGACCTGAAGAATGAATGCTCCAGGCTGTTCGGCTGGGCTGGCGAGCAGTCCGATTGCGGTGTAGCTCATTTTGCTTACAGCTGCTGCGCCGAGATCGAAGCTGAGTTCCTTCTTCAGCTGTTTGGGTGAGACGGCGGGCGGTGGAGGAGGAGCGGAGAAGTAGCCTCTTCGCGTCATGACGTGAAGGCCTGGGCGCAGGCAGCGTACGGTCAGGCGGCGGTACTCCTGTTCGGCTTCGGAGACGTTCATCTGCGGAGAGTACGAGAGGGTGTAGAAGGTGGTACCCTGCTCGACGCTGGCGCGAATCTGGTGGTCGATGTCGTTGCCGAGTGAGAACGCGCGGCCTCCGGTCTCGGGGGCGAAGGTGTTGAAGCTGATGGTGCCGTCGAATGGGTTCTTTGCATTGTGGGCTTCGCTGAGCATCTCGTCGCCTGAGGTCTCGGTGAAGTCGTCGGCACCTGAGGTCGCCATCTGTGGATCGATGGTGTAGAGCGTGGCATGAGCGTCGTTCATCATGTTGATGGTGCGCTCGCCTGCACCCCGGAGCAGCTTCTGCTGGGTGTCGGGCAGGTTGCGCATGTCGATGGAAGGGAAGCCCTGGCCGACCCATACGATGTTTTTGCGTCCGGGGAATCCGCTCATGGCCTGGGCTACCTGCTGGAGCGTTGCGAGCGATTCGGCGAAGCGCTCGGCGGTGCCCTCGGCAGAGGTGCCGGTGCGCATCATCTGAAATGGATAGGCTGGTTTATGTTGCTGCAGCGCGTCGAGAAGAGAGGCACGGTTGAGGGTGAAGTCGTTTACCTGCTTGAGTGAGGCTTCAGTTACGGCGAACAGAGCAGTCGGCTGCAGCAGGGTCTCGGGTTGTGAGTTCAGGTAGCGTTTGATCGAGGTGCGGCTGTAGACCTGGTCCATGTACTTCGTGTTCAGCTCGTCCATGACGAGGACCGTGACGGGTGTCTCGGGTGCGGTCTGCTGCAGGTGGCGCAGGCTCATATCGGAACCGGAGGCGACCGCTGCCGGAAGGGTGTGTGCCGAGGGCGGCTCGAAGGAGCGGATGGTCTGCTTCACTCCGCTCTCGTAGATCTCGAAGTCGTCCTTCGTGAGATTCGTGACTGCGTTGCCTGAGGCGTCGGTGACGGTGACATCGACGACGACGAGCTGGGCTTTGACGCGAAGTGTGTTGGCCGGTGCTGTTTCGGCTCCACCCTTTGCCTGACTCCAGGCGGTTGCCGAAAGCAGTGTTCCGTACAGCAGAATTGCAGCTGTCAGATGTCGCCTGAACGAGCCGTGACCGCTCATGCACGATCTGTTCTTTGTATGCTGCGCATGCAGAACTACATTCATATACGATCTCTGCCTGAGTGTGAGTTGCAGCAAAGGCCGCGGACGAGATCCGCGGCCTTGCTGCATGGTGAGCGATGCTCAGAAGCGGAAGAATCCCGAGAACTGATACACGCGTGGTTGATTGGCCTGCGAGACGATCTCGGCAAAGGCTGCTGCCGTGGGATCGGTGCTGGGGGCGGAGTAAACGGGATGATTCAGAGCGTTGATGGCCTCGGCGCGGAACTGCAGTGTGCCCAGCTTCCAGATCTGGAACTCACGCTGGATGCCCAGGTCCGCCTGATTGAGGTTGTCGGAGCGCAGCGTGTTGAAGCGCAGCGGAAAGGTGCGTAGCTGATAGGTTCCCGGCAGCACATTCGGGCAGAAAGCCACTGTCGAGTTCGCGCAGGTCTGTATCGGGTTGGTCGTTCCGGTTCCGTTGTTGACCCAGTTGGCTGTATTGAACCAGTTGCCTCGACCGAACGCCGCTGAGTTCGGAACCTTGCCGATGCTGGCTTTGTAGCTGGCGCGACTCCAGTGGCTGTCTCCGGGGTTTGTGCCGTTGTACAGATCGTTGCGGGTGAAGGTGAGGGGTTGTCCGCTCTGAATCTGATAGACGCCCTGCATCTGCCAGCCGCCTACGATCTGAGCGACGACGCCATGGCTGGTGCCGAGCCATTTGCGTCCGCGGCCCCACGGCAGCTGATAGATGCTGCTGATGGCAAGACGCTGCGGACGATCATTGGAAGAGACGCCATACCAGGGGCGCGGATCCACCGGGTTGAGATACGTTGTTGCGTCGAGCGTGCGCGACCAGGTGTAAGCCACCGTTGCCGACAGGCCATTCGTGAAGCGGCGCTGCAGCTGAGCCTGCAGCGAGTTGTAGATCGACATGCCACCCGTTCCGAAGGCGTTGATGCTGACGAACTCGGGATAGGGCCGCTGCAGCTGGCTGATTGCGATCGTTTTGCTGGAGAGGCCTCCGGCTGAGCCGGCGGGAACCAGGCTGACGAATGGATTTGTAACAGTAGCGGTTTCCAATAGATTCTGTGTCTGATCGTAACCGTTGTTGACTTTGGAATAAGCGGACAAGGGGAAGTTGTTATATTCGACGCCGCCGGTGTTGGTTCCCTGGGAGATCTGTCCGGCAGGCTGATGAACCCCGTGGTTGCCGACGTAGTCCAGGGCGACGACCCACTGGCCCATCTGATGCTGAATGCCGAGGCTGTAACGCTGGTTGTAGGGCATGTGCGGGTTGGGGTCGAGGAACTGAATGTTCTGTCCCAGAGCCGTCGATGTTCCCAGGGAGTTGCCCGTAGCGGGTGTCAGGCCGCCTGGGAATGGATTGGCGAGTGTGGAGGTGAATACCAGTCCCGCAGCGGTCGTGAACGTAGGTGCGGCGACGTTCGACACGCTGGAGTAGCCCTGCTGCGGCACGAGGAAGGTCGTGGTCGAGCCTGCGTTTCCGCCGGAGAGATAGTAGCTGTTGAGCGAGTCGAAGAAGATTCCATAGCCGCCGCGGAGGACGGTCTTCTGCGTGATTGCGTAGGCAAAGCCGACACGCGGCAGGAAGTCATACTTCGGCGAGTTGTAAGGATTGAGGCCGGTTCCGTTGGTATTGGCGAAGATGGCGCCGCCGGTGGGCGAGATCGTCGCAGGGAGCAGGGCATTGGTGCCTGCGACACTCTTCGCATAAAGCGCAGCCGCTGCTGCGGTCGTGGAGTTGGTGGCGTTGAAGTTGAAAGAGACGATCTGCTTGCCGTTGCGCTCTATGTCCGGCGTCTCGTACTCCCAGCGCAGGCCGAGGTTGATGGTGAGCTTTAAGGTAGCGCGCCAGTCGTCCTGCACGTAACCAGCGTAGTAGTCGGAGCGGACAGAGAAGTCGGAGTTCTGCGTCTGCGAGCCGCTGCTGAGATAACCAAGCTCCAGCTCCGCCAGGCTGAAGCCGATCGCGCTGGCAAGCGTGCTGGTGCTGGAGGGAGCGGAGAGATTGCCGCTGGAGGTATAAGCGCCCTGCTCGCCGGAGCCGGACATGCCGTTGGTGATGTAGCGGCGATACTCCACGCCGGTATGAAGCAGATGCGATCCCAGCTGTCTTGAGAGATCGACGGAGCCGAGCCAGATGTCGTCTTCGGCCTGCACACCGGAGGCTGTAGTGACGGCGGTGTAAAGAGTCGGAGTGATGGCGGGAAGCGAATCGGCGGTGATGGGCAGGCCGCTCGTCAGATACGAGGGAAGACCAATGCTGGAGGGGCCGATCGTACCCTGACCGCCGGGAACGTTCGCATTGGTGAAGCGTGTATAAGCTGCCACAGCGTTGAAGACGGTAGTGGGGCTGAGCACGTTGGTGTAACCGAGTACGACGCCGCGATTCTTGTAGAAGAGAGTTGTCTCGCTGGTGGGCGGAAAGTAGTTGTTCTTGTTGGCCTGCGTGCGCTCACTCCACACCAGATGGGAGTAAAGGCTCTGCTTCGGGGTGAGGGTAAAGTCCACACGGCCGATCTCCGCGTTGTAGAGATCCGGCTCGTTCGCGCCGTAGTAGAAGTTATTTTCACCATCAGCCGCCTGGTTCGCCGTGTTGTTCGGCAGAGGATAGTACTTGAGGTAGGCGGCCGCGATGGGGCTGATGCTGCCCGCAGGAAGAATATTTCCTGGGATACAGTTGCGGTTGTAGTTGCTGTTGCCGGGAGTTCCCGGAACGGTTGATGTCGCGGTGTTTGGATAGTAGATCTGGTACTTGTTCGGAGCCTGCGACGGATTGACCAGCGTTCCTGAGGCGGTACAGATGTTGCTTTTGGTCGCGCTGGTATCGACGCCATAGAGCGCGGAGAAGTCGCCGCCTCTTTCAGCGATAGTGGGAACCGTGAGCGACATTGGGTTTGGCGCGGACTGGCGGCTGTGCTCGTATCCTCCGAACCAGAACGCTCTGTCGCGCCAGAACGGGCCGCCCACGCCGGCGCCTTCGCGAACGAAGGTCGGCTTTGCCGCGGGGGCCGCGGCAGGAAGACTCCAGGGGGTCGCGTTGACCTTTGGATCCTGGTAATAGAGAAAGGCCGAACCGTGCAGGTGATTGGTGCCTGACCTGAGCTGCGTATTGACGAAGCCGCCGGAGGAGTGGCCCTCGCTGGCGTCGTAGTTCGCCGTGTTCAGCTTGTACTGCGAGATGAACTCCGTCGATGGCGTGTAGGCGGAGAAACGGATGCGGTTGTCCGGGGCACCGTCGAGCTTGTAGTCGAGAGCGTTAAGGGCCGATCCATTCACTGAGACAGTGGCCGAACCACTGTCATACACGTGAATGTTCGGATTGACGCCAGAGAGAGTGACGCCTGGGGCCAGAACCTCCAGAGCGAATGGGTTTCCGTAGATCAAAGGAAGGTCGGTGATGGCCTTCTGTTCGACGACGATGCCGAGCGAAGCCGAGTTGTAGCTGAGCTGCTGTACGCCTCCCTGGACCGTAATGGTCGTATCCGTAGAGCCTGGAACGAAGGTGACATCGGTCTCCACGCGGGCGCCCACGTCGATCTGCATGTGGTCCTTCACGAACGTCTTGAACCCGGACATCGTCGCAGTCAGCGAGTAGAGGCCGGGGTTGAGCTCCTGAAAGCTGTACTCGCCGGAGCCGTTGGCGGTGGTCGTCATCGTGACGCCGGTCTCTTCATTTCGAAGGGTAATTGTGGCTCCGGAGACCAGAGCGCCTGTTGAGTCGGCGATCTTTCCCAGTGCGCTGCCGCGCTCTACCTGTGCCCAGGATGTGCGAGATGCCGTTACGCCCGCGACCGATGCCGCAAGCACGAGTAAGAAGAGAATTCTGCTTTTGAACCTGTGTTTCACGTACGCCTCCCAAAAGGTACATCTGTCTGCTTCATCAGCCATCTCCGGCTGTCTGAGACCATGAGTTTTTCGGCTGCTGCCCGTATCGTCCGGAGTTTCCAGGAAGGTTCGGGTATTTGATTTTGTCTAGGCAGGACCGAAATCGGGTAGGATGTCGGAGCAGGCAAAACCAGAGAAAATTGGTCCGACAAGTTTTAGTTGTATAGAATCCTGTTTGTCAAGAAAATGTTGGCATCGTTGCCATAGTTTTACAATCGACTCGCTCATGAGGACCTTTCGGATGGACAGACGCAGGTTCTTGCAGCAATGCGCCGCTGCCAGTACGCTTACCGCGATCTCGGCATATGGTCAGAGATCATCGGATATCGCGAAGACTCAGTCTGTTCCTGGCAGCTTTCCCGTTGATGGCACGCTGCTGCCGGACGATGGCTGGAATCTGTGGATCGATCAGCAGGCGGTCTGGAGAGACGATCGGATCTATCTCCCGGAGACATTTAACCTGTCTGACCTTCCGGTAAATCCACCCACTGGTGGATGGAGTGCGCTTGAAGCGCGTCGAGGAGATCGCAACTTTGCCGTCGTGACGCTGCCTTCGACGGTCGAGCAGCACTTCTGGGGGCAGTTCGGTCTGCGCCCCTACACTCCTGAGGAGTATCGCTACGCCGCGGACGATCCCATTCCGCAGAACGGAGCGTGGGAGGGTGTCTCGTGGTGGTCGAGAGAGATCGAGGTTCCTGCCGCCATGCAGGGGAAGCGAATTCTGTTGAAGATTCGCGGCGCTCGTATGCGTGCGGAGGTCTATCTCAACGAGCGTCTGGTCGGCTACTCCATCATGGAGGAGCTGCCGTTCGAGTGCGATCTCACGGAAGCGGCTCGGCCCGGCGGCAGGAATCTGCTCGCCATTCGCATTACCAATCCTGGGGGCCGCTACGACTGGGTCGATGGCAGTACTATCCGCTGGGGCAAAGTGAGCCTCTATCGTTCGCATGGGTTTGGCGGCCTGGATCGCGGTCTTACACTTCGCGCGACCCCGCTCGACGGACACATTGCAGATGCATGGCTGCTGAACACTCCGGAGGCGAAGACGATTCACGCCTTCATTGCTGTCGATGGCGCGGTTACCGGAGCTCCTCTCTTTGAGGTGATCGATCCACGAAACGGAAAGGTGCTTGCCAGCGCGACAGGCGAATCGACGGCCGCCGCGCAGGGGCAGAAGCCGACGATGCGTGCCACGCTCAGCTGCCCCTCTGTGAATCTGTGGGACCTTGCGACTCCTGTGCTCTATCATCTGCGCGCCACGCTGACGGCGGCCAACGGACAAAAGGATGTGCGCGTCATCTCCTTCGGCTTCCGCTGGTTTGCGCCCGATGGGCTGGGCAAGGATGCAGTCTTTCGGCTGAACGGATGCCGCATCAAACTTTACTCTTCGATCTCCTGGGGGTACTGGGGATTGAACGGACTCTGGCCTACGGCGGAGCTGGCCGAGCGGGAGGTCACGCAGGCGAAGAGGCTTGGACTGAACTGTCTGAACTTCCACCGCAACGTCGGTAAGGAAGATGTCTTTCGCGCTCACGATAGTCTTGGGTTGCTGCGCTATATGGAGCCTGGAGGAGGCAAGTTATCCATCGGCCGACTGCCTGCCGGAACTGCCGTGAATGCAGCGAACATCGTGATGCAGCCTCCTTCCACGGAAGAGGACCGCTTCTCACAGCGGTTCATGCTTGCGAAGTGCAGGGCGATGGTCAGGGCGTTTCGCAGCCATCCATCGCTGATCCAGTACACCCTGCAGAACGAGATCGGTGCCGACCTCAAGAATCCTGAGACCTTCACGCCGCTGCAGGTGATGCATGAAGAAGATCCATCTCGCTCGGTTGTGTTGAATGACGGCTTCAGTCCGCCTCCGCGCAACGCGCCTCAGGCGTGGTACTCGCCTTACAACGAGACGATGCATCGCAGCGATCAGGAGCCGTGGGCCGGGTGGTGGAATAACCATCAGGGCGCGGGCGACCAGTGGTCCGACGAGTTTTACAAAGACAGCGAACACTTCACCTATCGTCAGCCGCTGAAGACAGCACTGGTGGAGTTGGGCGAGATGGAGGGCTGCGCTGTCGCTGACAATCATCCGCTGATGATCCGTCAGATCGAGGCTGGTCAGTTCGGTGGCAATGGCAAGAGCTACGATCTCGAAGACCACCGGCAGATCCTCGCAGGCTGCGATAAGTTCCTCGACCGCTGGGGGTTTCGCAAGGCCTTTCCTACGGCTGAGAAGCTCTATCGCGCTCTCGGCAACAAGTCTTACGAGAGCTGGCAGCAGTACCTCGAGAACATACGCATCTGCGACGAGGTTGATTTTGGTGCCATCAGCGGCTGGGAGTCGACCGCAATAGAAAACCACTCTGGCATCGTCGACAACCTTAGAAACTTCAAGGGCGACCCGGACCTGATTGCCTCAAGCCTGCGGCCTGTACGGCCTGTCGCCAAGCAACACAGCCTTTGCTGCGGTCTGGGGGAGAGCGCGATCTTCGATCTCTACCTGCTCAACGACACCGGCAAGGCTGTCTCAGGCAGCCTGAAGCTTTCGATGGTCGAGCCCGGCGGCAGACTCGCACAGCTTGGATCCTGGCCCGCACCGGCACCGGTCGCGGACCAGTTCAGCTACACCGTGCAGACCACGTTCACCACACCTCCGCTCACCAAAGAAGGCATCTACCGCTTTCGCTTCGACTGCGAGGCCGAGCCTCTCTCCGGCTTCACGCGCGAGATCTGGGTCGCCAACAAACAGCCAAAGTTTGCGCGAAAGATCTCCGTCGCTGTAAGCGGCGTCCTGCCTGCGGTTCGTCGTCAGCTGTCTCTGCTGACCGGCATGGATGTATCTGAATTCAACGCTGGCGGTAGATACGATCTCATCATCACCTCCGGAGTGGTCAAAGGATCAAGATTCGATCGCGCCATAGGTGACGAGACAGGCCTCGAAGCACAGCCCGCAGCGGGAGGCACTTCTGCTCCACAGGCCGCCGGCCATATATCCGAAGATGTTCTCAAAGCTGCAGGCGGCGGCACTCCTCTGCTCGCAATCGTCCCAGACGACTTCCTCGCCGATGGTGTGGCGAAGCAGCTCGCTGCTTTGGGAGCCTTCACCTATGCAGGCCAGGTCGGCGACACGCGTGCCCCCTGGATGGGGAACTGGCTCTTCGTTCGGGAGCACGCGACGTTCGCTTCGCTGCCGGTCAACTGCGTCTTCAGCGTGCACTATCAGGCGCACGGTAAAGCCTCCAACGGCTTATTGATCGAGCGTGCGGCATCTGCGGAAGACCCTGAGATCATCATGGCCTACAGCCGCGATCACGACCGTGGAATCGGTGCCGCCAGCTTTACCTGCAGGCTCGGTTCCACACGTCTTCTCGTCCATCGCGCACCTGAGTTCAGCGCCCCGCTGCAGCAGCGCTGGCTGGCCAACAGCATCGCCTTTCTCACTGCAACAAAACTTGTCTGAACATCGAAGCTCGAAAAGAGGTGTAGCGATGTACCGAATTCCGTTGGCCCTGACTCTTGCGGTCGCAGCTCTTTCATCTCAGCTTTACGCACAAAAGGTTTGCGATGCACACGCCTATGGAGCAAAGGGCGACGGGACGACAAAGGACACGGCTGCTATCCAGAAGGCAATCGATGATTGCGCATCTCACGGCGGCGGCATGGTAAAACTCAGCGGCTCACCGGTGTTCGTCAGCGCACCTCTGATCCTGAAGAGCAACATCACACTCGATATCGCCGAAGGCACTACGCTCTCCGCGAGCACAGATCATGACGACTTTTCCGAGCGGGAGGAGCTTCACGAGCACGGGCGTCAGCCTTTCATTACCGCAGCCGATGCTGAGAACCTGACGATTACCGGAGGCGGAGTCATCGACGGTCGTGGCGAGAGCTGGTGGCCGCATCGCGAGGAAGGTTACACGCGCCCGCGTCTGATCGTCTTCTATCGCTGCCATCATGTGCGCATGGAAAACATCACCGCGCAGAACTCCGCCATGTGGCAGATCGTGCCGTACTACTCCGATGATCTGACCTTCCGCAATATGAAGATTCTCGCGCCTGCCATCTCGCACAACACGGACGGCATCGATCCCTTTTCGTCATCGCACATCATTATCGATCATGTCCTCATCGATACCGGCGATGACAATATCGCTATCAAGAGTGGTCAGCCAAACTCTCCCGGCCCTGATGCGCCCAGCCACGACATCACGATTACTGATTGCACCTTCCTGCGCGGCCATGGTCTCTCTATCGGTAGCGAGGTCTCCGGCGGTGTGCAGAATGTTCATGCCGAACGCATTCACTTCAAAGGGACCGGCACAGGCATCCGCATCAAATCGAATCGCGACCGCGGCAACGATATCAGCAACCTCACCTATCGTGACATCACCATGGAGGACGTACAGACGCCGATCCTGATCAGCGAGTTCTATCCCAAAATCCCGCCCACTATTGATGAAGCTCCCGTCACTCGTCTGACACCGCACTTCCACGACATCACCATCGAGAACGTTCAGGCCACCGGCGCTCGCGAGGCCGCTGTCATCGTCGGCCTTCCCGAGTCGCCGATTCGTAACCTGAAGCTTACCAACATCACAATCAGCGCAAAGAAAGGCGCCACGGTGCAGTACGCCGATGTCGCTTCGAAGAGCTTTGTGGTTCACGCGGAGCAGGGCGCTCCGGTCATCGTCGGCCAGGGAGTTCGGGGCGATCTTAAATAGTTACAAATTCAGAAAGAGGAAAGAGCACAATGAAAGCTTCTCCGCGCACGATTCCTGTTGGCACTCTCATCGCTTTGGCTGTTCTCTTTGCTCCTGCGCTTCATGCTGCGCCTAAGCTGCCGAAGGTGATCGTCTCGCACGAGGGCAAGGCCGATTTCCAGACTGTACAGGAGGCCGTGGACCACGCACCCGACGCCGGTGAGATCATCCACATCGCTCCCGGCACCTACAAAGAGAAGCTGAGCATCACCAAATCGAATATTCATCTGGTCGGCACGGGCTCTCTGCCGCAGGATGTCATTCTTACTTACAACGACTCCTCGAAGTCCGCCGGCGGGACCTCGCGCTCCGCCAGCATTATCGTCTCAGGCGATGGGTTCGAAGCTGAGAATCTGACGATGGAGAACACCTGGGAAATTGAACATCCTGAAAAAGAGAACCGGTCGCAGGCAGTCGCGCTTCTCGTTCTCTCTGATCGCGCCGTGTTCGACCGCGTACGCTTCATCGGTGCGCAGGATACCCTCTATCCGAACAGCCGCACCTGCCGCGACGGCGAGTCCGCGCAGCCGTGCGTCTCCTCACGCCAGCTCTTCAACGACTGCTACGTCGAAGGGCACGTCGACTACATCTTCGGCAACGCCAACGCAGTCTTCGATCACTGCGAGCTGCACTCCCGCGTGCACGACACCGTCACCATCACCGCGCAGAGCCGCCACTTCCCGACTGAGGTCTCCGGCTATACTTTCCTGCACTGCCGCATCACTGGTCCTGACAATGGCAACCGCGTCTATCTCGGCCGGCCATGGCGCGACTACTCCACCGTTCTCTTCTACGACACCGAGATGGTGCAGCCGATGGACCCCGACGGCTGGGTGGAATGGGGCGGACGCCTGAAGACCAGCACCTACCGCGAGTATCTTTCGCATGGCCCTGGAGTAAACGGCGGCCATCGCATCGTAAGCAGTCCCGAACTCTCTGCAGCAGAAAAGGCTGCACTTACGCCCGGAAAAATTCTTGCGGGCAGCGATCGCTGGGACGCGGAGGCCGAAGCAAAGAAGCTCCGCGCCGAATAAGGGCATTCCGTACACAGCCTGGAAAATCCGCCATAGTACAGTACGAAGATGCCAGCCGATATAAGTTGGGACAGCGATTCTGCAGAGTCGTCAGTGAAGCCGAAAGCCAAACGCCCGACGGTGACCGATGTCGCACGATTAGCCGGTGTCGGTGCTTCCACGGTCTCGCGTTGTCTGCGCGGCAACACCAACGTAAGTTCAGCCGTGGCGAAGCGCGTCTCGAAGGCGATCAACGAACTGGGCTACGAGCTCGACGAGAATGCGCGCGCGCTTCGCGTGGGACGTACCCGAACCATCGGCGTTATTCTGCCGAAGATCTCCAATGTCTTCTTCAGCCAGTCCGTGCAGCAGATGGAGGAGGAGGCAAGGCAGCGTGGCTGCACGCTCATCGTGCTGACGCATCAGGACAGAATGGGCCAGCAGCTGGTGCATCTCGCAACGCTGAGGCGCTACCGGGCGGATGGCGTCATCATTACCTGCGCCTCAGGCACGACTTTGCAGGATGTCCGATCCGCACTTCCCGATGTTCCTATACTGACCTTCGACAGCTTCCTGTCGGCGGAGGTAGATTCCGTGCTTCTAAACAATCGCGAGGCAGCGCGGATCGCAACGGAACATCTTCTGCAGCATGGCTACACCAGTGTGGCCTGTGTCACCGGCAAGCCTGAGGTCTACTCCTTCCAGGAGCGCGCAGCCGGATATGCCGAGGTGATGGTCGCTCATCAACTGGAGCCCGATCTGATCACAGCACCGGACTACGAACAGCTTCGCAGTGAGCTGGCGATGAGGATTAAGGGGACGAACCGACCAGCGGCGCTGCTTTCGCTCAGCGACTTTGCAACACTCAACATCCTTACGACATTTGACGAACTCGCCCTGGCCAGAAAGGATCGGCTTCCGTTCATAGGCTTCGACGACTTCGGCTTCGCCCCCATGGTGGATCCGCCGCTTACGGTCATTCGGCAACCTATCGCAGAGATGGTAAGTTGTGCGCTGAAGATGTTGTTTCGTCGCATCGACGGAATCGCTCCTGTCGGCGTGCAGGCGAGCGCCATGCCTGGCGAACTGATTCTTCGTCGCTCCTGTGGATGCTGCTCTGAAGCGTGCAGAAAAGTAAAAGGGCAGGCGTAATGCCTGCTCTTTGTTTGCGGTTTGCGTGTGTAGGTTGGCGGAAAAACTGTCCAAGATTTGTGTAAAAACCGCCCGCTACTGAAACTGATTCCAAAGGGTTTGGGTCAAACGTTCATTAGGCGTTGCTCCCTCCGATTTGCGCAAAAATGACGCTCAATCCTACCGATTTGCGGAAAAGTTACCCTCCTTCTTGCTTTCCCGCCAAATCAGAAACAATTTGATGCAAATGCTGGGTTTAGCTATATCGAAGGCCTGACTGTTTTGACTAGGATTATTGCGAACTTACCGCAGAGGCGACTTCTCAGGCGGTTCGTGCCCATAGGCTGAAGCCATGCCTATGAGTTCGGCCTTCAGCATGATGTTTAATTTTAGGGGAACTAGCGGTTAGAAGAGTTGGCTCGCGCAGCCTTTAGCTTCAGGAAGGCCGCCAAATTGAACCCAACGAGTGAGCCTGACTGTGCAATCTGGTTGTTAGAGGAGCCCGATGAGAGTAGCGGCAATCAGCGATACCCACGGCCGGAAGAGCTGGGAGATGCCAAACTGTGACGTGTTCATTCATGCAGGGGACATGACTGGACGAGGCTCTTTGGAGGAAACTGCAGCGTTTGCGGCCGGCTTCAAAAGGAGATGGAAAGTTCTGGCGGGCCGACTCTCGTGATCATCGTTCCGGGGAACCATGACCAATGTTTCGAAACGCTTCTTGGAGCAGCCAGAGAGTTGTTTGGGGCAAGTGTACATGTACTGGAAGATGAGCCCTTGATGCTGGAAGGCGTAACCTTCTATGGCTCGCCCTCGACGTCGCCGTTTATGCGTTGGCACTTCATGGCTGAAGAAAGTCGGCTGGCGACGCTGTATCACAACATGCCCGCCTCGGTCGACGTGCTGGTGACACACGGTCCTCCCTATGGCATCCTCGATCCCGGCTGGAATCTAATGCATGCCGGATCAACATCTCTGGCCGCTGCAGTTGCCGAATGCAATGTAAGGCATCACGTCTTGGCCACCTGCATGGAGCCGACGGTCAGATGGTCTAGCAGGGTAATACGATCTTCTACAATGTCGCAGCGTGCGACGAACAATATAGGCTTATAAACCAGCTTTCGCTCATGTCGGCTATGCTCTCATGCCTTTAGCCGCTTCACAAGCTCTTCACAATCCGCACACGAGATATTACGCCTCATTGCACTTATCGCAGGATGCACGATGCCGGGCATAAATCCGCCAACTCTGCATCATGGCGAACTCCAGATGGTCAGGGGCAGCAACAGCCCCGCCCGCCGTCTCAAGGAACAGTCGGACCAGTTCCAAGCCCTCATCACATGCAGGCATGTTCTCCACATCCCAGAGAGCAAGCAGTTTGTCGGCGTCGATAGGCATTATTACAGTCCGATGTGGGCAAGTCTGAATTAGGATTACCGGAGTTGCCGACAACCTGACTTTCAAGGAACTTGCATTGGGATAGCCTGATGTCTATTTTGGTTTGAGGAAGTCATCCGGTAGTTATGGAGGATTTTATGAAGATGCAACGCCGCGAAGTGCTTGGAGTACTGACCGCCGCTGCCGGATCAGCATTGCTACCTGGGTCTCTTATGGGCGCAGAGACAGCGCCGGGAGCAAACGCTTTGCCAAAGGAGAGGGTGACGGGTATCGGTGGCCTGTTTTTTCGTGCGTAAGATCCCAAGACCTTGGCGCAGTGGTATCAGGACCATCTCGGCGTCTTCGTGACTCCGCAGAGTAGTGACGATCCCGTTTGGAATCAGCAGGCAGGACCGACGAGCTTTACACCCTTCCCCGAGAAGACCAAGTACATTGGCGACGCGACAAAGCAGTGGATGATCAACTTTCGTGTGGTCAATTTAGACAAGATGGTCGCGCAGCTAGAGTCAGCAGGTGTCACAGTGAAGCTGGATTCTACGGCGTACCCCTATGGTCGCTTTGCACACACTCACGACCCAGAAGGCAATTCAATCGAGCTGTGGCAGCCTCCAACTTCGGCAGCCGTGAAGTAGGGGATGGGGTTCGGCGGTCAGCCGGACAAGAAGTTACCAGCGTTCGGATCCGACACGCCGATGAAACGGCCAGGACAACCCGTTGAGATAGCTCCGCTCTACGTGCTCCTCGCCTCACAGGAATCCAGCTACGTTACCGGAGAGGTATACGGTGTTACTGGCGGACTCGAGTTGGGATGAGCGGCGTTGGGCTGGGTACTGTATGACATTAAATGGCTAACAGCTATCAACCTGATGGGTGAGCAGTATGGAAATCTGCAGCGTGGCAATGTGGGGGGACGGAGTTCCTTAGCCAAGAAGAGATCTCCCATCCTGAAGTAAAGGATCTTCTCTGTCGAACCGTAGATTCTCACTAATGGCTTTTGGCTTCGCCATTCACGTCACACACAACTCGCAGCTCTTCTCAAGACTCTAAATGGCAAATAGAGGAGGGATTTATATCCCAATTTAAAGCTGCTTGCTTGCCCAGTTTTGATTCTTGTGTCCATGACATCGATTGCCTTCGCGCAGGACGACTGGTACCACGATCGGGAGGCACGCTACCAGGGCGACCAGTGGCGGGGCCAGGTCTTCGCTCAAGTTAGGTCGGATCTTGACCATATCTGGAGTGCTCAAGGGGCGAGCGAAAAGGAAAATGC
>Ga0302223_10000898_pt1 | contig 17208 bp, 14 predicted proteins | sample II_Palsa_E2_3_FD_194565 | JGI IMG/M metagenome (GOLD analysis project Ga0302223, IMG submission 194565) | Peat permafrost microbial communities from Stordalen Mire near Abisko, Sweden - II_Palsa_E2_3 | ecosystem: Environmental > Terrestrial > Soil > Palsa > Peat permafrost | place: Sweden... | reverse complement strand
GCCCCGATGCCGCTCTCTCCACCGAACTGCTGACGCTGCATTACGGAGCGCAATCCATCGACGTGCCCTTTCGCATGGACGGCCTCAGCTCCTACGACGGTGGCGGCGCGCCGGGCGTCAGCAACAGCTACGCGGCTGCACTGTGGGTCATTGATACGATCTTCCAAACTGCGCTCGCTGGTGCTTCGGGCATCAATCTGCAATGCGGCGGCCAGCAACCCGGCACTGCGATCGCCGACAACAGCGGGATCGTTCTTGGTGCACAGCCAGTGTTCTACGGCGTACTGCTCGCGGCCATGGCCGGCAGTGGAACCCTGCTCAGCACGCAGCTCTCGGCTGGTGTGCTCAACGCCACTGCCTATGCGGTGCAGACCGCCGTCGGCATGAGTCTTCTGCTGGTGAACAAGGACGCGACGCAGAGCCTCGACGTGAGCATTGTCCTGCCGCAAGCCATGGCCAGCGCGACGCTGCAGCAGATGACCCAGCTCTCTGCCGGCACCACCACGCCCAGCCTCGCCGCATTCTCCGGCATCACCATCCAGGGTGCGACGGTCGCGACGGATGGCGCATTCCAGCCTGGGGCTGCTTACTCCCTCCCGCTCAACGGCACGCAACTCTCCTGCTACGTGCCCGCGCTGAGCGCCGTTCTGATTCAACTCACGTAGTCGGCGTGCAAGCTGTATCCGCGCAATGCTATCGTCGAGGCCATGGGGCCTTTCGTCCGTTCGCTCGCAGTTGCAGGATTATTCTTGATTGTCGCCGCAGCACAGCAGCCCGCTCGCGCGCAGCAGCTAAACGTCGCGCCCACTCCGCCGATGGGATGGAACAGCTGGGACGCTTACGGGCTCACGATCACTGAGCCGCAGTTCCGCGCCAACGTCGGCGTGCTTCGCGACAAGCTGCTCCCCTTCGGCTGGAACTACGCGGTCATCGACGAGGGCTGGTTCTTCGAGAACCCCGGCGAACGCCCCACCCCCGCCAAACTCCGCTACGCCATCGATCCCTACGGACGCTATGTGCCCGTGCCCGCGCGCTTTCCGTCGGCTGTTGTGGCCGGCTCGTCCGCGTCGGTGGCCAGCCCGGGCGATGGTTCGCACAAGCTTTCCGCAACGATTGAATCCACCAGCTTCGCAGCGCTCGGCGAGTGGGTTCACGCGCAGGGGTTGAAATTCGGCATACACATTGTGCGCGGCATTCCTCGCGCGGCGGTCGAGCGCAATCTGCCGATTCAAGGCTCGGACTTTCATGCAGAGGATGCCGCCGATTCGACCGACGCCTGCCCCTGGGATCCCACCAACTGGGGCATTCGCGACAACGCCGCCGGCCAGGCCTGGTATGACTCGCTGCTCCGCCAGTACGCGTCGTGGGGAGTTGATCTGCTCAAGGTTGACTGCATCGCCGACCATCCGTTCAAGCTTGATGAGATCGAGATGATTCACCGCGCGATCCTGAAGACGGGCCGGCCCATTGTGCTCAGCCTCTCGCCCGGCCCCACTCAACTCGTGCACGCTTCAGACGTGGCACGTCTCGCGAACATGTGGCGCATCGCCGACGACGAATGGGATGTGTGGTCCACCGCGCCGGGCAAGACGTTCCCGCAAGGAGTCAAGGACCAGTTCGCGCGCCTCGCCGCGTGGGCACCGTACGCAAAGCCCGGCAACTGGCCTGATGCCGACATGCTGCCCATCGGTGAATTGCGTCCCGAGCCGGGCCTGGGCGATCCGCGCGCGTCGCATCTCACGCCCGACGAGCAGCGCACGGAGCTCACGCTCTGGTCCATCGCGCGCAGCCCGCTCATCCTCGGCGCCAATCTCACGCTGCTCGACGAGCCCGCGCTGGCGCTGCTCACCAACCGCGACCTCATCGAAATCAATCAGACAGCAACGAAGAGCTTTCAGCTTCTCAAACACGAGGACTTCATCGTCTGGCAGGCCAATCTTCCCGACAACAAGATTGCTCTCGCACTCTTCAATACCAGCGATGCCCCGATGAATTTGAGCGGTACGTTCGCGGATCTTAGCGCCTCGCTGGGCGATCACCCATGGAAGGTTCGCGACGTTTGGGCTGGGAAGGAACTCGGAGTGCAGCGCGGCGCATCCGCCAATCTCCCGCCACACGCCAGCCTCCTTCTCATCCTCCACCCCTAGCGCCCCGGCGTTATGCGAAACTGGAATCCGCACCATGCAGCGACGCCTCTTATCCATCCTGTTGTTCTGGGCGACCCTGTTCCCCCTGATTGCCCCCGCGCTCACCACCGGCGCGTTGGGACAATCGACGCTGCCTGCGTGCTGCCGCCGCGGCGGCCAGCATCACTGCGAGATGTCTCCGGAAGTTCGCGCGCTGCTGCTGCATGAGGACAATGGTTCCACTCGCATCGGCGCAAAGCCTGAGCAGTGCCCATACCGCCAGCGTTCGCTTGCCGCGACGCATCTGCAAACCGTCGCTTCAGGCGCGGCCACAACCCACGCGGCCTTCGCGCTTCATGAGCCTTCCCCCGCCGCGCAAGTCGAGTGCCTGCGTCGCATCTCCTTCGATCGCTCCCGCCAAAAGCGCGGCCCTCCGTCCCTCCTCGCCTAGTACTCGCACGCGTCGCGAACCTCCCGCTGCCATGCAGTCCTGAGTCTCCGACGCTTCCCCTTCCGTGCCAGTAGCTCGTCACGTCCTTGTGACCAGGAGCGATTCCATGTTTCCCTTCGCTATGCAGCGATCCGTGCGCTTTGCACGCCGACTGCTGCTCAGTCTATTTGCGCTCCTTCTGCCCGCGACACTCGCCTGGGCTTCGATCTTCGGAAAGGTGCAGGGCATCGTCCACGACCCGCAGCATCGCCCCATCCAGGGAGCTCGCCTCACGCTCAAAGCTCAAAATTCAGCGTTCACCCAATCGGCGGATACCAACGCGAATGGCGAATTTGTCTTCACCTCCGTGCCCATCGGGAATTACACGGTCACGGTCGCAGCGAATGGATTTCAGCAGATGAGCCAAGAAGTCATTGTGCAGTCCGACACCAGTCCCGTTCTCCATTTCCCCTTGACGATCGCAGGTGTCAACGAGAGCGTGGTGGTGCCGGCAACTTCGGGGCAGGTGACTACCGATAGCGTTACACCGACAACGATGTTGAGCCGCATCGATATCCAGCAGACTCCGGGTGCAGACCGCACCAACGGCATGGAGATGATCACGGACTATGTGCCCGCGACCTACATGACCCACGACATGCTGCACATGATGGGTGGCCACCAGGTCAGTTGGCTGATCGATGGCGTTCCGATTCCCAACACCAATATTGCTACCAACCTGGGCCCGCAGATTGCCCCTCGAGATATCGATACGCTCGAGGTCTATAGCGGCAGCTACGACGCTGACTACGGGGATCGCACCTACGGAGTGTTCAACGTCGTGCCGCGCACCGGTTTCGAACGCGATCGAGAGTGCGACCTCGTCCTTACGGCCGGCAATTTCTATCAGACAGACGATCAACTTAGTTGCGGAGGGCACACGCAACGCTTTGCCTACTATGCGAGCCTGAACGGGAACCGCAGCAACTACGGGCTTCAGACCCCCATTGCGCAAGTGGTCAACGACGCGGTGAACGGTTTTGGAGGATTCGCCTCGTTCATCTTCAATCCCGATGCCAAGAATCAGTATCGGCTGGTCACGTCTCTGCGCCGGGATTACTTCCAGATTCCCATCGACCCCGATCCGAATTCAACGGGAAACCAGGTGTATCCATCGAGCGGCCTGCATGACGCCGAGCGTGAGCCCGATGGCTATGTCACGTTCTCCTGGATCCACACCTTCAATCCAAACTCGCTGCTCACCGTCTCGCCTTTCTACCATTACAACGGCGCCGACTATCTGGGTGGCGCAAACGACTATCCCGTGATCTCCACCATCGATCAGAATGCGAGCTATGCGGGAGCGCAGACTGCCTTGCACGAGACCTTCTGGAAGAACGACCTCCAGGTCGGCGTCTACGGGTTCGGCCAACACCAATACAACTACTTCAATAACGTCTTCACGGACGGTACTCCCAATGTTCCGGCGTCTTCGATCGCTGTCAACGGCGGCGTCATCTCTGAATTCATCAACGACAAATTCAAGATCACTCCGTGGTTCACCTTGATCACGGGCTTTCGCGCAACGCAGTTCAAGTCGACCATTTCGGAGACCGCAAACGATCCACGTTTCGGTGCGGCCTTACGCATCCCGCGGCTGAACTGGGTCTTCACCGGCTTTTATGGGTACTACTACCAGGTGCCGCCACTGGCCACGGCCACGGGACCTCTGCTCGACCTGGCGAACGGCCAGAACGTTGCGTTCGCTGCTCTGCTTGGCGAGCGCGATATCCAATGGCAATATGGCGTTGCCATTCCGTATCGCAACTGGACCCTCAACATCAATAACTACGAAACTCGCGCAGAGAACTGGCTGGACCACAGCAATATTGGTGAATCGAATATCTTCTGGCCGATCACCTGGTCGTATGCGCTGATTCAAGGATGGTCAGCGACGTTGCGCTCGCCGGACGTCTTCCATCATGGCCAGTTCCATCTCGCGTATGCCAACCAGATTGCGCAGGCAACGTCGCCCATCACAGGCGGTCTCATCTGCCCGGCGCCCGTCACGTCGGCGTGCCCGCTCGACATTCCCCCGGGCCTCTCACCGGTCGACCATGATCAGAGAAATACGTTGAACGTGGGGTTCGATGGAGTTTTCCCACACAGATTTACCGCGTCGACGAATGTCTACTACGGCTCAGGTTTTACCAACGGCTTGTATGGAACGCCGCAGGCACAATATCCCGGAGAGTATCTACCGGGCCACACAACCTTCGACCTCTCCGTCGGAAAAACGTTGGGAGAAAAATATACCGTCTCGGTGAACGCCCTGAATGTGGCTGATCGTCGCGTGCAGTTGGATAACAGTTTGACCTTCGGCGGATTTCACTGGAACGACCCGCGACAGATTTATGCGGAGGTTCGCTACCGCTTCAAGTACTGAACCAGCTACTGACCGTTCCCGCCGTGGAGCACCTGTTCGACAAGCGCATGCACGTTGATCAGGCTCCACGGCATGGCGTTCTCCTCCGCCTGCGTCTGCCCGGCATGATGCACAATCACCGCTGGCCGGGCATCGAATCCCGCTTGCGATGCTGCACGATCTTCAGCAGTCCATCCCGGCTGATCATTCCACAGCCATAGGCGCCAGGAGTGGTCGCCTTCCACAATCAGGGTCGTGTCCTTCCAGCGCGGCGAGCTCTTCAGCGTCGCCATCACGCTGCCAAGCTCGCGGTCCGCCAGCGCCAGCCCGTCAAGATACGAGCCGCCGCATCTCTGCGCGTAGTCGCCGCGCGCGCGGTTCCAGATCGCCGGACTATGCGGCACCGGCAGGTGCAGAAACACGAAGTCAGCCTGGTCGCTTTTGAGCACCTGGGCGGCGTGCGCTTCTAAATCCATGTAGGTTTTGGTCCGCTGCCGCACGCCGTACGTGCAGATCGTTTCGTCCGCGCGCGCGGGCCACGCGATCTGCTCTCCGGCCTGCTTCAACGGCGACCAGACATTGCTCCAGAAGCTCGCATCCTGGGCCATCGGTCCATCCATCCGATCGAGATTCATCCAATAACAGTCGTCGATGCTGCCCGCAAAGACTGTGCAGTAGGGGTTGTACCATCCCACCGCCGCCGTCCGCCAACCATTTTTCTGCGCGTCCGCAAACACAGTTCCCGACCCATCCAAAGACGCGTAACCATGTGTTCCCTGGTCATGTACCAGCAGGTGATTGTCGAACGTGAAGTTATATTTTTCAATCACACGGCCGCTCAGCAGCGATGGCAAAATCTTAACCGTGTGGTCGCCGATCGGCTGCACATTGGTGAACACCGTGCTCTCCTTGCGCAGTGCATCGAAGTTCGGCAGCGCAAGACCATCGGCGCGATCTTCAAACAGCTGGTCATACGAAAGTTCGTCGAAGACAATCCAAACCAGGCGCGGATGGTTGCGCGGCGGCTGTGTCGTCGTCGACCACGCGGCCGTCTGTTGGTGTGGCCCGGGCTTCCAGTGCAGGATCCAAAGCAATTGAAGAATGCTGCAAAAGCAGAAGATTGTGAAGAATGCCGCGACGAACTCACCGACGCGCATCAACTTGCCATACGCGTCCTTGAACCGTATCCACAACAGCAGCACCAGCGCCGTCCAGACGATGGCAATCAGCAGGACCACGTGTTTGGTGACTGCGAGCGAGATCTCTGAGCGTGTGAGCAGGACCAGGTAGGGTGGCACCGCGATGGTCAGCAACAACCTGACCCAGGGATAGAAGCGCGTGTGCGAGAGGGGGCCAATCACCGCGAACAGCAGCAGCCCCAAGAGAACGATGTCCGTCAACTGCGCCCACACGATCGCGTGCAGAGCAAACGGCACATGCATCCGGACGTCATACCCGCCACCCAGGAGGTCTCCGTAGCTCATCACCAGCAACATGGAGGCGAGGCCGAGGCACTGGCCGAGCTTCTTCAGCATCTTGTCCTTTTCAATCTTTCGATGTGCAAAGGCTCCACGGGCGGTCTTTCCAATCCAAACGTTTCGCACGTTTCATCTTGTTCATCTCGTGCCCTATTTCTTCGCGAAGAGAAATAGGATACGACCATTCTCCAGCGGTTGTCTGCGTAACGTGTGGAAGCGACCTTCGCATGCTGCTAGCAAGTTGGCTTCGCTCAGCGAGCCGTACAGCGTGTCCCGGCCACGCATCAAGCTCTGATACATCGGATCCGAGACCGGCACCCATTCCAGCACCAGGTGGCGCGACGTGAGCTCGTGCGCGAGATCGAGAATTGCGCTGATAGGAATCTGCTCCATCAGAATCAAGTGATGAATCACCGCCAGCATCAGCACCAAGTCTGACTTCGCTTCCAGCCGATGCAGGAGGCTGCTGGTTTCATGATTTTCCCAGCCAACGGCCGGCGTCGGCCGCGCCAGGTCTGCATGAATTGTCTGGATGGACAATCGGCTGTTGTGGCTCATGCGGTAGAGGCTTTCGGCCGCGGCCGCATCCCGCTCCAGCGCCACCACCTCGGCTCCATGCCCGGCGGCCAGCGCACTGAATACGCCGGTATTTGCTCCAATGTCCAGCACCCGCTCGGGCTTCAGTTCTTCGAGTACCTGGCGCACCCACTCCAGCTTCTGCTCGCTTTCCTGCGCTGTGTAATGCGTCAGCGTCGCCGTATAGTTTGACCACTCCGAGCCGGTATAGTCCGGCATGGCTCGACGCGTCTGCTTGCGCAGTGTCTTAAGCGTCCGCTTCAGCAGATGCAGCGCCAGCTCTGGAGACTTGTGTTGCGGCACTGCTTTCACTGAGCTCTTTGCTCCGTCCTTGGCATCCAATCGAGCCGCCAGCGTCACTGGCCAGAACGCCGCGGACGAGAGCCGCTGCCGCCAGCTCAACGTCTTGTAGAGCTCCGCCGGCTCATATCCATCGCGCTTGAATAGCGACAGCTCGAGCGGCCAGCTCAGCATCCGGTTCATCAACAGCGGGAGCAGAAATATGCGAACGTACTGCCCATAGGCCAGCCAGAGATGAGATGGATATTCCTTCGGCGCAGGATTCCACCGCTCGAACGAGAGCACGTCCACCAGCACAGGGCGCGACCCCACAAACAAAATGTTCAGTGGCGTCGCATCCTTTAGAACCCAGCCCTGGTCCAACGCTTCGGCGCACAGTGAAAGCGTCAACTCCGCGGCGGCTAACCATTGCGACGGCGTCCACTCCCACGGATATGTCGGCACCGGGACGCGCGGATGCAACAACTGAAGTCCCGCGGGCGTATTTCGGACGGTGATGGCGACCATGTCCCCGCGGTCTTGCAAACGATCGCAAAACGGCGAAGTGACAAACCCCATCACCTGGTCGCGGGCTTCAGGATGGATCGTGCGGACGGCGAGATCGCCTTCCAGGCTTAGAGATCCGGCCGGATCGCGGAATGTGGCTGTTGGCGTTCCATGCGTCATGCGGCGTTGCGAGAATCTTCCTTCCGCCCCGCCAAGCGCGAATCAACCAAGCGGGCCTCAGCGCTTTCGAGGGGCTTCTTCTTGTTGAATAGCCCCATGATACGCCGCCTCATAAAAAAGCCTGCTGCCGCCAGCATGGACCCGATCGACTGCAGCGCCAGTAGTCCCGAACCTGGATCAACATAGGCCATCGCACGGCGTTCCGTTGCGAGCATCAGGCAAGCACAACAAAAAATCGTAAGGCATACAGAGGCTAGGCGCTTCATCAATGACTTCCCATCTGGTTGCGCTTTGAAAGTCAACGCTCACCTTGTGCAAAATTTAAGTTCGTCCTTCACCTGATCGCATGGCGGTGTCTCGCCGACCCACACGCATAGTTTGCCGTTGATTCTCAAAATGACAAAACTGTTACCGCAACAGTGAGACGCAACTTCTTCGCCTCAAGACGCAAAGTGCAGATTGTTTTTGAACCTGAATTTTTTTTCCAAGCCATCTTGCAACTCCCAAGCAACCAAAACTTACGGCTCAACATAGTAGCCAGTGCTGGTGGCTACGGTCACGCCTGGCCGTGACACTGTTACCTTCAACGGGTGATACACATCTCGCTTCTCGGTCGGTGGCGGTTCAAACGATAGCCGATAGTACGTCACGTTATCGGCGACGGACTCCTGCAATAACCCCGAAACGCCGGTACTGTTGCGCACCAGTCCACCGGTCTCGTTCGCGATCACCTGCAGCCCCAAATTTCCGATATTGCCATCCCCAAGCTTCTTGACCCCAGCGATAAATTGTTCATAATACAAAGCTTGCGCCACCGACTCGCCAACCCCTAGGGGGTTAAGGGCGTATACGGACGTATGCGCCTCGCGCAGCGCGGTAGATAGAAATGTGATCACGTTGAAGATCTGCGTCCTTTGAGAGTCGGTCAGGTTCACTCCCGGCCCGGACAGCAGCGGCCATCCCGGCGAGACCCACAAAATGATCTTCCTTCCCGGCCGCCCGGACTCATAGGCCGTGAGCATCCTGATCGCCTTCAACGAGTTGTCCAGGCGCTCCTGGGCTCCCTGGAACCCCGCTGACCTGCCAATCTCCCGCAAACCGATCGTGTACTTTGCCAATGTGTCGGCCAGGCCATTGCCGTCGCGGCTATACCCACTTTGCATCTTGATGCCCTGATCGCCGAAGATGGCCAGCGAGATTGGCAGGGTCAGCTTACCGCCATTGGCCCTGAGAAATTTGTCGATCTCGTTTCGCTCCTCCGCGATCACCGTGTACCCCGTATTCACCGCGTCGATCAGAAGAATCGCCTCCACGGGCTCTTTACGCCCGTCCACCTCCTCGAACGATTCAATGTCGCGCGACATTTTGTCGTCCAGAATCGTAAAGTCCTTTTGCTGCAGACCGGTCACCGGTTGCCCCGGCTTGCCGGTCACCATCACATCCAGGTGAATCGTCCGAGAAGGAGGGCCGGTGCGGGTATGCAGCCCAGAGGAATTTGCCGATTGCGCGGGCTGCGGTGCGGAACCTGGTTGGTTAACCGGTTGCGCAGATTGTTGCTGCGCAGTCCCAGTCATTGAGCCTGCCAGCAGCGCCGCCACCAACGCCAGATGCAAACGTGAAGATTCGGACATGAACTCTCTCGGGATCAAGGGGCCTCGCCACCTCCGAACTAGATGCGTTTAGATGCACGCCCACTATAGACGTGTGCGCGTCGGCTTTAGCCGCCGAAATTCCCCACTCTTCCTTCCACAGATTGCTTCAGCGTCCACTTCGCCTTATCCTCGCCTCAGGATGGACTTCGAGCAAAAGCGAAAAATCGGGCTGGGCACCGCCGCGCCTCGCAGCGGGTCAGACAGAAGTGCGGACGCCGACCGCCTAGTCTCCGCCGGCCGCGTGGATGACGATGACGCCGTCGAGCTCAAACTGCGCCCCAAGCGCCTCGCCGAGTTCATCGGCCAGACCAAAGCGAAAGAGCAGCTGGCCATTGCGCTCGAGGCCGCCAAATCGCGCGGCGAGGCGCTCGACCACGTCCTGCTCTTCGGACCTCCCGGCCTCGGCAAAACCACCCTCGCGACGATCATTGCGAATGAGCTCGACGTCGGTTTTCAGCAGACGTCCGGCCCCGCCCTGCAGGTCCAGGGCGACATGGCCGCCATCCTCACCAACCTCAAGCCCAAACAAGTCCTCTTCCTCGACGAGATCCATCGCCTCCAGCCCGTCATGGAAGAAAAGCTCTACACCGCGCTCGAGGATTATCAGCTCGACATCATGATCGGCACCGGCCCGTCGGCTCGCACGCACGTCATGCGCATCGACCCCTTCACCTTTGTCGCGGCGACCACACGCCCTGGCCTGCTGTCGTCCCCGTTGCGCTCGCGCTTCGGCATCCTTCTTCGCCTGGAGTTCTACACCGACGACGAACTTCGCTGGGTCGTCGAGCGGTCGGCAGAAGTCCTGGGTGTTCCCATCGACCGCGACGGCGCCGCCGAGATCGCCGTGCGCTCTCGCGGCACACCGCGCATCGCGAACCGTCTTCTGCGCCGTGTGCGAGACTTCGCTGAAGTTCGCGCCGCCGGAAAAATCGACCGCCCCACCGCCGTCGCTGCCCTCGAAATGCTGGAAGTCGACGCCCACGGCTTCGACGAGCTTGATCGCCGCCTGCTCCGCACCATCATCGAGAAATATGATGGCGGTCCGGTCGGCCTCAACACTCTCGCCGCCGCCCTCGCCGAAGAGCAGGATGCTCTCGAAGAGGTCTACGAACCCTTCCTCATCCAGATTGGTTTTCTCGACCGCACCCCACGCGGCCGCGTCGCGACCCGCCTCGCGTACGAGCATCTAGGCATCGAGATGCCGCGCAAGCACATGCTGTTCAGCTAGCGTGCGGCAGAGGCACTGGCCAGCCCGAACTAAGCGACAGCCAACTTGGCAATCACCAGGAATGCTAAACCAAGCAGCGCCCTGCGCCCAAGCAGCTTCAAATAAGATTTGGAAAAGTAGGCTCGCATAGACCAACTTTAGTCCGGCCTTGTTGCGCTCTCATGAACGGCCATGCACATTTTTCGTCAGCGCATCTGCGAGGACACCCCCGACCTTCGCCAGCCGCTCCACCGCGGCCGCGCTCCCCACACCGAGCTTGCCCATCACAATCGCGACTTTTACATCGTTCCCGGACTCCGCAAGCAACCGCGCCGCCGTCTCCGCATCGCATCCTACCGCCGCCGCGATCATCCTCTCCGCGCGATCCACCAGCTTCGCATTCGTCGGCCGCATATTCACCATCAAATTACCAAACGTCGCCCCGGTGCGCACCATCACGCCTGTCGACAGCATGTTCAGCACCATCTTCGTCGCCGTGCCCGCCTTCATCCGCGTGCTGCCGGTCAGCACCTCCGCCCCCGTCGCGGGCGTAATCGCAATCTCCGCCGCCCGCGCTACCGCCGACCCCGGCACACAGCTCAGCCCCACCGTCAGCGCCCCTAGGCTCCTTGCATACTCCATCGCGCCCAGCACATACGGCGTTCGCCCACTGGCAGCAATCCCCACGAGCGTGTCGCCTGCGCCAAACCCTGCCGCCGCCAGATCCCGAGCACCTTCCTCGCGCGAATCCTCCGAGTGCTCGCTCGATACCCGCAGCGCCGAATCGCCACCGGCAATCAACCCCTGCACCAGATCCGCGCTCACCGAAAATGTTGGGGGACACTCACTTGCGTCCAGGACACCAAGCCGCCCGCTGGTTCCCGCGCCGATATAAAACAGCCGTCCGCCCCGCTTGAATCGCTCGGCGATCGCATCCACGGCCTGTGCCACGTTTCCCAGCTCCGCCTGCACCGCGCCGGCAACCTTCGCGTCTTCCGCGTTGATCAGGGCCAGCATCTCCAGCGTCGGCAGCGTATCCAAATGCTCGCTCGCAGGATTGCGCATCTCCGTCAACAGGCTGCCCAGCGTATCTTGATCCGGTGCGATCATTTCGTCTCCGTTGGTCTCTATCATAGGGCCATTCATGACCGCCCCATCCCAACTGTGTCAGCATAGTAGTTCAGATGAGCGATGCCGCCCCGCCACCCCCCAGTCCCACCAGTGCATGGCAGTCGCGCGAGTTCCGTTTCTACTCCGCTGCGCGCCTGATGGGCATCATGGGCGCAGAAGCCCAGTCCGTGGGCGTCGCCTGGCAGGTCTACCAGATCACCCACTCGGCCCTCGCGCTTGGATACACCGGCCTCGCGCTCTTCCTCCCCGGCATCTTCTTCGTTCTTCCCGCAGGCCACGTGGCCGACCGCTACGATCGCCGCACCGTCATCCTCACCTGCTACACGGTGCAGGCGATCGCGACCTTCGCTCTGCTCTGGCTCGCGCTGCATCACTCGCAGAACATCTGGCTCATCTATGCAATCCTCTTCGTCATCGGCGCCGGCCGCTGCTTCAGTGGTCCCGCCGCCAGCGCACTCGTCCCTTCCCTCGTTCCCAAGGAGCACTTCGTCAACGCCGTCACCTGGGGTTCGTCCATCTTCCAAATCGCCAATGCCACCGGCCCCATGATTGGCGGCCTGCTCTTCACCATCCCGCTTGCGCACCTTTTCGGCGGCCGCTTCGCCGCGCTCAACGGAGCGCCGCTGGTCTACGCCTTCACCCTCTTTGGCCTCCTCTCCTTCCTCAGCTTCTTCAGCGTGATCAAACGCCGCGGCCCCGCCGACAAGAAAGGTTTCACCGTCGACACCATGCTGGCCGGCCTGCGCTACGTTATTGGAACGCGCCTTCTGCTCGGCTCCATCTCGCTCGACCTCTTCGCCGTCCTGCTCGGCGGCGCCGCCTCGCTCATGCCCATCTTCGCGGTGGACATCCTGCACTCCGGCGCCAACGGCCTCGGCCTCCTGCGCGCCATGCCGTCGCTGGGAGCCCTCGTCGTCTCCCTCACCCTGCTCGTCTATCCGATCAAGCGACGCGCCGGCAAAATCATGCTCGTCTGCGTCGGCATCTTCGGGGTCGCTACGATCGTCTTTGGCCTTAGCCGCAACATCGTGCTCAGCTGTATCGCGCTCATCTTCATCGGCGCCTCAGACATGATCTCCGTGGTCGTCCGATCCAGCATCCTCCAACTCGCCACGCCACCCGAGATGCGAGGCCGCGTCTCCAGCATCAACTGGCTCTTCATCGGCGTGTCCAACGAGGTTGGCGAGTACGAGAGCGGCCTCACCGCCCACTGGTGGGGAGCCGTCCGGGCGGTGGTCATCGGCGGCATCGCCAGCGTCGCCGTCACCGGTTCGTGGAGCATCTTCTTCCCCGCGCTCCGCCACGCCGACACCCTCACCGCCGAAAGCCTCATCGCCCTCGAAAAACAATTCAGCAGCATGGAGCCCGTCGGCTAATCTATCCTGCCCGTACCCCCATCCGATTTCCTGCCCATCCCTCGCAACCTTTTGCGTAGCAAGCTAATCTGTCTGAAGGGAGGAATTTCATGCAAAAGGGACTCAAGATCGGCCTCGGGGTCACGGCAGTCATGGTGCTCGCCGTCGGTATCCGCGTCGGCCTCATCTATAAGGCGAACCACGAAGACGTACCAGTCAAACAAGACCCCTACGCCAACATCAAAGTCGATCCCGACGACAATGTCTTCCTCAAGAAAGAGCATCCCGACACGCTCGCCGACCAGCGCGCACTGATCGGCCAAACCCTCTGGATTAGTGCCGGCGGCCAGCTCGACTACTACGCTGACAAAGGCAATCACGTCGACTACGCGCACCCTGCCGGTACCCTGCTCGGCGCAACACCCATACTCATCAAGAGTGTCTTCGAGCAGAAAGCTCCCGCCACCGGCCCCGCCGTCGTCCGCATTGCGCCCGGCCAGCGCCACGTGCTCCTCGCCTTTACACTGCCGAAATCCTCAAGCCCCGATACCCTCTACGCAACGCCCGTCGGCAACTACGACAACGGCGGCTACAACTTCATCAGCGACAATGTCTTCTTCTACGAAGACCCCCACAAGCTGTACAACTTCTGGCCTGCGTCCATATGGTCCGCCATCGATCAGCACCAGGCCGTGCTCGGCATGAGCGAGAATCAGGCCATGATGTCCCTCGGAGAAGTCACCGTCCCCAACTCCGACAACACCGGCAACCGCACCGTGAAATTCGACAACAACGGCCATCCCATCGTCATCGTCTTCTCCAACAATAAGGCCATCAAGATCACGCCACTCAAGGCGGCGGACTAACGCAGCAGGCTCCTGCGGCTCAGCACACACGCTGCTAACCTAACGAAAAGCCCCAGGAGCCGATGCATGCTCGACATTCATGCCCCCGAACACGGAATTCACGGCACCCGTGACTTCTTCCTGCACCTGTTCACCATCACCATCGGTCTGCTCATCGCGCTCGGCCTCGAAGCCAGCGTCGAGGCCATCCATCATCGCCATCAGCGCCAGGAAGCAGAAACGCTGATTCGCAACGAAATTCAGAACAATCTGAACCGGCTGCGCAGCGAAGCTCCTCAAGCAACACTCGAACTCCATCAGATGACCGAAGTCCTTCAAGCTCTCGAAGCCCGCGCCGAAGGGCACGCCGACGCTCTCAATGCGAAGGATTTCGTCTTCCACGAAGCACCTATCCAGGATGCGGCGTGGCGCACCGCCAACTCCACCGGCGCACTCACCTTGATGGACTACGCGGAAGTTGAGCGCTTCTCCGACGCCTACAAGGAGCAAGCACTTCTCCAGACCATGGAAGAGCAGGCCCTCGAAGACTATCTCGAACTCATGCCCGTTCTCTCCTATCACAGCAAAGATGGCGTAGTGAGCCCCGAAGCGGCGAAGGACGCGATACCCTACACACGCCGAGTCGTCGCCCACCTCAACGGCATGCTCGCCGTCGGCGCCGGAACCGTTGGCACTTACGAAGCCGCACTAAAACAATAGCCTCGGACCTTCAGCACTGAATCATCGGCCTTGATAGAATTTTTTCTCATGGAACATTGTGACCCCATGCAGAACGACGCTACCTTGCAAGACCGCGTTTTCTCCTCGCGTCGTCTGAAGCGTGTCGTTGTGTTTGCATGCGGCGTGATCCTTCTTTCTACCCCCCCTGCGGAGGCCTCAAAGAATGATTTCGGATTCACCGTCCAGATCACGTTGTCGCCAAAAGCAGCCGCGACGCTCGCCAGAACCTCCGAAGGAATGGTCGTTTCGGCAACGTATTCCGGTGACCCGATCCCCGCGGCAGCAAAGCACGCAAACGAGATTGGGCAAATTGACCTTGGCGTGGAAGATGTCGAAATGCCGGGAAAAGCGGCAACCGCCCAGGTGACCGGGAGCAAGGTCAATCGCGAGCATCTCTCATGGGTCAAGGGTCCGATTCTACTGAACGTAAACGTCTACTCCGCTCGACGCAGCGGCCCGGATAATATCCTGGCCTGCGATTTCTTCGACGGAAAATTGCAGCAAGCGGTTCGCCAGCCGGTTTCACTCCACTGTTCTCTCATTGCAGAGAACGCGCCGACGAAGCATAAATTCTGAGCGACGGTCACTGACAAACCTTATCGTTCTCGAGGGGGTCTGAAATGTTTGCATTTCCTGATGCGGTGCCGGCACTCACTCCAAAAACGGTGGAAGCAAGAATTCACGCCATCGGCGCGCAGCCAGCGGTCCGTGAACTCTGGAGACGACCCAAGGATTGGGATGTCGTAATGGCAGGCGTGGAATCGGGAGATGCGGCCTGGCTAAAAGTTGCAACCGAGTTGAAGCCCGGAGCGGATGCAGGTCAGTCAGAGAGCCTGGCGATCGTAGTTTCGCGATCGATCCAGCACAATCCCCGCGCCTTCCTGCTCATCGCGTTTCCAAGCTTCGGGGTTGCCGTGTGTGGCGATCTCAACATCGAGCCCACAGCGGCGCAACATAAATCATTTCAAAAGAAGACCGAGAAAGCTCTTGTCTCGGTAGGCAACGAAGACACACGCAAAGATCGCGATGCGTGCCTGGCCGAACTCCGAAAATAGCTGCGTCGAACTCGCAAAGGTCGTGCATAGGCACTGACCCACCGCTCAGCCGGTGTTGCGCAACCCCGCGCTGATCCCGTTGATCGTCGCCGTAATCGCACGATCCAGCTCCTCGCCTTGCTCGCCCGCGCGCTTGCGTCGCAACAACTCGAGCTGCAGCAGGCTCATCGGATCCACATATGGATTGCGCAGCCGAATCGACCGCGCCAGCACCTGGTTGCTCTCCAGCAGCACCTTCTGCTGCGCCACCGCCAGCACCATCCGCCGCGTGCGGTTGAACTCTGTCTCGAGCGTCGTAAACACGCGCTCGCGCAGTCCCTCGTCCTTCACCAGCATCGAGTACTGCTTCGCAATGCCGAAGTCTGCCTTGGCCATCGCGATCTCAACATTCTTGATGATGTCCACGAACAGCGGCAGTCCCAGCATCATCTCCTGCAGCAGCGCAAGCCCGCCCTCATGCTTTTCCGCATACTGCTCCAGCGCATACCCGACGCCAAAGTATGCCGGTACAACGTGCCGCGACTGCATCCACCCGAACACCCAGGGAATCGCGCGCAGATCCGCCAGGCTGCGCTTCTGCGCGGACGCACTCCCATCCGCACGCTTCGCCGGGCGCGATCCAATCCGCGCATGCTCCAGTTCCGCCACCGGCGTCGCCTCCTCAAAGTACGTGAACACCTCGGGATCGTCCATCAGGTGCTTCGTGTAGAACGCAAATGATGTCGCCGATAGCTCATCCATCGCCGCCTCCCACTCCGGAAGCATCTCTCCGGTCAGCACCGGCCTCACGCCAGGCTTCACTCCCGGCCGTGCCAGCGCATCAAGCGCCGCAGCAATCATCAGCTCAAGATTCCGCTCGGCCAGCACCACGTCACTGTACTTCCAATTAAGGACCTCACCCTGCTCCGTAATCCGCAGCGCGCCCGTGAAACTATCCAGCGGCTGCGCAAAGATTGCGCCATGCGTAGGTCCGCCGCCGCGCCCCACCGTGCCGCCGCGCCCGTGGAAGAGCCGCAGCGTCACGCCGCACTCTCGCGCCACCTCGTGCAACGCCCGATGCGCCTTCCATATCTCCCAAGTGCTCGTAATCATCCCGCCATCTTTGTTGGAATCGGAGTAGCCCAGCATCATCTCCTGGTGCCCGTCCCACGCCTCCAACAGCGGCTTGTACGCCTCGTTCGTCCACAACGCGCGACACACCACCGGCGCATTCCGCAGGTC
>Ga0302223_10000831_pt1 | contig 17964 bp, 16 predicted proteins | sample II_Palsa_E2_3_FD_194565 | JGI IMG/M metagenome (GOLD analysis project Ga0302223, IMG submission 194565) | Peat permafrost microbial communities from Stordalen Mire near Abisko, Sweden - II_Palsa_E2_3 | ecosystem: Environmental > Terrestrial > Soil > Palsa > Peat permafrost | place: Sweden... | reverse complement strand
GAGTATCGAAGGCGTGTCCGGCAGCAACCCGAACTTGAGGCCAGAGACAGGGCATACATGGACCGCCGGCATGGTCCTCACGCCGAAGGTTCTGCCCGATTTTGGTGTCACGCTGGACTACTGGAACATCAAGCTAGCTGATGCCATTAGTGCAGTGAGTGGCGAAGACACTGCCAACCATTGCGTGGACGCGACTACAGGCATTGGCAATATCTACTGCGCCAATGCCAAACGTGACCCGCTAACGCATGAGCTGGTCTTCATCAGGTCGGTCAACCAGAACATCTCCGCGCTGAGCACCTCGGGCGTCGACATCGGAGCGTATTATTCGCACCCGCTGTTCGGCGGCAAGATGCGCTGGGACCTCAATGCAACCAAGGTGATCGCCTTCACCGAGCATCCGTTCCAGGACGACCCCAGCGACACCGTGCAGGACAACGGCACACTGGGTTATCCGAAGTGGAAGGCCTCGCTACGGGCGACTTACACGCTGAACGAGTGGTTGTTCAATTGGAACATGCGCTACTTCTCTCCGATGCTCCGCGTCTCCAACGAAAGCTATGAATCGAACCCCACGCAGACCACACCCATTCGCGCCGGTGCCGGCTTCTTCAACGACGTTCGCGTGGGCTACTCATTCAAAAACGGCTGGCAGGCCTACGTCGGCATCACCAACGTTTTCGACCGCAATCCGCCGGTAAACCTTTTTGGAACAGGCTTCGGCAGCGCGCTATACGACGCGATGGGCCGTGGCTACTACGCGGGGTTTAACTACAAGTTTTAAGCGCGTGATTTAGTCTCGTGGGAGTGAAGCAAGAAAGCCGGTGTTACCGGCCTTCTTGTCCATCGACCGGCGGCTTTCGGCCAGAAGCGGACGTTAAAAGATGTCGTTAAGCGGCGGTGAAGCCGTCTGCTTGGATGAATGATTAATTAGTTGCGCTAACGGGCGGTGTACGAATTTCCGAAGATTTTTCGGACATTGCCGCAAGCTCCTTCCACGTCTTACTCAAGGAATAGAGTGAAATGAGCGCAACTGCATTGAGAAGGAATAATATCCACGCACCAAATAGGCCGATTATAGTGAGAATCAAACCTGGGATCGCCACCGAGATGGGCGGAGGTGGTGGGTTTCGCCATATACGATAGATAGCGTAGGCGAAAACCAATGCCACGGCTACGCAGCCAACGGCCAATGTTATATTCGCGGAATACGGCAGAGAATGGTCCATGAATCCCCCAAGCGCTGCAACGCAAAAGAAAAAAAGATCGAATCCGTATACACCAGACAACGTGCCGAGCAATCTTCTCTCTCTGGACTCGAGTCCGCGTTTTCGTATTCGAGATTTCACGTCTTGATCTCCCCGTTTGTGGGTACTCAAGAAACTATTCATTTCATCGAAATCCACTTTCCACCTCGCCGTTGGTTAATTGGACATGCTTTTGCTGTCTAACTGAAAAAGCGAAATTCGGGTCACCATCTAACCAAGTGCCAGAAAATAACTATGCTTGATCCGATTGTTTCTGACATACCTGCTTCGGGTCGGTAGCAGACGATCCGCTCGTGCGCTAATCGTAGACGAATTGACTGTCGTACCGTCCGCCGCGGTCTAGCGTGAACACGCAGCGCTTGTAGAGCCCCTTGCCCTCAGAACTAACCAAATGCGCTAGCTCATGGAAGTAGCGTGCCAGCATGGGCACACCGGTCAGATAGGCCGTCTCACCAGACTCGGCTCGAACGTAAGAAACGACGGCGTCGACACGGGCGCCCTGTAGTGCAATTTCAACCTTGATAGACGCCCATGGTTCTTTGGTTGCTGCCGCGAGGGTCGAACCTATCGCTTGGTAGCACTCCAGCTGGTCGCTAAACATGTCGTTTCCTCCCTGTACTAAACATGGTGCCAGAAGCTGCATCGCAATGTCTGCTGTGGGTCGTGAGCCGACCTTAGCAGCGTGCCTGCCGCTCGACCATCGTGCAACTTCTGGTTGCGGCCAAGAGCAGACCTTAACTTGATCCATGCCGAGTCACTCATTTCTGTGGCAAAACATTTCTGTCGGCATTCAGAAAGAAAAGTTCCTTCTTCGCATCAGCATTCCCCTGCGCAGCAGCCATACGAAATAGCGCCAAGGCTTGTGCATGGTCCTTCGGCACGCCTTGGCCGTTTTCGTACATGATGCCGAGGTTGTACTGAGCTGGGTCATACCCTTGTGCAGTAGCCTTTCTAAACCACGCAACTGCTTGAGCGTAGCTCTGCGCTACGCCGTTCCCCCTATAATACATAACCCCTAAGTTGTACTTCGCGCCAGCATCCCCAAGTGCGGCAGCCTTGCCATACCACTCGGCCGCCTGGACATAGTCCTGAGAAACACCAATGCCGCCGCTGTACATTACCCCGAGGCTGGTCTGTGCGCCGATGCTCCCCAGCGCGGCGGCCTTTCGATACCACGTGACAGCTTGGGCATAGTCCTGCGATACACCGTACCCGTTTGCGTACATTAGTGCGAGGTCATATTGCGCACTAGCATCTCCTTGTTCTGCTAGTGGCTTAAAGTCTGCAAGCGCGGCGGCGTAATTACCTTGTTGAGCCTCTTGGAGGCCTCTTTGAAAGTCAGCAGCGTGCGCTGTGCTTACAGCAAGTAAAAACACGCTGCCGAGGAGCGAGTTCAACGCTTTCATTTATTTTCCCCTGATTGTCGAACGTCAGCTTCGGGTCGGAAGCGGACCTCGCTTCGCATTAGTCATTTTCGGACTTAGAGCGAACCCGCTTCGGCATCAGCAACATTGCTCGGGTCTTACCTCGCAACGCATTTACTACCATTTCCCCAACCAGTGGGCTGGTGATGAGCACGCCAAAACGCTGCCAATGAGGATAAGAAGCCATGGCGATGTAGAGCGCTAGCCCTGCGAAAACGCATAGAAGAAATACGCTGGTAAAACCGATTGCCCGAACGATTGGCTTCACGGAATTCTCCTGCAAATCTCACTGTTATGTCTGCTACGGGTGGCGGAAGCGGACCTTCACTCGATCTTACTTTCAAGCCGCGCTTCGGAACGCAACGTACCGAGGGCAGCCGAGATGCCACAGACTATAAACACAACCAGCGGGCCAAAAATGGATGCTTCTAATTCCTCACCCGCGGGGCGAACGATTGCCACTGATGGTTCCGACGGCAAATAGATCAACGGTGATACTTCACCGACGAGCAAATGGCACGATTCCCAATGACTATAGCTATGACCGTCAATGACGTAGACAAATTCACAGGCTCCATGGTTTTCAGGTTGGATCGCCGCGACAGCCGCCCGAGTTGGGCGCCCGATTTCGCCAGCCGATAGAGATTGCGCCAATTATTTGGGGTGAAGTTGATTGCGATGGAGTAGAAGCCAAAGAGACAGACAAATACGACCACACCCCTTCTAAATGGCGCCCACTTCATCGCATCTCCCTTTGGAGTCCTAGAGAAAAAATGTCCGCTTCGGGTCGCAAACGGACCTTCGCTAGGTGAAAAATTCCTGATCTCGAATCTCCTCCAGTGAGAGCCGTCGGTCGAACTCCGGCCAGTCCTCTCGTACGCGGTTCAACGTCGCCATCATCAACGCGTCTGGAATGTAATCTGGCTGTTGTATCGCCGCCCGGTCAAATGGGGAGGCCATTAGCGGATGCTCCAGTTGCGGATTCTTCAGCCCGATCAAACTACGTAGTCGGAAGAGCAGAAGTATTTCCAATGGTGTTTGAGGAAAGCTGGAGCAATCCCAAAACGCTTTCTGCGTATCTGGTTTCGCCTGATGTGTATGTCGATCACAGGCCGCTAGCAACCACGGAACAAGCAGGTCTGGATCTGAGGCACTCCACTGCTCAAGGATGAACTCATAGATTGGTTCTGTTTGCGCAAACGACGGCCATTCGTGACTCATATCGCCCTTATACGCGGCGATCAGTCGCAGCATGAAGGCGTGCGCACATCTGTGGCGGCTTTCATAGGACAACACGAGTTGGTAACCGCGATTTAGCGCCGCATGGGTAGCAATGTCAAAGAAAGTTGCCCCAGCTGCCTTAAGGCAGGATCCGGAAGGTCCTTGAAGCGCTTCTCTTTGAGGTAATCCATCTTCGACGGGAGGATCGGCCCATACCTAGTACCCATCATTGGGCGAGTAAAGGAATTGGCTAACTCGGGATGTTGTTGTATGAGTCGCTGGAAGAAGCGCCTTGAAACTCTAACGGTGGCGAAGGTCACGGCAGCTAATAAAGCTCCAGTAATCACGGACAATACAGCTGCGAGGTTGAATGGCATGGTCGATCACACCTCAGTCAATGCGCCGCGTTGGGCGGCCCGGCCGGTTACCTAAGCCAAGACGATATCTCGTCGATCAGAGGATATTGCATGTCCGTATGGGGTCGAAAGCTGAACTTAGCAGCGTGCCAGTGGTTCGACTATCGCGCAACTTCCGCTTGCGGCGAAAATCGGACACGGACGCGAGGATCGCTAACCGGGCAATTCAATGGGAACGTAGAAATCGATCACGGCTCCCGGTCGATTCGGTGAAAACTCGCTGTCATAGAGTTCGAAATCTGGGCTGGCGGCTACCTTCAATCCAGTGGCAGGAATCAAATCTCCCCAGATCGTGGCCATCGCAGCCTTGACCTGTGGATGCAGCGCGCCGCCGTCCAGCGTGATGCGGAAAATTGCGTAGGTCGCCGATGGAATGTCCTTCGTCACGAACCCATCGGGCGGTGTTTTGTCGGGTGTTATCTCGACACCTGCCATATAGTTGAAGCCTCCCTCGGCTTGATCTGCACCCCAGACCACCCCATAGGTCGCCCAACTTGGTGACTGACCCTCGAACGGTAGGGCGCCAATCAGTTGAGACCAGAGTTGAGAGATGTTTGCCTTGGTTGCCTCGTCGAAACGGCGAGATCGCCCCGCGACGGTGAAAGCTTCCTTGACCACCAGATCGGGTAGTTGGACAACAGGTGTCGAGACGGGGTGGGGAACGCCCATGGGATATTGTCCTTCTATCGGAGTAACGGCGAACCCTTGGCGAAAACGGCCGGGGGCAACGCCAAAGATGCGCCTGAAGGCGCGTGTGAAGGCTTCCTGAGAGTCGAAGCCGCAGTCGAACGCCAGGTCGACGAGTCGCACATCCGGATCCCCAACCAACCGGTGGGCTGCTCTCACCAGGCGCCGACCACGGACATACGCCATGACGCTCCTGCCCATCCGCGCAGTGAAGAGCCGAGAGAAATGATAGGGCGAAAGCCCAGCTTGATCGGCGATGTGGTCCAGCGTCAGGGGATCGTCGAGATGACGCTCGATCCACTCGACGAGTGGAAAGAGATCATCAATGCGACGGGAGTTTGGCTGATCCATGCGCTCATCGTGGCGCATCTTGTAGCCGCTGTCCTGACCGATCTTGCTACAGGTTATGGATGGCGGCGAAGTTCAAAAGCAAGGGCTAACGAGTGGGGCTGAGCTGGCGCCATTATCAGAACGCCAAAGCACTGCTACAGGACTGGGCCAACGCCAACGGTTTGCGCATCCTGCATGCGAAATCCAACACCTTGTGGTTGCCGGTACCGATGTCGATGTGGCTTACCACTTCGAAGTACCAGATGATCTTTCGCATCTCTGCTTACGACGAATCCAGCCATCGCATACGCACTGGCCCGGTGCGACTGGGCACGCCCATATGGGGCATCATGAATCGCGACGCGGTCGATGTGTTCTGGGACAACGAAAGCGGAGGCGCATCGGTCGACGGCGGCCGCCAATTGATGCTTCATAAGGTCCGCCTTGGTGGAAGCGGACCCTTTTGATCGGTTGTTAGAAGTTCAAACAACCTTGTTTACGCCGAGGCCGGAGGCGATGACGTTGATGTTGCCGCAGCGGGCGGCGCGGTCGTGGTTGTGCCGGCGGGCGTTGCGGGTTGCGTGGCCCCTGAAGCGTATTGCCCAACCTGCAGGGCGTATTGCGCTTTTTGACCGGACGGTATCGCCGCTGGATCGACGTACACCTGAATCATGTAATTCGTCGCTGCCGCAGCCGACTCGGACCAGGTGTTTGCCCCGGTCGAACTTGTGTCGGCCAGATTTTTATTATGGGTCTGGTCACTCACCTTGAAGTGCAACCCGGGATTGCTCGAGACGAGATTGACCTTGACGGTCATGCCTGCCGCGATGGCAACGGTGAAGTTGTGCGCGGTAGCACTGGAGTCCAATGCCCCATCCTGTTCCGCCCATGGTTTGTTAGCTTCGAATGTCACTGCGGTCGTCGGCGGCTGCATGTCTTCGGCACCGTATTGCCCGATCTGCAACGCGTATTTTGCGGTTTCGCCGGACTGTATCGCGGCAGGCTCGATATAGACCTGGATCGCATACGTGGTGGCTGTCGCGTTCAACGTTGACCAGGTGGACTCACCGGTCGTGTGGGTGTCCAGCAGTACTTTACCGTGGCTCTGATCTTTCACTTTGAAATGCACGTTGGGATTGTGGCCGAGGAGGTTGAGCTGCAATGTCTTGCCCGCTGCGACCGCAACCGTGTAATCGATCGAGGTGTCGGAGTGGTTGAGGTTGCCGATTTCCTGCGCCCAGACACTGTTTGCCGCGAAGGTCACTGCGACCGGCGCGCTGGCGAATGCGGGCAGCGACAGACAGGTAACAGCCAGGCCGAGACTCGCGCCCAGGGTGCTGCGGAGAAAATGGAAACGTGACATGTGTGGAATCCTTGCGTGATTTGGAGTTCGCGTGTGAATGCTTCGATGATTCGCCGTCTTGCATCGCCGCAGTCGCGTCGATGTTGCCTTCCTTGTGCACGGCCATGCCTCGCCCCTGAGTCAGCCCGTTTGCGGACCATACGCCTACTTTGTGCGGCTCGCCATATCGGGGGTATAAGCAGGCATTAGCAGCGGGCTAGTCGACACCGTAGGCACAACGTTCGCGTGCGGCCAGGGGCCGATATACAGTGCTGGAGTCTCCATTTCATTAAGCTAGCTTCGTTTCAATGATGATGGCCACGGGATGTCATGAAGAAGATTGGCCTGCTTGCCTACCAGGATATGCAGTCGCTCGACCTGATCGGGCCGCTCGACGTCTTCGGCATGGCCAATACGTCGACGTCGGGTAAGCCGCCTTATCAATTGCATGTCATCGGCCTGGATGCCAACCCTGTCCATGCCGAGAACGGGCTGATCGTCACACCCAACTGCACGCTGGACGATGCCCCCGCCTTGGATAGCTTGCTGATACCTGGAGGTATCGGCAGTCGCATTACAGCTACTGACGCACGTCTACTTGACTGGTTGCGCGATCGCGCCACTACGACACGCCGCGTGGTCAGCGTATGCACAGGCATCTACGTCCTTGCGGCAACCGGCTTGCTCGACGGCCGCCAGGTCACCACCCACTGGCGCTACGCTGCCGACGTGGCTCGCCGCTATCCGGCGCTGGATATTCAGCCGGATCAGTTGTTCCTACGCGATGGCCGCTTCGCCACTTCCGGCGGGTTGACCGCCGGCATGGACCTCGCACTTGCATTGGTGGAGGAAGATCTCGGTGCGGTTACCGCGCTGGCGGTGGCGCGGGAATTAGTCATGTACATCAAGCGCCCTGGCAATCAGGCACAGTTCTCCGCACCGCTGGCTGCGCAAAGCCAGGGCAGGGGACGTATGGCCGACCTGCTCAAATGGCTGCTTGATCATCTTGCAGAAACGCTCAGCGTCGAGCGCATGGCCGAGAGCGTAGCGATGAGTCCGCGTAACTTTCGTCGCGTGTTTGCTATCACGTTCGGCACGACGCCGGCTCGCTTCGTTGAACGACTGCGACTGGAACAAGCCTGTCTGCAGTTGACCACCGGACATGCACCCGTCGAACGCATTGCCAGTGCGGTCGGCTTCAACAGTGTGGACGCCTTCCGCCGTGCCTTTCGCAGCCGCTACGACGCTACGCCAGGCGAATATAGACAACGCTTCGGGCAGTAAAATCGTTGGCCGGAATCGTCGGCCGTCTGGCCGTTTTTCTACTTCATATGCTGCCAGCATATTGCCGGCTGCGCCTGACTTGGTGATTGCCGTTGTGTGTCCACTGCGGCTCCTGTGCGCGACCCGGAGAACGTACCGTGAAACGCTTTTTGCTTCTTGTAGCACTTGCCCTTGCGCCGGAAACCTATGCCATGGCCACCACCCCAACGACAGCTGCGTCGACAACGCCTGGACCGATAAGCAACGGCATGATCAAGGTCGCCGTGGTCATCAGCGGTGGCGCCAACCTGATGGACATCGCTGGCCCATGGGAGGTCTTCCAGGACACCTCGCTGAAGGACAGCCACGGCAAGGACGTGACACCGTACGAGCTTTACACGGTAGCTCCGAAGAAAGCTCCGCTGCACACCGCCGGCGGCAATCGTCCCGGCATGACTATCACGCCGGATTACGACTTTAACGATGCGCCGGTGCCGGACATCGTTGTGGTAGGCGCACAATCTGGCGGCCTGGGGCTCAGCGCGTGGCTGCAGAAAATGCACGCGCAGCACAAGCTCGTCATATCGGTATGCACGGGTGCTTTTCAGTTGGGCAAAGCGGGCCTGCTGGACGGCAAGCAGGCCACCACGCATCACTGGTTTTTCGGCAATTTCCAGCGCGAATTTCCCAAGGTGAAGCTGGTGGAAGAGGTGCGCTACGTTCAAGCTGACTCGACCACTTTCACCGCGGGCGGACTGACTTCTGGCGTGGATCTGGCGTTGCACATAGTGGCTGACCGCTTCGGGCAGGAAGTAGCGCAGCAAACGGCCGATTACATGGAATACATGGGTGCCGGCTGGAAAACCAATCAAGGTATTTCCGTGCTCACCACGCCGGTGACGCGCGAGACCTGGTCGGGCCCGATCGCCAGCCTAGGCAGCTTCGTGCTGCACGTTGTCACCACCGGTTCCAGCACGTCCTTAAGCGTGGATATACCCACCCGGCGCGTGGTCGCTGCGAACGCGACATTCGACGATGCCCAGCAAAATGCGCTGGTCATGACTGTCCATATTCCTGGCCATTCGGCTATCTTCACCGGCACCATGAATGCGGATGGCGATACGGCGGTCGGAAACCTTGTGCAGGATGGCAAGACCTATCCGTTGACCCTGACCCGACAGGCGGCCGGCGAGTAGCGCACTGCCCGGTCAACGATGTTTACAGTGCTGAAAGTTGCCACACAGGGTGTGCTCAGCCTCAAAGATCAGTGACAAGATCCATTTACTATCTACCCGGGCAAGATGGGACGCTCACATAGCAAGCTGTGAAAGCAGGGGTGGGGCGCGTGCTGCATGACTCACTGTTGGGGGCAAGCCTATGAAGCGACGCACATTGATAAAGTGGCTGGTGGGCGCGCCGTTGCTCCTACCGCTGCTGGCAAATTTGCCTAAAGCAACAGCAGCCAAGGCTATGGCGGTGGCACGCAATCTACTACGAGTGCGGCCCACTGATCCTGCCTGGCCCAGCGAAGCGGATTGGAACCAACTTAACCAGTCAGTGGACGGGCAGCTCATCACCGTCTCAGCGCTCGGTGCCGCGTGCGTGGCAAACGCGAGGAGCGCTGCTTGCGTCGACACCCGCGAGAACCTGCGCAACCCATTCTTCCTCGGTGATCAGCCCGGTGGCTCGCAGGTGTCCGGCTGGCTCGATGCGTGGACGCCTGTGCCAAGCGTCTATGCGATTCACGCGCGCCATGCGGCCGACGTCGCGGCCGGGGTGAATTTCGCCCGCGAGCACAATCTCCGGTTGGTCGTGAAGGGCGCCGGCCACAGTTACCAAGGCACCTCGAACGCGCCTGATTCGTTGCTGATCTGGACGCGTGCGATGGATACGGTGACCTTGCACGACCGTTTCGTGCCACAGGGTTGCGAGGGGCGCATCAAGCCATCGCCGGCGGTGACTGCGGGTGCCGGAGCGGTCTGGATCGACCTCTACAACGCAGTAACCAATCAGGCCAGCCGCTATGTGCAGGGCGGCGGCTGCGCCGATGTTGGCGTCGCCGGTCTGGTCCAGAGTGGTGGTTTCGGTAGCATGTCGAAGGGGTTCGGCACCGCCGCAGCGAACCTGCTCGAAGCGGAGATCGTCACCGCCGACGGCCGCGTACTGATCGCCAACGCCTGCACGAATCCAGACTTGTTCTGGGCACTCAAGGGGGGCGGTGGCGGGAGTTGGGGCGTAGTGACCCGACTCACCCTGCGCACGCACGATCTGCCCGAACACTTCGGCAGCGCGTGGGCCAAGATCAAGGCACCAGATGATGCCGCCTTCCGGCGTCTGCTAATGCGCTTCGTCGACTTCTACGCCGAGAATCTGCTGAACCCGCATTGGGGTGAACAAGTCTCCATCCACAGCGACAACACACTGGAGATCTCGATGGTCTGCCAAGGTCTCGATACGGACCAGATCAAGGCGACATGGCAGCCGTTCTTCGACTGGGTCAACGCGACGCCGCACGATTTCACGATCGCCGACGAGCATGGCGCCCGCGCCGTCAAGGCGCAGAACTGGTGGAAGATCGAAGGCAACGATTCGATGATCCCCGACCGCCGGTCCGGTGCGCCCAGGTATCACGGCTGGTGGCAGGGAGACCAGGATCAGGTCGGCGCCTATCTGTACGGATTCGATTCCGCATGGCTTCCCGCATCGCTGCTGCGGAAGGATCAGCAGCAGCGCCTCGTCGACGCCTTGTTCGCCGGCAGCCGCCACAAGAAAATCGATTTGCACTTCAACAAGGGACTCGCAGGCGCCACCGCTGAAACCATCGCCGCTGCGCGCGAGACCGCGACCAACCCCGGCGTCTGCGAAGCCTTCGCGTTGGCCATCATCGCCGACGGCGGAGCCTCCGCATTCCCTGGAATCCCGCACGCCGCCATCGATCTCAAGACCGCCCACGCCAGTGCACACGCCATCGACCAAGCGATGGCCGCGCTCCGCGCGGTCGCGCCCGATGCCGGCTCATACGTCTCGGAAAGCAATTACTTCAACGCTGACTGGCAACGCGCGTTCTGGGGCGACCACTACGCCCGCCTGCGCAACGTAAAGCAGCGCTACGACCCCGACGGCCTGTTCTTCGTGCGCCACGGCGTAGGCAGCGAGGCGTGGAGCGATGATGGATTCACGCGGCTAGAGTCCTGAGCGCCACAGGGCGGACGAGCCGACTCCGTTCAAGGTCCGAATATCTAGCATCGGACAGAATCCTGGCTACGTCGCCCGTCTGCTTTTGACACGATGCTGGTTCGTCGTTTCGCCTGGCGACGGGGGCGTGTCACGTGTCGGCGCTCTCAGGTTTTATAGCCGTCCGGATAATTGGCGTAGGCGTGATTTGCCGCGATCACCAGGTCGATCACCGTCAACTTGCCGAACTTGTTGGTGACCTGAGTTTGATCTTCGTAGTCAAAGAACGACCAACCCCAACGCGATGGCCGCGAGACCTTGTCGCCCATCGCGCCCAGCAGCCCGCGGTTGATCTCCACGCCCAATAAACCCAGCGTACCGGATGCGTAGTTGAGCAACATCTTTCCGTCGGCGGCGTACTTCCAGGCGTCAGTGAAGTCCTTGAACTTGATGTCGGCGGTAGTGAGGTTCCAGTGGTCTTGCACGTAGACGGGAAAGCTCCGCTCAGTGGTGTCCGTCGCCCATGACCCAGGGGTGTTGTTTACCCAATCCACGGCTGCGCCGAACCGTAGCGAATTCTCGATCCGGTTGAGCAGATAGATCTTGCCGCGGACGTCTTTCAGTGTGGGGATGCTTTTGGAAATAAACGTGGAATACGGTGCCAGCAAGTCTTTCAGCTTCTGCAAGGCACGTTCCCTCTCGTCGGGCTTGCTGACGTTGTTCCAGTCGTCCACTTTCAGGGTCATGGCCACAAATTCGGACGAATTCTGTTTCAAGAATTTCCCAATTTCATCCATGGCCAACACCAGCAGTTGGTATTCGTTGCCCGGCAGATTGCCATGGCAGGTGTGGTACTCAAACGCACCGTTCTTTTCTCTGATACTGATGCGGATATCCAGCAGGCGAATTCCACTGTAGAGCTGACCCGTAAGGCTGGCGTAGTGACAAGCGAAGGGCGTGTGCATGTAGGCGTTGATCGCCGCGCTGTCGTGCGTACCGGGAAGGCTCAGGCTGGTTATCTGACGGTTGTCGGGTATTGATCGAAGCCAGTCGCGGTACTGCTTGATGCCTTGGGTCTTGTCCATCAACGCATTGAGGTAGAAGTAATCCACATGGTTGGATTTGCCGGTAAGCAGGTACATCTGCACCAACTCGCGATCGGCATAGAGGCACAGGTACGGCGCTCCTGCTGGCGATACCTGTGACGCGGTGGTGTTGGCGATATGGTCCCCGCCTATCCACCAGTTGTTGCGGTCACTGTGGCCCTGACCCAGCCAGAGCGTGAGCTGGAACTGCCGCCCGTCCAGCTCAAAATCCACCAGCACGGAAAAGTAGAAATTCAGCGCCCGCGGTGCTTTGTCGTTCGACGACAATCCAAAGACATGCACCCGGCCGCCGGCAAGGTTGACGAACTGGTCCGCGAGGCCAACCTCTGCATGACGGCCGCATGAGATGCGGATTTTCCACTCGTCACCGTTGTTGAAAATGCTGCAAGGGTTGGCTTCCTTGGGCAATTGGTCGGGGGACGCAGTCAACGAGCCATGAACATAGGTCACGCCCTTGATGTGTGGAGAAGACAAAAACACGTCATTCGGCCAAAGTGTCGTCATCGCTCGTCCTTTTTGTTAGTTGAGTGCGCCCTAGGCGATGGGCAACGCGCCCCTCCGGCCGACTCGTCGCAAATAGCCAGCAAGTTGACCGGGTCAGCCGTCGTCTTGAGCAAATGGGCCGCCGCCGGATGTCTCCACCCCGGCCTTTGCCGAGATGAGCACGACGGCGACGTCGTAAGGTCGCTGCGGGTGGCGAATCCATCCGGCCAATGCAACACACGGAAGACTGCGTAAGCAGCAGGAGTGTTGCATATGCAGCGTCGGACGAGAATCCACTAGACCGAAAGCTGGAAGTCCCAGATGTGGGATCGATGGCAGCGAGGTGAATCCCTTCATCAGATTGCACGGCTTTTTGATAGCCACCTTATTTCGGTCGCACGCGTAAGATGTGCCGTTCGCGCCATCGCACGCAAATTGCCGATGACCACGAAAGGATCACCGGCGCGGTATTCATCAGTGAGCGTCCCGCTTCCGTAGACAATCCACTTTGCGTTGAGTCGCCAACTTTTCCAGCTAAGAATCAGTGCTAATTCGAGCTATTTTGTAAATTGCGACAGGTATACAAAGTGGCTTTGGGCGAACCGAGGTTGAACCCATTTAATCCATTGGGCTCGGCAACATAGATGTAATTAGCCTTATTGGCGTTGGCATCTGGCAAGACTTGGGCGGAGCAGGCATCAAGCATTGCTTGTGCAGAACTTGATGCCATTGCTTTCAGCGGGTTGGTCATATACGAACAGGTCTTTTGCGCCACTACAGTGCAGCTTTCGCTCGGCTTTGGCGCAAACATGGATTGCACCATGGTGGTTTGCGCGCCTGCCACTGGCTGGCGCGAATCAGATTGAATGCCTGCGCAACCAATCAAGGAAACACTCAGCGCAAAAACTAACGCTGCGACCCTGGTATTTATACTCGCTTGAGGCATGAAGATTCCTTGATGTTGCATTTTTTCCGTAAAACAACTCAGCCCGATACGGGTTCATCGACACATCTAAACAGAGATATTTAGGAACTGCAACAACGATGATTTTTTAGCAAATGGCGGTGTCTTGCTAAGTAAATAGATAGACGATAGGCTCCAAAAAGGTAGCGTCGCAGCAACACTTCAATCGCGCTCTACCTCATTGTATTTGTCGGCATTTTTAAATTCGTTCCACCCATCGGATCAACGCAGGGAGATCTAACTGTATGCGCAGTTCACAGAAGTGGTTGATTGGAGCATCGATTGTCGTTGGCATAATTGCCGTCGCTTCAGCAGGAGCTCAACAAGTCAATTCAAAGCGGGATCCTAATATCGCTGCGTCTCAGGATTTCATTAATCAAGCCATCCAAAGGCTTGATGCGGCAGAACATAATAGTCATCACGTCATGGGCGGCCATGGGCAAAAAGCAAAGGAATTGCTGCATCAAGCCTACCAAGAGTTGTATCTCGCCTCACAGGCGGCCGACGCTAGTCATTGAGCGGTGAGAAGAACACGGTTCACGGATCAAAAAGGTCAATGACACTGACTTTAAGCCACCGCATTTTCATGCGGATTCGGCCAAGTAACTGATTTGAAGAGGGGTTTGTATAAAAGATTGGCTGGCGACTGGGCAAACTCTGGGTTCGATCCAAACAGACAGTCTGTGAAAGTCGCCAGCTACTCTGCGCGCTAATTGCCGATCAAATCGACCGCGATGCACCGCTGGGGCCAGTAAGATCGGATTAAGTGTCTTTGGTGGGTTGATGTCAGGCGTGGCGATCGTAAGAGCAATGACCATGCTCCGCGCAAGGGCCGCTCGTGGCCGAGGCTGTGTGAAAACGCTGAGGCGTTCGCGCATTCGTACCAGGCACGTAAATGCTGAACTTCTCATTGAACACGAGTAACCCAGAATTTCATCTACGTGGCTCATTTTGAGCACGATTTGATCAGGCAAGAATGAGCTTTTACTTTTTCACACAGCTTTGGCCAAAAGCGTCCCTCACTTTGTCAGCGGTTGTTTAGGCTATCTTCTGTCCAGACGACAGACTGCGGACACCCTGCCGGGCAGTGCAATAATTTTGCGTACGCTCTAGTGAAATCGCTGCTTGTGGCGGATCGGTACGCAAGTGAGCGCGCCAACCGTGGTTGGCGCGCCGTTGATATGTTGCGAGTTACCTAGAACTTCTTCTGGATGTTCAGCAGGATCGACTGATTGTCCTGATCGCCGGTGTCGAGCTGGTTGTCGTACTCAAGCCGGATAATCATGTTGTTGTTAAACTGCCAGTTGGCACCAATACCGATCAGGTAATGGTTGTGGGCCAGCGGATCGATCGGTGCGGTGTAGATCGGTCCGGCGATCAGATCGGCATAACTCATTGTTGCATTGCTGGAACCCTGGAAGTCATGTTCGTATTCCAGTCGAACTTGCGGTGCAACGGTGCCGAAGTCTTCTTTGAATACGTAGTCCGCATGGACACCGATACTGGTGGTGGTGGTCTTCACCGTCTGGCCCATGTAATTCAGCGCGTAAATCGAATCACCGTGCTCGGTGAAGCCATTCAAGCTCGCGTTGGCCAGATCCAGTCGACCGTAAGGAGAGATCAGCAACGCATTGCTGTGATATTCGTATCCGCCGGAGAGCGAGGCGAACCACTGTGAGCCGTCACGATTTCCGCTGACCATGCTGTTGTCGGCGGTGACGAAGCGGCGCGAGTCGAACGACAACCATTGATAGCCGGCCAGACCGTCGATAAAGGTCGACGGGCTGGGGTTGAAGCTGGCGTACGCGGCCAGGCTGTAGCTGTCTGACGTGCTGTGGGTACCGTTCTGGCCAATGTCCGTGTTGTCGTGGCCGTAACCGAAGCCGACGCCCGCCGCAAAGTCGGACGAGATGCGCTTGTCCACACCGGCACTGACGCCGCCGGTGTCGAAGTCGAAGCCACTGGCCTCACCGGTGGCGCCACGCGAACCGAAGTTGACCGCACCGCCGGTCCATACCGCGAAGCCATTCGGTAACGGGGGCGAGGAACCCGGGTTGGCATCCGTCGGCGGTTGAGTCAGATATTTGCGGTTGAGATCGTCCGGCAAGTTCGAGGTCGTGAAGTTGCCTTGCGCATCTGGCGAGACTGCCGCCAAGTTGTTTTGGCTAGCCGAGTCGAAACTCAGATTGTTCTGGAAGCCCTGGCCGCCGCCGTCGTGCAGGATCTCCAGACGCTGCTGGAAGTTGTCGATCTGACCTTGGGCGAAGCGGCGTGTGGCGTCCGCTTGCGCACCAAGCAGGCCCAGTACTTCCGGATCCTTCGACGGATCGGGACGTGCGGTAACCGAGATCGTCACGATGCCCGGTGCGGATGTCGCGTACGCATTGGTCAGGGTGTAGCTCACCGTCGCCGTACCGCTGAAGGTCGGCGTTGAGGTGAAGCTGAGCACGTAACCGCCACCGCTTGCCACGATATGGCCCGTACCGGCCGAGGCAGGCGATATCGACACCTCATTGGCCCCGATGAACGGACCACCGGTCGCCCCTTGGGTCAAGTTGACCTGCACTGCCGTGCCCGCGACTTCGTTGGCGCTATGCGGTGCAGCGACCGGACGCGCATCCACCGTAATCGTTGCCGTACCCGGGAGCGAGGTACCAAAGGCATTCGCTACGGTGTACGTGAAACCTACCTGGCCAGACCCTGCGGCGTCAGAGGTGTAGATGATGTCGGTGCCCGATACCACCGCGCTGCCGGATGTCGGTGCCTTGGCAATCGCCACGACGGTGAACGGTCCCCCGGTTGCGCCAGTGGTGGCGTGCAAGGTAATTGGCTGACCGGCCAAAACCGTCGCCGTCAATGGCGCTACCGTCGGTACCGCCAAGGGTGAAACGGTTACCGTCACCGTGGCGGGCGAGGACGTACCGCCAGGACCGGTTGCAGTGTAAGTAAACGTATCCGTGCCGAAGAAGTTTTGCTTCGGCGTGTACACCACATTCAAGCCACCTATCGTGGCGGTGCCGTGCGCTGGTGCGCTGGCGATCGCGATGGTGGTGATCGGGCCGGTATCGTTGCCGGTCACTGCAATGGTCGTTGGCTGGTTGGACGGTGTGCTGGCGCTGTCAGCTACGGCGACAGGAACCGCTTGTTGCACTGATAGTGAGTACGCCTGCGTCCCGGTGAAGCCAAGTCCGTCGGTGGCGGTGACCGTTACGTTGAAACTTCCCGCGGATGTGGGCACACCGGTCAATGCTCCGTTGCTGGCCAGGTGCAGGCCACCCGGCAATGCACCGGCCGAGACAGTGTAGGTGTAGGTGCCGTTACCGCCGCTGGCACTTAAGGTCTGGCTGTAAGCGACGGCCTCCTGAGCGCTTGGCAAGGTCGTCGGCGTGATGACGAGTGCTGGCGCGGTAACTGTCAACGTGTAGTTATGTGTCACCGAAAACGGTGCGCCGACGCCGGTGGAGCTGTCAGTGCTACGTACGGAGATAGTGAAACTGCCCGCTTGAGTCGGTGTGCCGCTCAGCATTCCGGTAGTGCCGTTGATCGTCAGTCCGCTGGGCAACGCTCCCGCTACGACCGCGTAGGTATAGGGCGCGGTACCGCCGGTCGTTGTAAACGTCTGGCTGTATGCGGTTTCGGCATTGGCGCCAGGCAAGGTTGCCGGCGTCAGTGCCAACGTCGGTGCGGCCACGGTGACGTTGTACGGCTGGGCGCCGGTGAAGTGGCTGGCATCCGTGACTTCAATGGTGAAGCTGAAGGGGCCACCGGCGGTCGGCGTACCGCTGATGGTGCCGGTCGTTGAATTAAGTATCAGACCCGTTGGCAACGTCCCCGCACTGACGCTGTAAATATACGGCGCGGTGCCGCCATTGGCGGTCAACACCTGGCTGTAGGGCGTGCCGATCAATGGTGCAGGCAGGCTGCCCGGTGTAACGGTGAGCGTCGGTGCGTTGACGGTAAGCGTGTAGTTGTGCGAAGAGGAGACTGGTGCGCCTGTGCCAGTACTGCTATCGGCGCTGCGCACGGTGAAGATGAAGGTGCCCGCTGCGGTTGGCGTACCACTCAAAGCACCGGTAGCACTGAACGACAAGCCAGCCGGCAATGCACCCGAGGTCATGGCGTACGTATACGGTGCCGTGCCGCCGGACGAGGTAAATGTCTGGCTATAAGCGACTTCTGCATTGGCGGAAGGCAAGGTGGCCGGTGACACCACGATCACTGGCGTGGCGACGGTGAAGCTGTATACCTGCGCCACCGTGAAGTTATTAGCGTCTCTCGCTTGCAAG
>Ga0302223_10000828_pt1 | contig 18010 bp, 21 predicted proteins | sample II_Palsa_E2_3_FD_194565 | JGI IMG/M metagenome (GOLD analysis project Ga0302223, IMG submission 194565) | Peat permafrost microbial communities from Stordalen Mire near Abisko, Sweden - II_Palsa_E2_3 | ecosystem: Environmental > Terrestrial > Soil > Palsa > Peat permafrost | place: Sweden... | reverse complement strand
GGAATCCGCCGCCTGGAAACACGACAACCGCGGCGCCGGTGTTTTTCCCTTGAGGCGTATAGACGGTCATCGTTGGCTGGGTCACGTTGGTCACCCCCTCCATCGGGCGTCCCAAGGTCAGCTCCTTTGGACTCTGCGTGGTCTTTTCCTGCCCGGGCACCGGTTGTAGATCAGGTGCGGCTCCTGGCCATATCGCTATCTGCGTGTGGCCCGGAGACGGCTGCCATGGTGACGTCTGTGCTTGCACGCCAGCACACGCAAATGCGGAACAGAGAGCCAAGATCAATAGCTTCATCACCGTTCCTCAGCAGCGGATAGAGCGACAAAGTGTCATCAAGTCCCAGGGCCCGAGAGTGACGCCACTGAGGCGAACGAATGACAAATAGGAAAATCGCTCAGCGAGCGATCAAGGATAATGACCTGTAGTAGCACTCATGACTTGCTCGCCCGACTACCTGCTCTTGGCCGCTTTGGGCCTGCATCCTTGCGGACACGTGTCTCATATGCCTGGTTCACAAGCGATCTGACGACGGCCGGTTTGGCCGCCGCCAGCGCTACGCGAAGACCCACGACCTTACCGCCCCAAAGCAGCTTTTCTAGAAAGTCCGGATACAAGGCCAAGGCGGTTTCCCGGTCTTCTTCGGGCACGAAGACGTGGATGACGTTCTCCGCCGGCGGCACGGTGACGAAAATCTTTCCGCGCACCCGAAATGATGAAGATTCGTGGTGAGGCTCTTCCGTAACCGCTTCCAGCCCCATGGCGTGCTTGCGGACCGCGTCGATTTTCATGGGAAGTTCATCGCCGACATTACTCGTTATGCAGCGGTGTCAGGCGAGTTGACCGTCTGCCTGAGCGCAGCCATCTCCTGCCTCAATTCACTTAATTGCCGACGGGTCTGATACAGCGCCACGCTGACGAAAAAAAAGCATAAAGGTATGGCGATGATGGCCGAGTACCAAAGGTTCTCTCCCTTCACTGAAAAGTAGTAGACAGCCATCCCGACGTTAAGCGCGCAAAGGACAGTGGGCGCCCAACTTCCTACGATGTCTTGCGTATTCATCGTTCCTCCGCATCTATCGATTCAAGAGCCGCTTGTGGACGTCCGTCGCGTAAATATTCGTCGTGATAAATGTTCATCTGACTTGGCCTGGTCGCTTTCTTCCCCGTCATCCCCGCGAAGGCAGGGGATCCAGTGGTCCGGCCTCCGAGAACCCAGCGTGCCAGCCCAATCGCCCTGGTGCAACGCCCCTCAGTGACTGGTAACTGCGCCAACCATTCCAAGAATGGAAGCAACCCAATCTTCACCGGCATTCGTCAGCAACATGGCTAGTCTCAGCCAGGCATAGCCGGCAGTCCCGACATGCATACGGCTTCCAGTGCAAAAAAGCATCCGGAAAGTTGGCGCCAATGAACACCACATTACGGAGACCACCTCATGCACGACCTACTTGAAATTTCTGCGCCTTGGTGGACGTTCGTTATCCGAGGGGTGCTTACGTATTTCGGTCTGCTCGTGCTGATGCGACTGACCGGCAAACGCACCCTCGGCGATATGTCCGCTTTCGATCTCATCGTGCTGGTACTCGTAGGAGGCACGCTGCGCACGACCATCATCGGCCATGACGAGGGATTCATAGGACCGTTTATCGGCGTGGCCAGCGTGCTGGCCACCGACAAGGCCTTGGGCTGGGCCTGCACCCGATCCACGCTTATCAACCGAATCGTCGAAGGACTGCCAGCGATATTGATACGCAAAGGCCACCGCAATATTGCAGTACTCAAAGCACAGAACGTTCCGGAAGCCGCACTGGATCGCGCATTGCATGCAGCAGGCCTGACGGACGAACGCAGCATCGAAATCGGCCGGCTTGAACCGAATGGAAAGGTCACCTTCATCCGCCAGTGAGCCCTGGGATGACCAAGCAAGATTTCAGCCGAAGAAAAGGCCTCCCGAGGTGGCAAGCAGCCCCTTGTGCAAGAAATGCCGGATTTCGGCCAAAGAAAAAGGCGCCATAGGCGCCTAAGTCTTTGTTTGCAATGGAGGCCAAGGTCGGAATCGAACCGGCGTACGCGGCTTTGCAGACCGCTGGCACACGATATTTATCAAATAGTTACTGCGTTTGCCACCCGTTTTGCCACTCGAAGCGTGCCCGCTTCCGTCAGAAGCAGGCATTCAGGCGAAATCGATGCACGCATTTGCGTTAACCTGGATAGTGCTCTACGTATCGCGCCTGCCCCGCCGTGGCGCATGTGGCTCCCCCAGCAGAGACGCGCAGCTCAGCACCTGACGCAAAGGAAAATTCCGCGGACAAGGAAGACAAAGTCTCGAAGGGCAGCATCAACAGCGAGTGCGGCTGATTGGCAATCACTATCCATGCGTCCGAGATTGGTCCAATGGCGCCCGCTAGCTCGCCCGACCAGGTCGCACCGAAGAAGAATAGCTTTGCAGGCCCAACGAAACCTTCGCCAGCACTCACGCCAGGCTGACCCGTCGAACGATGTAAGTACGCCTCCGAAAAGGTGACTAGGAGACCTTGGCCATCAGCAGTGACGCTGGCCACAACCGAGTCGTGAAATTCCAATGCCTCCTTCATTGATGCTGATTGCCTCGCCAGTGGATATGTACATAGGAGCGTCTAACCGTAGTGTCGCCTTCGGCTCCAGGCTGTGTGAAAACGCAGAGCTGCCTTCGCAGCATGTGCCTCCTAGCGACATGGAACAGGCAGCACGGGTTAGACTACATTTTGAAATTTACTCGGCACGTTAGCGTCCTCCGGAAGCAATCGCCACTCAATGAGCCACACCCAAGCTATCGCAATGCAAGCGAAAGCGTTTCTCGAGGCCTACGAAACGCTCGACGACTCCATGTATCAAAAAATACAACTTGGGTCTGTGCATTTCAGAACTCTAATCTTCGAACGAGCGCCAGTTGTCACTGCTGCCATTGTTTGTATTGCTTTTGCAGCAGAAATGGCCATGAAGGCACTGATCGTCGATTCTGCGGGTGGACGCCTTTCGGGACTTCCAAAAAGTCATGATCTTGATGAACTTTTCAAGAACATATGCGGTGACGTACGCGTGGCAATTGCATCAGCATTGAATAAATCGCTACTGGAAGTAGAAGACAGTCTTAGGAAAAATGCAAAAGCTTTTGCGCAATGGCGCTACTCCTACGAAGAAGGGGCTTGGGCAGATGAAGAATTTCTTCGTGCTTTCGTCAGGGTTGCGCTCGCTCAAATCGCCGGGCCGTAGCGTCACGGCGCCGTAGTGAAAAGGTCAAATCGATGTTGCGTTGAAACCCGTTCTCGAAGCCTTTGTAAGGCAGCGGCCCCCCTTCAAAGTGCCGCCATAGAACTTCCGCTACGTCGAAAGCGGACATTCCCAGATCGTCGCTTTGTTGTTCGTTGTGCAAGGAGCCTGTGCCCTCAGCGCATGTCGTGGGTGAATTATGGGGAGATCGACAAATTTCTCAAATTGGGTCCCCCTTGGGGACCAGAACTCCGGCGTTGAACGAGACTACTCGTGACTCAACCCGGCTTGTAATTGGGTCCACTAAAGGGAGGCGAACATCAGTCCCTCAAATCGAGGGCTTGAGTGCAGGTAGCACGTATCCGACCGGTCCCAATGTCACCTGCCACGCCTCGCCGAGCTCGCTAAGGCGTTGGTTGATCCATTCGACGGGTACTTGGTCGATTCCCACGTCGATGAACAATGCGTCCCCGGGAAATCTCTTTATGTACTCAGTGCGAACCCCTTTGAGGACTCCAACCCTTCGGTCGTACTCAGGATGATTCGTTCCCGAGCCGCCACGCCCGAATCCCCATTGGTCAGTAGAGAAACCAATTCGTTCAGTAGGACCGCGCGCTCCACGACCACCACGGCCATCTGCGGTGGCACTGCTGCCGCCGTCACCACCGATTATCAGGCCTCCGTCGCCCTGAATGAATCCGCCGCCTCCCTTACCCCCAGTTCCCGTTGTCCCGCCTTCCCCGCCACGACCGCCGATAACCACTCCGTGGCTGCCGATGATGGTGCCCCCACCTCCTTCGCCGCCCAGGCCGGTACCTCGCCTATTCAAGTTCTCGGAGACCCACTTCTCGTGCTCGATCTTCCAGCCGTGTAGCTGGTCTTCCGAAAAATCAGCGCCATTGTTCTTATCAGCCATGTCCGCGCAGTTGCTGCAGAGAAAGATCGCGTTAGTGATTGCGCAGCGTTCAGCAGCCGTCATTTCGCTCTTGTATCTAGGCCCCCCTGACGCGGCTGCACAGATGTGTGCTGCTTTTCCGATGTATAGAAATTTACCGTGCTCTTGATCCGAGGGTGCGAGCGTGTGCACGCGACATTCGGAGTTTGAGCAGATGTACGCGGCGCGCTTACACAGCGCCTCTACAACTGGCTTTGAAAAGTCGTCACGGGATGAGAGCATGCCCAGGTTTCTCTTTTGAACTGATTGTTTGGCGTCAGCCTCAACGAGCCGTTAGTTCTCTAAGCTACCGGCATCAGCGGCTGATGCGAATCAGTTGGAATTATTTTGCGACGACGTCCTTCGGATGACCTCATCGAATAGTTGCTGCAAGTCAGCTGGCGACATCGCTTGAAGTTCTTTTGCGGCCGCATCGGTTACTGCTTTGTTTCCTTTTCCCTCACCACGCGACCTGACTTTTCCCATTTCAGGGCTGAGTGTGAAGTAGAAGGGGCCTGCTGAGCTGCCGGGAGCTGATGCCACTACGACTGTGCGCCCGTCTGAGCAGTCATAGACAAGCCATTCTGATCCACCGAACTGCTTTGTAATTGGTCCGCTCTTGCATGACAAATTTTGCTGGCTGGCTGGATTAGGAATAGCGGCAAACGAGCGCTCACACACTTGAAAAACCGTCAACGTTAATAGAGATATTGCCAAATTTTTCACAGACATTATACGGCCGATTCCTTTGCAGTCTTACAAATGAACGTTCCCAAGCGATTTGAACGGTAATCCACATTTTACGCGTTCACCGTTGGCACTCTAATCCTTCCCTGACGTTCGCTTTGAGTCTCTAAGAAATTTATTTACACCAAATAGCACAGCGCAAAAAATTATGGCCAAAAAGACACCGAAAATCCCTGCTTGGCCCAACCCTTGTAAGTAGCTCATCCAGCCACTTTGCGTAACGTGACCGTTGATGACCTCAGTTGACATTTTATGTCCGTCCCAGCTTTTGTAAGAAACGCCCTCGGAGTATTTTGCGGGCCATGTCAGGACTGCCAAAGGCAAGGATGCAATGAAAAAACCAGCCAGGGTGATAGTCCGCCAGTGCAACAGATTGTATTTGCGCAGAACGAAGAAAACAGGCAACGCCAGAGCCACAACATGTAACAACACGTATAGCAGTACGAACATGGAGCTAGCAGTTGACCCCGACAAAACGTAGTCGATCGCAACCGGAGTTGAGATCGAGCACAGAAATGCGAGGACTACAGCAATGGGCTTCATCAAGCATCTACTAATGTAAGTTGCTAAGCAGTGATTGTGTTTGCGGCACCCACACTCCGTTTATCAATCCTGCTAACCCCTTGGCATATTTGGACTGTTTCCAATTCGTACCTTCCCCAAAATTGTGCACAACGCCATCACACACTTCGCGGGCCACATAACCTGGGAATAGAGGGTGCCCGGGTAGCGTCACATTTACTACAACAGGGTTTCCAGTCACCTTGTCGGTCGTCAGATAGGACATGACAGGGCTGTTGTTGTAGCCACCCGGGTCGGTTCCAAACGAGCTGACTTTGTCGACCGCATCATAGAGATTCTGTATCGCCGACGGAGTGGCATTGTTATACGTCCCCTGCGGGGTAGCAGGCGAAGGAGAACCTGGTGTTGGATTATTTGCGACCTGCTGCATAACAGCGGACGGATCAGCACCACCATCGCTAACAGGCACATCGTAGGCATGATAGAACGCCGAGCTGTCGTCCATTGTCGCCGGCCATCCCTCAGGTTGTGGAAAGCTAACCGTCGGGCCGCCGGTCGGTGCGGTGCAAGTGACAGTTCCACCTGCGGCAGCGCATGAGAGCGCCAATTCGTCGAACGCATTTAACGGATTGGAACCCGAGTACTCGAACGTGGATACACCCGCCGCGACTCCAAATGGATCACTTTGTGTGTACCGACCGCATCCATTGCAGAAATATCGATTGTTGTTGAAAAAAAGACCTGTTTCCGCGTCGGCATATTGCCCTGGGAACCGGAGATTTAGCGTGTAACCATTGCTGCTTGTGGGCGGCACTTCACCCCAAGAATTTCCCGCATAAGCCCACTGCCAGATCACGGTGCCCGCGCCATTGGTCACCACTCGCGGAGTGCCTAGCTGGTCAGCAGTTACGTAGTTAACCGTGCTGGTAGTCAAGCTGCCACTCATGGTGTTGTCGATGACCGCCACCGGGATCTGGCCTAGCCAAACATAGTCGCGATTTGTGGTGCCGTACTCACCAATAATCTGAGCGGATTCGTAGTCATATCGTTCAATATTACCCCCCACATTTTTGGCGACACGCTGGTTATGAGCGTTGTACGTGTAGTTGGCGATTGTGCTGCCGCCGAGCTGGGCCACGGTCATACGGTTCCGATCACTGTACCCGTAGCCATAGGTGTTACCCGCCTGCGTCATTGCTGTTGTGTTTCCGTCGGCATCAACACTGAGCGCGTTGGTACCCATTGCAGCTTGACGTATCGCTCGATCAAATTTACATCACCCCATCTCAGGCCAAGCATCTCGCCTGCCCGCATGGCAGTCTCCATACCGAGAAGAAACGCGAGGCCTACGCGTTGCGTGGCGGTATCGGCAGCTAACCGTTCACCTAGGCCAAAGCCCAGCTTCATCCGCTCGATTTCATTAGCCGTGATGCGCCGCTTGCGACTCGGGGGCGCCTTGGGCCGCGTCACGTCTCGCATCGGGTTCTCCCGTAACCAGCCGAAGTCGCGGCGGCAGCTCTCGAACACTGTCCGCAGCAGCTTCATTTCTCGCAACACCGATGCGGGCGACACTGACTTCAACCGATCGTCCCTCCACCCGGCAATATCTGCTGCCGTGATTATCGCGAGTCGCTTGCTGGCCAGCGCGTGCCGGCCCATCGCGCCCAGTCGGAGCAGCTCCCACTTGAAGCCTTTGTGAAGGGGAGCCACGTCACGACCGTAGCGCTCAAGCGCTTCCGCAAAGGTCTTGTCGGGCAGCTTGACTCCGCCCAGCTGAGCCTCCTGCTCAAGGGCCCAGGCTGCGGCCTTTGCTTTGGTATCGAACACCTCCGACCCTCGCACGCCGCGCACCCATACCTGCGCCCGCCATTTTTTGCCCGACTTCTGGATGCTGGCCATTTACTCCCCAAAATGGGTGATTCGTGGGGGGAGAGACTAGGGCAATACGTTGCGACTTGTCGAATTAGGCCCAAAGAAAAAGCCCCTGAAACCGCACAACAGTGCGCCTTCAGGGGCCTTTTGTACCTCAAGCGTATTCACCCGCTTTTACATCAATGGTGCCCAAGAGGGGACTCGAACCCCTACGACTTACGTCGCTACCACCTCAAGGTAGTGCGTCTACCAGTTCCGCCACCTGGGCAGGTGTGTTGCGTGTTGCTGTCTTGCTTAACCTTTAGTGCTTGATCGGCTGTGCTGGCGGCGTGGAGCTGGCGGCGGCGGGAACGGCCGTCGGCACTTCGGAGGCAGCTGGTGCAGCGGGCTTCGCAGCCTGGGTCGCCGGCTTGACGGCGACAACGCCTGACATGACGCCCAGATCAGTGGTGGTGCTGTGTGACTGACCGTTGGCGTGCAGGTAGATGCCCATGCCTAGGCTCAGCAGGAAGAACAATGTAGCCAGCACGCCGGTGGCACGGGTCAGGAACGTGGCCGAGCCACGCGCACCGAATACCGTGGCCGATGCACCGCTGCCGAAACCGGAGCCAGCATCCGCGCCCGCGCCGTTCTGCAGCAGGATCAGCACGATCATTGCTGCAGCGATCAGGATGTAAAACACGCTGAAAATGACGAACATGATTTTCTATTGAGCCTGTGCGCTTAGTGCGCCGCGGCGCAGATTCCAAGGAAGTCGGATGCGGTCAGAGAGGCCCCGCCGATCAGTCCTCCGTCCACATCCGCCTGCGCGAATAATTCAGCGGCGTTGGCCGCTTTGACGCTACCGCCGTAAAGCAGTCGAGTCAGCCGGGCAATGATAACATCTTCTTTTTCCAGTTGGCTACGAATGAACGCGTGCACCTGCTGGGCCAGCTCTGGCGTGGCCGTGCGGCCGGTGCCGATCGCCCAGACGGGCTCATAGGCGATCACCGCGGTATCGAAGCTGGCAATGCCGTTCAGCGTCAGCACGGCCTGCAGCTGGCGGGCGATAACCGCCTTGGCCTCGCCTGCCTCGTGCTGCTCCAGCGTCTCGCCCACACAGAGAATCGGGGTGAGCCCGCCCGCCTTGGCTGCGGCAAACTTGCGCGCCACCAGCTCATCATTCTCGCCGTGATAGTGGCGGCGTTCGGAATGGCCAACCAACGCCCATTGCGCGCCGACATCGGCCAGCATCGCGGCAGAAACTTCACCGGTGTAGGCACCCTGCCCCTCGTGTTCGCTGACGTCCTGCGCGCCTATGCCCAGGCCGGAGCTGGCGTGCTGCGAGGCCAGCTCTGCTAAGTAAGGAAACGGTGGAAACACGATAACGTCGATCGAAGCCGGTTTGCCGGCGGCTACGTCGTTCACCAATGCGGTGGCCATGGATCGGCTGCCGTGCATCTTCCAATTGCCGGCGACGAGTTTCTTACGCATGGTCTGCTTCCGCTGCAATCAAACCGCAAGCTTACCGGCGGGTTGGAGCATCGGCAAACCGGCTCGCTACTGGCGTCTGCGTGCGCACCCGGTCAAGAATGGCCATTCACTCACAGGAATGACCTATGCCGCCCAGCCGTCCACTCAGTCTGATCACCGGCGCCTCGGCCGGCATCGGTGCCGCCTTTGCCCGGCAATTGGCCAAACTTGGCCACGACCTGGTACTCACGGCGCGACGGCTTGACCGGCTGGAAGCACTGGCCAGCGAATTGCGCGAACAGGACGGAGCAGTCGTGACAGTGCTGGCGAACGACCTGGCTGATCCTGGTGCCCCGCGAGCCCTGTTCGACGCGCTGCAGCAGCGCAATCTTCAGGTGGACTGGCTCATCAACAACGCGGGTTATGGCGTGCCCGGCACCTTGCTGGCGAATGATTGGGCGACGCACGCGGCGTCTTTGCAGGTGCTGCTGACAGCGCCCACTGAGCTTTCGTGGCTATTTCTGCCGGGTATGCGCAAACGCGGCTATGGACGGATCATCAACGTGGCGTCGCTGGCTGGGCATGTCCCCGGACCAGCGGGACATACGCTGTATGCGGCGTCCAAGGCGTATCTCATCAAACTTTCGCAGTCGCTGGCGCTGGAGAACCGCCCGGTCGGGGTGAACGTCTGCGCGCTGTGCCCGGGGTTCACCTGGTCGGAATTCCACGACGTCACCGGTACCCGCGACAAGATGAATCAGATGCCGGGCTTCATGTGGCTCACTGCCGAGGAAGTAGTGCGTCAGGGCATCGATGCGGTCGAGCGTGGCGACGCGGTGTATATCCCTGGCCGGGTCAATCGGACGATCAAGACGATTATTCAGCTGATGCCGGATCGATTGGCGATGTGGCTTTCGGCGCGGGAGTCGAAACGGTATCGGAATGCGGATGAAGGGCAGACTTCGTAGGTTCGGGTGAGCGCAGCGATGCCCAACTTTTTTGCGACATGGTTGAGCATCGCTGGCGCTCACCCCAACCTACGAGTTCGATGTCGCGTGCTGGATTTGCTCCTCCCCGTGCGACCGAAGGAAGTCCCTTCTTCGGGGCTTGCAGGAGGGAGGTTGGGAGGGGGTGGCTTTTGAGTTTGAGATCAAGAGCGCCCCCTCCCCAGCCCTCCCCTGCATGCAGGGGAGGGAGCACCGCCCAAAGATTGGGAGTCAGCGAAACACTTAGATCAGCTTGATCTCGCGCAGGCGCTGCATCAGGTATTCGTGCGAACTGATTGAGGTGGTGTAGCGACTCGGATTTTCCGGCGTGATGCACTCGGGTACCGGGTCGAGCACGACATCGGGGTTCGGGTGCAGGAAGTACGGCACCGAATAGCGCGGCTTGCGCGCATTCTCGTTTTGCGGGTTGACGACGCGGTGCGAAGTGGATGGATAAACGTGGTTGGTCAGGCGCTGCAGCATGTCGCCGATGTTCACCACGATGGCGTCGCCTTCGGTGGTGATCGGCAGCCACTCACCGTCGCTCAATACTTCCAGCCCTTCGGCGCTGGCACCGACCAGCAGGGTGATGAAGTTGATGTCCTCGTGGGCGCCAGCGCGCACGTTCGGGATGTTGTCCTGGGTGATCGGTGGATAGTGAATCGGCCGCAGAATGGAATTGCCCTGATCGGTCTTGTCGTCGAAGTAGTGCTCGGGCAAACCCACGTGCAGGGCCAGCGCGCGCAGCACGCGTGTACCGAGCTGATCGAGTGCCTCGTACAGGCCATAGCCGTACGGCTTGAACTCGGGCACTTCGGTGGGCCACAGGTTGGGCGGCATCACGTCGGCGAACTTTGAGTCGCGCGGAATCTCGCGACCGATGTGCCAGAACTCCTTGAGGTCGGCGTATTGGCTGTCCTTCGCGGTTTCCACTTTGTAGGGCGTGAAGCCACGCGCGCCACCACTGCCGGGCACGTGGTATTTCATCTTCGTTTCGGTGGGGAGTGCGAAGAAGCGTTGGAACGCATCATACGAGCCGTCAATCAACTCGCGCGCGATGCCGTGCCCGCTGATGCAGCAAAAACCAAACTCGCGATAGGCGGCGCCCAACTCGGCAACGAAGGCGTCGCGGTCGCTGTGGTAACGGCGAATGTCCAGAGTGGGAACGTGTTTCACGATACCTCAACAGAATGTGTCTTGGCTGCTGATTTTACGACGTCGGCAAGCCATGCCGCCAACTGCTGTACTTCCGCCGCATCCGCGGCCTCCACCGTTACGCGCACCAACGGCTCGGTACCGGAAGCGCGCAGCACAACCCGGCCGCGGCCCTGCAGAACCCGCTCCACTTCGGCCAATGCCTGTTGGACCTCGGTACCGGCCAGTGCTTCGCGGGCGCCATTGGCGCGCACGTTCAACATGACCTGCGGCAGTTTTTTGAGGCCCTTGCGCGCTGAGGCCAAATCTTCCCCGGACAAGGCCAACGCCTCCAGTACGGCCAGCGCGGCCACGATGCCGTCGCCCGTGGTGGCGCGATCCAGGCACAGGATGTGGCCCGAGGTTTCGCCACCGAGCATGGCGTCGTGTTCCCTCAACAACTGCATCACGTAGCGATCGCCGACATTGGCGCGCAGCAGGGGTACGCCCCATTCCGCCAGCGCCAGCTGCAGACCGTAATTGCTCATCAAGGTGCCCACCACGGGCTGCTTGAGCAGCCCCTGCCGGTGCAGGCTGCGGGCCAGTATGTAGAGGATGTCGTCACCATCGGCCAGCGCGCCATTGCGGTCGACCAGCATCAGCCGATCACCGTCTCCGTCGAACGCCATGCCGATGTCGGCAGCATGTTCGAGCACAGCCTGCTGCAATGCCTGGGGATGGGTGGAACCGACATCGCTATTGATATTGAAACCGTCCGGCTTGTCGCCAATGGCGACGACCTCGGCACCCAATTCGGCGAACACTTTGGGAGCCACCTGATAGGTCGCGCCGTGTGCGCAATCGAGCACGATCTTGGTGCCGCGCAGCGTGAAGTCCTCCGGCACGGTCGCTTTGCAGAACTCGGCGTAGCGCGCCACTGCATCGCTGATGCGGGTGGCCTTGCCCAGTTCTTCGGACGGCACGGTGACAAAGTCGGCGTCCACTTCTTCTTCGATCGCGAGTTCGACGGCATCCAGCAATTTTTCGCCATTCGCGGAAAAGAACTTGATGCCGTTGTCCTGGTGGGGATTGTGCGACGCGCTGATCACGATGCCGGCGCTGGCACGCATGGAGCGCGTCAGAAACGCGACGGCGGGCGTCGGCATCGGGCCCAGCAACCCGACGTCGGCACCAGCGGCGACCAGGCCGGCTTCCAGTGCGGATTCGAACATGTAGCCGGAGACGCGGGTGTCCTTGCCGATCAGCACCAGCGGGCGCTCATTGCCGGCGCGCGCCAGCACGCTGCCCACGGCGCGCCCCAGTCGCAGCATGAAATCCGCGCTGATCGGCCATTCGCCGACCGGACCACGAATGCCATCGGTGCCGAAATATTTACGTTGATTCATAGCGTCCTGGATTCCCGAAGGTTTTTCCGTTGCTGCGGCGGCAGCATAGCGCCGGCCTTCGACAAAGGGTGGCTTGGAATGAACTGGTGGCTGGCTCGGCGTGCGTGCGGGGAACTCGCCGCCAAGTTGTCCCTGCGATGGCGGGGTCGCCGCAACCCGTCGATCCTGCGAAGGCAGGAACCCAGCGCTCTTAATTCACCAAGAACTCAAAGTCCACTGGGTCCCTGCCTTCGCAGGGATGACGGCGTGGGGGGGGGTTGAGTGCTGCTGAAGCATTCAATCGTCGTCGGGCCACCGTGTCGTAGCCGTTTTTTCGTTGCGTTTGGGTACGACGTCTACCGCATGCACGCCCTGCCATACCGCCAGTGCATCCACGGTCGCAGCCACGTCGTGTACGCGCACCATGCGGGCGCCTCGCTGAACCGCGATCAGCGCCGCGGCGGCTGAACCTGCAGCGCGTGCGGCGGGTTCGCTTTTGCCGGTCAGCGTACCAATCATCGATTTGCGCGACAGGCCGGCGTATACGCCGCTACCCAGGTTGCTGAAGCGCTCCAGCGCACTGAGCAACGCCAGATTGTGCTCCAGTGTTTTACCGAAACCGAAACCTGGATCGAGCATGACCTTGCGCCGGTCGATACCCGCCAGTTCGCACGCAAACAGCCGATCCGTCAAAAAGCGATGCACTTCGCCGACCACGTCGTCGTAATGAGGGTCGGCCTGCATGCTGCGCGGCTCACCCTGCATATGCATCAGGCACACGGGCACGCCCAATTCGGCTGCGGCTTCCATGGCGCCATCCTGGCGCAGCGCCCATACGTCATTGATCATCCCGGCACCCGCCGCCACCGCAGCGCGCATGACTTGCGGCTTGGACGTGTCGATCGCGATCGGCAACGTCGTTTGCGCGATGAGCTGCTCGATGACCGGCAAAACGCGGCGCAATTCTTCCTCGAGCGATACTTCGGCAGCACCGGGGCGGGTGGATTCGCCGCCAACGTCGAGCATGTCAGCGCCCTCTTCCGCCATCCGCAGGCCGTGAGCTACCGCCGCTTCCACGCTGTCGTGGTGACCATCGGCGGAGAACGAATCCGGAGTGAGATTGAGGATACCGACAACGCGTGGACGGTCCAGTCGCAGCGGGCGCCCAGCGCAGTCAAGCACCGTGGCAAACAGATCGATCGACATACTCAAACTCCGCTGACCTGATACGTGATGGTCACTATGTGATGCGCCTAAGCGATAGCGCTTCGGTCAGCATCAAGCCTGGGCAACGTTGCCGCCGAGTTCACCCATGTAGCGCCGGTAGAAGCGCAGTTCGTCGATCGAATCGCGGATGTCCGACAGTGCCGTGTGCGCCGATTCCTTGCCCAGACTCTTCGCGATGTTCGGTGCCCAGCGCCGGGCCAGCTCCTTGAGCGTGGACACATCCAGATTGCGGTAGTGGAAATAACGCTCCAGCCGCGGCATCTGTCGATACATGAAGCGCCGATCCTGGCAGATCGAATTGCCACACATCGGCGACTTGCCGGGCGGCACCCACGCGCGCAGAAACTCGACCGTGGCCTGCTCGGCCATCGCATGGTCGGTTTCCGAAATCAGTACCTGCCGCCACAGACCCGACTTATGGTGCTGGTTGCAATTCCAGCTATCCATCGATTCGAGGCGGTCGATTTCGTGACGGATCGCGAACACCGGGCCCTCGGCAAGCACGTTTAGGTGCTTGTCGGTAACCACCGTGGCGATCTCCAGAATCGAGTCGTTGTCAGTATCGAGGCCGGTCATCTCCAGATCGATCCAGATCAGGTTGTCGTCGTTGGCTTGGCTCATGGACACTCCTTGGGTAGCCAAGTTTATCAGTCTTGCCGGGCATGCCCATGCCGGGCGGGCTTTTGAGCATGCGATGATGGTGCGGCCTGTCCCAATGACTCCCGCATGCAGACCTTCTTCTGGCACGACTACGAGACCTTCGGCGCCGACACGCGGCGCGACCGGCCGGTACAGTTTGCCGGCATCCGCACGACGCTGGAGCTCGAAATCATCGGCGAGCCGGTGATGTTCTACAGCAAGCCTCCGCTGGAGATGCCACCCCACCCCGACGCCTGCATGATCACCGGTATTACCCCGCAGCTGGCCGAACGTGAAGGTGTCATCGAAGCCGAATTCGCGGCGCGGGTGCACGAGCAACTGGCCGAGCCAGGCACCTGTGGCGTGGGTTACAACTCGTTGCGTTTTGACGACGAATTCACGCGACAGATGCTTTACCGCAATTTCTACGAGCCGTACGGTCGCGAGTGGGAAAACGGCAATTCACGTTGGGACCTGATCGACCTGGTGCGGATGTGCCAGGCGCTGCGCCCGGAAGGCATTGTGTGGCCCACGCGCGAGGACGGCACGCCCAGCTTCAAGCTGGAACATCTGGCCAGCGCAAACCAGCTGAAGCAGGAACGCGCGCACGATGCGTTGTCCGATGTGTATGCGCTGATCGACCTGGCGCGGCTGGTCCGCGTGCGACAGCCGCGACTATGGGACTGGTATTTCAACCTGCGGCGCAAGCAGAAAGTGTTCGAGCTGCTGGATGTGGTGAACATGACGCCGATGGTGCACGTGTCATCGCGCTATCCGGCCAGCCGGCATTGCCTTGCCGTGATTGCGCCGCTCGCGGCACATCCCAGCCGCGCCGGCGAAATTATCGTGTACGACCTGACCACCGACCCAGCCACTTGGCTGGCGCTGGACGAAGACGAGATCGCCGATCGCATCTTCACCACGCGTGCCGATTTACCGGAAGGGGTCGAGCGCATTCCGCTGCGCACCGTGCGCGCGAACCATGCGCCAGCGCTGGCACCGTTGTCAGTGCTGCAAGGCGTGGACTTGAATCGCCTGCAGCTGGATCTGGATCGTTGCGTGGCACACCGCGATGTACTGCATGCGATGGATGGATTGGCGGAGAAGCTGCGGCGGGTGTTTCAACGCGCTACCGAACTGCCGCCGCCTGAGGATCCGGAGCTGGCGTTGTATGGCGGTGGTTTCTTGCCCGATGCCGACAAGAAACTGCTGGCCCAGGTGCGCGCCACGCCACCGGCAGCCTTGGGTCAGCGCAACTTCCCGTTTCGCGACCCACGTTACCCGGAGCTGCTGTTCCGCTATCGCGCGCGCAACTGGCCGCAGTCGCTGGATGCCGATGAGCGCGAGCGCTGGGACGCATTCCGGCGCGCGCGGCTGACCCGCCCGACGCCACTCACCAGCCTCACCCTCGACGATTACTTCGCACGGCTGACCGAATTGCGCAGCGATCCCCTTGCCCAGGACAAGCTGGTTTTGCTGGACCAATTGCAGGCCTGGGGCGAGGAGCTTGCTAACGACCTCGATCTATCCCGTGGCTTGGGGTGAGCGGTTGCGATGCCCAACATTCCGGCGACGACGATGTTGGGCGTCGCTGCGCTCGTCCCAACCTACGGACCTACGTTTACTTTGAGATCTGACTGACATGTCGAAAGTTTATTTCACGCCCGCGACGTTCCGCTTCCTGCGTGCGCTTGATCGCCACAATAGTCGCGAGTGGTTTGCCGAGCACAAGGATGATTACGAGCGCCACGTGCGCGAACCGTTCCTTGCGTTGATCACCGATATGCAGGCGCCGTTGAGCAAGATCAGCGCGCACTATCGCGCTGATCCGCGCAAGAACGGCGGCTCGCTGTTTCGTATCTATCGCGACACGCGCTTCTCCAACAACAAGCTGCCGTACAAGCCCTGGCAGGGCTCGCGTTTCTTCCATGAGCGACGGCACGAGATTCCCGCACCGTCGTTCTACGTGCACATCCAGCCAGGCGACTGTTTTGCCGGTGGCGGCATATGGCATCCGGAGCCGGATGCGTTGAAGCGTATCCGCGGTTTCATCGCCGACAACCCTGCCGCATGGAAGCGTGCCACGCAGAGCAAATCATTCCGTGAGCACCTTACGTTCTGGGGCGAATCATTGAGCCGTCCGCCGCGTGGTTTCGACCCCGCGCACGAATTGATCGACGATCTGAAACGCAAGGATTTTGCCGTCGGCGAAAACTTCGACGAAGCGCTTGCCTGCTCGGAAGAACTGTTGCCGTGGATCGTCGCCACGTTCAAGCGCGTCTCGCCGATGGTCGACTATCTGTGCGCGGCGCAGGAACTGGAGTTCTAGTCCGTCCGCAAATGCGCGCCGCGACCACGCTGCGCGCGCATCGACCAGATCGCAGCACCGATTCCGATCAACGCAGTCATGGCCACGTAGTGGGCCGGTGCCAGTACGCCGAAGCGTTTCACCAGCAGCCCGATCAGCGGCGGCGTGAGCCCGCCGAACAGCGCATAGGCAATGTTGTACGAGAACGATAGTCCGGAGAAACGTACCGCCGGTGGAAACGCTACCGCCATCAGCGCCGGCACCACGCCGACCACGCCGACACTGAAGCCGGCCAGCGCATACAGCGCGACGAAATGCGCGCCGCCGGCCTGCAGATCCAGATACAAGGCATAGCTGCAAAGCAACAGTCCGATCGCGCCTAACAACAGCGTGCGTGCATAGCCGAGACGATCGGCCAACCAGCCATAAGCCAGGCACCCCAGCCCCAGCGTGAACGAAGCCACGCTGTTGCCGAGGAACACGCGCACCGGGTCAATATGGAAGTTCGCCTGTATCAGCGACGGCGTCATCAGGATGATCACCACGATCGCAGCGGTAAGCATCCAGGTCACCAGCATCGACAGCAACACGCTCGGCAAATGGTGTTTCAGGACTTGCCGCAACGGCAACCCGGACACCAGTTCGCGACGCGCATGCATCGCTTCGAACACCGGCGTCTCACTGAGCCAGCGGCGTAGCCACACGGCGAAAAAGCCGAACACGCCACCGACCAGGAACGGCAGTCGCCAACCCCACGCGAGCACCTCGGCCGGCGCAAAACCCCGGCTGATCGCGGCAGCCACCAGCGAGCCAATGAGGATCCCGACAGTGAGGCCGGAGGTCAGGCTGGCGCAGGCAAAACCGACCCGCCGCGCTGGTACGTGCTCGGCCACGAACACCCAAGCGCCCGGCACCTCGCCGCCGACCGCGATGCCCTGCATCACCCGCAGCAGAAGCAACAGCAAGGGCGCGAGCATGCCGATCTGCGCGTACACCGGCAGCAGGCCGATACCGAGCGTCGGCAGCGCCATCAGGAATACGCTGAGCGTGAACATCTTCTTGCGCCCCAGCGTGTCGCCGTAGTGCGCCATGACGACGCCACCCAGCGGACGCGCGAGGTAACCAGCTGCAAAAATGCCATAGACCTGCAACCGCGCCAGCCACTGCGGCGTGTCCTGCGGAAAAAACAGATGGCTCAGCGGATTGGCGAAGAACACGAACACCACGAAGTCGTAGAACTCCAGCGCCCCGCCGAGCGCAGCAAGCCCCAGCGTTCGGATGTCGCGGCGGTCCAGCGCACGCTCGGACGATCGGGAAGATGTGAGCGAGTTAGCGGCAATTGTCATCGAACGGACCTGTCCAAACGCGGCGAGTGGCCCGGCAACATAGCACCAGCAGCGCCATGCCCTCAAAGGCGAAGTGAGTGCCTTGACCAACGGGATTGGGCATGGCACCAAAATGGCGTATCTTCTCGCACAGTCAGGCCCTCAAATTCAGCAACGCGCATGAATCGCCATGAGAGCTGCAAGCCTTTATCAACGTAACAAGGAGAGT
>Ga0302223_10000826_pt1 | contig 18066 bp, 19 predicted proteins | sample II_Palsa_E2_3_FD_194565 | JGI IMG/M metagenome (GOLD analysis project Ga0302223, IMG submission 194565) | Peat permafrost microbial communities from Stordalen Mire near Abisko, Sweden - II_Palsa_E2_3 | ecosystem: Environmental > Terrestrial > Soil > Palsa > Peat permafrost | place: Sweden... | reverse complement strand
CGACGTCTTCTGATGCCGTTTGATCGTCCAGCGAGGTCAATTCCGTCAAACGGTGACACGGTAAAGCGGCATGACATGGTTAGTTGGTTGGATGACACGGTTAACTGGGTTACGACAAGCACGAAGGCTGATCCAAAGCACTTCAGCTTCCATACTTAATATCGCATTCTTGGTCCTTACGGACATGTGTTGCATCTTCAAGCCCGCTTAAACACTGGGATGAATCCAAAAACTGCAGAATGTCCCGTTGCGTTCTGCACGAAGCACCCTTTGTTGCGCCGTGGTCGGTCGGGCAACGCAACACTTTTATGAACAAATCATGGGGCCGCTCCTCAGGCTCTTTGCCCGGGTGTTGCGTGACCGGCTCGAAATTGATCAGCCAACCCGACCCGTTCCGGAAGCGTTGTCGTCCATGTGACTAGAAACTTACTGTAGATCCGCATCCGAGCTGCGTGAGCTCGAATGCAACAGGCGCCCCTATTTACGCCGGCCGCGGGGTTGAAAAAGTGGCGACGCCGTGAGGGCAGGTATGGGACTATCTCAACAGAGACTTGATTTCGACTTAGAAGCATACGCGTGTACGCTGTATCACGTTAGGAGATGTCGGCAATGGAAATGGTTCCAGTTTCATCCTCAGCAATTTCTGCAGTTGGTTATGACTCGTCGGCGATGCGTATGAAAATTAGGTTCATAGAGGGCCACACGTACGACTTTTGCAGGGTTCCCGAAAGTGTGTTCAAGGGCTTGCTATATGCCGCCTCAAAGGGTCGCTATTACAACGACCAGATCCGTGATCGGTACCAATGCTAGTTGTCGCGTGTGCCCTAGGCTTGTGTCCTAGCCACTCGTCTAAGCGGACGCGCCGAAATCGTCCTGCAGCTTCACTCCTGCATTAGCCATCACAACATGTCGAAATCGAACCCACCGTTCTTCTTTCAAGCAACGCAGAGTGTTGACAACAGACTTGGCGATTCATTTGGGTTTGTGTGGGCGAGTTATGCAGGACTTCGAGAACTCTGGTGGCAAGTTCGGGGCTTTCGATCTCAGTTTCCTAGCCTTCATATCGACGAAATCAAGAGCAAATTCTTGTCTGGCCTATCGTTGCCAGGCGGTATTGACTTAGCGAAGGTATGCCTGGGGACTGAATGGGCTGAGCACGAAGAAGAGTTTGGTAAGTGGATCCTCTTCGAAGCATGCACTCTGTACGAAAGTTGGGCTGAGAAAGTCTGCAGCGACTTGTTTCCAGCAAATGTCGCAGAGCGCCATGCAAAAAGTCTTCAGTTCCCGTCAAGGGTAACCAAATCAGGCAATCCAACGGGGTACACGGTAGCGATTGATGCGGCAAACGCATCAGCATCAACGCTAATGATTGCTGAGTTCTTTCCAACTCTTAAAACGTCAAAGTTAAATCGCTGGTCAACAGTGCAAGACCACCTAATTGCGTATCGGTTCTTCAAGGAGTGCCGCAACTCCTTCATTCACTCCGACGGAATTGCGTCCCAGCACCTGATCGATGCACAGGCGTTGCTTTCGTCAGCACAAGCGCAGGTTCCCCAGCCCTTTCGCCACAAATTCGCACTGCCGACATTGATCATCGGCACTCCAATCGTGCTTGAGCTTAAGGACTGTATCCTGTTCGCCACCGTTGTCCGACTTCTGATTTGTACGTTCGACGCCGCCTTGTGTGTGTCTCGAGCGAGCGAAGCCGTTCTTGAGAAGAGGCTTCGTTCCTTCAAGACAAAAAACGGTTCATTGCTAAATTTGCCGAGCGACCCGATAAAGCGTGGCCAAAGAGTCAAACGACTCCTGGCGGCGGCGAGGATCCCGGAACCGGTCAACCTGGTGAACGTCGTTACTTGGATGGAAGACAGAGGCGTAATTCGTTGACGGCCAAGTCAGCTGTTTACTAACCCAGGGGAGTGACGCATGGACGCAATGGCCTTCTTTCAATTTGATTTCAGTGGCACGTTGTTCCCGATGAAAACCAATTTGCTCCTGATGACCCATCATCAGGAAGCATTGGCTGCGTGTGTGGCCCGTGTATTGTCGACCGACCCGGCCCACAACGCCGATAATTTCTTCCCGCAGCTGCGGGTGCATGCGGCCAAACCGAGAAGCCATCTTCGCCGCACGGTCGTGCTTGACCCCGTCGCCACCTTCTTTATCTATGACCTCATCGCCAGGAATAGCGCTGCCTTTGACGTCGCACCTCCCGATGGGCGCGCGTTCTTCGGCTACCGCTTTGAGGCGGGCACGGCGATCCCCGTCCACCGCGCGTACAAGGATTTCTCTGTGGCCATCGAGGAGAACAAAGCGCAGTATGACCACCACGTCAGCTTCGATATCGCTTCGTATTTCAACAGTATCTATCACCACGATGCCAAGAACTGGTTCGCAGCACTGCCTGGCGTGATTGGCGTAGATTCGAACGCGTTTGGTCGATTCTTCCGCGAGATCAACGCCGGCAAGTCGATCGATTTCCTACCGCAGGGCATCTACCCGACCAAGATGATCGGCAGCGGATTTCTCACCTTTGTTGAGGCCAGTGGGCAATTGAAATGCGCACAAACGCTCCGATTCATGGACGACATCTATTTGTTTGATGATGACGAGGCCGTGCTACTGGCCGACTTTCATCGAATCCAGGAGCTCCTGGGCTTACACGCGTTGAACATCAACCCGAGCAAGACCGTAAGGGACGGTCAGCACGAATCAGTTCGCGAAGCGGTGTCGGCCATCAGTACGGAACTCTCGGAGCTTTTGGGTGGGAACACATCGCGTTTTGCGGCGCTTCCCTCGGGCATTGACCCGGATGATTTTGAGGACGGCTTTTTCGACGAAGACGACGAGGAGAGCGATATTGGCGACGAAGCGAGAGACCGCTTGCTTGAGCTCCTAGCGGACCCGCAAACCGACGAAGCTGAGGCAGAGCTGATCCTAGGCGTGCTTCGCGATCACGTCGATACTCTGGCACCGCAGGTGGCCTATATTTTCGCCCGGTTTCCCAATGTCGCCAAACAGATTCACAATCTAGTTGGCGAGGCAAAACCGCATGACAGGGCAATTATCTGCGATGCGCTAAGAAAGCTTGTGCTTAGCGACACCTATCTGATCGAGTATCAGCTCTTCTGGATTGCCGTGATCGCCGAGGATCATCTAGAGAAGGTAGCGGGGTACGGTTCCCTGCTGCTGGCCGTTTATGAGCGCTCCACGAATCATAAGATCGCGCTGGCAAAAATCCTTGAAATTCCTACACAGGCATTTGGATTCAAACAGATTCGCGACGAAATATTGAAGTCAGGATCATCCGACTGGCCCTCCTGGGCAGCGGCCATGGGCACGCGAACGCTTGGGAAGGCGGAGCGAAATCAGACGCTCAAATATTTCGCGCGAGCCTCGCCACTTAATCATCTCATTGCCGAGTGCGTGATTAATCTTCCGTAGCACATCGTGCTGGGCATAGTTTGGCTTGCGGGGCGCAGCCTTTCAGAAAGTGACGTGGTTGCTGTTGTCGGTAAGAATCACTTTGGGTAGGCCCCCATCTGAATCACACTTTGCTAATGCTCCGATCAGCGCAGTTAAGATACCTCAGGTAAGTAAAACCGCTTCGCGGACATTTCGAGTGACGTATGGATTTCAGTGCGATTAAAGCCGTGGCTTTCGACGCGTTTGGCACCTTGGTAGAAATCGGTGACAAGCGCCGACCGTTCGCCAGGCTCGCGAAGGAGGCCTTGGTCGATACGACGCGCTCGCCAATGACTGAACGCATGGATTTAGTGGCGATGAGTCAAGTCTGTGGGCTCGACCTTGCACCAGACATCTTCGTCACGTTAGAGGACGATCTAAAGTTGGAGCTCGCATCGACACATGTGTACCCCGAGGCAAAAGACGTGTTGCTGAGTCTTCGAAAGCGCGGCATTCGTACCGCGGTTGCATCCAATCTCGCTGAGCCCTACGCGGTGCCCATTCGGGAACAGCTAGGTTCTCTGCTCGACGTAGCCTGTTATTCCTTCGAGGTGGGTACTGTTAAGCCCGATCGCGCTTTCTATGTGGCGCTGAGCGATCTGCTCCAACTGGATCCGGAGCAGATATTGATGGTCGGCGACACCATGCGTTGTGACTACCTCGGTGCAACATCTGCAGGGCTCAAGGCGCTGCATTTGGATCGCCGTGGCAACGCACCCACAGAGTTCTCATTGGTCACCATTGAGGATCTAAGAGGTGTCCTATCCGCGATAGAAAAGTAAGCGAGGACTCTGCTAGCGTCAACAAGCTTGCCAAGAGCAGTACGGTTTCCGCAGCACGGCAATGCACCAACGCGGTTGGATAGTGGAGCGCGTAAGTCTCACCCTACGAGATATCGTAGATGCAGCCCAAAACATCCCTCTCATTAGCATGATGTGCTGCAGACATCGGAGGTAGATCCAGAACCTCCGATGTTTGCACGCGGATATTCCAAATCTTCGAGATTACGAACGACGCCTAAGCTGCGATCTCGATCTGATCTTGCAGCCCTTCAAATGCCATCACCATTGCGAGCGTGTCCAATTCACAGTAGCGAAGCAACTGTTTTTGAAGTTCAGCACGATCATCGGGTGGCAACAATTCACTTTGCAACAGACTGTAGGCAACCATAGCGTATCCACCATCCGCAATTGCAGGCCTGTTTTCATCCGCATCTTCCAATGCGTCCAGTGCTGGGTCGTTGAATCTGCCCGACAATAGTGAGTAAGGATCGAGTACCCGGCCTTCGGTATCGAATTTTACCCAGGTCTGATCACGAAAATTCAAACTATGTATACCTCCCTTTGCACCATAAGTTGGCTGTCGATAGCGCTCTTGCAACCGCCTGGAATGGGTGAGCAATGCAGGGAGTACCTTCTTGATGGAGCTGCTACCTTTCGTGCCGGGCAGAAAGAGCGAAGGGTGTGTAACGTGTTGCCCAAGATCGATCAGCCGTCCGGTTGATCCATCAGCACCCACTAAACTATCGATAAAGGTGATCAGCTGATCACGATCGACAGGAGCATCGGTTGACGCCAGTAACTGGGCGCGAACGGCTTTTAGCACTGTTCGCTCATGGGTCCACCAGTGGATCACAGAGCCATCGTCATCCCCAAGAACACGCGAAAGCGCTCGTACCGTGATGAAGTTGGGAAAGACTCCCGGACGGCTGTCCAGGTGCTGTGAAACGTGAGCGATCCGTCCAGCTTGCTCAATCCAGTGATGGGAGAACTGAAAAAGTATTTGCTCATATGGCCGGCGCCCCATATGAAACGGTAATGCTGGCGTCGCTGTCTCGAAGTCGATGAAATGCAACGGGTAGGTCAGGGCGGCAAACGTCGTCATGAGGGTGTCCGTGATGGCGACCGGGTGATCTACAACACCTCTGGATTCTTCACACTGCAACCACTGGCGATGAGATTGTGAAATCTTGCCTAACTCGGGCTTGAATTTGATGTCGTCTGTATCGAGATCTTGCAACAAGATCTTCCCCGACTCGATCACCCCTTGTGCACCACGGAAGTTGTTCAGATCGAACACGGTGCCATGAACAAATGCTTCCGTTGGCAGATGAAATTGCGTTGACCAGCAGGTCATACGTCCATCCTGCAGACCTTCCCGGACCTCGTATGGCGCCGCTCGAAATTGGCACGATTTGCACTGCGGACCCACCCGGGGAGCAAAGGCAGGTCCATCGATGTTCGCCTCAAGTGCTGCGATCCCCTCGTCGAACGCCCATGCATACCCCCCAGCTTCGAGCGGCTGCTTGACCAAAAGATCGAGGTAGACGTCAACCGGCAACGCGCAAAGAATCTGGCGCGCAAGCTCGCCATCGCGCAGAGAAGCGTCTACCTCAATTCTTACATTTCGATGCCCTGACGGTTGAATGCGCAGACGTTGTGCCAGTTGCGACTCCGGGCACGCGACTGCCTGATCCGGCATGACCAGGTGCCTCTGGAAACGCCTTGCGCAGCACATGCCGCTGGAACGCTACATCGTAGAGATAGGGTTTGAATTCACTGGATATGCCGCCTCTCTTTCCAACAATCTGCGCTTCACCTTCACGAGAGTCGAATCCCTTAGCTTTGACCTCGTAGAGCTCGATTGTGGCGCCGCGCTTACATAATAAGTCGACTCGCACGAACAGTCGGCCAACCCGAACGGCGGCCTCAAAGAGCACCACGTCATCTTGCACGAGTAGAGCATTAGTCTGGTCCACCTGCGCGTCGTGGCTGGCGGCATCAATCTCGATCCCATCGGGAAACATGCACTTCGCGAGTGCGCCGACTTGATGGCCGCCGTTGGCCAACGCCTTTAAGAACTCGTTGTCTGTATTCGCATTGGCAAACCTCGGATCATCCAAATACCCCAACTTAGTCGGACAGGTGATGGCCGTCGTGAATCGGCTTTTTGTCAGGTAACGCATAAGGGTCACCGCCGGATAATGATGATGAGATTCTGTTCGCCGTGACTTGTGCTATGGACTCGCAGGGCGAAGGTCGATGAGGTGACCCTCTGGACTGATGCAGTAGCTACCCATCTCGGCATCAGGGCGGAAGAGCACCGACGCGGGCATGATGATGTCGATGCCCTAGTGTGCTCGCTCGAAACTCACATCACACGTTGCAAGAACTTGTGATCAAGCTTGGTCTCGAATCTTGCTGGGCTTACGATGCTCTGTAGTGTCATGCGGTAGCCGGAGTGCCACTCTCCATCCAACGGAATCTCGAGGTAGCGCCATCCGGAGGCATCCTCCTTCACACCAGTGAACTGATCGTCGTAGCAGGGGTGCAGCAGGCGGATTTCCTGCTCGTGGCTGAGGTGGCGATTCAGATAGAAAGCGGCCAACCGAGACATTCCGCGGAAAACGAACTTTCGTTGTCCAAACTGGTTGACTCGAACCTGTAGTGCGTTGATGAGATCAATTCCTCGATTGATACCGCGAGAATAAATGATCTTGCGAAAGTCGGGAGCTCGCGCTTCGATCTTGAAGGTTAGCCTCACGCCATCCGGACCCGCAGCGAACTCATGCCACATCTCCGCTTCATCGCGCTCGTCTAGGTCAGGCTCTGTAAATGATGCGTAGAACATGCGCCGCATAGATTGGAGGTAGGGCGGTTCATCGGCTGACGTTTGTTGTAGCCAACCGTCGAGCCTATGGTCTCTCGCAAAGGCAATCAGCTCTCCTTCTTTGACTCGCCGATCGAGGCAGTGGAGGCGAAAAATGCATTTCGAGAGAATTTCTTCGGCGGCCCGGCGGCTCGTGAAGTGGGCAACAACTTTGGTTGCTATTGATGGCCAGGTGGCATTAACAATGGAATGCGATATGCGCGGGTGGGCCTTAAATGCGTCAGTTACAGTCTTGTCCGTATAAATGAAATCATGGGGGCCGAAGCCATCGTTTACGCCATGGCATTTGAAGATCGAATCGATGTCCCTGCCTAGTTGGCCATGCTCCATCTGATTTTGTACCGACATCTGCATTCAATCCTTCTCATTGTTCCGAGCCCTGATATTCCGCAGTGGCATGGATTGATGGCGGTTAGCGAACGTTAGTCTTAGGGAGAAAGCCCAAAATATCGCACCGGTTTTGGAGCACGATCTGTTGCTCACCGGGTGTTCTCCATGGATCAGCCTCGCGGTCGAGCCCCAATTGCTTCAAGACGTAAAACACCACGGCCTGGCGGCATTCGAGGACGCGCGTGCCGTCAACCATGCCGTAATCGCGCTCAACCACGCTGCGATGCGCTGGCGGAAGATCCGGATGCGGTGCGAGCACCAAGGCGACCAGTTGGTGCCAGGCCGAGTCATAGGGTTGCCGGTCCTGGTCCGTCGTGGACCCGCTAATGGCGGTGACGCGCGCGAGCACAAAGTCACGGTAATCATCGTTTGTGTGGCAGTAAGCACGAAAGTGCCACCGGAATCCGTCGCTTACCATGGCATGAGGTGACACCGACCGCATCTTGGGCCCCGTTTGCGAAAGGGACTGGTATGAAATGATCAACGCCTCGTGGCGCCGGATCGCATTTGAGACCGCAAGCACCGTATCGGAATCGGCTCGGCGCCAAGGGCGGGGCACGTAAGCGACCGCAGGATGGTCGCCGAGAAAACTTCCGTAGGGGACTTCGGGGGTCTGGGCCGCCCGAGCAAGGTCGCCAAGGTAGCGCTCGACATCGCTTGCCGGAAACGCCGCCTGGAACGTGGGTGAAGCCCGGTAGGCCCGCGTACGCGGGTCGTAATCGAGGTTGCCCGGTGCACGCTTTGCGTACTCGGCAAGATCCAACGATGCCTGGGGAACTGAGATGCCGAAAAACGTCGTCAGGTCGCTCCGGTTGAGCTGTGTGTCCCAAGCCAATCGGTAATCAATGAATTCAAGGCGCCGTTCCTGGCCCCAGCGTGCACCGGAACGGGAAGGCATCGGTTCAGGCATCTGATTTTTATCGCATTCTTCCATTTCGGCTCCCTAGGCCATCTAAAAACTAGACGCTATAAAAACTATACCGTATAATAACACGACGTACGCAAATCCACGCTTACCGACCTCGCTGCGTCCCTTATACACAGCGCCATTCAATCAACCGGCAACAGAGCGAGCAAACCATGCCACTGAGCGACTCGGAACTTCATTGGTACGACAGCAATGTGCTGCGCCTGCCCGCCGACAAGCGGGCGGCCTACCACCAACAGGTGGATCGGCTTGTTGCCGAGCTCGGAAAGGCGCTCAAACAGCAGCACAAGATCACCATCACGCGGGTCGTCAAGGCGGGATCATTTGCCAAGTACACAATTCTTCGGCCGACATCAGAAGATCCCGTGGACGTGGACGTCGTGTTTTACATCGGTGGAAGTGCCCTCGAGGGCGAGACGCTCGAAGGCCTGAACCAGCTGATCTACGACGCCCTCATCGCCATCTACCCCAACAAAGCTGTGGAGGACTTCGAGATCCAGCGCAAGGCCGCGACGGTGACGTTCGTTGGCTCGGGCCTGAGCGTTGACATTGTTCCTGTGCTCGAAGACGCATCGCGACCGGGCTACGGCTGGCAGTTCGACAGCCTAGACGGGACGAAAATCCAGACCTGTGCACCGTGTCAAATCAAATTCATCCGGGACCGCAAAGAGCAGGACGGCGACTTCCGGACCCTGGTTCGCCTTGCCAAAAAATGGCGGAACCGGATTGAACTCAAGCCGCTCAAGTCGTTCACCATTGAGCTCATCATGGCCCATGTGATCGAGGTCAACGGCAACGCGGGATCCATCGAAAAGCGATTCCGCGATTTTCTCCTCTACATCGCCCAGTCCGGCCTCCAGGAGGTCATCAGGTTTCCGGGAAACGGTATTGGTGTACCCATATTCAAAGACCCGGTGGTCGTGGTTGATCCGTTTTGCGACACCAACAATGTGGCAAGTCGGATCTCCGATGCCGAACGCCTCGAGATTGTCACCGCCGCCACTGTCGCATGGGAGACCGCTAACTTCGCATCGGCGGAAGACGACCCGGACATTTGGAAGGAACTCTTCGGTCCGCGTTTCAAGGTTGTAGAAGAAGCATGAGCGCGACCTTCACTCAAAGCGAGACATACACTGTCACCGATATTGAGGCTGTGATGCGCCGCGTGGCGGCGGATATTGCCATGCTCGCTTCGAGCACCGGTGCGGTAAGCGAAGCGCAGGCGCTCAACTGGGCCCACGATGTGGGGCTGCTGGCCAAAAAAGGCTATCTGTCGGCGGTGGACCTGACCTTGATGAAGGGCGAGATCGAAATCAAGGCGACGCGGTTTTCCGTCGATTCAACCTCCGGCGAACTGACCAACAACCGCCCGGGCGGCTTGATGTGGCCGCGCATGCCGGACGCGACGCTGCGCATCGTGCTGCTTTATACCGCAGCTTACGACGCCGCCGCCAGGCAGTTGCTCACCGGACAAATGAAGAGCAGCTGGGTCCCCAACACTGACGACACCAGCCACGCGGGGCTTACCGGCTTGCCGGGGCGTGAGTACGCTAGCGGCGGCTACGGCGTCCAGCGCAAGGACTTTGCATAGTGAATAAGCCGACTGTTTTCGACGCCGAAATCCCGTTGCCAGATGCACGCCTGTCCGCGACAGAAAAGGGGCTCTTGGGGTTTGACGCTCGTTACCGCGCCGTCCACGACCAGCTGGCTTTGCTGCTCCACGCCGGCAACCTACCGGCATGGAGCAAAACGCACCACGGCCGTGAACTCGCCTTGTGTGGTCTGGTCGCCGAGCAATACCCACTCGTAATTTTCCATGGCGACGTCGGCACCGGCAAAACGGCGACCGCCGAATGCATCGCCAACCGTCTGGCCCGCGAATCAAAGACCGACGAACCAGTGTTGTTTCGTCTTAGCAGCCGAGTGCGGGGCAGTGGCAAAGTCGGCGAGATGGGCAATTTGCTCGCTCAAGCCTTCCAAGAACTAGCGGCGGCCGCTGGAAAGTCGAGGCGGGCAATGCTCGTCATCGATGAAGGCGACTCCATTGGCGCGTCGCGGACGCAGGCGCAGAGCCACCATGAAGACAAGGTCGCGGTCAACACCTTGATCCAGGGCATCGACGATCTGCGAAGGTTTGGTGGCCGCGTGGTGGTCTTTCTCTGCACCAACCGCCTGTCGGTCCTTGACGCCGCCGTGCGCCGACGCGCATCAGTGGTCCAGGAGTTCACGCGACCCGACGATGAGGCGCGCCGGGCTTTGCTGACGATGGATCTGGATGGACTGAATCTCACAGCGAAGGACCTCGTCGAACTTGTCGCCCTGACCGGCCCTACAGGCACTGCGCCGGGCTGGACGTATTCAGACATCCGCACGCGGCTCTATCCTGCGGCGCTGTCTCGCGCCTACCCCGACAAACCTTTGACCTTCGCACACATCCGGGCGGCGCTAGCCGGGTTGCGGCCATCACCCGTGCTTGAGGACGCAGGATGAGCCGCTCAAACTTATTTGGCCGACGCATCCACATAGCTGGCAGCGTCTCGATGGACGAAGGCGTCGCGTCCGAGGTGAATGTCCGGCGCGCCCGCGAGGTAATTTCTGCGCTGGTCGCAGAGCTCGTTGTCCTCGGTGCGAACTTTGTCATTCCGGTGGATGCCGAAAAGACCCGTGGTGACGGTCTACCCATCTGCTTTGACTGGCTGGTGTGGGAGGCGGTGTCGGCCCACATCGCCGCCCGGCCATCCGGGGTGCCAGGCCCTTTCATTGTCGCGGTCAAACACCACAAAAACGAAGAACAGATTCCGCCGGCCTATGCCGATCTTTGGAACGCGATGCGGCGTTCGGACCTCGTAGAAATCGAGAGCGCCGCACACTGGAACATGGCAAGCAAGCGCATGGAAGGGCAGGCGCGTCACGGGGATGTGCTGGTGACCCTCGGGGGGGGCGAAGGAGTGTTGTACCTCGCCAATCTCTACCACGATGCCGGCCGACCCGTGGTACCGCTCAACTTCCCGCTGGGTCCGAAAGACACTGGCTCACTTCGGCTTTTCTCGTATGGCACGTCGGCGGCCGGTGCCGCCCGCTTGTTCCAACCGGCGGGCAACGTCCCTGCACAGACGTTGCTTAATCGCATCGAAAGCCATTCGAAGAAATTGGTCGACGACGAAGTTCGCGACATTGTTGCACTCCTCAATGCGCTCGACCGGCCAAGAGCATTCGTTGTCCGCCTGCTCGACCCGTTGCATGCCGACTTCGAGGCGGTGGAGAACTATTTCTCGGATGTCGTCCGGCCCGTTCTCGAAGACTCGCTCGGCTATCGCATGACGGTAGTCGACGGGAACCAGGCGTTTGATCACGCCCGCATCGACCAGGACATCTTTGAAAAGCTGCATCGAAGCCAGCTGGTGGTCGCCGACATCACCGGGGCGCGGCCCAACTGTTTCATAGAACTCGGCTACGCGCTCGGGCGCGCATTGCCAACGGTACTGCTCGCCCGACAAGACACCCAGCATCCATTTGATGTGGCCACGTACGCAGGATTGCACTGGACTGCGACCGGCACGCCGGCTGACAAACAGCGCGCACTACAAAACCACTGGAGCGCTGTCAGACGCCGCCCGGCCATTGTCCCCACGGAGCCGTTGATTCCATGAGCAAGAACAACGAAGTGTTCATTTCGGTCGATGTGGAAACCGCTGGCCCCATCCCTGGTGAGTTCAGCCTGCTGTCCATTGGTGCGTGTTGCATTGACGACCCGGAGCAGACCTTTTTGTGCGACTTGAAGCCGACCTCAGAACGGGCCGACCCCGAAGCCCTTCGGGTGACCGGCATGTCGCTCGAGCAGCTTAAGCAAGACGGTGTCGAACCCATGGAAGCCATGGCGCGCTTCCAGGACTGGATAGCGTCGGTCTCCGGCGCGGACAGAACACCGGTGTTCGTCGGATTCAACGCCGCGTTCGATTGGTCGTTCATCAACTACTACTTCCACCGCTATCTCCGCACTAATCCCTTTGGCTTTGCCGCACTCGACATCAAGTCGCTATACATGGGAGCTTCCGGCAGCAGCTGGGCTGGCACGCGCTCAAGCCAGATGGCCGCCGTTCTGCGGCCGAAGACGTTGGGGGATCACAATGCCCTCCACGACGCACAGCACCAGGCGGAGCTCTTTCGCCTGGTCCGGGCCATAAGGACTTGACCAGTGCGATTCGGAAAGCGGTGGTTCGGGGCATCCGTTGACGTGCGGAGCGAATGCCGGGTCGGTGGCGGTGGGCTGATGGTCTGGCGCGGCGACGGGCCACAGGTGCCCTTTGGCACGTGGCGACGGCGCACCCGCTGGCTCGGTGGGCTGGCGATTGGACTGGCACTCACTTCTATCCTTGTCTTGCGAGGTTGGCCGCTCGGAGGAGCCGCCTACCTCGTCGCCGTCGTTACCGCAATGAGTTGGAACTTCGGGGGGCGGGCGGTCCAGCTCTGGCCCGTCGTTCGGCGTCGCTTGGCACGCCACCTGCTGCGGGTCGCCATGATCTCTCGGCGTCACGCCGCATCGGCGCCGGGGGTTGAATTTGTCGCCACCTTCGCCGTGGTCTTGGTAGTGGGGGGCGGCTTGTATGGGGCACTTGGTGGCGACCCAACAGCAGGCCATGTCTGGAGCCTAACCGCAAGCATGTTGATGGCCACGGGTGTCGCTGAGTGTGCCGTGCGGGGCACAAGGTTGACGCGGCATGCGTGGACACGCAATGCCGGCAAACTCGTCATCGCGGGTGTCTCGGCGGTGGCGCTGGTCATGGCCAATGCCGCTGCCCGCCATCTCGCCTTTTCAGTGACCCACGAAGACCCCAAATTCTTTCCGGGATTCGTCGGGGTGATGAGCGTGCTCTGCACGCCGCTTGCCTATGGCGCACTGTTGGCCGTGATCCTCATCCTCCTCTCGCTCGGTGAACTGGTCATCTATGGTGCGGCTGTGTTGTTGCTCAATCTCGCATGGATCCTGCGCCTCGTCAGCACCCGGCGAAAGGAGCGCTTACTCGGACTCGGGCCGAGGGTGCCCGGCTCAACGCGTGCGGTCCACAGCGGGCTAGCCTTTGCCTGGCGAGTGGGATCGGTGCTCGCGCTGGCTGTGGGCGTCCTGATGGCCGAGCACAGGTTGCTCGAGTGGCCGGGCGCCGCCTTGGACTACCCGGTAAAACTTGCCATGGTGTTTCTCGATTATCACCCCGGCAACACCTGTGACAGGGGTGATCCGAGACCAGGAGCATTTTTGGATGGTTCTCGTATATCTATCGCCCAATCGGGGCGAAACACGTTGACCTTCGCAACCTTGTCGTGTCCGGCACGTGCAGCACCGGCGAGTCCGGGCCTTCGGTAACGACGGACAAGCATAGCTTAAGACGCCAATCTGCAGATTATTGTAAAAGCGCGCTGGACAAGAGTTTGGCTGGGAGCTGAGGTCTTGATAGTCGTCAGTTACCGCACGGAAAGTACTCTCGCATGCCAGAACAAAAACGCACTCCGAAAACTATCAGCCCATCGCGGCAATTGCTTGAGGCCGTGGAACGCGACCTTGACGCCAACTATCACCGGGTGGCGATATCACACCCCAACAGAACCATCGCAACGTGGTATCTGCTGACGGTGCTAGAAGACTCTTTTCGAAGCCTCTTCGTGATGTCCGGTGAAAACGACGGCCCGATTGTCGAGTTCCAGCTGGATCGTCAAAAATACTCTGCTCGCTTTGCTCTGGACCGCATCCGACGGGAATGCACGGACACGTCGAACGCTGCAATTCCGTCTTGTGTCATTCCTAAGCTCTATATCAAGACCGCGGAACTGCTTCGGGCCGGCGTGGACTTCATGGGGGCAAACCAGTTGTGCTCCGCGGCGCATGCCGGCACTGTGAAGTTCACGCCGGGAGAGAACATTATCGACATCGTGTCTGATGAAGCTCATCACGATAAGCGATACTCGGCGCTGGAAGTGCTGGGGCACATGCCGCTGGACGTGATCGACCATTCCAACAAACTCTACGTGTGGACGCGCCGAGACGATCTGCGGCCTCGCATCGTCGATGCCATCGCGAGGTCCGTACAGATCGCTGGAAGCAAAGTGATCTATGAGTACGAGCCGCATTGGGCTATCGCGCTATCACAGGAAATGATGCAACAGCCAACCTTGGTACCTGAAGGTTGGCGTTTCCTTTGGGGCGGTCCCCATGAAACGATTCTCCTTGTCAACGCCCTTTGCGTGAGGTGTATGTATCACTGGATTGCGGTCCACTTCGGCGCCGGCTTCCACGGCCTGCGCGGCGGTGGCGAAGCGAGCTTGTTGTATGTAACGTCGTTGTCCAAGTTGGTGACCGACCTACAGGAAATGTGCTCCCTTGGTGAAGCGACAATTCGTCGTTTCGTTCAATATCTGACCTACGGGCACGCGATGAAGACTCCGGACCCCGCGTTGCAGCCCATCATTTCGTTAGGGGGCGGCCTGCTGGGCATACCCTGCGTGATGTTCCTTTCATCGAACTACGAAAGAAATCTGTTGGGGCTCCAAGCCCGGATCGATAGCAGTACGTTTGACAGCATGAGCAAACTGTTCGAGCCAGACATGGTTCGCGACCTGCTGACAGAGATTGAACCCCGGTGGCCATTCGCCAGAGGCAATGTCACCATCCGAGCCGACGATGCGTTCGAAGAGGTTGACCTGCTCATCGCTGACCCAGTCAGTCAGACAATCCTGGTTTGCGAACTGCGGTGGATGCTGCAGCCAGGCGATCCGCGTGAAGTTCAGAACCGCAAGAAAGTGTGCCATGAGAAAGTGACACAGGTCGCGCGAAAAGTGCAGTGGCTGGAGTCGCGGGTACCGGTGGTATTGAGTGTCCTGGGTGTCACGGCCGTGGATTCCGAGGCTTGGAAGGTCGATGGTGTCGTCGTCATCAAGACATTCGGTGGCACCCTAAGCAGAAATGCCAGATTCCCCATCATGACGGAGAGCATTTTCTTGCAGGGCATACAGCGAGCTACGTCTCTGAAGCACTTCATCGGCTGGAGCCAATCCCTGCAGTGGCTGCCGCAACAAGATGTGCATTTTCGAATCGCACCGCACGAGGTTGAGCTGCGAGCACTGGGTAAGAACCTGGTAGCCCTCGGTATCCAAAAGCTCTGCACTCCACGGGCCTACGCTGAGTTCGTCGACCAATCTCTCGGATTCTCTGTGCTGCATACGCCAAGTGGTTCTCCCACCTGATTTGCGTGCTTGTTTCATCCAAAGGTCCACGCGCAGAACTTGAATCTTCAAGAACTTCGGTTAGGAAGAACAGTAGAAGATGACGCTTTCGGTCCTTGGGTCCATGCTCAGTCCGACCCCGATGTATGGCCCCGAAAGGGCTTGGCCACACGGGTATCATGTGACGACAGATGATTGAGTGCTGCACGTTACTTTTCGCAACATCCAATGGGGATAAGGGATGATCGAGTCTATGCGTATCGCAGGTGTTGCGACCTATGGAGCAAACAAGGGGGAGTTGAACGGTCTGTCCACGGTCAACTATTTCTTTGGTAGCAATGGATCAGGCAAGACAACACTGTCGAACCTCATAGGCGACCCCACGCACAATGATTTTCGTACATGCACCATCAATTGGAAGAATCAGACCCCACTTCAAACTTTGGTCTACAACCGAGATTTTGTGCGCGGTGCGCTTCAGAACTGAATTAGTCTTTCTAGAAATCTGGCGTGATAACAGTGCCCGCACCCGGTGAAACGGGCGCGTATCGCAGCACGGCTCACATGAGCATCATCGGTTACGGTGCGTCTGCGTGGACTGCTAGTTTTTGGAGCAGAGAACCTAACTGACGTCGTTCCTTGGCGGTCAATGGCGAAATTAAACCTCGCTCCAAAGCCATGTCTGCACAAAAGGCCGCTTCCGCTCTTTTGCATCCGCTGGCGGTCAATTCCACAAGCATACTTCTGGCATCACTAGCCGACGGGATGCGTGCGATGAGGCCCTTACGCTCCAACCGAACGAGCCGGTCAGTCAATCCGCCAGAGGAAATCATTAACGCGCGATAGAGATCGGTCGGACTCAAGCGAAATGGGGCGCCCTCACGACGCAAGCTCGCCAGCACGTCGAATTCACCGCGGTCGAGATCGAACTCGCGGAGGACCTTTTCGATCGCCGGACCCGTCGCTAGAACGATCCGGCGCGCCCGCCCGAGGATCGCCATTCCTTCAGTGTCGACGGACGGCATTTCCCGAGCCCATTGCCGCCTCAGGTCGGCTACATGGTCCCTAACGTCTCTGTTCATATGTCATATGACTCCAACTGTCTTGACACAAAGATATATTTGAACTATTTTGACGTCAAAACATATGTGATATTGCTGCGTCCGCACAAGCTTTCCGCAGTGATGCATCGAAACCACTATTCGTCGACTGGGTCGTGGTGTTTTCCATCTTCGACAGCCTAAGAGGGAGAAATGACCAAATGTCTCATCTATTCAGCCCCGGCCGCATCGGGTCGCTTGAGGTTCGCAACCGCATCGTGATGTCGCCAATGCAGCAGTACCGCGGCGACAATGATGGCCACGCCACTGCTTATCATATCCATCACTACGCACGTCCGGCACGTGGCGGTGTCGGCCTCGTCATGGTGGAGTCGACAGCTGTGGCGATCGAAGGAAGACTCTTCTCCGACGATATTGGTATCTACGCGGATACCCATGTTTCGCCGCTCGAGTCAATTGTCAATGCGGTTCATTCGGAGGGGGCTGCAATTGGCATTCAACTCTGCCATGGGGGTCGAAAATCGAAGCCACCAAAGGGTACACCCATTCTGGCGCCTAGTGCGATCTCTTACGATGACGAACATGGCATCCCGTGGGCGATGGACGAAGGCCAGATCGCACATGCCGTTAAGCAGTTTTCCGATGCGGCATGCCGCGCCGTTGCCGCAGGCTTCGACGCGATCGAGATTCATGCGGCGCACGGATATTTGATCCATCAGTTCCTATCGCCGCTTAGCAATCAACGACTGGACGACTATGGCGGTACATTCGAAAATCGCGGACGCTTTTTGCGAGAGGTTTTCGCCGCTGTTCGCAAGGCCATTGGCGAAAGCTTTCCTCTGCTGGTTCGCGTTTCCGCCACAGATTATGATCCCGACGGCCTAACTCCTGGCCACGTCGCAGATTATCTTCGTTCTCTTCTTTCATTAGGACTTGATGCGGTGGACGTGTCGACCGGTGCGTTATTGCCTCTCGCACGGCCAAACATCGGTCCCGAATATCAAGTTCCCTTTGCTGCCGAAATCAAGAAAGCGCTATCTATTCCCGTCATTGCGGTTGGACTCATTCGCAATGCTGAAAGGGCTGAGGCAATCATTGAAATGGGACAGGCGGACTTCATCGCGATCGGCCGTCCACTTCTTGAGCGGCCGGACTGGGCCAACGATTGGCAGCAAAGTTTTAGGGTTGCTTAGTTCTACCATGTCACCCGGAACAGATGTGTATCGACATCAATAATATCTTTATATCAAGATAATAGTGGCCAGTGGACCTTTGGCCAAAGACGGAGTTTGGAGGAGTTCCAATGAACTATCCTTTGTGCGTGACCTGCGGCACGGA
>Ga0302223_10000824_pt1 | contig 18071 bp, 10 predicted proteins | sample II_Palsa_E2_3_FD_194565 | JGI IMG/M metagenome (GOLD analysis project Ga0302223, IMG submission 194565) | Peat permafrost microbial communities from Stordalen Mire near Abisko, Sweden - II_Palsa_E2_3 | ecosystem: Environmental > Terrestrial > Soil > Palsa > Peat permafrost | place: Sweden... | reverse complement strand
GAGCAACGGAACAAGTCATCATTTCGCGAACACGTGTATCGGCCACGGAAATGATTCGGGCCTGCCTCGCGCATGCATTCAATCGTCAGATTCGTCGCACTGTTTCGATCCTGGCGAACCCAACGGTCATCTTGCATAGGTTATGGGCATTGCCTGAGCGAGTAAGCCGATCCATCTGCCATCCCCAGCAAGTTCGCATGCGTATGCGTCCGGAGCAGGCAGATATACACACCGGCCATGGCCGTGACCACGGCGAGACATCGTGGATGTCATCGACACCACACACTGTCTGCACTGCCGTTTCACCCTCATGCCGTTTCACCCCCTGGAGTGCGTTTAAATGTTGAGGATTGTGCGGCTGGCTTTAGACCGGCCCTATACCTTCGTCGTCCTCGCGATGTTGATCATGATCATCGGCCCGCTCGCGGCCCTGCGTACACCGACCGACATCTTCCCGGACATCCGCATCCCGGTGATCGCCGTGGTGTGGCAGTACACCGGCCTGCCCCCCGACCAGATGGCCGGACGCATTGCCTCACCGTTCGAGCGTGTGCTGACCACCACCGTCAATGACGTCGAGCACATCGAGGCCAAGTCGATCGGTGGCTTCGGCATCATCAAGATCTTCTTCCAGCCCACGGTCAACATCGCCACCGCGAATGCCCAGGTCACCGCGATATCGCAAACCCTGCTCAAGCAGTTGCCCCCGGGCAGCACGCCGCCGTTGATCCTCAACTACAACGCCTCGACCGTGCCGATCCTGCAGCTGGCACTCTCGGGCAAGGGCTTGAGCGAACAGAACCTGGGCGATCTTGGCCTGAACATCCTGCGGCCGCAGCTGGTGTCAGTGGCGGGCGCCGCGATTCCATACCCCTATGGCGGCAAGAGCCGCCAGGTACAGATCGATGTCGATCCAGCCGCGCTGCAGGCGCGCGGCCTGTCCGCGCAGGACGTCGCCAACGCACTGGCGGCGCAGAACCTGATCGTGCCGGTCGGCACGCAGAAGGTCGGCACGTTCGAGTACACGCTGCAACTCAACAATGCACCCTCGGACATCAATGCGCTGGGTGACTTGCCGGTCAAGATGGTCAACGGCACCACGGTATATATCCGCGACGTGGCCCACGTGCTGGACGGCAGTCCACCGCAGACGAACATCGTGCACGTCGATGGTCATCGCTCGGTGCTGCTGAGCGTGCTGAAGAACGGCTCTGCCTCGACGCTGGCGATCGTGAGCGGGATCAAGCAACGCCTCGCAGACAGCAAGGGCATCCTGCCGGACAACCTGAAGGTAACGCCGATCGGCGACCAGTCGCTGTTCGTGCGTGCGGCGATCAGTGGCGTGGCGCGCGAGGGCGTGATCGCCGCGGCGCTGACCAGCCTGATGATCCTGTTGTTCCTCGGCAGTTGGCGCTCGACCGTGATTATCGCGATCTCGATCCCGCTGGCGATTCTCGGCGCCATCATCCTGCTGTCGGTGTTCGGTGAAACGCTGAACATCATGACGCTGGGCGGCCTGGCCTTGGCGGTCGGCATCCTGGTTGACGATGCGACGGTGACCATCGAGAACATCAACTGGCATCTTGAGCACGGCAAGGACACCGAGACGGCGATCATGGACGGCGCACGCCAGATCGTGACGCCGGCGTTCGTGTCGCTGCTGTGTATCTGCATCGTGTTCGTGCCGATGTTTTTCCTCGACGGCGTAGCGCGCTTCCTGTTCGTGCCGATGGCCGAAGCGGTGATGTTCGCGATGATCTGTTCGTTCGTCCTGTCGCGCACCCTGGTGCCGACGATGGCGAAGTACTTGCTGAAGCCGCATGTAGCGCATACGGACGAACATGGCATCGCCGCCGCGTTGCCGCCATCACGTAATCCGCTGGTGCGCTTTCAGCGTGCGTTTGAGGCGCGCTTCGAGAAGATTCGCAGCGCTTATCACGGACTGCTTGAGCTCGCGCTGGGTCAGCGCAAGCCGTTCGTCGTCGGCTTCCTCGCGTTCGTCGCAATCTCGTTGTTGCTGGTGCCGTTTCTGGGGCGCAACTTCTTCCCCGATGTGGACGGCGGGCAGATCCTGATGCACGTGCGTGCGCAGATCGGTACCCGCATGGAAGACACTTCCACGTTGTTCGCAAGCATCGAGCAAAGCGTCAAGCAAGTGGTTCCTGCCGACGAGTTGGGCACGGTGGTCGACAATATCGGCCTGTCGAACAGCGGCATCAACACCACCTACAACAACACCGGCTTGATCGGTGAGCAGGATGGCGACATCCAGATCGCACTCAACGAAGGCCATCACCCCACGGCCGGGTACGTGCGCACGTTGCGTGAGCGGTTGCCGCGCGAGTTCCCCGGTGTCACGTTCTCCTTCCCGCCGGCAGACATCGTGAGCCAGATCCTCAACTTCGGTGCACCGGCGCCGATCGACCTGCAGGTGCGCGGCCCGAACCTGGCGGCCAACTTCGCTTATGCCAACAAGCTGCTCGATCAGATCAAGCACGTGTCCGGCGTGGTCGATGCGCGCATCCAGGAATCGCAGGCCAATCCGGGCTTCGACATCAACGTTGACCGCACCCAGGCGCAGCTGCTGGGGATTACGGAACGCGATGTCACCAACAGTCTGGTGGTGAACCTGGCCGGCTCCAGTCAGGTGGCGCCGACGTTCTGGTTGAATCCGACGAATGGGGTGTCCTATCCGATCGTCATGCAGACCCCGCAATACAACCTCGATACTTTGGCCGCCTTGCGCAACCTGCCGGTGAACGGTGCCGGTGGTCAGGCGCAGATCCTGGGTGGTCTGGTCACGCTGAAGCGGCAGGCCAGCAACGCGGTCGTCGATCAGTACGACATTCAGTCGGTGGTGCAGATTTATGCGGCCACCCAGGATCGCGATCTCGGTGCGGTGGCCGGCGACGTGCAGAAGATCATCAGCAATAACGCCAGCACCGTACCCAAGGGTTCGCACGTCGTGCTGCTTGGTCAGGTGCAGACGATGAACAGTGCGTTTTCTGGCCTGTTGCTCGGACTGCTCGGTGCGGTGGTGCTGATCTATCTGCTGATCGTGGTCAACTTCCAGTCGTGGAGTGATCCGTTCGTGATCATCACCGCGCTGCCGGCTGCGCTGGCCGGCATCGTGTGGATGCTGTTTGCGACACACACGCCGCTGTCGGTGCCCGCATTGACCGGCGCGATCATGTGCATGGGCGTAGCGACAGCCAACTCGATTCTGGTGGTGAGCTTCTGCCGCGAGCGACTGGCCGAGCATGGCGATGCCGCCCTTGCTGCGCTGGAAGCCGGCTTCACTCGTTTCCGTCCGGTCTGCATGACGGCACTGGCGATGATCATTGGTATGGCCCCGATGGCACTGGGGCTTGGCGAGGGCGGCGAACAGAACGCCCCGCTGGGCCGCGCCGTGATCGGCGGCTTGCTGTTCGCCACCGGCGCCACCCTTCTCTTCGTGCCCGTGGTGTTCAGCATGATCCATGCACGTCACAGCCATGCACCCAGTCCGGCCGATGCTTCTGGAGAACCTGCTTATGTCGTCTGAAATCCCAACCACCGCTATTTCCACTTCCACAACGACGCTATCCCGGCGCGGACTGCGGCTGACGGCGCTCATCACGGCCATCGTGCTCGTCGCCATCGTGGTGATCGGCTTGATCACCCGCGTGACCCAGGCAAGCAGTCTGAAGACCTGGACCGAAACCCAGGCCGTACCCACGGTCAGCGTCGTGTCACCGGAACGCAGCGCGGCCGACGCCATGCTGGATTTGCCCGGACGTATGGAAGCCTATACGCGTGCACCGATCTATGCGCAGGTCAGCGGCTACCTCAAGAGCTGGGACGTGGACATTGGCGCGCCGGTGAGGGCAGGCCAGTTGCTCGCCGAAATCCAGACACCGGAAATCGATCAGCAACTGCTGCAGGCTCGCGCCGATCTGGCCAGTACCAAGGCCAATGCAGAACTCGCCGGCATCACCGCGAAGCGCTGGCAGGCGATGCTCGCCAGTGACTCCGTGGCGCAGCAGGATGTCGATGTGAAAACCGGCGACTACGCGGCGAAGGCGGCGTTGATGAATGCCGCGCAGGCCAATGTCGATCGCCTGCTGGCCACCAAGGCTTTTGCCCGTATCGTGGCGCCGTTCGATGGTGTGGTGACGGCGCGCGATACTGACGTCGGTGCGTTGATCAATGCCGGTGCTGGTAGCGCATCGCAGCTGTTTGTGGTCTCCGACACGCGCAAGCTGCGCGTCTACGTACAAGTGCCGCAGAGCTACGGCCCGGCGGTCCGCCCGGGAAGCAGCGCGGCGCTGGAGGTACCGGAGTATCCCGGTCACGATTTCCACGCCCAGGTCGTCGCGTTGGCCAATGCGGTCAATGCCAGCTCCGGCACGACGCTGGTGCAGCTGATGGTGGACAACAGCGACGGCAAGCTGATGCCGGGCAGCTTTGTCCACGTGCGTTTTCCGTTGCCCTCCGACGCCGCTGCGCTGCGCATACCTGCCGACACGCTGATCTTCGATAACAACGGGCTGCGTGTGGCGACGGTCGGCAGCGACGACAAGATCACCTTCAAGACGATCAGCATCCAGCACGACTACGGCAAGACCGTGGAGATCGGTTCCGGCCTTTCGGCAGGTGATCGCGTCATCTCCAGTCCGCCCGATGGCATCAACGATGGCGATACCGTAAAGATCGCCAGCAGCGATACGGCGACCAAGCCCAGCGAGGGTAGTGTTGTGAAGGTCGCAAAAGCCTTATGAAAATGCGTGAATTCGTGCTCTCCCTCAGCATCGCCCTGGCGCTTGGCGGTTGCTCGCTGGCGCCGGTGTACAAACCGCCGGTGACGCCGCCGGCAGCGCAATACCAGGATGTGGGTCCATGGATTGCCGCGCAGCCGTCCGATCAACTGCCGCGCGATCAATGGTGGCAGACCTATGGCGACGCGCAGCTGGATCAGTTGCAAACGCGTCTGCTGGCCAATAACGCCGATCTGGCGGTCGCACTGGCGCACTACACCCAGGCGCAGGCCTTCAGTGCCGAAGCGCGCTCGGGGCTGTTTCCTCAAATCGGTCTCGGCGCCAATGCGCAGCGCGATCGGCAATCGGCTAGCGCACCGCTGCGCAGCCCGACCGCCCCGGCCGACTACCACTCATATGCCGTAGGCGCCGAAGCCAGCTACGAGGTCGACCTGTGGGGCCGCGTGCGCAACACAGTCGAAGCGGGTCGCGACGACGCACTGGCGGCGGCAGCCGACCTAGCCTCCGCACAGCTCAGCCTGCAAGCGCAGCTCGCCGACGACTACGTTCAATTGCGTGGCCTTGATCAACAAATCGAGCTGCTGCAACAGACCATACAGGCTTACCAGAAAGCGCTGCAGCTGACCCGCAACCTGCATGCCGGTGGCATCGTTTCGGGCCTCGATGTGTCGCGCGCGCAGACGCAGCTTTCGGATGCGCGATCGCAGTGGTCGCAGACGATCGCACAACGCACGTTGATGCAGGATGCCATCGCGGTACTGGTCGGTGAGAACGCCTCGAGCTTCAGCTTGCCTGCACAGACGGCATCGATTCCGGTACCGGTAGTGCCGATCGGCGTACCGTCCACGTTGTTGCAGCGTCGGCCGGATATCGCCGGCGCCGAACGTCGTGTGGCTGCGGCTAATGCACGCATCGGCGTGGCCCGCGCGGCGTGGTTCCCTTCGCTAACGCTGAATGCCCAAGGTGGCTACCAAAGTACCGGCTGGGCCAACCTGCTCACCGCGCCCAGTCGTGTTTGGGCGATCGGCCCATCACTGTTGGTCGACGTGTTCGACGGCGGCTATCGCAAAGCCACCATCGCCGCCGCCAAAGCGCAGACCGACGCAGCGGGCGCGACGTATCGTGGCGTCGTGCTGGGCGCATTCCAGCAGGTGCAGGACAACCTCACCCTGCTCGATCATCTCGGTACGGCAGGCAATGACCAGAAGGATGCTTCCGATGCCGCCCAACACGCGCTGGATCTGGCCATGGACCAGTACAGGCATGGCGCCGTGAGCTATCTCGACGTGGTGCAGGCGCAGACCGTTGCCCTGCAGGAGCAGCGTGGTCTGCTCAGCCTCGACACGCAGCGGCTGCGCGCCAGCGTGCAACTGATCCGCGCACTCGGCGGCGGCTGGACACCGCAGCAGCTGGCCCGCAAATAACGGGCCCGCAGGCATCAGTCACTATTGATCCGGTCCACATATAGCTTCCCGCAGAAAACCGTTCGCCCTGAGCGTAGCGCAGCGAAGTCGAAGGGTATGCGGGAAACCCCATGCACGCCGGATCGATAACAAGCAGCAGCCACTAAGACGAACTGGTCGCCCGCAGCGCGGCGACCAGAATACGGATGGCCTCCCGCGTACGTGGCTCGGTCGTCCGTGTATACAACGCGATTTCGATCGGTGGTATCTCCGGCAAACCCAGTCGCGCACCCACATCCACCGCCGACGGAGGACACGTGCGACGCGTGAGCGGAGACACGGCGAGACCGGCCGATACCGCCGCACTGACTGCCGGAATGCCACCGCCAACGAACACTTCGCTCCATGCCACGCCGGCCTCCTCCAGCGCCTTGAGCGCGAGTCCGCGCACCGTGCAGGGTGACGCCAGCGAGGCAAGTCGAAGCGGCTCACCGGGACATTGCTCCCAATCGGCAACGGCATACCAGTGGTGCGGCTCGATGAAAAGCGTCTCGCCGTCGGGTCGTTCGGTATCGCGACAGACGATTACCGCGTCCAGTTCGTTGCTGTCGTAAGCAGCCAGCAAGCTACGCGACGAGCCAATACGCACTTCAAAGTGCAGCGAGCGATCGTACGCGCCGACCTTGGCCAGCAGCGTCGGCAGTTGCGTGCCGGCGGCCTGATCACCAATGCCGATGCGCAAACTCATGCGCGCGGTGACATGGCTGCTCAATGCGCGCTCATGCGCGCTGAGCAATTCGCGTGCGGCGTCGAGAAAGGTCACGCCCTCCGCCGACAACCGCACCCGCCGCGGCGTACGTTCAAGCAAGCGCCGACCCAGTCGGCCCTCCAGTCGCTTCAGCTTGAGACTTACCGCCGACTGGGTGGTATCCAGGGCCTCGGCAGCCCGCGTAAAACTGGCGAGATCGGCCACCAGCACAAAGGCCTGCACGGCATCCAGATCGAGAGGACGTAGTGCCAATCCATTTTCAATGATCATGACTGCGATGCTTATTGATGAGTTTTATCATTCTATGGGAAGTCCTGGCTCCCGGCCATAGCAACGCTGTGCCTCGGCCACCCTTGGGTTTGTTCGTCCTTGGCCTTCCTGGGATGCCAACGGCAGTTTCCCCTGAACGGAAGCATTGGTTAACGTCCTCCCTGGGGCCCGGACCCCATCGCGAAGGCCACTCCTGGCGGGGTTTTCCGCTATCGACCGTGGCTGCGCGAAAACGATGAATCGCTGTCCTACGTGCGCCGTGCACCCGACGTTTTGGCGAGCCGGAGGGACGTACACGCGCCAATCTGAGCAAAACCTGATAAGTCTCCAACGTATATTTGCGCCGTCAGACCGCCCCGGACGGACGCAGATGTTCACTGCCAGGGGTAAGCTCCAACTCCCGCCGGAGGGTCGCAAGCCATGCTGCATGACTTCATTCAGACCGTTCTGCTGCTCGTCACCGGATTGTTTCCGATCATCGACCCGCCAGCAGCGGGGCTCATCGTATTGAGCGTGGTTCCGCGCGCGACGCCAGCGGAGCGCAATGACCTGGCACGGTGGATCACTTTGAACAGCTTCGTGATCCTGCTGGCTTCGCTGTCGATCGGTGCCTATGTACTTTCGTTTTTCGGCATCTCCATTCCAGTGCTCCGGTTAGCCGGAGGCCTGATCATCGGCATGGCCGGATGGAACCTGCTGCAAAAGCCCGATGACGATCAAACCGATGATCAGACGCAGGCGCTGGAAGCGACCAAGGGTGCTGGATCGCTGGCCTCCCAGGCGTTCTATCCGTTGACGCTTCCGCTCACCGTCGGTCCCGGCTCCATCTCCGTGGCAATCGCGCTGGGTACGGGCTCACCGAAGGGAGGCCTTTCGGCGGGGCATTTCGCCGGTGTGGGCGCAGCGCTCATCATTCTGTGTGCGAGCATCTACGTATGCGTGCGCTTTGCCGGCGCGCTCGAGCGATTGCTCGGCAAAGTCGGCACGCAGGTCGCCATGCGCCTGTTCGCGTTTGTGATCTTCTGTATCGGCGTACAACTGTGCTGGATCGGCGTTTCAGAATTGCTGGAGTCGGTGCAGTGGAAGTAGCCGTCATTCAGGCCGTCACGCCGAGCGAAAACGTTGCCATGCATACTCCACCGCTTTTCGCCGAGGTCGGCTTGAATGGTCAGGCCGCAGAGAGCGCACTGACCATCACGTAATACCCGTCAGGATCGCGGAGCGCGAACTCCATGGTTCCTGTGCTGGGATTCACGTGGGGCTCCTCTTCGAGTCGGGTGACGAGAGCGCGTGCCCTTGGCAGGGCCATGTCGAAATCGTCCACACGGAAAAACAACAGCAGGCCGTTGCCAGGAGTCCCGTGATCGGGGCTCATCAAGCTGGGATGCCCGTGGGCACCCCACTGGTGAAGGCAGAGCAAAACCGTGCCATCCGAGTCGAGGATTTGCCCGAAGTCGTCATGTGCCGGATGCGTCTGCGGCAGGCCAAAGAGCGACTGATACCATTTGAAGCTGCCAGCCACATCACCTACCCCAATGATTGTCCACGTGCGCTTCATCTGGGTGTCCTCTTATTAACTAACTACCTAATCGCGGCGCATGAAGTGCCATGCCATACGGTCAGCCATGGGCGTCCATAAGATGGCTATCCAATGGAGAAGTCTGAGACCTCCCCATCGGATTCAATGCAAGTCACTCCCAGCGGTTGGCATTCTTGGGGAATCCCGGACGCTGTATTCGGACTACACAGAATCGTTGTCCTGTGGGTGCTTGCATCACGACCCAACGCTCAAGGCGATCCACTACGTGAGCACCTAACTTTTCCAGACGAGCCACCTCGGCTGGGATGTTATCGGTCTCAATGTCTAGATGAACCCGGCTCTCATGCGCGACGCGCTGAATTTGAACGATGGGCTCGTCATCCGGCGTGTCGAGCATGCGGTAACTGCCGCGGGTACCTGGATGATCCATGTCTATCGGCCGCCCCAATGCCTCAGCCCAGAAGCTGGCCGCCTTATCGATATCCGGCGTATTGCAATCGATGAGCAACGCACAAAGACGGGAATAATGCATAACTTCCTCATCTGAACCAGATTAGGGGGAATTTGATGATTTCCTTTTCGGGTAACGAGCATTCCAAGATTGCCGTCTGGAAGTCTGCACCGAAAGAACGTCTATCGGCCAGAGAGAACGTTGATGTCGGCCGGCATCGCGCATAAAGCGGGGCAATTAATAATCGAGGCGCCACACCACTGCCCCCCGGCGGCCATAAATGCATGAGAGACTTATTGCTAGCCTATGGGGAGGTTATATGACGAGTGCGTCCGTTCGCTACCGCGTTAGCGGTGGCATGATTGGTTTTGGTTTATGCCTACTGGTCTGCGTTCTCAGCGCGTGCGGTCACCACGACAGCGGCAAGCTCGCTTTGCAGGGCGCACCGGCATCGAAGAGCTCCGCACCGCATCCCGCTACCGCCCAGGCATTCTCGCTGCTTACGGCCAGCTCGCAGACAATCAATTCTGGCAGTGCAATTACCTTGCATTTCAGCGTGCCGCTGGCATCGGCCCAGCCATTTGACCAGCAGATCGCCGTAACTGGGCCGCAAGGGGAAGCAGTCAGCGGCAGTTGGGGTCTGCAGGATGACGGCAAGACTTTGACGTTCCCATTTGTATCCCCCAATCAGCACTATGCCGTGCTTCTGCACGCCGGCCTTCTGGCCGCAGATGGCCGCACGCTGGGCAACGAGATCAAGCGCGACATTTACTCAGGTGACCTGCCATCGGCAGTCGCTTTCGCCTCCATGGGCAGTGTGCTGCCGGCGCGGGGCTCGCGCGGATTGCCGCTGGTTTCGATGAATGTGCACGACGCCGATATTGAGTTTTTCCGCGTGAATGACACTGCGCTCTCGGATTTGTTCTGTGCCTATCCGACGAACAAGCACAGGGAAAACTACGAACTCGAACATCAGATAAGCCCATGGGACAAATGCGAACACGGTGATCGCGACAAGCGTCCGCTCACCGATTTGGGCGACTCCGTCTATGCTAACCATTACACGCTGGGTGGCGAGAATAACGAACGCACCATCACCTATATTCCGGTGCAGGATATTCCGCAGCTTGCGCAGCCTGGTATCTACATGGCCGTGTTGAAAAAGGGTGGCACGTTCGCTAGCGGCTATGATACGGCGATCTTCTTCGTCAGTGACCTGGGCCTGCACCTGCGCGTGTACCGCGACAATGCGTTGCTGCATATCGCCTCGCTGCACGATGGCTCACCCGTCAGCGGCGTGGAGGTGGAGATCGACGACGCGAACGGCAGCGCAAAGTTGAAGGCGACCACCGATGGCGATGGCAATGCATTGATTGCCTACAAGGTGGAGCAGTCAGATGTGCTGATCGCACGACACGGCAAAGACGTGTCGGTGCTTCCGTTCAATCGACCGGCGCTGGATGTTTCCAACTTCGACATCACGGGCCGCCGGCAGGCGCCTTTCGAAGTGTTCGCATGGTCCGGACGAGATCTGTACCGTCCTGGCGAGACGCTACGCGCTTCGGCGCTTCTGCGTGATTACGATGGCAAACCCATGAAGGCGCAGCCGTTGTTCGTTCGGCTGAAGCAACCCGACGGGCGCACCTTGATCGACACGCGACTCGAACCGCGCGATCTCAACTATTTCGAACTCAATCAGCTCATTCCCGGCGACGCGCCAACCGGTTTGTGGCAGCTCGAATTTCGCCTGGACCCCAGTAGCAAGGAAGCGGTTCAGGCGTTTCCGTTTCATGTCGAGGAATTTCTTCCGGAGCGATTGAAGGTCGACTTGTCGAGCCCGCAGGCACGCCTCGTCCCGGACGAGCCGCTAAAGCTCGCGGTCACCTCCAGCTACCTCTATGGCGCGCCTGCCGATGGGAATCGCTTTACCGCAAAATTGATGGTGAAGCCGGAAGTGCATCCGCTGCCTTCGCTGCCGGATACGTTCTTCGGCAATCCGTTGATCGACCTGCCCAAGAGTGCAAACGACGTCGTTGATACCAAGCTCGATGCGCAAGGTCATCTTGAGCAGGACGTTGCCCTCCCCGATGACGTGAAGCCACTCGCGCCGCTGACGGTCACGCTCTCAGGCAGCGTGTACGAAACCGGCGGTCGCTCCGTGACTCGCCTGTTGAACGAGGTTTACTGGCCGGCGCCTGCGCTGGTTGGGGTGCGTCCGCTGTTCGATCCCAGCCAGGGTGCGCAAAGCGAGGGCCGCGCGTCGTTTGAAATCATGCGGGCGAACGTAGACGGCAAGCTGGTGGCTGGCTCGCACCTGAAGGTGCGGCTGCAACAGGAAATCCGCGACTTCTACTGGTTGTACGAGCATGGCGACGACTGGAAATCCAACGCCAATGTGCAACTGCAGCTGATCGACGAGAAAGACATCGACGTGGGCGTCGGCCAGCGCGTGCAGGTGGACTTTCCGGTCGAATGGGGTGGCTACCGACTGGAGGTTTACGACCCTGATACCAAGCTGACCACGGTCTATCCGTTCTTCGCCGGTTACAGCTGGGAAGACGAGAACGTCGGCAAGGAAGCACGCCCGGACAAGGTGAAGCTGGCACTGGACAAAGCACGCTACCGTGCCGGCGATACCATGAAGGTCACGGTGACGCCGCCACATGACGGCCCGGGTGTGCTGCTGGTCGAATCCGACCACCTGCTGTACACGCGCAACATCGATGCAAAAGCGGGCGCCACCTTTGAGATTCCGGTCACCCAGGATTGGGAACGCCACGACGTTCATGTCATTGCACTGGTGTTTCGTGGTGGCGATGCCACCGAGAAAACGACCCCGGCGCGCGCCATGGGCATCGAGCACGTGACGATGGATCGCAACGATCGACGCATCGCACTGAAGATCGCCGGGCCGGCAATGATGCGGCCAGGCAATCCACTCATCGTCAACGTGCAGGCGGAGGGTCTATCCGGACAGCATGCGTACGTCACGCTATCTGCAGTGGACAAGGGTGTACTCAACATCACCGACTACCCCGTGCCGGATGCGTGGGCATGGATGTTCTCCAAGCGCGCCATGAGCGTCGAAGCCTACGATCTTTATAGTCGCGTCATCGAAGCCATGGATGGGGCCGAGGCCAAGCTTCGCTACGGCGGTGATTTGAGTGGCAAGGCGCTGCCACATGCGACGCGCCTGAATCCGAAAGTGCAAATCGTCGATCTGTTTGCCGGCCCGGTCGCATTCGATGCACAGGGCAAGGCGACCCTGCATGTCGATGTGCCTGATTTCAACGGCAGCCTGCGGCTCGCCGCGCTGGCTTATACCGACCAGCGTTTCGGTAATGCCGAGGGCAACGTCACCGTGCGCGCGCCGTTAGTGGTCGAGCCCAGCACGCCCCGCGTGATGGCCGCCGGCGACAAGGCGCAGATCAGTGTCGATCTCAAGAACCTGTCGGGCAAAGATGGCACGGCCAAAATCAGCGTGAAGGCCGACGGCTTGATCAAGGTCGACAACGCCACCCGCAGCGTGGCGCTGAAGGACGGCGCGAGCACGACGTTGATCATGCCCGTGACGGCCAGTGCTGGTGTGGCTGTGGCCAAGATCGACATCCATGCGCAGCTCAACGACTACCAGGTTGACCGGCATTTCGAATTCGCCGTGCGCAATGCGTGGCCGGAAGAAGTTAAAACAGTGCCGATGGCGATCGAAGACGGCAAGACGGCAAGCGTCGATGGATCGCTGATGGCCGGGCTTGTTCCGGCAACAGTTCGCGCCCAGCTCACGCTGAGCACACTGCCGCCACTGCCCTACAGCACCGCACTGCGCTCTCTTCTTTTGTATCCCTACGGCTGCATCGAGCAGACCACGAGCAAGGGGTATGCCGCGCTGTATATGGATGAGAAAACGGCGAAGACACTTGGCCTGCCAGGACTGGGTGATGCCACCCGGCAAGCCGCCGTGGAGAGTGCGCTCGCGCGCATTGCTTCCTTCCAGGCCAGCAACGGACATTTCAGTTTCTGGGGTGGCAGCAGTCCCATCGAAACCTTCATGACGCCCTACGTCGTCGACTTCATGCTCGATGCACGTGACGCTGGTTTCGCGGTGCCTCAGGACGTGCTGCAGAAAGCACTGCAACGGCTGAGCGATGATTTGCTGGCCGGCGGCCATCCCTACTACAGCTATGAGCATCACGACCATATGCGCATCGCCGACGAGGCCTATTCCGGCTTCGTGCTGGCCCGCGTAAATCGCGCACCGCTGGGTACCTTGCGGGCGATTTTCGACAATGACCGGCAAAAACTGGTTGGCCCATTGCCGCTGGTACATCTGGGTATCGCCTTGAAGTTGATGGGCGACAACGAACGCTCGCAGAAGGCGATCGAGGAGGCGTTCGCATGGAGCAAAGAGCGCCCCTGGTACGTGGGTGATTACGGCTCCGATCTTCGCGACTTGGGCGTCATGGTCGCACTTACCCACACGTACGGCCTGAGCAAGCCTCAGTACGACGCCAAGCTGATCGATTGGGCACGCAACGCGACGGCGAACGTACGTGCGACCCAGGAGAAGATCCCTTACTACCATTGGTCGTGGTCTTATCTCAGCACGCAGGAGCAAGTGGCGATCGCCCGCGTGGCCCATGCATTCGACGCCGCGAACAATGCGCCGTTGGCTGCGACGCTACGCATCGGGACCAAGACGGAGCAGGTGCCGACCGACAAGTTCATCTGGAAGCGGGAGCTTACGCCGGCCGAACTGGATGGCGGCGTCAGCGTGCAACCAGCTAGCAAGGCAGCTGTATTTGCGACGCTCGATGTCGCGGGCATTCCACAAAAGGCGCCAGCCGCCGATGCAACTCAAATCGATGTTCGGCGTAGCTACTTCAACACCGACGGCAAACCGTGGAATGGCGATAAGCTGCTTGAAGGCGATAGCCTGATCGTGGAGCTGACCATCGAAGCACGCGTGGACATCCCCGATGCGCTGGTCACCGATTTGCTACCGGGTGGCCTTGAGGTTGAGAACCTCAACCTGGGTGGGGCGCAGCAATGGGAAGGCGTCGTGGTCGACGGCATTAGCCTCGAACAACGCACCGGTGCCGCTGACATCGTGCACGAGGAGTATCGCGATGACCGCTACGCCGCCGCACTGAAGCTGCAGCGAGGGCGTGCCGCACACGTCTTTTATCTGGTGCGCGCCGTGACGCCGGGTACGTATGTGGTGCCCCCACCCTTGGTGGAGGACATGTACCGGCCGGCGGTTCGCGGCATCGGCGCTATTCCGACCGCGCAGCTGACGGTGAGCGAGCCATGATCCACCCCGTGCCACGCGGAAGCTCTCCGCGTGGCACGGGGGATGGCCAAGTCGCATGAACACTGACTCACCCCGTTCGCAGGCCACGAAACGCCACTCGCTTTCGGCGCGCGCGCGCGGACTGCTACGCGCGCTGCTGATCGGCCTGTGTGTACTTCTGCTGATGGCGTTCGCGCTTGATCGAATATTTCCGCTGCATCTCCCAGCGCCCGATACCGGCAGCACGGTGGTGCTGGCGCGCGACGGCACGCCATTGCGTGCGTTCGCCGACAGCGACGGTGTGTGGCGCTATCCGATCACCGCACAACAGGTGTCGCCGCTCTACCTCAATGTACTGCTGAATTACGAAGACCGTTGGTTCTACCACCATCCCGGCATTAACCCTTATGCGCTGGTACGCGCTGTCGCTGGTGCGATTCGTCATGGTCACATGGTTTCCGGCGGCTCGACCTTGACCATGCAGGTGGCGCGCATCATCGCGCCGATCCCGCATACCTTCGTCGGCAAGCTGGTGCAGATGTTTCGCGCACTGCAGCTCGAAGCACATTTGAACAAGGCGCAGATCCTCGACCTGTATCTCAACCATGCACCGTTCGGTGGGCCAATCGAGGGTGTCGAGGCGGCGTCATGGGCCTACCTCGGCAAACCGGCCAGCCAGCTCTCGCATGCCGAAGCGGCCCTACTTGCCGTGCTACCTCAATCGCCCAGCCTGCTCCGGCCCAATCGCCACCCTGCGGCAGCGCGACGCGCGCGCGACAAGGTCTTGCGGCGCATGCGCGACGAAGGCTTATGGAGTGCGGCGGATATCCGCGACGCTGAAGTCGAGCCGGTCGTCGCGCGTTCCTTGCGCGCACCGCTGGAGGCCGCCTTGCTTGCGGAGCGACTGCACCAGCAGCAGCCAAATGCGCGTCGAATCGTCACAACCATCGACGCGAACCTGCAACGCGCGATGGAAGATCGCGTCGGCGAATATCTGTCCCGCCTGCCCCCGCGCACTTCCGCCGCCGTGCTGATTGTCGACAATGCCACGCTCGAAACGAGGGTCTATGTTGGTACCGCCGAATTCGCCGACCCGCTGCGCTTGGGACACGTCGATATGGTGCGGGCACCGCGATCGCCAGGGTCCACGCTGAAGCCCTTTCTCTACGGCCTGGCGCTCGATGATGGACTCATCACATCGCAGAGCCTGCTGGTCGATGCGCCGCAGGATTTCGGGGGCTACCGACCGGGCAATTTCGATGAAACATTCAACGGACCGGTAAGTGTCGCTGAAGCATTACAGCGCTCGCTCAATGTACCCGCGGTAGATGTATTGGATCGCGTGGGACCCAAGCGATTTGTCGCGCGGCTGGCCAATGGCGGCATCGATCTTGGATTGCCAGACGGCGCGCAACCCAATCTATCGATCATTCTTGGTGGCGCCTCGACACGACTGGAAAACCTGGTCGGCGCGTATACCGCATTCGCCAACGGCGGCGTCGCGGGCACACCACGCTACACGCCTGAACAAGTGATGCAACAACGACGCCTGCTTTCGCCGGGTGCGGCATGGATCATCCGCGACATCATGGCGAACAATCCGGCGGACGTCGAAGGCGCACCGCTCGATGGCACCATCAACTCACGTGCGACGGTCGCGTGGAAGACGGGCACCAGCTATGGCTATCGCGACGCGTGGGCAATCGGCGTCACCGATGACTGGACCTTCGGCGTGTGGATAGGTCGTCCCGACGGTACTCCTTCACCGGGGCAATACGGCGCGGTGACCGCGCTTCCACTGATGTTCGGCGTTGCCGACATGCTGCCGGTGACGCACAGTCACTCGCATATGGTGCAGCCAGCCAGCGTACGTGCCGTTGAAATCTGCTGGCCACTCGGTGGGACATCGGCGAGCACGCCGACTCCGCTATGCCGTCAGAGGCGTAGTGCTTGGGTCCTGGATGCAGCATTGCCCCCGACCTTTGCGGAGCGCGACTTGACGGCGTGGACTGGTGGCTCGTTGACGCTGCGCGTGGATCAGCTTGGCCGACGCCTGAGCGCCACGTGTCACGCCACGCACGAACACCAGATTGAGCTGGCGCGTTGGCCCGCACTTGCGACGCCATGGCTGCGGGCGGATGACGCTACTGCCTCGGCGCTGCCACCACTGATGCCCGGTTGTCCGGCCGATTCACTGGATGTTGCAAATGCCATTCGCATCGGCGGCTTGAGCAACGGCGCAACATTGCGCCAGGCTCCGAACAGCAAGCAACCATTGCACATTACTTTGCAGGCGCTAGGCGCCACTGGTGAAGTGCAATGGCTGCTGGATGGACGGCTGCAAGGCAGCAGTCAGGGAAACGCCGGAATGCCTATCGCGTTGCCACAATCGGGCGAACACCAGATTACCGCGCTCTCGCACAGCGGCGCGTATGCGCATATGACCGTCACCGTTGAGAAACCCCAGGCGTAGGAGCCACCGGGGATTGATCATCCCGGTTATGAGCCAAGTCGGTTAATGAGCGCTAACGGCCAGAGGCAGCTCTTCCAGGGATTCAGGTGACAATGTGAGGGCGTTCAAGTCGCTCCGAACACAAACCTGGAAAAAAAATGCTCGATCTTTTGCGGCAAACGGCACTGTTTGTGATCACGGCACTCGCCGAAATCATTGGCTGCTACTTACCCTGGCTGGTGTTGAAGCAAGGAAGAGCAGGATGGCTTTTGGTACCTGCAGGCATGTCGCTCGCACTATTTTCATGGTTGCTTACGCTGCACCCGGCGGCAGCCGGACGAACGTACGCGGCCTATGGCGGAATCTATATTGCGGTCGCCTTGCTGTGGTTGCGATGTGTCGATGGCGTGGCGCTGACACGCTGGGACGTCGCCGGAGCATGCGTAGCGCTCCTGGGCATGGCGATCATCGTCGTACAGCCTCATGCTCATGCGTAATGTCGACGTTCGGTCGCAAGCGGGCCTGCCGCATCTGAATGTCTGCTATCGGGAATAGCCGACAGATTCGGCATGGCGACTAAGCGCCACCGCAACCGCGCGGCGCGATACGACGATGGAAAACATGTGCCGAAGGCTGATCGCGTACGACACGCGCAAGTTGGCAATCTGACAGCGCGATTTAGTCGCGTCGCGGTCTCAGGACGCCTCGCAGCCAGCGCTGTTGGTGAGCCGGTCTTCTCTTTCCGAATTGCAGTGAAAGAGCAGGCCGCCGCGCCGGACCTGACTTCCCGACGCGGCGGCAGCGAAATATTTGCTTCTACTGCCCGACAGTCGGGACGAGAGTAACGACGAGGTCGTTTGCGACATCGTCGATTGCCGCGTAGTTGAATGCCGGATTCTGAGCCGACAGTACCGTAGCCAGGCCGAATGCGCCGCCTTGTGAAGCGTCGACATTGACTTCTACGACGTAGCGGCCTGTGCGCGTAAATTCCACGATTTCACTAGGATGCAGGGGATCAGCGTTGACCGCATCACCGTTGGCAGTCAGCAGGTGCCCATTCGGAGCAAATGCCAACGCCAGGGGACCGCGCAAATGGGGATCCACAAAGACAACCTGCCCTTTGTTCACGGCCGTGTTGC